>BNJT01002822.1_pt1 | contig 179109 bp, 184 predicted proteins | sample 8540491 | NCBI WGS metagenome assembly BNJT01 (sample SAMD00202455, study PRJDB9452) | human saliva metagenome | host: Homo sapiens
TTGAGGAACCGAAGGTTGAAGGTCTTGATAGCGCACAGGTTCAACGTGTGACGCGTGATGAGCATTTGGTGCCTACGGCTCATGGTAAGGCGGTTCCTGAGCTTGCTGAGAGGGGCATGCCTGCAGGTGGCACTAGCTACTATGGACGGGTCAAACATGGTCCACATCCTGATAGTTATCTAGAGCAGCAGAGGAAAGGCTGGAGTACTATTGAGGAGCGCCGGGTTAAGGAGTATAACGACTCGAACCTGAAATATTATGATGAAGTGGATAAAGTAAAACGAGAGACGCAGAAGTATAAGCGAGAGATTACAGTTCGTGATAAAGCCCTGGATCGGAATCGTGAGATAGATCTGAAGGCTAAACAGGATGGTGTTCAGGCTGGTTCTCCGGGGTATGAGCTTCATCCTGTGCCGGAGGCTCCGAAAAAACCAGCATTACGGATGTTTCATGATGAGAAATTTGTGAATGCGGATGGCACCCGTGCAAAGCTGGACTATAGTACTGGCGGTTCCGGGGGTGATCCTGGGAAGAAAACATATATTATTCAGCATCCGCAGGAGTACCATGGAGAAATTCCACGTGAAGTATTTGATAATGGTGAAGAGCTGCTCACAAATCGAAATATTGATATTACCTCAGATAGTTTGCGCTTTAAAAAATTCGATAACAGCCGTAAAGTGATTACTATAACAGAGGATGGTGAACAGTTAACGCACTATTACAGCCCTTTGCCTACACATGCTGAAAATGGCGCGAAGGTTGACTATTATGAAGCCACGGTGAACGTTCCCGGGTCAAGCGGTAAGGAAGGATCACACCGCTTGGTGATTGCTAGTAATGGGAGTATGTTCTATACCCCTACACATTACGAGAAGTTTGTGTTGATCAAGGAGTAGAAAATGGGTTTTTATAGCGATGGTCATGATGATACGTTCTTCCCACTGATCTATATACAGGACGATAACGTTCTTCAAAGGCAGTTGGACCTGTTGCGGCAACGGGGATGGAAAATTATTGAGTTTTCTTGCTCTGCTCTTGTCCAGGCGAGGACTGAGAATGAATATTTTAAGGAGCTTTTAGAGCCTATTGAATATCCTTATGGAATGCCTGATGATCCAGTAAATTTGATCTATGAGTACATGGAAGATTTGCATTGGCTGGATTTGAGTAAAGGAGTTTTCGTGGTCTTGCGGGACTATGACACGTTATTCAGAGACGATAAAGGCCCTGAATACTTGCAGGCAAAGTGGATGGCACAGATTCTACAAAGCGCAGATAATGACTTACGGTATCGGCATTCCTGGTACGGAAATGGAGACTACGACCCACCGCATGTACTTTACGGTATGGAAGTGTCTCGGAGCCACCTTGATCAGGTCTTGGAATATTTTGAAGGCCATGCAATTGTTATTCCTGAGTTTGACGAAAAAAATCCAGAAGCTGAGCATCCTTTATACCTTAAAAATAAGGATGAATTTTTGGAAAGTTAGAAGCACGAAAATAGTTAATGTAATACATTCTACATCTTAAGGGTTTATTCATCAGGGACTTAAGTAGGTTCTTTATGAATACCCCCTGTGTAGGATTTCTTAAGGAAATAACTATATGGTTTATGAAAAAGAATATAAGGATGAGTTCATTGTTCCGGTGTTCACTCAGGAGAGCGGGTACTGGGAGAAAATCATGAAGCCTCGTTTACAGCAGCAGGGGTGGTATATCGCTGAAGTAGACTGTGTTGGTGTGGAAGATATAGTAGATTTTGGCAGGAGGCTTCTACGGGCACTTAATTTTAGCGTTGGTGATAACGAATATATCAGTCCGATATGGTATGAAAATCTTGTCGGGGAAATATCTGGAGTATCTATGCGGCAAGGTTTTTTTATCTACTATAAACTTTGGAGACTTTTTATCTATGCATCATGATGCAGATCCAGAGTCTTCAGCAATATATGCGATCAAGCTTCTTGAAAATATGAGCTATCACTACTCCGATCTTCGTGGGTATATTTACGAGCAGTATCCTGTGGTGGTGGGGTATGGCGTTGGTCTTCCCACCTCGTATATTCCACAGTTTGAGGAGCTGATGGGTGCGGAAAATGTGATGATTGCTGGTGAGGGTGTGCGGTATCCCTGGTCTGATTTTGAGGAAGAACAGCGCAGAAACTTCCCGAATGGTGCCCCGGACCCTCTGTACGATAAGTATGGGGAGCTTTTTGGTGTTACTACCCATAGTTCGCAGACTACGGGTATCTATGTTGATGATCCTCGATATTATCCTGAATCACCATTGTATGACCCTGTTCTTGCCTCGAAAGTACACCTGGTACATAGCGAGTTTGACGATCCCGAATAATCGATCATGTTCTTTCTTGAGTTTAGTTGTCCGTAGCTTATAGCGAAGTTACGGACAACTAATTTTCTATATCTTTATGCCTGTCAACAAATAAGAAAGCTACGGAGGCTGTTCTGCCGCAACTGCTGTTGAGGGGAGCCCTATCGCGTATACGGAAATGGATTTCATGGCTCCTCAACCTAAGATCGGTGAAAACAGTGAAATTGGGTTGAAGACTAACGGGAAGCCTGAGACGACTCGTGGTGATGACCGGTTGATAGTGGGGAGTAATGGCAGTATCTATTACAGCCCGGATCATTATCACACGTTTATCCTATTAGTAGAGTAAGGGAGAAAAAAATAACCATGGTTTACAAGCAGGTACGGTCTGCTGAGGAATTTACTGCCCCTTTATTCATCCGTGAAGACGGATACTGGGAGAACCATATGCTGCCCTATCTGGAAGCAGAAGGATGGAAAGTTATTGTTGTTGACTGTGCCGGGGTAAAAACCACACTAGATTTTGCGTACCGTCTGGTTGCGAGTATTGAGAGTGTCTATGCTATTCCGGATGATTTTAACCTGCGTTGGGCTTCGGAAGATGCCTGCCTGATTAACTGGTTTGATATGCGCCAGGGACTCTTTGTGTTGTACAAGAATTTTGATGATCTCTTCGTGATGGATGACGAAGAAGTGAGTCTATGCGTAAATATTCTGGAAGAAATGGAAGTATATTACGCCACTCGCCAATTACACGGCAGCGGTCTGTATGAAGTTTTGGTTGGGTATGATTTTGATATTTCACGGGAAAGCTTGCCGCGGGTGAAAGAGTTTTTCAACGATAGCATAGTGATCGCTGCTGACGGAGCCAAGTATCCTTGGTCACGGGTGGAAAGGTTTAAGAAACTGTTTTTCCCGAATGGTTTTCCGGATCCTCTGTATGAAGATGGAGATGACTGGATTAATGATCCTGATGAGTACCCAGAAAGCACATCCTATACCGGCGGGAACAGCTAACAACGCACTGATAGCCAAGGAGTAAACAATTTATGGGCTACTACGACGATGGGTACGGCAATAGCTTCTTCCCCGCTATCTACATCACCGAAGACAACGTGCTCAAACGCCAAACTCAAGCCCTCCGTGATCAAGGATGGGCAGTTATCGAAATCTCCTGTGCAGCTACCGTTCGCGATGGAGACGCAGGAGTCAAAGAAATCCTACGCGCCATAAAATTCCCCTACGACATGCCAACAGTAGGAGACCCAGTAGGGTGGACTGAAGAATTTATAGAAGACCTTCACTGGCTTGATCTGAGCAAAGGAGTCTTCGTCATCCTCAAAGACTATGACGCGCTCTTTTCTATACACGATGCACCCGAATACTACAACGCCAAACGCATGGCACGACACCTACAAACCGTAGACAACAACCTGCGCTACCGCCACACCCGATTCGCCTACGCCGACTACGACCCACCCCACGTACTTCATGCTATAGAAGTGTCCCGAGAAAAACTCGACACAGTGCTGGAATTCTTCGAAGGTCGAGCCACTATCACCGAAGGGTTTGATGAGGATAACCCAGGAGCAGAACGTTTGATTGTCGGTTCTGATGGGAGTATGTATTACACTCCTGATCATTACAAAACCTTTGTACGAATTTTCTAAAGGAGGCTACTATGATTTATGAAAACGAACATGAAGATGAGTTCATTGTTCCGGTGTTCACTCAGGAGAGCGGGTACTGGGAACAGGTGATGAAGCCTCGTTTACAGCAGCAGGGATGGTATATCGCTGAAGTAGACTGCGTGAATGTAGAGGATATTGAGGATTGCGGCACAAGGCTTCTACGTGAACTCAACTTCAAGGTTCCTGAGCATGGATACATTAATGCCATGGCGGTCAAAGGAAACCTTAGGGATATCTACGGCATTAATATGCGCAAAGGCCTCTTTGTTTTTTATAAGAATTTTGAAGATATCTTCTCTACCCACCCTGATTTGCATCAGGGGTATGGGGCTGAGTTCATGCTTCAGTTAATCGAACACATGGTATATCACTACTCTGATCTTCGTGGGTATATCTATGAAGAGTTTCCTGTGGTGGTGGGGTACGGCGTTGGTCTTCCGTCTTCGTATATTCCACAGCTTGAGGAACTGATGGGCGCTGAGAACGTGATGATTGCTGGTGAGGGTGTGCGGTATCCATGGTCTGATTTTGAAGAAGAGCAGCGCAGGAATTTCCCGAACGGAGCCCCGGATCCTCTCTACGATAAGACAGGTCAGCTCTTTGGTGGGGTTATAAACCATGATCCGCAGGCAACGGGTATCTATGTTGCTGATCCTCGGTATTATCCTGAATCACCATTTTATGACCCTGCTCTTGCCTCAAAAGTACACCTAGTGCATAGTGAATTTACTGAGCCAGACCCTTCTGTATAAGCATTATGGGGTATATACGCGAATATAAGGATGAGTTTGTTGTTCCGGTGTTCACTCAGGAGAGTGGGTATTGGGAGCAGGTGATGAAGCCTCGTTTACAGGAGCAGAGGTGGTATATCGCTGAAGTGGATTGTGCTGGTGTGGATACCTCGCACGAACTTGGGTGCAGGCTTTTACGAGCGCTTGGGTTTAATATTGCTTCGGATCAGTGGGTGAATGGGTTTTGGGTTAAAGATGCTGTTGAGAAAGCTGATTGGAATGATATGCGTCAGGGTCTTTTTGTGTTCTATGAGAACTTTGAAGATCTCTTTAGCGTACGGGAAGAGTGTTCGCCTTTTTATGCCCCGGAGTATGCGCTTCAATTAGCTGAACGTATGAGCTACTACTATTCCGATCTTCGTGGGTATATCTATGAAGAGTATCCTGTGGTGGTGGGGTACGGCGTTGGTCTTCCCACCTCATATATTCCACAGTTTGAGGAACTGATGGGCGCTGAGAACGTGATGATTGCCGGTGAGGGTGTGCGATACCCCTGGTCTGATTTCGAAGAAGAGCAGCGCAGGAATTTCCCGAACGGAGCCCCGGACCCTCTCTACGATAAGACAGGTCAGCTCTTTGGTGGGGTTATAAACCATGATCCGCAGGCAACGGGTATCTATGTTGCTGATCCTCGGTATTATCCTGAATCACCATTTTATGACCCTGCTCTTGCCTCAAAAGTACACCTAGTGCATAGTGAAGATGTTGATGATACAGAATAGTATATAAGCACGTTTGTATATATTGAGGGTTATTTATGATTGGGGTACTGCCACTTCATGGATGACCCTCAAATTTTTTATTTCCGCATCATGATGAGCGTTTATTTTGATTAAGGAGTAGAAATATTATGGGTTTTTATACTGATGAGTGGGATGACGTCTTTTTCCCGGTTGTTTATGTACGGGAGGATGGTGTTTTAGAGCGGCAGTTGGAGTTATTGCGGCAGGCTGGGTGGAAGATTATTGAGCTTTCCTGTGAAAAGTTATTGGAGTCTTCGGGGTCTGCGGAAGCTGCTGTGATGGTTTTTGAGGCTATTGAGTTTCCGTATGAGATTCCTCGGTTGCCGGATGATTGGATTCATGAGTATCTTGAGGATTTGCATTGGTTAGATTTGAGTCAGGGGTTCTTTTTTGTTTTGAAGAATTATGATGCGCTATTCCAGAGTCCTCATGATCCTCATTATTATATGGCGAAGTGGGCTGCACAGCTGTTGCAGACTGTGGATACTGAGCTGAGGTACCGGTATTCGAAGGATGAGAATGGGGAGTATGATCCTGCGAATATCCTTTATGGTATGGAGGTCTCTCAAGAGCATCTTGATCAGGTGTTGGAGTACTTTGAGGGTCGGGCGATCGTGATTCCTGATTTCGATGAAAATGACCCTGGGGCGGAGCATCCTTTGTATGTGAAGAATAAGGATGAGGTTTTGGAGAGCTGGAAATATGAGAGTAAGTAATACCAGGGGTTCTCATTTTTGGCTCTTTAATCAGATTTTACAATATTTATTAACGTGGAGCTCTCTTCAGGTAAATTAGTGGAGATAGTCTCATATAAAAACTACTGGTTCCTGCGGTTTTGCTTTGTTGCAGGGGCCAGTGTTTGTATTTTAAATTTATTTAGTCGTGTTTAAGGGTTGAGCAGTTCTAAGGTTTTCGAGAATAGGCCTATGGGCAGTAAAAATGGTAGATACTCCCAACAAAAGATAAGGATGGTAATCTTATTACATATGCTGAATATGATGCAAGATCGCCAGAGTATATCACCAAAGAAAATGGGAAAGCCATCGCCCCACAAACAAAACACCGTATAATAGTAGGCAGTAATGGGAGTATGTATTACTCTCCAGATCATTATCACACATTTATTCGTCTTATCGGGTAAAAATCGAGGAAGGAAAATTGATGCCTTATAAAAAGAATTCTTCTAGGAAATTTGTTGCGCCTTTGTTTCTTGCAGAAGATCGATACTGGGAAGATTATATGCGCCCTTACCTCGAGAAAGAAGTATGGTGCGTTGTGGAGGTCGATTGCGCAGGAGTGCAAGGTACTAGGGATTTTGGGTATCGACTTATGGAAGCGATTCGACTTGATTGGGAGAATGAGATTAGTGGTGAATTTGACTCATACTGGGCTGAAGAACTTGCTACTGAAATCGACTGGCTAGATATGCGCCAAGGACTGTTTGTTTATCTTAAACATTTTGAAGATGTTCTAAAGATGGCCGATTATCTGGGGGCTGATAGTTATGCGAACTATGTAGTACGTCTCATTGATTCGATGCAGCTTCATTACCCTATGCGGCCTGCCGGTCATGAAGGGTATGAGGTTCTTTTTGGGTACGGGTTTGAGGTGTCGAAAGATTTTCTCCCTCGCCTTGAGGAGTATTTTGAAGGTCACGAAATAATCTTTGCTGGCCCTGATACTGAATACCCTTGGTCTCAACAGGAAGAGCGGAAGAAGAAATACTTCCCTAATGGTTTTCCCGATCCTCGGTATGATGAGAATGGTATCTGGGTGACTGACCCTGATGAGTATCCTGAAAGCACCACCTACACTGGCAAGTAAGGACTCATAGTATCAAGGCATCTGGTGGTTAGCTAGATGACGTATATGGGTTATACCCCAGGTCGTGCTCTATATCTTTATTTGCCTCGTGAATTAATTATGGGAAAGAAACAGTATGCCATATCAGCATAATCTCTCAAAACCCTTCATCGCCCCGATCTTCATTGAGGAAGATGGGTATTGGCAGAATTGTATGAAGCCCTATCTTGAGCGTGAAGGGTGGTATATCGCAGAGGTTGATTGCGCTGGAGCCACTGGATCATTGGACTTTGGGCGTCGTTTTTAACAGCCCTGGATTTTGATTGGGATTCTTTTCCGTATGAGTTTGATGTCCATTGGGCTTTTGAATATGCTACTGAGGTTGATTGGCTTGATCTGCGTCAGGGGTTGTTTGTGTATTATAAAAATTTTGAGGATGTTCTGTCGATGGCGGATCGTTTAGGGAACGATAGTTACGCTATTTATGCCGTGCATATGGTTGATTATATGCGTCTGGTCTATCCTATGCGTCCTAGCCCAGGTCCTCGGTCTGGGGATGATTATGAGGTGACTTTAGGGTACGGGTTCGGGGTGAGCCGGGCTTCTTTGCCGCGTGTGGGGCAGTTTTTTGCAGGAAATAATGAGATTCTGATTGCTGGCCCGGAGGTGGTGGAGTATCCGTGGACTTGGCATGAGGAGCGGAAGAAAAAATATTTTCCTCAGGGGTTCCCGGCTCCTCGGTGTGATGAGCGGGGGGGGGAGTGGATTTTTGATCCTGAAAGGTACCCGGAGAGTCCCGCGTTTACGGGTGATGCAGGATATCCCGTAGAAGAATAGTCGTCTTGAGGTTCAGCCTGTATCCGCTTAATTCAACGGGTACTGGGTTCGAGAATCAATCTATAGATCAGGCATGGGTGCAGGCCCATGGGTCCGATATGGTCAAGGCCGTCAAAGATGCTTCTGACTGGTCGCTTGAGAATTTTATGCTGGCCTGGATTGCGGGTAAGAAACCTAGCCTGCAGCAGTACCGGTTTAGTCCGCATGCTGAGTCACGGTTGTTATCGGCTGTGTTGTGTTCGGTGATGGATTCGGTGGATAAGGCTGGTATGACTGAGGTTGTGCGCTCGGGTATAACCTATTTGGCGGATTAGTAGTCAGAATAATGAAGTCAACTAGCTTACCGAATAGAGTTTCGGTGTATCCTAGATGGTCCGAGGCTTATAGGAATGGGATAGACGTGATAGCATTTGAGGTTAAAATTTTGGAATGTTGCTTAAGGGTTTATTCATAAGGGACTTAAGTAGGTTTTTTATGAATACCCCCTGTGTAGGATTTCTTAAGGAAATAACTATATGGTTTATGAAAAAGAATATAAGGATGAGTTCATTGTTCCGGTGTTCACTCAGGAGAGCGGGTACTGGGAGAAAATCATGAAGCCTCGTTTACAGCAGCAGGGATGGTATATCGCTGAAGTAGACTGCGTGAATGTAGAGGATATTGAGGATTGCGGTACGAGGCTTCTACGTGAACTCAATTTTAAAGTTCCTGAGCATGGATATATTAATGCTATGGGGGTCAAAGATAATATCACTGACATCTACGGTATTAATATGCGCAAAGGCCTTTTTGTTTTTTATAAGAATTTTGAAGATATCTTCTCTACCCACCCTGATTTGCATCAGGGGTATGGGGCTGAGTTCATGCTTCAGTTAATCGAACACATGGTATATCACTACTCTGATCTTCGTGGGTATATCTATGAAGAGTTTCCTGTGGTGGTGGGGTACGGCGTTGGTCTTCCGTCTTCGTATATTCCACAGCTTGAGGAACTGATGGGCGCTGAGAACGTGATGATTGCTGGTGAGGGTGTGCGGTATCCATGGTCCGATTTTGAAGAAGAACAGCGCAGGAACTTCCCGAACGGAGCCCCGGATCCTCTCTACGATAAGTATGGGGAGCTTTTTGGTGTTACTACCCATAGTTCGCAGACTACGGGTGTTTATGTTGATGATCCTCGGTATTATCCTGAATCACCATTTTATGACCCTGTTCTTGCCTCGAAAGTGCACCTAGTGCATAGTGAATTTACTGAGCCAGATCCTTCTGTATAAGCGTTATGGGGTATATACGCGAATATAAGGATGAGTTCATTGTTCCGGTGTTCACTCGGGAGAGCGGGTACTGGGAGCAGGTAATGAAGCCTCGTTTACAGCAGCAGGGATGGTATATCGCTGAAGTAGACTGTACAAATGTAGAGGATATTGAGGATTGCGGCACAAGGCTTCTACGTGAACTCAACTTTAAAGTTCCTGAGCATGGATATATTAATGCCATGGCGGTCAAAGGAAACCTTAGGGATATCTATGGCATTAATATGCGCAAAGGTCTCTTTGTGTTTTATAAGAATTTTGAAGATATCTTCTCTACCCATCCTGATCTATATAATGGTTATGGAGCCGAGTTTATGCTCCAACTAATTGAAGATATTGTTTATTATTATTCAACCTTACGTGGATATATTTATGAAGAGTTTCCTGTAGTGGTGGGGTACGGCGTTGGTCTGCCCACCTCATATATTCCACAGCTTGAGGAGCTGATGGGTGCTGAGAACGTGATGATTGCAGGTAAAGGTGTGCGGTATCCATGGTCCGATTTTGAAGAAGAACAGCGCAGGAACTTCCCGAACGGAGCCCCGGACCCTCTCTACGATAAGACAGGTCAGCTCTTTGGTGGGGTTATAAACCATGATCCGCAGGCTACGGGTATCTATGTTGCTGATCCTCGGTATTATCCTGAGTCACCATTGTATGATCCTGCTCTTGCCTCGAAAGTACACCTGGTGCATAGTGAATTTACTGAGCCAGACCCTTCTGTATAAGCGTTATGGGGTATATACGCGAATATAAGGATGAGTTCATTGTTCCGGTGTTCACTCGGGAGAGCGGGTATTGGCACCGGGCCACGAAGAAGTTTTTACCGACCCTGATGCTAAGCTCACTTGGTCTCAATAGGAAGGAAATATTTTCCTAGTGGTTTTCCAGATCCATTGTATGACAAGAATGGTATCTGGATAACTGACCCCAACGAGTACCCCGAGAGCACTTCCTACACCGGTGGGAACAGCTAACAACGCACTGATAGCCAAGGAGTAAACAATTTATGGGTTACTACGACGATGGGCGTGGCAATAGCTTCTTCCCCACTATCTACATCACCGAAGACACAGTACTCAAACGCCAAACCCAAGCCCTGCGCGATCAAGGCTGGGCCATCATCGAAATCCACTGCAAAAACATACTAGCTTCCCAGGACCCGCAAGCAGGAGCCTTAGAAATCATCCGAGCCGTCAACCTCCCGCACAAACTCCCCGATGACAATTACATGACCTGGACCCAAGAAATCATCTCAGACCTCGACTGGCTCGATCTAAGCAAAGGAGTCTTCGTCATCCTCAAAGACTACGACGCTCTCTTCACCCCCTGGAGCGGTCCTGAAGAATTTGAAGCAAAATGGATGGCACGACACCTACAAACTGTAGACAGCAACTTACGGCACCGTCACACCCGATTCGCCTACGCTGATTACGACCCACCCCACGTACTCTACGCTATAGAAGTGTCCCGCGATAAGCTCGATACAGTCCTCGATTTTTCGAAGGACACGCCACTATCATCCCTGAGTTTGATGAGGATAACCCAGGAGCAGAATACCCACCTTTTAAAAAATATGTCGATGAGACCCGCAGGAACAGGTTATACGGTATCTCTACCTGGTAACTCGATAGCTTCGGGAAATACAAAAGCCTCAGCAAAAACAGATAGAGCTATATTTTCTGAGCGTCAAGAATCCAGTTTTACACTTAACGTGGAAAAGCTACTCGGCTCCATTCCCCCAAGACCCGTACAATAGAATTTTGACTAAAAATCTACGCCCAGGAGTCAAGTCACCATGAGTACGCCCGCGCATCACGCCTCTGGTCAGCAGAGCATCCCAACGCCCTATGAGGATCTGTTGCGCGAAATTCTTGATGAGAACCGTGATGCTATTGCCGCCGATGCTCAGCGCAAAGACCGTACGGGCACCGGCACATTCGGCGTATTTGGGCGGCAGATGCGCTTCGATCTGCGTAACTCTTTCCCCCTGATTACTACCAAGCGTGTGCACTTCAAATCGGTGGCGGTCGAGCTTCTGTGGTTCCTGCGCGGCTCCTCAAACATACGTTGGCTGCAGGAACGCGGCGTGACTATATGGGATGAATGGGCTGACGAAAATGGTGACCTCGGTCCGGTCTACGGGGTGCAGTGGCGCTCCTGGCCCACCCCCGACGGCGGCACCATCGACCAAATCGCGAAAGTGATCGAATCTCTCAAAACGAACCCGTCGTCACGCCGCCACATTGTCTCGGCATGGAACCCCGCCGAGGTTGATGAGATGGCGCTGCCGCCCTGCCACGCCATGTTCCAGTTTTACGTGCACGAGCGCCCTAACGGAGTGAAGGAACTATCGTGCCAGCTATACCAGCGCAGCGCCGACATGTTCTTGGGTGTACCCTTCAATATCGCCTCCTACGCCCTGCTGACCTACCTGATCGCCCACGAGGTCGGCATGGAACCCGGCGAGTTCATATGGACGGGCGGCGACTGCCATATCTACTCCAACCACCTGGAACAGGTGAAAAAGCAGCTCGGTTACGGCAACGATCCCGAAGGTAACCCCTATCCCCCGCGTGCACCCTACCCGTACCCCAAACTCGTTATCAAAACAAAGAAACCTTCTATTTTTGATTACGAGTATGAAGACTTTGAGCTCATCGATTATAAGCATCATCCGGGGATTTCTGCCCCCATCGCGGTTTAGGACAATCGATGCGTGAAGATGAATCCCCCTCCCCCGCACAACCGTGCCTCGGCGCTATTTGGGCGCAGACCGATGCGGGTATTATTGGGCGCGACGGCACCATGCCCTGGCGTGCCCCCGAAGACCTTGCGCATTTCAAAACCGTCACCATGGGTAAGCCCGTCATCATGGGGCGGCGCACCTGGGAGTCTTTTCCACCGCGTTTTCGACCGTTGCCTGAGCGCACCAATATCGTCATCAGCCGCAGTATTACGAGCGATTCAGCCGCGCCTCTTAAACGCGATGGCGCGCTTTGGGTTCCGTCGCTGGATGCGGCTCTCACCCTCGCGGACAACACACCTTTAACGCCCAACACTACCCAGCACTCAGATGCGGCACATCAGCGAGTTACTGCCTGGATCATTGGCGGCGGCTCAGTCTATGCGGAGGCGCTTTCCCGTGAGGATTTACCTTCCTTTGGTCGCGTCGAGATTATCGAACGCACATTCTTCTATTGTCAGGAAGGTAACGAGATTACGGGTGATACCTACGCCCCCGAACTCGCGGTAGAAGGATTTATGGCTGCGGACGAATCGGCGCGATGGCGCATCCTGGGTGAAAGCGCTTGGGAGAAGAGCGAGCGCGGCTACCTGCTGGATGCTTCGGGCGGGAAAAATCCCATGTACTACTCGTTTCAGACCTTAGCCCGCCTCTGATGTACCTGGCGCGGAAATTCCCTACAACAACGTTCGCCTGTGCGAACGGCAAAGTGTAGTCTCGTTTGTCTGAGGTACATTCGTTCACCTCACAACGTCTTACGTCACAGCTCATCACACCTATCTCGCACTTCACCTGGTCTTTCCCATACTGACTAGGGGTTATGACGCTGTTCCACGCGATATGTGGCACACGGGGTAGACTAGAAATTATGAATTTTAATCCCGGTGACTCAGTAGGTTTTGTAGGTTGGCGCGGCATGGTTGGTTCCGTGCTGATGAAGCGCATGCTTGAAGAGAACGATTTCAAAGATATTTCTCCCGTTTTTTTCACAACCTCCAATGTGGGCGGTGAAGCCCCCACCTTCGACGGCACGCTTGAACCTTCTACGCTGAAGGATGCGTACGATCTGAACGAGCTTCGCCAGCACAAGATTATTGTGACCGCACAGGGCGGTGACTACACGAAAGAGGTTCACCCGAAGCTGCGCGAGTCCGGCTGGGAGGGCCTGTGGATTGATGCCGCTTCTGCCCTGCGCATGAACGATGATGCCATTATCGTGCTCGACCCAATTAACCGTGATGTGATTGACCGCGGGCTCGAATCCGGTGTGAAAGATTTTATCGGCGGCAACTGCACCGTCTCGTGCCTGCTCATGGGGCTGGGCGGCCTCTTCAAACAGGGTCTGGTGGAATGGACCACCTCGATGACCTATCAGGCGGCTTCAGGGGGCGGGGCCCGTCATATGCGCGAGGTTCTGGGGCAGTTCCGCGACCTCGGCAATGAGGTGTCTGCCGAGCTTAACGATCCGGCAGCGGCGATCCTGGAGATCGACCGTAAGGTGCTCGCTAAGCAGCGTTCGGGTGAGCTTGATACCGCGCAGTTCGGGGTTCCGCTTTCCGGGTCGCTGATCCCGTGGATTGACTCTGACCTGGGCAATGGGCAGTCCCGCGAGGAATGGAAGTCTGATGCCGAGACCAATAAAATTTTGGGTCTTGAGGGCGATAACCGTGTGATTATGGACGGTTTGTGTGTGCGTATCGCGGCCATGCGTTCGCATTCTCAGGCACTCACGATGAAACTGACCGAAGACCTGCCGGTTGCCGAGATTGAGCGCATTATCGCTGAAGACAACCAGTGGGCCCAGGTGGTGCCAAATACTAAGGATGCCACGATGGAGGGGCTGACTCCGGTCGCCGCTTCCGGCTCGCTGAATATTCCGGTGGGGCGCATCCGCAAGTTGGCGATGGGTCCGCAGTACATTAGTGCTTTCACGGTGGGCGACCAGCTACTGTGGGGTGCCGCTGAGCCGGTGCGCCGCATGCTCAAAATCGCGGTCGGAAAGCTCTAAAGTAGCCTTCTCAAAGTACTCGTGGGCGCGGTGCCGTAAGAGCGGTTCCGCGCCCACGTATCAAGCCCTAGCCCACAAGCTTTGAACGATATGCATGGGAATAAGCAAAACGTTGCCTGTACCCGCCTCTTGGTGAATAAGCTTTCTGGTTGCCCCGAACCTAGCGGATAAGCCTGTGCCCCGCATCCTCAATCAGGATGCGGGGCATAAACTCAAAGTAGGCAGGTACGTTTTTCAGGCTATGCTTTACGCGCTGCCTTCTGGGCTTTTTCGTTTTTTTCACGCCAGGCTATGTAGCGGTGCCAGAGTGAAATCACTAGCTTTTTGAGTCGCTGATTCAGACGATGCGCCCATGCGAACTCGGTTCCCCAGATTCCCAAACCGATAAAGATAAACAGCCAGCCGGGGCCAGGTGTGACAAGCATAATCAGACCGGCAATGAAACAGAAGCCGCCTACGGCAATCACAAGAGGCTTGTAGAGATGTTTCAGCACCGGGTGAGCGTGCATCCGAGCTTTCTTTTTTTCTCTAGCCACAGGTGAAACTTGCTGGTTTCACTCTCTGTAACTTCATCCTCTAAGGTTTTCACACATCACCTCTTCTCAGGGCGGCTCTCACCTGTGCGTACACGATACAGCAACAGCCTAGCACCCGCGCCTGGGAACTCCCTGATAGCCTAACATCGTAAAAAAAATATCTTTTATGACACCCTCACTATCGCGGCGCCAAAAGATTATAGTATTGTTATCACAACACCTTAATAGCGGACAAGGTTTATAAATATTTGATAACAATATGGCAATGTCTTCTATTTTTTTAGACCTTTTACCTCATATTAAGGAAATGCACCTCTACACACGCAGAGAGAATCATGGAAAAACTTTCCTATACAACAGAATTTACACTCTGGCCGGTTCCCCATGCCCGACCCCTGATTGATGGAAAGCCAGAGCCGGGTGCGCATCCGGCAGAATATTTGCATCCCGGTAAGCTGCATCTTGAAACGAGCGATGATAATTACGTTGATTTATACATCGTTCCTCCCCTTTTTAAAACCCGGATATCCCCAGGGGTACCAGTTTTATGCCGATCTTATTTTTTTAGCAATATTTATATTGCACAAGATTTACAGTTTTATTATCGAGCATTTCATGATGAATTACAGTTTGCAGTATCCTCTGATACTATTTGGCAAAATCGCGATCATCAATATGCTGTAGCAATTGTTGACAAAGATTTGAACCTAAGCTGGACTCTGCGCGATTCCGACCCCTTGCGCATGGAATTTATCGAAACCGTTATCAACACCATTCACGCAAGCATGTTCAAAATGCCCCCCATTCTTGCCGAGGGCGAGTATATGGAGTTTATGAATGAGAGGAATATTCTGGACTCCGCTCACCCTATGCTGCGGCGATCGTGTTCTTCGCGCGATTGATGTTAAGGCACACACGAATGACCCCGTACGAGTTCTCACGGAAACCGATTACAGCGCTGTTATACGCGGTACCGTCTATCCCAGTGCCCGCCTCATCTGGAGCGTCCCTCTAGAAGATGCACGCTACTGGCACAACGCCTACAACATTTTGACTGTTGATCCGGTCATTGGCGCCAAGATCCCCGCCGATGTGCGCGCCATCTTGGAGCATCTGCCCGCCGCGCCCGCCTATACACAGGGACACTCGTAGGTTACTGCGGGTCTTACCCCGCATATCCAATCGGTATTAGATGCGTGATGGCCTGCCTGTGGGCCGTGATGTGCTGGCACACTGTCAGGTTTCGCAAGATGCGGTACCGCATCCTGCCTCCACCCGAGATGCCGATAATACACCCCAGGCTCCTCTGCTAGCGTGGGATATTGTCGATACAAATCACGACCGCATGGCGTATATTCGTGCTGTTTTCGAGCGTATCGCCAGGTTCTCGCGGCTAGACAGTGCTGTGCTGCCTGCGGGCGAACACTGTATTTCCCGGGACTCTCAGAGGTTTTAAGACCTTATATGACATGTTTAGGTCATTACTACCTTATGTTGATGTAAACTATAGACACGGGAACAAAATTCCCCTTTAGGTACCTAACCCTCGTAACTACCTCCGCATTATCTTAGGCTCCTCATGGCAAAGACCTCTCTGACAGCACGATTAGAAACTCTCCCCTTTACTAAGAAACACACCAAGCTCTTGGGCGTCACCGGTATCGGCTGGGCGCTCGACGCCATGGATGTTGGGCTGATCTCCTTCATCATGGCGGCACTGACCAAACAGTGGGCGCTCTCCCCCACCGCAACAAGCTGGCTAGGCTCCATCGGCTTTTTAGGTATGGCTCTGGGCGCTACCGTCGGCGGGCTTCTCGCTGACCGTTTTGGACGACGCTACGTTTTCGCCGCAACGCTGCTCGTCTACGGTTTGGCGACGGGCGCATCCGCACTCGCCGGTTCACTGGCCGTTTTAATGGTTTTCCGGTTTATTGTGGGGCTGGGGCTCGGGGCTGAGCTGCCGGTCGCATCCACGTTGATGTCGGAATTTTCGCCGCGCGCTATTCGTGGGCGTGTGGTCGTTATTTTGGAGGCGTTTTGGGCGCTCGGATGGATTCTTGCGGCGCTTATCGGCACCTTTGTTGTGCCGAACCCAAACGGCTGGCGGTGGGCGCTTGCCATCGGCGTGATCCCGGCACTGTATTCGCTGATTATTCGTTGGGGAACACCCGAATCCGTGCGGTTCTTAGAGTCGAAAGGGCGCACTGACGAGGCAGAACGAGTGGTTGCCGAATTTGAGAGCTCTGCGGCCCTCAGCACACGAACTCACGCGGATGAAACCGCCAGCGGCAATGCACCTGAGGCTCCTGCCAACGACACCCAGGAGGCAACCTCCATCTGGTCGGCTCCACTGCGTAAACGCACGCTGGCGCTGTGTACCGTGTGGTTCTGCATTAACCTCTCATATTACGGGGCATTTATCTGGATACCCTCACTGCTGAGTGCACAGGGGTTCAGCCTAGTGAAGTCCTTCGCGTTTACCCTGATCATGACCTTAGCGCAGCTACCCGGCTATGCAGTGGCCGCCTACCTGATTGAGAAGTGGGGGCGCCGAGCCACCCTCGCCGTATTTTTGGCTGGTTCAGCAGGCGCGGCGGTATGCTACGGCCTCTCACATTCGGATTTCTACATTATCCTCAGTGGGTGCTTCCTCTCGTTCTTCAACCTGGGCGCATGGGGCGCGCTCTACGCCATTAGCCCGGAGGTGTTCCCCACCCGACTGCGCGGCACCGGCACGGGCACGGCAGTAGGACTGGGGCGCATCGCCTCGATTCTGGCGCCGCTTATCGTTCCGCCGCTCATCTCTTTCGGCGGCACCGGAGTACTGTTCGCTGTTTTTCGCGGCGGCATTCCTTCTGGCGGCGGTTACTACCTTCGCGCTGCCCGAAAAGCGCGGGAAATCGCTCTAGCGGCTAAAACCTCCAACGCAGGAATGATGTGAAGCATAGTGTGCCGAGAAGGTGGGAATCTCTCACCTTCTCGGCTTTTTTTCCTTTGTTTATCAGGTGCTCATAGAGTCACAGAAGGCAAGGGAGGGTGCATAATCTGCGGGGCACGCCGCAGGCACACACTATGAGGCGTTGACGTATTTCCAGGTGCCGATACGTTATGATGGCTAAACATCGCGTGTTGCCGCCTCATTATTGTGTACAGGGTGGGGCTCAGTGCGTATCTCAAGTGAGATAGAACGGTCTAGACATCAACCTCAAGGAGCGCGGCATGGCAGAAACCCCCGCAGTCACCTATGTTCCCTGGCCTATTGCCCATACGCCCGCGCCGCTTGAGAACGGTGAACCGGTCGCAGGCAGGCATCCTGCTGAGTATCTGGGATCCGGGGTGCTGCACTATATTGGTTCGGAATTTCACCTGATGGCGGAGCTGAACCCTTACCCTTTCGACCCCGAAAACCCGCATCGGTTTAGGGGCGATCTGGTACATCGGAACACGTATTTCTCAGGCAACATCACGTTTAGTTTCAAAGCTGATGAGGATTATCTTTACTTCACGGCGCACGTTTTTCTGACCTGGCAAGAGCCCTCTGACCGCACGTACGCGCGCGCCCGGGTGGATCGTAATTTCGCTTTTCACTGGGAGCAGCACGATGATGACCCGCAGCGTTCGGTCTATATTGAGGCGGTCTTCATGGCACTGTACCGCAGCCTCAGCGTACAGCATCTGGAGCTTGGGGATGGCGAGTTTCTCGATCTGTCTAAAGACAGACAGTATCGCTCGTACCATATGCGCCAGGGTGACAATATTATTCGGCTGGCGTACGTTACCAAATGCAGTTCTCGAACATACCTTGACGTGACGACCGACTACCGGGCAACGGTTTTGAGCTACTGCCACCCTCCGGCTCAGCTGGCATGGAGTGTTCCAACCGAAGATGCGCGCTACACATTCGAACATACCGATCCCCTCATCTATCCCCCGGACACGGGCGAGGATATTCCCGAGTACGTACGCCGTATACTCCCCTACTTGCCGACGGCACCTTACCGACGGGCGAAACGCACGTATGCACCCGCCTCCGCTTATCGGGCTACTTTTACCCCCTGGCCCATGACGGTTCAGCAGGGTGAGGATATTCGTGGCGCCCAGTATCCGTGGCAGAAGCTCGTTTCCGGGGAGTTTTTAATTCAAAGCCCGCAAAGCGTCCCCTTCAGAATGTATCTGGACGCCTGCGAACCCGATTGGGATTCAATGAAGGGCGACCGCCAAGTCTACGCCGAGCTCATGCCCAATGTGGGCGGCAGAAGGCCTTGGTTCGGCACTGATTTTACGTTGTGCATGCGCCGCTGGCAGAACAATTTGGTGTTTGTGGCGGAGCATCTGACGAAATGGCGTGCCACCGACTGGGAGACTTGCGCCATCGCGATCCTGGATGCTGAAGGGAGCCTGACCTGGGAGCTTCGCGATGAGGTTGCAGGGCGCGGCTCCTATATTGAGGCCTTGGTGGGGCATATTGTGGATTCTCTGGGAACCGAGCCGCCCGTACTCGCGCCGGGAGAAGGCAAGGTTCTCTACGACCAGGACGGCCAGGTCTCTTCGGTGCACGTCAATACGGGTGAAACCATGCTGCGGGCGCTCATCACGCGCATCTGGTACGGGGTAAACCCGGCGACCGGTGAGAGGGCACCGTACCTTTATGAAGCGCGGGTCAAAGATCAGTTTGATGAGAACTCCAGCGGCGGGTTCAGCACGATCGCCTGGAGTTCACCCGAGAAATTCTACTACTGGAGCTGGGATCGGGTTCCCGGGTTCGTGCCTGCGGTAACCGACCCCGAGATTCTGCGCCGCGACGAGGTGGATCTGCTGATTCCGCATCTTCCGGTTGCCCCCGGCGTACCCTCACAGGAGAATGAAGACGATGTAGCGGTGCCGTGGTTTTACGAGGCTTCCACTGCTACGAAAGAGTAAGGTCAGATGTGCTAAGTGCAGCATCATGATGCGGCAGCAGGCAGAGCTTGGCGTACATGAATTAGTTTCCACGCTAGTACAAAGGTGCGGCTCATAACCTCGCAGAGAGCCATCATGATAAGGGCGCTGGCCCATGCGTCCATAGGAATGGAGCAGTCGAGAGAAAATCGATAAATCTGTTCCGCCCCACCATGTTCTGCATATAATCCAAAAACAAGACGTCCGCTCATCCCGACCAGCCAGAAAACGACAGCCCAGCCGCCTGCACGCGCATATATCTGGCGGTTCTGTGTATATACTGCCGTCGTCATACCGCACGCCACGCCGAGAATTAGCCCGATCGTTATGCATCCAATGATGAGCATCCACCCGTTGTTATGCAGGGGGAAGCCCGTCATATATTCAATAACAGCCCATCCGACGAGAAGTATTGGCCAGATGAGGCTAAAAATTGTGAGTTTTCGCCCTCTAATTTGCCGTAGCACCAATATCATCAGGGCACAAGAAACCAAAATATCTATCAGCGTCATAATTATATCTCCACAGATATATCTTAGCAGATATATTCATGTCTGAACCTCACCTTTTATACTGGAATCATGACTCTGGGGGAACTGTATCAACTTGCACGCATGCTGCGCGATATTACTATCACGGCTGGATCACTTACCCATATGTCGGTACATCCAAGTGAAGCTATGGTGTTTGAGGATATTGTGCAGCACCCCAACACGACTATCAATCAGGTAGCAGAGCGCACCCATCTAGCACAGAGCCGTGTTTCAACAATGGTTAATGCCATGATCACAGAAGGTGCGGTTACGGTCAGTACCGACTCTCAAGATCAGCGCCGCAAGACGCTTCAAGCAAGCCCTCAGCTACTGCAGGACATCAAAGCCATAGACTATAATAAAGCCATTCGCCAAGCTATACATCGACTTTATCCGAGCCTATCGGAACATCAGATAGCGGATGTCACACAACACCTCGACCACATTTACCCTGCTCAGCGCAGACTCAAGAAGGGAGTCATAGCATATGCAGTACATTCTTTTGCTCAGGAGTGTTAACCTGGGGAAGCTGCGCAAGGTGTCGATGCCCGAGCTGAAAAAGCGGCTGGCTGCACTGGGATACGAGAACGTCACAAGCTATATAAATTCGGGGAACCTGCTATTTGTGAGCTCGCGGGATAAAACCACCGTGGCACAGGAGATCACCGATCTGCTGGCGAAGCATTACGATTTCGAGATTCCATTCTCACTTCTCACCGCTGACGAATACCGCAAGGATGCGCACAACCTGCCCGAGTGGTGGAATGAGGACATGCCTCGCCTGGACGCCATGTTTTTCACCATTGATGCTGATCGCGATGCACTAGCCGCCGAGCTCGAAACGCTGGATGTTCCCGACGAGGTGCTTCACATAGGAACCTGCGCCGTCTACTTCGGCAACTACAGCACACCCGATTATAAGAAAGCGCAGTACGGCAAGTTCATGTCAAAGAAAGCCTTCGCAAACCAGCTGACTCTGCGCAACGCCAAAACCTACAACAAGATTCTAGACCTGCTGGATTAACGCCGCCCCTGCTAAACCGCGAGCAGATAGTATTTTGACGAGCAGATAACAATCCGCTATCTGCTCGTCAAAATCCTATCTGCTCGCGGAATTCGCAGGGGAATAAGAGGCTGAAGAGTCCTAAATCTTCCCGTTCACCACAACCGGCTCGGGCACCAGCTCAACCCCGAATTTCTCGGCAACACCGGCGCGCACCGCCCGGGCGATCGCGAAAATATCCTCAGCGGTGGCATCCCCACGGTTCGTAATCGCCAGCGTATGCTTGGTCGAGAGCGAGGCGCGACCGCCCGCAATCTCGCGCGCATCGCCTTCGAGCCCGAAGCCTTTCTCGAACCCGGCGTGCTGAATCAGCCAGGCGGCGGAGAGCTTCACGTACTCCTCGCTTTCCTGTTGCTCGGTTCCGAACACTCCGGTGCGCGTTACCACCGGGAAGCGCGGCGCATCCTCAGGCAAAGAATCAAGCACAGATACCGGCACAATCGGGTTAGTGAAGAACGAACCGGTCGAGAAGGTATCGCGGTCAGAGGCATCCAGCACCATCCCCTTGGAGGCACGCAGCGCCAGAACCTTATCCCGCACCAGCGCGGATTCGGCACGCTTCCCCACCTGCACACCCAGGCTCTTCGCCAGTTCCCCATACTTAATAGGTGAAGACAGGCTGCCGAGCGTGAACTGGAAATCCACGGTCAGCACCACATAGCGCGGTGAACCGTTCACCATGTTTGCTTCAGGATTGAATCGCGGTAGCCGAAACGCAGATCGGCGTTCGCAAAAGTCTTGAACTTTCCCGTCTCGCGGTCCCAGGTGCGCACGGACGCAATGAACTCGCTAACCTCCACCCCGTAGGCGCCGACATTCTGCACGGGGGTTGCACCCACGGTCCCGGGAATACCTGACAGTGCCGCCGGGCCAGACCATTCTTTTTCAATGCTCAACTGCACGAAATCATCCCACACGGTACCCGCTTGCACGCGCACATTCGCGCCGCCACATGCGGGAATAGGCAGCTCCTCAACCCCGGTGGATGCAATATGCACAACGGTACCGTCAAACCCGGCATCAGAAACCAGCAGGTTTGAGCCGCCACCCACGATCAGCACGGGTTCGTTGGCAGCATCGGCGGAGGAAACGGCCTCGACAATCTCGGCTTCAGTCGTGGCGCGGATGTATGTGCGGGCAGGGCCGCCAACTTGGGCGGTAGTGATCTCACTCAGCAGCTTTTCAGTCATGTCTTTAAGAATACCGGTCTGTAACGTTTTATTCCGTTAGGGTCAGATAAACCTTATGGCAGGCCCACCCCGTAGTCGGAGCGGATCTGCCATAATTCAAGGCACAGTCACATAGAGTATCGATTGTAAGCGCGCGGGCTAGGCAAATTTCACCACGGCCTGAGTCTTCATCAGAACCTTCTGCTGGGTACCCTCACCATCATCGGCGGTAACGGTGAGGTCGATGCGAGCCGTGCGCGCATCCTCATCCACGGCGCCTACCTTGCCGGTGATCGTCAGCGCATTCGTGGGGGTGTCCGGGTTGCCGCCGCCGGGCGCATCCGCAACCGGAACAGGCTTAGTAAAGCGGTCACCGGTGATCCACGATTGCACCAGATCGCCCTTGATCCTCCACCAGCTGCGGCGGTGCCATCGTGAGCATACCGTGCGCAATGCACGCGGGAAAGCCCCACGGACTGGGCAAAACGCTCGTTCCAGTGAATCAGGTTGCGGTCACCGGGTGCGCCCGCATACGCACCAGCGATGCGCGAAATCTCGGCAGTTCGGGGAATGATCTCCTGCCCTTTCGAGTTCTGCAAAGTTTACGGACATTAATTCGCCTCTCGTCGGCGCGTACAGCAGGGATAGTACAGGTGGTGACGGGTTTACCGTCAGCACATCGGTGATTTCTTCGCGGGTGGTGAGCATGGCTTGCCCATCACACACGCGGCATCCACGCGAACTTCGGTGCGCAGTTCGTCCCCGCCACGATGGGGCGGTGATGCATCAAAAGCGCTGGTCCGGCGTGCACTACGCGGGGAGAAATCGATGCACAGATTTATCATAATCAGGCGGCATCGGCTGCTTGAGACAGGATGATAGCGAAGGTGGGCGGGGCGATCCAGGTCTGCGTACCCTGCGGCGTGCCGCCTCAACATCATGATGCAGAGGTTTTCGGCGTGTACGGCGCGGGCAAATTCCGGATCTTCTCGCGGCAACGGCATGGGTGCCCTCGGCAGGGTACCTCGACCCACAATGTCCAGAATTGTCTCGCCGCAGTCTATCGGGTTGGTACCGTAGCTGCTGCCGCTTACCGCGAACGGCGGTATCCAAGATACAGGGAAGGCGTAGCCTAAAGGGTACTTTTCTCGTTCTGAAAGACCATCATAATCTATCCGTTCTCGGTCCTCGATCTTATGCCACGCGATAGTTCTCACGCACAAACCATGCGCAAGACAGTTCAGGCGGCGCAGGCGGCTGAAGCGTTTGGATTCAATCGTTTCTGGGTTGCCGAGCATCATAACGCGGGTTCGCTACTGTCTTCGGCAACAGTTTGTGGTAATGGCGGGCTGCTGCCGCAACCGAGCACCATCGGGTGGGTTCGGGCGGCATTGTATACAACCACTTTATGTGGTAGCAGAACGGTTTGGCACCTTGGGGCGTTCCATCGGGCGCGTGCGGTCTGGGTTTTGGGTCGTGCACCGGTACCGACCCTACGACCGCTGGGCGCTTCGTCGCGATAATTCTGCGGCCAGATTTCCCCGCCGAGGTAGAAGAGATTCCAACTATCTGGGTGCGGAGCCCTCCCATGCGCCGCGTGCACGCTATCCCGGGCAGGGTCCAATGTGCGCTCTCATATCCTGGGTTCATCAACTTTCGGGGCCTCTTTGGCGGCTAAGCTGGGTCTGCCTTTTCGTTTGCTTCACACTTCGCCCCGGCTGCCCTGCAGGATGCGCTCAATGTCTACCGCATAACTTCACCCCGTCGCAAACCCTGGATAAACCCTACGTTATTGTGGGTGCAGGGTCGCTGGTTGCTGAAACAGATGAGCAGGCGCAGCGTCTTTTCACGACTGCGCAACAGCACGCCCTGGGATTATTCGCGGGCGTCCGCAGTTCTCTCCGCCAGTCGACGATATGGAAAAGCTGTGGAGTCCTGCCGAGAAACGCATATCTCCTCAATGCTTCAGGAGGCGGTGGTCGGTTCCCCGCAAACAGTTCAGAGCAAGCTCGAAGATTTGGTTGCCCGCACCGGTGCAGACGAAGTGATTATCACGAGCACGCCGTGGGAGTTTGAAGACCGCATTCGAAGCTACGGGTGCTTTCAGGAGCTGCCGATCTTCAGAAAACCGAGTAACGGAAAGTCTTGATGCCTCGCCGGAACATGGTTTTTCCGGCAAGGGCCAAGGCCAAGCTCAAGGACTCATTATTATGGATGCTCATCTCAGACAACGCCTACGCGCATGTCCGTCCATCGGTCGTGGAACGACCTCAGTCCTCTTTAATGCGCACACGGCGTGCCCCATACTCGCATCCGACGCTCTCGTTTTCCTTCATGAGCCGCAGGTACAACAAAAGCCTGCCTCATGTGAGACAGGCTTAGCTGAGCCCCTGACCGGGAATCGATCCCGGGACCTCCATCTTACCAAGATGGCGCTCTACCACTGAGCTATCGGGGCGTGGCGGTGGACGGGCTCGAGTCCGTCGACCTCACGATTATGAGTCGTAGCTCTAAATCAGCTGAGCTACACGCCAAAACATCAGCCTATAGACCAATGCGAGAGCCCCGACCGGGAATCGATCCGGGACCTCCATCTTACCAAGATGGCGCTCTACCACTGAGCTATCGGGGCAACAGATAAAAGTTTACAGTATCCTAAACCACCCGCGCAAATAAGGGTTAGGTGTTCTGTGACACTTTGTTTTAGCCCTAAAAATAGGCGTTTTTACACCGTTTATTCGCGGATGCGCCGCCAGTTTTTCCGTCCACAGTACCGGCGGGCGCATCCCGCTTTCTATAAATAACAGGAAACGCCTTATTTTACAGCTAACCTTCACAGACTAGTAGCGTTTACATAGCGCGACTTTCCGCGGCGATCATCCCGACCGCCAGGTGATCATCGCGACGGGAACGGAACCCGCCCGTCGCGGCGATCGTTGCGGCGAAACCGCGCCACCACCCTCCCTGAGGCCCCGATCCTTACGGATGTTGATGAACTCACCGGCAACCTTGGTATCACGCAGACGATCGAAGAAACCCTTGGGCAGGTCTTCGGGAAGACCCACGATCGTGAAGTGCTGGCGAATATCGATCGAGCCGATCTGTGAGCCCTTAATACCGCCCTCGTTTGCAAGCGCGCCCCACAATGGCGAGCTTTTAACGAGAGGCGCGGCCCACGTTGAGTTTGTAGTTCACCGTGCCTTCGTCGCTGTGGTTTCGTCCTTCTTGGGCCCGCGTTTGCCGCGGTCCTTGGTGTCGTCGGCGAAAGCGCAGGTTTACGAGGCAATATCGTCGTCTTTCATCGAGGAAGAGAGGCGCGACTCGCTGTGCAATGACGGCGAGCGCGGCGGCGATGTCTTCGCCGTGGTGTCGCTCGTTTTCAGTAGTCTTCGATGATCTTGCGGAAGAAGTTTAGGTCTTCCGTTTCGATCGTTTCGGTGATCTGTTCGGCGAAGCGCTGTTTACGGCTGCTGTTCACGTCTTGCGCGATGAGGCATGCATTGGCTCAACCTTTTTGACGGGTTGCCTTTTCGATCTGCCGCAGCATGTATTTTTCGCGCGGAGTTACGAAGAGTATCGCTTCGCCGTCGCGTCCGGCTCGACCGGTACGCCCGATGCGGTGCACATAGGATTCGGTGTCGTGCGGAATATCATGAGTTCACCAACGAGGAGATGCGTTCAACATCCAGTCCGCGGGCGGCTACGTCGGTTGCTACGAGAATGTCGATCGCGCCCGTCGCGCAGCGCAGCCACGGTGCGTTCTGCGCAACTGTTGGGGAATATCACCGTTAATAGCTGCCGCTTTGGAAACCGCGTGCTTTGAGTTTATCGGCTACTTCTTCGAAGCTCTTTTTGCGCACGACAGGAACGATAATCGCCGTCCGTAGTTTTCGACTTCGAGCACGCGCCGCGATGGCGTTCGAGCTCGTGGAGTGCATGACCTGCATGCTTGAGCTGCCTGGCGGATGTTCGCCCCGGTGGTGGTCTTGGTTTTGACGCGTACCGGTCAGTGCTGCGTGAGGTATTGCTGAGCGATTTTTGCGGACTCGGGTTGGGCATGGTGGCTGAGAGAGGCGCCACCTGTTTGGCGTCCGTGTGCCTTTCGAGAATGGTTTCGGCTGTCTTCGGCAGCCCAGACGCAGCATTTCGTCGGCCTCGCATCGGTACCAGGTACTGCAGGTTTGAGAGGTCGAGGCGAGCCTTCGAGGTGGTCGATCACGCGTCCGGGGGTGCCGACGACTACCTGTCGCGCCGCGGCGCAGTCCGAAAACAGCTGTGTCCGTAGGGTGAGCTGCCGCCGTAGATAGGAAGCACGGTGAAGTCTTCCATGCGTTGCGTAGGGAGGAGGAAGGCCTCGGCAACCTGCAGGGCGAAGCTCACAGGTGCAAAGTACAAGCACCTGGGTGTCTTCGAGGAAACGCCGTTAATGTCGGCAAGCGGTTCTGCCATGCGGGAGAGCGCGCAGCGGCGCGAAGGCAGCGGTCTTGCCGGTACCGGTCTGCGCCAGACCCACCACGTCCTTGCCGTCGAGGCAGCAGCGGGATGGTCTGTTCCTGGACGAAGGTTTCTCGTGGCCGACTTCTTCGAGTGCGGAGAGCGCCTCGAGTCCAGCAGGTCGGCGAATCAGCGTACCTTCTTCTTCAGGGCACTCGTGGACTGCTGTCTTCAGAAGTATTTTTCTTAGTGCGGCCGCGTTGTCTTCTCTAGGCTCTGCTGTCGTGCTTTCTGCAGCGTTCTGTTTTATTGTTCGCGGGTTTCACCGGTTTCTAGGAAGATTCTTCAACAGCCTCATGCAGATGAGTACTCTTCGGCATTGCCGAGTGCATGGCGCCTTGTTCCGGTGTCTCTCGGCAGGGAATATTTTCAGTCACTTTTCCCTCATTTTGCTGGGGTGTCTCGGGCGCACGCTTTTCGGCGCCGTTCGGATTCCTGCACATATTCCAGCCACATTCTGCGCGCCTTGTTGTCAGGCGGGCGTGAGCAAGACAACGCAACCCGGGCATCCGGTAAGGCGGAGGCACCTGTGGACAGTTTCTCTACGCCAGTTGGTCTTGACTTTCTCGGTGACACTGCGTCTCGGCACATCTCTGGAACGAGGTGCGATGTGTATTGACGCCACGAGGCGGCATAGCATACTGAGTTCCGGTGATTTTGGGTTCCGGCGCCAGACGTAGGAGGTGCTGGTAACCGGTCGACCGGTGGGGGCGCATCAGACCTGCATCGCACCCGCCCTGATAAGTGTACCCTACGCTGGTGCGGCAACGCGCCGGATGCGCAGTAAAACCCCGTTTTCCACCACCGGTTCCTAAGCGAAAATAGCCTTCGGTCATGGGAGCCGCTGGATATGCTCAAGGCCACATTTCGCGCACTACTAGCGCTTGCGGAATGCAGCGCGTGGCGCGTGGACAGCATGCGCCTAAGATATTTACGCACGACCTCCAGGGAGACCGTGAAAAGCACGCACCTGCGCATAGTGCCCGTGGCGGCCAGCAGCATACTGTGCGGTGTTTTGCGGCGGGTTACCTCCCACGCTGAGCCGCGCCTATCGATCACCACGCAGGTCGGGCGCGTCGCATGCCCAATCCAGCAGACGGTCTCGCCCGGAATAAGCGTTGGGTGAGGGTCGAGAGAGGTCTGCCGCAACGCTTACATCACACGTGGTACCGCCTCAACCGCCTGCATGCGGCTCGTTCCCGGAGGCCGTCAGCGGTTTGCGCGGTGAACGAAGACTGTCCAAATCGGCAAGCGGCTGGTCGGACGTAGGCGTAACGGTCGGAATCACCGAGACCAGCAGCGCAACCGCGGGAAGAACCGGAGCGGTACACGGCGGACGGACCGGCGCAGATTCTCGACCCATCCGATGGGTTTATCCGGTACCTCTGCGGTCTCATCCTCTCGATTCTTCGTCTTCCGCAAGCGGCTTTAGGTGCGCCAGCACCTTCCCTGTACCGCAAGTTGAGGATAACCTCTAGAAGAGCGAGGAACGCCACGGGCATCAGCACGAGCGAGAAATGCAGGTGCTCAGCCAGCACGCCTCCGTGATGCGAGAGCAAACGCCATGCGTGGGCGGAGATTGACGATAGCGAACGGAAGCTTGCAGCCAGATAATGGCGCCGCGAAAAAGAGCAGCAGCAGGATCGTCCAGACCTTCTGGTCATAGCTAAAGATGCAGTGATCGCAGAACCGGGCGGATCGGCGAAAGCGCCGCATACATCAACCTTATCGCCATGGTCGGAACCGCTCGCTGGCTGTTAAAGAGGCGGAAGAATAAGCGCAACCGCCGTGTCAGACTTGCAGAGAGAATTCGTGAGTATCAGCATGGTTGGATTCAGCGGCACCCCGCGTCTTCACCGGGAATTGAAAAGGTGCTGCGGATGCGCTCACACCCCGCGGCGGCGGGTTTACCTCAGGATTCTGTGAACGGTCTACGTCGAGAGCCCGCTTGCGTATCCACCCGGTTTCGGACGGGAGTGCGGACAATACCGATCATCGCGGCAGCAGCGCCCATGTCTTCTTTGACGAAGGGCAAAGCGGGGCGGCCCATAGGCAGGCGCAGATAATACAGCGGGAGCTGCTCATCGGCGCTGATGCGACGCAAGCGCAGGCTACCCAGCGCCCCACACAAAGAACGGCAGGGGCGAAGGCGACCCTTGCATGGAATTGCGCCGCAGCCGCCCGCTGTACTCCGTAGCTGAGGGCGAAGGCGGCGCGCAGAAGAACGCCCACAAAAGTTCCTGCGGGTTCGGATTTTTGGTGCTTGAGAGGGCACATGTCGCTGCGTAATCCGCACCATCATGCCAGACGCTGGCGGCAGTCATAAAAGTCCTGGACTACGCAAGAGCATCAGCGGTGAAGGGAAAACCGCATGGCAGCGCCCTAAAAGCACCAGGAATAGGATGAAAATGATCGCTGCTGGTATTAAAATCGTTCCTCGACCCGCACAATTGGCATGTCAAAATGCAGAATATGCCCGCGCCATCTGCGTGGAAAATCGCAAGATCCCGCGAGGGTAAACCCAGTGCTTAAAGCTGCATGGATCGGAGTAGAGCACAGAGAGCAAAACCGCCAGGGCGCGAGCGTAATCGCCACTGAGTGCTCTGCCGCAGCCACCGAACGATGTGCCCCGGTATGCGCCATGATGTGAAGTTCGCCGATTTCTCGGTAGGTCCTGAGTCGGGTGCACTCACCTCAGCCGCCATGCGTTTTTCCTCGTGTTTGTTGTGTCGGTGCCCGGTGGCAAGCACACACGTTCTTAAGAAATCACGCTACGTCGCCGCGCGCCCGCTCACCTGCAGAAATATGGTTACATTACCTCAGGGTGTCCGTTATTAAAACGTTATCCCGAGATCTGCGCCCTACATGCAGTTTAACTCGAAGATAAGGTCCACGCGCATATTTTCTACCCTACCCGCTAAGGATGCCGTATGCCCGCTGAACTGGGTGCACCTGATGCCGCATACCGCATCCGGGCTTTCCCGCTTACCGATGCGCACCTCGGCGCTGACGGCGCGCATCACGGTAGGGACACAGGCGCTTATTTTACCCGCACGTTCCTGTGCACATGGGGCAGACACTCGGTCGTTTTACAGCGGCGCGGTCCGGCAAGGTCCGACTCATTCACGTCTGCGTGCCCGCGTTCTGAGCGCGCTCGGCACGTGGCGGACGATACTCACGATAGTTCAGGGCGCGCACGCACGTCGGTGGCAGCTGCCCGCGACCCTGCACTTTGCCACCCGCCGCCTCGAGGGGCTGGACAGCCTCTGCGCGAGTTGCTCGGGTCTAGGGTTTGCCCGTGGGCGGAGTCACTACGCATATATCCGGACGATGCATTCCCGCCGAACAGGTCTACAGCGAGCTTGGAGACTTTGGTGGCGCCCTTGGTGCCCGTCGTAGGCCAGTCGCACCGATCCCTCGAGGAAGAGTTTGCGAAGCTCTCGATTTCGAGGATCTGGCCCTCGAAAAATTCGGCGTGCTTATGGCGGCGAACCCGGGACTGCGGCTGAGCGCATCCGGGCAGCTCACCCGGCATATGCCAGCGGCAAATCGTAGAACAGCGTAAGACCCAAGCGGAGAGGCTTCTTTGACGCACTGCGCCGGATTATCATGCGATACGGCGAGTCCGGCACCCTTCAGCGGCGATCCCAGCACAGCCTCCTCACCTGCGGGTGTACCCTACCGCTCAGGTCCCAGGGACAGGCCCTCATGCGGATTGGCATCGTGCGCGTGTAGATTCCGCCCGATGCAGCGCGGTTTTACCGTTTTGCCCAACGTGCCGATGCGCTCGAACGCTTTGGCGCTACGGGCCGTATCGCACGCCTTGGCGGCGGCTCTCGACGATATTCCGTTGGTCCCGGTCGGTGGCGGAAGCTCTTCAAGGTTTCTGCGGACATCCGGATGCTGCTGTCAGCGTGGGCGACCACCACTTAGCGCATACAGTGCGGGTCGCGGCTTTACGGGAGCAACGTACCGACGACGCCGGAATGCTTCGGCCTGCTTCGGCTCTGGCGCCGGTCACCGGCGACGGGTTACAGCGCCTTATTCAGGAGGCGGCATTCGCAAACCCAGGCATGGTGCGCGTATCAGCATTCCGGATTACCGAGATGACAAGCTGTGGAGCCGGCACCCGCAGTAGTGACCGACTCACGCGCATACGCGTACCCTTCACCGGACGGGTTTCGCTCACTAGTATCTCTGTATGATGAAATGGCGTTCTGCTCGATGCGCTGCTATCATTTCTTCATCATGAACCTATACCCATATCGAGTCTGCGATCGGGAGGTCAGTCACCTGCTCCAGACAGGCGGGACCTGGCTGAGCGCACCGCTGGGAGAAGCATTGCGGGTATACCGCCGCGTGCGGAAAGCAAGGCAATGGTGGGGATGTGTAGGTACGCCCGCGGCCTGCGCCAGCTGACTCTGATCCTCGGTATCCACCCTGCCGAGGAGCGAGTATCGCTGTATGCTTCTCGAGGCTGCCTCCCTGTAGACGGGAGCGGAGCTGCTTGCAGGGACCGCACTAGTCTTCGCCCAGAAATCGAGGAATACGATATCGTTGCCCTCGACAGTCGAGGTAAGGTTCTGCTGGGTGATTCTCAATAGTAGCCGCGGAGATAACGCCACACCCCGCACGTACATTGCGCCAATTTTCGCTCACAGACTAACAAATACCCAGGCGCGCCTGTCACAAACCCCGTCTTTGCCATAGAGCGGGCATTTCTCACCGGGTGCGCGAGGGTAGATGCAAAGAGCCCGGCTACCGGAAGTAACCAGCCCTTTTAAGGCGGTGGTGGTGATGAGGATTCGAACCCTTTCGTAGGCTGTGCCAGCTGATTTGCCAGTCAGCTTTGGCCGCTCGGGTAATCTGCCGAACTGGCTGGGCTAGGCCAGTCCGGCCTCAAGCCGAACAGAGACTCACTGTACAGGTTTTTAATGAGACTTGTGAAGCCAGAGCCTCAGCTTTTGTGACGAATACAACTTCTTTGGGCTGTTTTCGCTCTCGGAGGCTGCGCGTCAGTGGAGTGTGCAGGTCTGTCGTCCTGCTCCATCAGCAGGGTAATTTCCAAATGCTCAAGATAGCGCAGCGCCCTGTTCCAACTCGTGCACATCTCGCTTCGAATCTCACGCCGAGCAAGATCGCGCCGCACTCGCGCGCGTGCGCGAGTTTGGGATCGCTGTCAGCGCTGAGCCGATTCCCTCGAAGGCGGGAGAGCCCAACAACGTCCGAAGAATCTTCGCTCTGAACCGCATCCACCCGCTCTGCTTTCGGGGATGTTCTCGGAGTTCAGAAACCACACCGAACTGTAGAGGCCGGAGCGAACAGCAGGGTTTCAGCATCGCGAGACTTCTTCGCGATTCACGCTGCCGGTCGTTGACGAGTATTGTGTAGCCATGTTTTCTATTCCTGACGACTGTTGTCAAGGTTAACAGCGGCTGAAACGCATCCAAAGAACCTGAAAATTGTCTGTGAGCGCAACAGAGCAGTGGCGTCCCATGAGGGACTGGCAGATACCGTCGTATTCCGGCACAAACACAACGAGTGACATAGAGTTATGGCGGAAGCGAATCTTCTTTCGATATTGTCTCAGCTGGTTGATAAACAAAGAGGTCTCCAACGCCCGCACCAGGCACAAAAGAAAGGCTTTCGCAGCGCTACGATTTCCGTGGTGTCGGTGCTGAGATCGACTTCTCGAGGCGAGAAGATTCTTATTAAGGCAAACGCGGGAGACCCGGAGCTCTCTGCGGTGCTTGACGTTTCCAGTCTGAAGCTCGTCAGGTCGCGGCATTTCGCTAAGGTCCTGGACGCAGGCGACCCCCTACGCTTCTGGCAAAGAGACCCGCACTCGAATGCTCCATCAAGGAAGGCATCGCACAGGATCAGGCTAAGAAGATTTCCAAAGCTGTCCGCGATGAAGGGCCTGGCGCGCGTGGGAAGGCTGGCGATTCAGGGCGGCGATGGGCTGCGCGGTGTCTCGAAGTCTCCGTGACGATCTGCAGAGCGTGACTGCACTCGCTAGCCAGGCGCGAATCTTGGACGTTGATCTGCAGTTCGTGAATTATCGCTAGACACCTTCCGGCTGTGCACGCGGCATCAGCGCGACGAGAGCATTAAGGCGGGCGCTACCAGTTCTGGTAACCACCGCCTTCACCCGCAGACAAACACGTACGCGTGGTTTTATAGCTGACCGTTATCGCGTGCCATCACCTGCTGCAGACGGGCGATGCGTTTATCCATCGGCGGGTGGGTATGGACGTGAGGTTCTTCTGAGCCACCGAGGGTTTGCGTCATAGAGCCGAGGTATTCCTACGACCTGCTGATTCTTGGGATCCATGGGGTAGAGCGCGACACTTCTCTCAGCCCATCTAGAGCGGAGGCAAAGCGCAATTGGATCGCCCGTGAGTTTTGGTGCGAATCTAATCATCGGCATCGTATTTCGCGGCACAGCTTGATAGCCATCTGAACAACCGCCGCATGGCAATGGGAGCCGTAGCCGACACTGTGGATTTATGCTCAAGAAGTTTCCGCCGCCGCGCTCACGGTTCCTCCCATCTCATGAGCCAAAACCAACAATCCGTACGCCCGCCGTAATCAGGGTTGCGATACCGGCTGTCACCGAAGCTTGTAAGAATATCGCGGTTGTGAGCACGTGCATCGACTCGTGCCCAAGCACACCGCGCATTTCGCGTTCATCAAGTTAGAAGCTGCAAGATACCGCCAGCGGTGCAGCAGACGGCGGCATTGCGCGAGTTGCGGCCCGGTCGCGAAAGCGTTTGGAGTCTGGGTGGGTGCCACATATAGGCGCGGCATAGGGCTGCTCCGGCGCGAGGAGAGTTCCTCGACAATGTCATACACAGAGACCGGAACGTCCTCGCGGGTAACGGCGTGAGGCGTTGCATGGAACGCCAGCGCGGAGTTTATCGGAGTTCCAGTATGAATATGCAGCGGCACCCAAGCTCACAAGGGCGAAAGCGTCAGATAAAAATTGAGCTGCGGAAGTATGTTGAAGGCCACCGCCGATAAGCATCAGCGTACCTAACCATGCCGCCCAACAGAAGGGCGGTGCTTTAAGCCCGTTATAGTGTTTGTGCACTGCGTGCACCTTTAAAAATCGTGTTGCCGTGAACGTATTGGAGCTCATGCAGCTACGGGGTGTGCATGAGGTGAGACGTCCAGATTCGCCACCAGCGTGCATTCGCATTCTCGCGCTCACGGGTTTCCTCGAGATGCGAGCAAGGTCGTGAAGTCACGGCAGGTGTTCTATTATCCCCAGAAATTGCGGTTTTGAGCGACATGGTGTCATGACGAAAGCACTTCCCTGACCACAAATGTAGTTATTATGGAATTTATCGCAATTGTAATTGTGAAAAGATGGACTAACGGTGGAAGCATTGTCTCATGACCGAACCCCTCAGATACGAACGCACACTGCGGAACCTGAGCATCCTCTTCACGGTGATGCTCCACATACCGGCGCTACCGCTGGCAGCGAGATCCGCGACCGGACTTCCTCACGGGAATCGCCATGTCGCAAAACTCTGCGCGCCATAGCGCAGGGTCCACGAAACAGCGAGCTTGCTGTTTCTACGTGCGGTTCAGGCTCACCCCATGCCAACGCCGAAGAAAATAGTCACCGCTGTGCGGCAAAGAGATTCCTACCATTACCGTGCAGAGCCGGTGTATGTGATCCTCACGGATCCCGAGCGAATATCGACGTGCTGCGTAAGTTTGAGCGGGAGCTGGGAACCCGGGACTCTACGAGACCTGCACGGGCGATAACCATCACCACGCACTCTGCGTTCGCTGGTGGAAAGTTCAGGACGTGACCTGCAGCAGGTAGGCCCAGCGCCCCTGCCTAACTCCCAGCGATGTTCCACGGCATGGCGTAATATCAGCGCAGATGTCTCGTATCGAGGGCGTCTGCGCAGACGCTGTCAAACTGAGCAGAAGCGGGAACTGGCAGAAAGCAGGTGGCAGTGCCGCAGCGAGCGTCCAGCACTAACGAACCCAGAATTCCCACACCTTACCGCGTGAAACAGCGCCTTGCGTTCGGCAGCTGCACCCTGAAAACAAGAAGAATGCTCGTCGAAAACCATTACACAGCATCACCTAAAAACACAGGGAGAAGCAAAGGCGGATGGACCCCGCAGAACCCCATATCTCATCCCGTGGTTCTTAGCGACCACCACGAGCACTGGCACGCCGGTGGCTTCAGATGATCATTCGCTCATACCGTGGGCGCCGGTGGAATCCCATCGTCCCGCACGATGCTTACGCTGTTGACTGGCTCCAGTCTCAACCGTGACGCGTACCCGAACGATGGTGCATACGAAGGGAACCACGGCGCCCATACGGCTGCTGAAACCACCGCAGACGTTTCACAGTACACCCGTGCGGCGCTCTTTCAGCGGGCGTTAAAACCGCTGCTGATTCGTTTCTCGACCGTGGCGGCGGGCGAATCCGGCTCCGATACTTGGCGTGACTTCTGCGGTTTCGCGGTGAAATTCTGCTACACCACCGAAGGCACTACGACCTTGCAGGTAATAACACTCTCTATCTTCTTCATTCGCGATGCCATCAGTTCCCCGGACTTTATCCACTCGCAGAAGCGTATGCCCGGACTGGGCCTGACGATAACGATATGCAGTGATTTCGAGCCTGAACACCTCGTAACGGCGCACCAGGTAACCACCTGGCTGATGGGCGACCGCGCCTACGCACCCTACGCCACATGGACGGCTCTCGGCTCGCACACCTACCAGTGGATTGACCGCCGAAAGGCGAAGCGCTCTGGGTTAAGTACCACTTCAAGACCGAGGCAGGGCAACGAATTCTTCCACCCAGGCTCAGGCCGATGAAAATGGCGGGCAAGGACGCGCGTTGACTTCCACCGCCGCGGTGACCTGCGCGAGGCTATCGAGCGTGAGCGACCACCACCTGCCTGACGCCTACGTGCAGACTGCATGCCCCACGAGGAGGCGGAAAGACCTACCGCATTAACCCTCTCGATCTGCGAAGATTTGGCCGCACTCTTAGATTACCTCCGCTGATCAATGTGGCCGCATGGTGGCGCTGGATCGCAGCTCAAGGCAGAACTTCTTCGCCGAGATCGAGGCAGGCGGCCTTCTCCCCTCGAACTTTGTGCCCGGTATCGCGGCTCCCGCCCGATAAGATGCTGCTCGGTCGTATCTTCTCCCTACCCGGACGCGCATCGCTACCGCATCGGCACTCAACTTCGCGCAGCTGCCGGTGAACGCACCCATCACGCAGCGCCGGTGAACAACTATTCACATGACGGTTCGATGCGCTGGGCAACTTTTCAGCGACCCCTCCGTTCCCACTCATGCACTCGAATAGTCTGGGAGGCTCGCACGCGGATGCGGGCACGCGCCGGCGAAGGCAGCTGGGAGTCGACGGCGAGTTGGTACGCCGCTCTGCCTGGCACCCTGCGCCCGGATGACGATGATTTCTCGCAGGCGCGCCACCTCTTACGAGGTAACCATGAACGACGAAGAACGCGAACGCCTGATCAGCAACATCTCTGGTCACGTAGGTGCCGTTCGTTCCGACGAGACCCGTGAACGCGCGTTCCAAACACTGATAGCGAATCTCACCCTGAGCTTCTCGGTTCTCGCGTCCGCGAGGTAGCGCGTGGCAGCCGCCGTGCATCTTGGTTCGTAGATACGGCAGCGTCTGTTCCCATGTGGATTTGCGAACGCGACGCATAGCTGGCTGTTACCATGTGCTCGGTGACTTTGCAGTGAGGTGGAGTCACCGGCCCCATCGCTGTCCGTTGCAGTGATTGCCAACCCTCTCCAGGCACAAAATCACGGAAAGAGATAGCACGTGCGGGTGCCTTTCTTCGGGTGATTTTAGCTTGTGACGCTTTTTATGAACTATGCGGGTGCACGCACCAGCGGGAGAAGCGCCGAAGACCGCTTCCCGTTCACGGCATCACATCCGAGGAGTCTGCTGCGGATTCGCTGTGATGTCGAGCACAGCGCTTGGGGTTGAAGTAGTTGATCCTGAATGCTGGGCGTTGAGCTGTTCCGCGAGGCCAGTACCTCAATCGCGTGGTGCTACGCGCACCTCAGTGCAGGATCAATAGCGGCACCAATCGGCGGGGTGAACGCCACACGTACTCGTTAAGGTTGCCTTCATCATCGACAACGCCGCAATGGGTCCCTGTACCTTACTCTTGGGGTCAATCGCCACCACCAGAATAGAGTTTGGGTGCCACCAACGATCCGAGAAGCCGCTGCATGTTGTCGTTGATAAGGAGCCACTGTCGCTTCGTCGTTACGGGGCGAAGTTCATCAAACCCACTGCACCTGGGCGCGCTCAATATAGCATTCGTGGTTAGACAGCGGATCCATCGCAACGATCGGATCAAAAGGTCGGGGTTGCTCCGAGAAATCCATGAAAATCTTGACAGCGGGTTCGCGCAGGAATCAAACTCGTCATCGTCGGGAGGATCACGCATGTAACTCTGCGAGCATACTTCCGCCGACGAGAATACGCACAGCGCCCGGCATCCGCTCTTTCAAGGCGAATAACCTGGCAGCGCAGCGCATGATTCGGGACCAATGTCATAGGTGCCCTGCGGAACAATGGATTGAGCCGGAAGCATCCACGAGCAAATCGCCGCCGAGCGCGGTGCGCACGCCGTTAATGAGGCCCGTTCTTTGACATCCTTCTTGAGCTTCAGAGTGGCAGTGTACGGCGAGGTAGGGATTGGGAACCTCGTAATCGGTTTCTGTGCGCAGGCCCGGAAAACATCACGAGCCTCGACCGTGCATGGCGCCCGGTTGCCCAAGCGGAATACGCTTCGGAATCGCGCGGGAACGTATGTGCGAATGCTCGCGTACATCCGAAGCACTCCATAGGGTTCCTTCTGGCACCCCAGGCTTTTTCCGGTTCTTCGTCGCGGTTATAAGACGCCCCACGCTGAACTCTCCTGGTTCAGCCAGGCGTCATTGGCGCCACCACCACAGTACTGCGGTAAAACCCGGGTGCCGCGGTTGCCGTCGTAGGCGGCAAGCGCCGGAGTCTGCGTAAGATCGGGCAGTACGGGCGAGATCTTCATGCCCGCAGACCGATGTACTCTTCGCCGATCACGGAGTCGCGCACGCGAATATAGACTCCGCCCGGCGAGTTTTACAAGTCGAGGATCATCTCGCTCCGCTGCTCAGCCTTTGACGACATCAAGAAGCCAGCCACCGATACGGTTGAGCGCATCCTGCGCAGGCGGCTCTGCTCGTCCGGTTCAGAACGTCAGCATCCGTCATGGTTTTCCATTCCTTATCGTCAGCTTTGCAGCCCTAGGTCGGCGGGAAGCTACCCGCTACTCTATTGATTTTAGCTGAAGCATCCGCCGTCACGCCGACGTAGTAACGTCATGATAGGTTTAGGAAAACACACTTTTGCGTGTGTGTTCCAGCATCGGTTACCAAGTTGTCTCTTGTTCAAAATTTTTCTCCATCCGACCCACAAAATTGGTGCAGTTTGTGGGTACTCACACCAGGTTGTTACCCTTTAACCCGCGACGAATTCTTTGCAGGATCTTATTGACGCATCAGTCTTTATCTCGACCGAGATACTTTCAGGCGCGGCTGGCGCTGAACTCCTGGCTGGTCTGCTGCTACGACGTAAACTTCGCCGAACAGTCCCTCACGTTTCAGGGCCGCCGACCCGGTGTCTTTTCAACCTACCCGCTCGGTAACTGCCGAATCGAAAACCGTGGAAACCTGGATTTGGCGTGGCAGCAATTGATATTTTCCAAATGCGGTAGTCTGCAGCGTGCAGGCTGCGAGAGCGCGAGATGCCGGCGAACGCGACTCGGTTCCGGAGCTGAGTACCGACGAAATTCCGCTCTCAGAGGGATTGGCGCGTCGCCTGGACTCTGGCAACGGAAAAGCGGTGACCGGTTTTATACGTCACTCATCCTCTGCCGTCGGGGTCTGTGCGGGCGTAGAGCCTGACTGACAGCCCTGAATTGACCCTGGATGCGCCCACGTATCAAAGGCGTAGGGCGCGTGATTGGTGAAGAGCTTCACGGGTCAAAGCGAAGATATCTACGATCATCCACTCGCTCGTTGATACTTATGGCGGCAAGGCCAGCGCGGGTTCCCTGCGCCTGGGATACCGAGGCCGCCGCGTGCTCACTGCACGACCGGCGGCGCCCTTGCGGCTGTGGTTCGATGAGGGCGCATCAAGCGGTATCGAGCGCGCGAAGCCCGAGGTTAGCGCCCAAGAACTTGCGCAGCTTGCCGCAGAGGCTGCTGCTGAGCGGTACCGTGCGGAATTGGCGGCTGAACGCGCCGAAGCTGAGCGTGCGGTCGCCGCTGCCGAGGCTGCAGAGCAGGTGGCAGCTGAACAAAGCGATCGGCAGAGCGTGCGGCGACGTGCCGAAGCCGAGCAGGCACCCGCCGTTCAGGAACCTGCGGAAGCCCAGACGCCTCAGGACGCACAGGCAAGAGCGCCGCACAGGAAAATGCACAGCTGGAAGAAGCATGCACCGCTCAGCCTCGGAGAAACTCCACTAGCGCTACTGCAAGCGCGCGCTGTACCAGCCGGGCGCATCACGCAGAAACCGGTGGCGGGCAGTGCGTACGACCGAGAACCTCTGTACCCGGATACCGAGGCCCTTCTTCGAGTCAGGATCCGCGCGAGGATTCCGGAGCACGGTCGCGTAACGGCTGGCCACCCTCCCAGGCGATGTGCGTTGGCACCCTGAACGCTGGCGCTGCCCGCGGCACAGAGACCGGCACACTGCGGGTCAGGCTAAGGCGGCGGCTCTGTGCCTCCGATGCCTCGGAAGTCCGCATCGATCACAGCGCGCAGCTGGCGCAAACCCGGCGCGGGCGTGCAGCCGTGGCTGGTGGAAGCGCAGCGCAGTCCGGCGCACAGAAGCCCGACAGCGGCGGCGCGCTCCAGCGGCAGCCGCAGCAGGCACCCAAACCTCAAGCCGCTTCGTACCGGCGCATCCGCACCGCAGACCGAGAGCACTCAGCAGCGCAGTCCGGTGAGTCAAGCCCGCCGAGCAGAAGGCCGATCAGCACGAGGAGCAGGAGCGAGACTCAGGAAACCGGCAGCAGAGAGGGCACTCTTCCGCGAGTTCTTCGGTCTGTGTAGACAACGCCGTGTCATCAGCAGGCATGGCGTTGGTGGTCTTTACGTGCAAAGCCCGGCGGCATATTGTCCCGGACCTAGGAAATTTCATCGTTCCGGTGGGGTGCAACGCTGTATTATGTTGCGCCCCGTCGGCAGTCTAATAGGCGACTCGCCCGCCAGTCGGCGCCTCCACACTCGTGCAAGAGTGCGGTGAAGAGTAGAGTTGTTAGAAGTTCACATCTCATCTTTCGTTCACAGGTAGGGAGGATCCCACGCACTATGGCGCAGAACGCTCACAGCGCTACAGCACCTGCATCAGGCTACGGCACACGCTGCACAGACCCGCAATGGTTTTATCTGCCTTTACCTACCACCTACGCGATCCCGCGATGCGCTGCCGCTGTATTTCTATCTCATGGCGTCTTCGTCTGCGCTGAGATTGTGCTCTCGCGTGTGATTTTTCACTGGCATTCTGCGCGGTTCTGCTCCCTATTTTTCCGGTTGACCAGAGCTGTTTGAATCAGGCGGGTACGTACTGCGCGCACTATGGGTATTTTGATGGTCGCGTCTTTGCTGATCGGCGCGAACTGGATGATCTGACGTGTACTCCACCACGCACGGGCATACGATCGACATGTCGCTGGGGTATTTTATTAACCCGCTGGTCTCCGTGGTGTTGGGAGTCGTGTTCCTGCACGAGCGGCTGCGAAAAGTTCAGTGGGTCGCCATCGGGATTTCGACCGTGGCGGTACTGATTATGAGCGTGGTGTACGGGCAGATTCCGTGGCTGGGTTTGGGTGTTGCTTTCACCTTTGGAACGTCCGGGCTGCCTGGGCGCGGGTGGTCGAGCTGCATCGGTGGTGTCGCTGTCGCTTGAGACTTTTATTCTGCTTCCGGTGGCGCTCGTGGTGCTGTGGTGGATGAATACGGTGGGCAGCTCACACTATTTTCGCAAGGCCCCGGACATTTCTGGCTGCTTTTCGCTTCCACCGGCATTGTCACGGTAACTCTGCTGGTTCTTTTCTCAGCGGCGGCGCGGGCGCTGCCTCTGTCGGTGATCGGCATGGTGCAGTATATGGGGCCGACTATTCAGTTCTTCCTGGCGCTCTTCGTGCTGCACGATAGGATTACCCCGGATAAGTGGATTGGCTTATCCTGATTTGGGTAGCTCTCATAATTTTCACGCTGGATGCGGCGGCGCCTCACGCACTTCGCGCCCGTCGAAGCTTTACGGGCGGTCGGGAGACCGGCATGATCCCATTGCAGGTTTCTCGGTCTTCTGGAGGGCAGCGAAGAACGCGAGCAGAACTATCTTCTGGATGCGGTGCAGCTCTCGCCCGAAGACACCGAAGATTCCGCAGCGAGTGCCTCCGACAAATCCTGAGCCCTTGCCGCAGATGCAGTGTTGGCACGAGAACCGGTCAGAGTTCTCCATGCCAACATCTTTTTATTCGCGCCGAGTGCGCGAAGTATTCGGGTGATTTCTACGTACCGCACAGTCCGCAGACCTGCCCCTGCGCGCGTAAACGGCGGTCTTATTCGGTGGCTGCCTGCTCGACAGCATCATCCTCAGGTTCTTCGGGGTGCCTGCTCAGGTTTACGAGGGCAAACACCAGGCCGCCCCAGATAATGAGGATTGCCACGATCATCATAGCGATAGCTGCACCACTCATTGCGCCTCCTCACCCTGTGCTTTTGCGTGTGCTTTCAGCGCGGCATCGTCCACATGCGTGTGGGCGAGTTTACCGCCGATCACGGGCGGCGCCGGAGGTTCCTCGGCGGCGCGTGACTTATGCGACCATGGCAGGAATGAAATTACGATGGAGCTAAGAATCAGGAATGCCACCATGCCCCCAGCCGAAGATGCTGAGCAGATCTGCTGGCAGCCTTCGTAGGTTTCGATAATGCTTTGCACAAGCGTGGAGATCAGGCTGTACCCCAGGATCAGCGGGTAACGCCCGCCAAGAGAATCATCCAGAGCCAGCCCACCTTCAAGGAGGAGACAGAATTCCAGATGATCCCGCAGGGTCGGCAGGGCCCGCAAGCGTAGACAACCACACAATGGAGGTCAGACTTCTACGCCAGAATACCGAAGCTATTCACAAAGTTATCGAGGATATCCAGCACGTACAAGCCGGATGCGGTTGGCATCAGCAGGGTCGAGATAATCGCCAGCGGGATAATTACGATCATGGTTGAGGTCAGGCGTGAGGTCCCAGCTTTATCCTGCACACCAGCGACAATGACTTCAAGAACCGAGAGATGAGCGAAGCGAATCCCTGCGAAGAGGAGCGAACCGAAGAACAGGAATCCGATGAGCGCACCAGCCGGCGCCTGCGAAATAATGGTGGGGAAGGCGATGAACGCCAGGCGGTGCCTTTTCGACGACTTCGCCTCACGGCGATGCCTCCTGTGCCTGAGCCATGAAGCCCAGCGCCGCGAACACACCAATACCCGCCAGCAGCTCAAATCCAGAGCTGGCGAAACCCACGACGGTGCCCGAGCCGGTCAGGTCGGTCTTGGGCTTCAGGTAGGATGCGTAAGCCAGCATGCAATGCCGAAACCGAGGGAGAGCGAAGAAGATCTGTCCGTAGGCGGCGACCCACACTCTCGCCATTAGTTAGCGCACCCCCAGTTGGGAGTCAAACAGGTGTTCAAGCCGTTCATCGCGCCGGGCAGGGTGAGCGAGTACGCGACCAGGCCCACGAACATGCAAAGATCAGCAGGGGCATAAAACACCACATTGGCGGCACCTACGCCTTTTTGTACGCCCAGCGCCATAATGACGATCAGGGAAATCCATACCAGCACGAGCGGAATAAGAATGCCAGGGTTAAAGTCAAAGGAAAGCTTGGATCCCCCACTTTCAGGAAGTCCTCATGAAGAAGGATTTCGCGTCGCCGCCCCATTCCTGGCTGAACGAGAAAATCATGTACCGCACCGACCAGGCGATAATCGCGGCATAGTAGATGGCGATAACCGCGCTAATACCCATATGCCACCAACCGATAAACTCGGTTTTGCGGTTGAGGCGGCGGAATGCCAGCGGGGACGATGCGCGCCCGCGGTGGCCAATCGCGTAGTCGAAGAAGAGGAAGGTGAGGCCTGCGGTCAGCAACGCCACGATGTACGGGATCGTGAAGGCGCCGCCGCCGTTCTCGTAAGCAACAGCGGGGAAACGCCAAACTATTTCAGACCAACAGCTGAGCCGATGGCGGCAAGGAAGACCCCTGCGGCTGGAGAAGCTTCACGCTTCGCCGGGGTCTTGGCGGGTTTTGTACCCATGATAGTGGTTACCTCGGTCTAGATGTTCATGTATGCACGTCACACGACGATGCGCCTTTAAGGGTAGAGCAGGGCATGTCGTTGTGAACGGAGGCGCGCTAGGGTTTGGGCGCGATTCTCCGGGTGCTCTGTGCTCTCAATGGTGTGTGGGCACAGACGTTCTTTAGGTTTACCTGATGTAGGCTATTTGGTCAATGATAGCCCATCATGTGGGATTCTGTGGGATTTATGAGGGGAATGTAATAGATAAACACAAGCATTCTTAAACTAACGCTTCTCGATCTTCAGCCCTCACGACCTCTCGTGCCGAGTGGCAGGTGCATCCTGGAAGAGACCGGATTTATCGGTACTTTTACGGCTCTCTGCCTTTGGACTCCTCAAGATTCCCACCAGAATTACCGTGAATCCGCACAGCGGAGCAGCCCCGAGGGCGAGCTCGGTACGGCTCACCACATCCAGCGGCACGTGCAGCAGGAGCAAGGCCAACGTAGCCGCACAAACCCAACCGCTCACATATAAACGGTGCATATTCAAGGCAATAGCCAGATTTCCAGCGAGCACGAGCACGGCGATAATCGCGGACTCAAAGGTCAAAATAGCAAGCATCATTCCGGGTGCAAGACCGGCATATTTAGAGTAGAAAATGTCAAAGAGAAAAGGACCGATGAGATAGGCAAGCGGTGCGCCGAAAAACGCCGATTCCCCAGGACCCACAGACACGGGCTGCTAAAGCGCGCAGTGGGTTATCTTGGTGCTTCAAGAAAGCCGATATGGCGACCTTGAAAGGCCTCCGAAGCGGCATCATAATCGGCGAACGTGTAACACCAATAGCGGCCACCAAGGCATTGAACTGTGCGCTTTGATCCTGAGTTGTGAACTGTAAGAAAAAGGGAAACGCCGTCATAAGAATCGATGCACCGACGGATGAAAGCATGAGCATCACAATATTTCGTGCATACCGCCGCGAACTAACATCAATGCTCGCGTGCCAGACGCGCCGCCCGGTACGTGAAAACATACGACGCACGGAAGCCAGATCGCGAGGCAACGACAACGGCGGTCTCAAATCCGAGCAGATGCCACGACAACACCACCGCCGCCAGTGTTGCCGCCAAACGTATCAGTGCCTCACCGCTGCCTAAAGCGGCGTAAAAATACCAGGAATCCCGCCCGGCGGATGCGCCGCTAACCGCAGCGTACACGGCGTACATCACGACGCCGAACGCTATCAGTACAACACTCATTTGCGGGTAGGTGGGGAAAGCGGAGGACCACAGTGGCGAGGTCATGACGACGATCACGGCAATACCCAGACCTAACAGGGCTGCCACGGCGGAATATGAAAGTCTGTGGGGTGTGCCCGTGATTCCGGATTCTGCAGAAGGGACGCCCCGACCGCCCGCGTTGTCTCCTGCTGAATAGCGCCGGTTATGCCGTAAATTCCGAACACGAGGGGCCAGAATGCTGACTGAAACTGCCTAAACTCACTGCGCGATAAAAAGTACGCAGCAATAACCGATATAGCAAACGTTGCCGCAGCCGCTATAACCGAGCTGAAGAATATTGCGGCAGATTGATATGCGGTAACGGTTTTGTAGGGCCATAGTTTCTTTAAAGCACGCTATCGAGTTCAGCTCCACCTGGGCGTTCTTCACACACTACGCTACATCGATATGCGTAATTCTCGTGAAGAAGTCTTCTTGAAGCAACCGTATCACGCAGTTTAGCCCTCGCGATGCACCACGGCATGCGCGAAGGATTCCAGCGCCGCCTTCGCGGTGGAATCCGGCAGCGGCGCAATGGCCTCGACTGCACGATCCGCCCAATCATAGGCTATCTGCCACGCTTCCTGCGTGACCGGATGCGCGGCGAGCGCGGATACGGCGGCGGCTAGCGCCTCGTCAGAGCTCAGGTCTGCCTCAATGAGCGTTCGAACCTGACGGGCTGATTCGTCCCCAGCCCTGCGGCACGGTTGAGCAGAATAGTCGGCAGGGTCGGCACACCCTCACGCAGATCGGTGCGTTTTCCCGGAGGATGCACCATCGCTGACAATATCGATCACGTCATCGGCGAGCTGGAATGCCACGCCCACGAGTTCGCCGTAAGTGGCGAGCATCTGAATTACCTCTTCGGAGGCACCCGCCAAGAGTGAGCCGTACTCCCCGCCGCCGCGATCAGAGCCGGTTTTCCCCTCGATCACGGCGATATAGTGGTCGAGAATATCCTGGTTTTCGCGTACACCGGTTGTTTCGTAGAGCTGCCTCAACACCAGGCGCTCGAAGGTTTGCGCCTGAATTTTCATGGGTCGCGTGCCCAGATCGGAGACCAACAGCGAGGCACGCGAAAAATGAGGTCACCTGTCAGGATGGCGACGGAATTTCCCCAAATGGTCTGGGCGGTATCGACACCGCGGCGTTTGGGCGCATCGTCCATCACATCGTCATGGTAGAGGGTCGCCAGATGGGTGAGTTCGACGACCACCGCAGCCTCAATCACGTCGTCGTTAATCTGTCCGTCCACGGCGGCGGCAAGCAGAGTCAGGAGGGGGCGCACGCGCTTTCCACCGGCGAGCAGTAAGTGTCGGGCGGCAACATCGGCGAGCTTATCGGTGTAGCTGATAGCCTCGGCAAGCCGCTCTTCAATCTGCGCCAGCGAGGTAAGAATCTGGGGCTAAGCTGCGGGTCGGACGCACGAGCTCAAAACCCTGCGGGCAGGTTGAAATCGAGTCCCTGCCATCAGGTCGGTGGCTGCAATGGATTGCTCTGAGGTGCTCACGATGCCTTCTTCGGTGTGTTGGTGCGTAGCTGTATGCTGGTGTTGCTCAATGATGATGTGCTGAGTGCTAGTTTTGGGGTTTGAAACCACGGTGAATGGCAACAATTCCGCTGCTGAGATTACGATATTTGACGTCCTGCCAGCCGCCTGCGCGAACTTGTGGGCAAGGGTCTCTCTGATCCGGCCAATCGATAATCGACTCCGCCAAATATACATAGGATTCCGGGTTTGAGGAGATCGCGCGCGCTACGGGCGGTATCGCTTCATAATGTATTCCTTATGCACCTTACCGAAAGGGGCGAAGGTTGGGGTCGAGAATTCCAGTACCACGATGCGCCCGCCGGGCTTAGTAACCCGGTACAGTTCGCTCAGCGCACGGGGGTAATCCGCAACGTTACGCAAAACCGTAAGACATGGTGACGGCATCGAAGCTGTCGTCCTCGAAAGGAAGGTCGGTAACATCCGCCCGCACGAAGGTCATATCGGGGCGGCGTTTGCGCCCGACCTCCAGCATCCCTTCGGAAAGGTCTGCGGCGATAACATCAACCCCGGCGTCGGCGAAGGGCTCGGATGAGGTTCCGGTACCGGCGGCAACGTCGAGCACCTTCTGCCCGGGATGCGCATCCACAGCGGCAACGGTCTGCTTGCGCCAGTAGATGTGCCGTCCCAGCGACAAGATGCCGTTCATCAGGTCGTAGCGCTTCGCGACGGTGTCAAACATGGCGGCGATATCGCCGGTCTTCTTGTCAAGGGTTGCGCGGGTACCCTGAACATTTTTCTCTACGTTGCTCACGCCTTCAATTGTGGCATGTTCTGCCGCCCGTGGGGTAGTTGAGCACCCCTTGATACGTCATCTGAGGTGGCGAACACTTTAACTCACGAAAATATGCACTCTTGTTCCCGGTGTTGTGCACGTGCAGCACGTTTCTCCCGCCGTCCGCCACGGCGCGACAGCATTCCTGGTTTTATACATACTATGCATACATAATTCTTCATTTCCTCAGAAAAATAGTGAATATTTATAGGTATACTTGCATTCTTTATCGCACAGGTGCACAATGGAAAACATCAAAATTTTCTACACACGGAGCACACCATGTCGATTTTCACCGCAAAACCCAACCTCAAAAAGTCCCTCGCGCTCCTCGCGCTCGCACCCCTCGTCCTCACCGGATGCGTCTCAACCGCATCCGACGGCGAAAACGGAGAGGTAAACCTCATCAACAACGGCGTCCTCACCGTCTGCACCAACACCCCCTACATGCCCTTCGAATACGAAGAAAACGGAAAAATCGTAGGTATCGATGCAGATATCGCAAACGCTATCGCCAAAGACCTGGGCGCAGAAGCACAGCTCACCTCCATCAGCTTTGAGGGCCTCGATTCGGGCACCGGACTCACCAGCGGACAATGCGATATTGCGCTCGGGGGTATCAGCGTGACCGACGAGCGGAAATCTAAGATGGAATTCACCGATGTCTATTTCGAAGACAACCAGGCAATTCTGGTTCCCAAAAACTCTAAGATCTCCTCCGTCGAAGATCTTAAGAACGCCAAAGTCGGCGCTCAGCAGGCAACCAGCGGCGAATCCTATGCCAAAGAAAAAGGCGCGGACGTTGTGCAGTACGAGGACAACGAGCTCATGTTCTCTGCTTTGAAGACCGGTCAGGTGCAGGCCGTCTCGGCAAACCTCTCGGTTATTTCTGAGGCGCTAACCAAAGACCCCGGCTCTTTCAAGATCGCCTATCAGACCTCGGAAAACGCCGACCAGATTGCCGGTGCGGTAGCCCCCGAAAAGAAAGCCCTGCTGGATAAAGCGAATAAGACAATTCAGCAGCTCAAGTCCAGCGGCGAACTCGATAAGATCAAGGAAAAGTGGACCAAGACTAAGTCTTCGCCCTCATCCGCATCTTCATCCAGTGCAAACTAACCGCGACTAGCGCGGTGCGCGTGAGCGAACGAACGTGCACCGCGCATCCTGAATATCACGATAAACACAGACTACGTTAGTGTAACGATGGCACAGAATAAACTATCTCCCCGCAAAAAACAGGCGATGTTCCGGTACTCCCAGTACGCTCTGCTGGCGGTTATCGCGGTTCTTATTATTGCCCTTGCCGACTGGAAAACGCTTTCCAGCCAGGTATTCAACCTTGAGGTTGCGCAAAAGCAGTTCCCGAACGTTATTACAGTAGCGCTCAAGAATACCCTGATCTACACGGCCCTGGGTTTCGCCGTGGGTCTAAGCCTTGGCCTTATCCTGGCGCTCATGCGTATCTCATCAATCGCACCCTATCGGTGGTTGGCGACAATCTATGTCGAAATTTTCCGTGGCATTCCGGCGCTCTTGGTGTTCTTTGCCTTCGGCTACGGCATTCCCCTCGCCTTCAAAATCCGGTTTGTCGATAACCTCATTCCGGTAACACTCTCCCTCGGACTGGTGTCCTCTGCCCATATCAGCGAGTGCTGCGTGCCGGCCTGCAGGCGGTTCCGAAGGGCCAGTATGAGGCGGCACGGTCGCTGGGCATGTCGCACACCCGGGCGATGCTCTCGGTAATTATTCCGCAGGCATTTCGCATCGTGCTCCCCCCGCTGACTAACGAAGTTATTCTGCTGACTAAGGATTCCTCGCTCGTGTACCTGCTGGGTGTACAAATCGCGCAGTACGAGCTGGCGAAATTCGGGCGTGAAGGTATTACCGCATCCGGCGCAGGGCTCACTCCCCTGGTGGTCGCAGGCCTGTGCTACCTGATTATTACCGTGCCGCTGGGGCAGCTATCCGCATATTTTGAGAAGCGCACGGGCGCATCACGCAAGTAACCACGACAAAGACTTTGGGAGATTGTCATGACTGACACAGTAACATCAGCGGCATCGGTGAGCATCACGGGGCTACATAAGTCTTATGGCAAAAACGAGGTGCTGCGCGGTATTGATATTCAGGTTGAACCGGGCGAGGTCGTCTGTCTGATCGGCCCTTCGGGATCGGGTAAATCAACGCTTCTGCGATGTGTAAACCTGCTCGAAGAGCCCAATGCGGGAACCATTACCGTGGGCGGTGTCGAGGTAACCGATCCGGACGCCGATATTAACGCCTTGCGCACCCGCATGGGCATGGTGTTTCAGCAGTTTAACCTGTTCGGACATCTGAGCGTGCTTGATAACTGCACGATTGCCCAGATCAAGGTCTTAGGGCGCGATCGTTCAACGGCAGAGAAGATTGCCCGCGAACAGCTGGCGAAAGTGGGGCTGGCAGATAAGGAAAATGCTTACCCGAGTAAACTTTCGGGCGGCCAGCAGCAGCGTGTGGCGATCGCTAGGGCGCTGTCGATGAACCCCGAACTCATGCTCTTCGACGAGCCGACAAGTGCGCTCGACCCCGAAATGGTGGGCGATGTTCTTACGATTATGCGTGATCTCGCCGACGAAGGCATGACGATGATTGTGGTGACCCACGAGATGAGCTTCGCCCGCGATGTCGCCGATAAGGTCGTCTTCATGGCGGATGGCGTGGTCGTCGAAGAGGGACCCGCCGAGCGGGTGATCGGCAGCCCGCAGCATGAACGTACCAAGACATTCTTAGCGCGTGTGCTTGATCCCACCCACGTGGATGAAACCCCCGCAGATCAGGGTGCGGCAGCAAACGCCTAGTCCGTTTGCCCTGTTTCAGACCAGCCCCGCAGATACGTTTTCCTCCAAGTGCTCCGTGAGGAAGGTATCTGCGGGGTTTTCTTATCTTTTACGGCGCTATGTCTCATGAAGATTGGCGCGAACTGTTAATAACCTGGCGCGAAATGCTAACTTAGTCTCCCGTAGACTGGATACATCCACAAAACATCTCTGAAAGGAAGTATCATGTCCCAGGTTATTCTGCTCACCGGCGCAAGCTCAGGTATCGGCTACGATACCGCGAAGAATCTCGCAACCGCAGGACACACAGTTTATGGTGCAGCGCGCCGTTTGGAAAAGCTCGAAGAGCTTCGCCCCTTCGGCGTGATTCCGCTTCAGCTGGACATCACTGACGAAGACTCCATCAAGAAGGCTGTAGAGACCATTATCGCCGAGCAGGGGCGCATTGACGTCCTCGTCAATAACGCAGGGTACGGTTCCTACGGTGCGATCGAGGACGTTACTCTTGACGAGGCCCGCAACCAGTTTGAGGTGAACCTCTTCGGTCTGGCACGACTCACCCAGCTCGTCTTGCCGCAGATGCGCGCGCAGCGCTCCGGGCGCATCATCAACGTCTCCTCAATGGGCGGTCGCCTCACCACCTTCATGGGTGCCTGGTACCACGCCACCAAGTACGCCCTCGAAGCTTTCAGTGATGCGCTGCGCATGGAAACCTCCGATTTCGGCATTCAGGTCTCCATTATCGAGCCCGGCGGCATCAAAACCGACTGGGGCATGATCGCCGCCGACAAACTGGAAGAATCGGCCAAAGGTGGCGCCTATGAGAGCATCGCCCGTAAGACCGCCGAGAATATGCGCCGCCACTACTCCTCGGAGTCGCTGTCTGACCCTGCCATTATTTCCAAAGCGATCACCCACGCCATTGAAGCGAAAAAGCCCAAGACCCGCTACCTCATCGGTTTCATGGCAAAGCCTGCAGTTCTGATGCACACGGTTCTGCCCGATCGCGCCTTCGACAAAATTATTCGTCGCTTTATGTAACGTAAGGAATCGCCGTGGAAGCTATGACCATCACCTCTCAGCTGGCGCAGGCGTTGCTCGATCAGCATCCAGAAGTTCCTGCTCTGCTGGCCCAAGCGGGTCTTCGGATGCCACGCATGGGCGAGGCTCTGAAGCTCTCACATGAGCAGTACCACCGATTTCTCAAGGTTCTCGATACTTCAGCGCGCGAAGAGACCCTGCTGACCTACGGTGATATTACTGCCTTGCACGGCATAGTTCCGGCGATTTTCGGCGCCTTGGCGGCAGAAGATGGGGCGGAAGCTCTGGGACGTTTCGCACGGTACAAACGTCTAACCGGTCCCGTGCGGGTGTTAGTTGAACCTGACGGCACCCGCACGAGCATCCGTTTTAGCTACGACGGACACACCGGGGTACTGCCTGCCAGCGGGGTAGCCATTGAGCAGATTATTCTGATGAATATTCTGCGTACCGGCACCGGTCAGCAGATTACTCCCCTGCGAGTAGAATCGCCGCGCCCCTACGGTACCGCGTTGAAAGAGTTTTTCAGGGGTCTCTCTCATCGTGCCGCTCAGAACTCACTCGTGCTCGCTTCCCATGATCTTGCTCTGCCCTTCACTACGCGCAACAACGTCATGTGGGAGTATGTGCAGCCAGCACTCGATCAAGAATTAATGCAGCTGGATGCGCGGCAAAGTTTTCTGCAGACCGTCTCGCTCGAACTCACGCAGATGATTCCCAGCGGTTCTTTCGAGATTGAGAAGCTGGCGGCACATTTGGGTATGAGCTCGCGTTCCCTACAGCGGCGACTGCAGGAGGAAGGCACTAGTTATAAGGCTGTATGCCAGCGAGCTCAGCAAAATTTGGCGAGCGCCTATTTGAGCAATCCCGCACTGAGTCTTCAGGATGTTGCGCTGCTGACCGGCTATACCGAGGTCAGTTCATTTTCCCGCGCTTTCAAAGCGTGGACGGGTATGACCGTCACGGACTACAGAAAAGAAACCGCGAAACCTCCTGATACGGCTTTGCCTGTTGGGAGAATATACGACAATGTCCCGTATCCGTCGCTGGATACGGGACATTACCGTGCTTAAAGGGATTTATTTCTAAGGCGTTGTGCCCTAGACCTGTTCAACCTCAATAGTGATATTAGGCTCCGGATGTGATTCTCCGGTCAGCATAATGACCATCAAGGTCGAGTCTTCGAGTGCCGTGACCGAGTGCAACAGCTTTGCCGTGGTGTGGATGATTTTACCGGGTTCCAGAATAATACTCTGCCCCTTGGCGCTGTAATCAACCTTGCCTTTAAGCACCTGCACGACCACCGGGTGTACGCTGTGGTGTTCGTGCCAAGATTGACCGGCTGCCAGCTCCATTAGGGTGATGCTGCCGCCATCGGCATCAAGAAGTTTCTTCGCCTGCGGCTTAGTCTCAAAGGGGGTGAGAACTTCGGTGAGCTGTGGGAAAACAATCACACGCCCTTCGTGAGTACCCGCCATGAGTTCTAACCTTTCGCCGATGATGGTTGTTCTTTTAGGATACGCACATCCTAAAATTTGCATGAACTATACTAAATTCTATGCCCGTTTTACGAGCGTAGGCAAACAGTGACATATATATTTCATAACGTGATACGGCCCTAGTATTCCCACACGCGCGTATAGGGAGAAGATACCTGGTTACGCGGGCGCAGAAGCCGCACCAGTATCGCCGTGGTGCCCGTGCTAACCGCCAAAATCAGGCAGGTTGAGGCAACGAACACTCCCCCGGGCATAGTGGAAAACATGGTGACCGCATACATCGCGACCGCGCAGAACGAGAGGAACAGGCTTGCAATCGTCAGCAGAGGCACCGCAATGGCTCCCACCACGCGAGGGGTCGGTGCGTTAAATTCTGCACGGCGCAGGTACCGAAGAACGCCCAAGCCGAGAACGGTCCAGAGGGCAACTACCAAAATCGCGCTGATAACATCCGCTGGGCGATGCCAGCCGTTAATAATGGTGGATGCGCCCGTAGCGCAGGTTGCCATTGCAGCCAGGACCGCAATCGTGGGTCGAAGCGCGCGAGGGGCTGCGATGAACAACGCGGCACCTGCAGAAGCGGCGAATGCCGTGTGCCCGCTTGGCGCGGAGTTCAAGAGGGCTTCCTGAATACCGAAATTAGGTTTGGTGACCACATAATTCTTGAGAGCGTGGACGCTCAAACACGCGCCCGTGCCCGCAAGAATACCCACGATAGCGGGCAGGATGCGGTGCTTCCAGATCAGCCCAATAATAATGCCGATCACCGCGATTACGCCGGTAATTGTCGGCAGAGTTATCGAGACCGCCAGGGTGGGACGCTGGTATTCCGCGAACTGGCTGGCATATTCGGTAAACGCATTTTCGTCGAGCTGCTGCCCGGTACGGCTGTAGATGAAGAACTGGAACGTGGCGTAGAGCAGGGCGCCGAACAGCACCATGACACCCAAATGCTGCGCCACAACCTTGGTGCTCGGCGGATCATTAGGAATGGGGGCTTCTACGGGAACGCCTGCTCCGGGGGCCGCTGGGTTCGGGCGAGCGCCGTATCCGGCATAGTTCGCGGCGCTCATCGTCGGGTTAGCGGCGTGGGGATGAGCGACGGCACTGTACTGCGCACCCTGGGGGGCAGTCTGCATACCGGGAGCACCCGTTGGCATGGCAACCGTGGCGGGGTAATCAGCCGAAGGGGTTATATCTGGCTGCACACGGGTTTGCGGCTGGGCGGCACGCGTGTGCTGAACGTAGTGAGCACGCGGATCCTGCGATGCGCTGATGGCTTCGGTTGGAGAATCGTCAAGAGCGTCGAGGGCTACCGTGTTGGAGCTTTCATGGGGCTTAGGCGCCTCGTGCGGGTTCGGGATGGCGCGGGTTGCGTCCGTGTCTGGTGAGGAAGATGGCAGATCCTGAAGGTTCAGAAATTCGGTCGCATCATCATCGGTTTCATAGGAAGATTGGATGCTCGATAACGGAACCGTCGCATCGGCATCAGCACTGTCGTTATCGGCTAAAGTCTGAGGGGATAGAATACGCGTGGCATCGTCCGTGTCATTCGAGGTACTGGTATGGCGAGGAACATGACCACGCGATGTGTGAGGACCCTGTGACATACTTTTTCCCTCCAAAATGTCTGTGATGCGGTGTCTGTAAACACGACATAGAAAACACTATCTCAGGTTAAGCTATGAAAAATACGTGTTTTCTAAATTCCAAGCTGGGAGTTTACCGAGAATACCTTAAGGAGAAACGCCATGTCATCCGTGCCGCCGTTGGGATACGGGTTCATCACTGAGGGCTTAGCTTTGCCGCCGTTAGAGCAGGTTTTACGCTCCGTTCGGGTGGTTGATATTCCTATGCGGGTGACCTTCCGCTCGGTTAATCGGCGCCAGAGTGCGCTGATACAGGGTCCCGCCGGGTGGGGCGAGTTCGCGCCGTTTTTAGAGTATGACGATCATGAGGCGGCGGCGTGGTTAGCCTGTGCGTTAGAGTCCGCCTGGCTGGGGGCGCCACCCGTTCGGCGAGCCACTATTCCCGGTGAACGCAACCCTTCCCGCGGTGAGCGCCGAGCGGGTTCCCGAAGTGCTGAACAACTATTGTGGAACCATCCACGAGCTTAAAATCAAGGTTGCTGAGAAGGGGCATACTCTCGACGATGATATTGCCCGTGTTGCGGCGGCGCGGCGTGCCCTCCCGAACGCGCGGTTAAAGGTGGACGCTAATGCGGGGTGGAGCGTCCCCGATGCTCTCAAAGCCCTCGCGGCGCTGAACGAGTACGATCTGCTCTATGCCGAGCAACCCGTCGCCACGGTTGATGAGCTTACGCAGGTGCGTGCCCTGGTGCGCGAGCACGACCTTTCGATGCTCATCGCCGCCGACGAATCCGTGCGTAAGGCCAGTGACCCGCTCAAAGTGGCACAGGCGCACGCCGCCGATGTGCTTATCGTCAAGGCGGCACCCTTAGGCGGGGCTCGGCGCGCACTAAAGATCGTTGAACAGGCGGGTTTACCCGCGGTGGTGTCTTCGGCGCTGGAATCTTCCGTAGGTATCGCAACCGGTGTGTCTCTGGCGGCGGCTCTGCCGAATCTTCCCTATGCGTGCGGACTGAGTACGGTTCACTGATGAGTGCCGATGTGACTGAAGATTCGCTGCTTGCTCGCGATGGCGAACTCCAGGTGCGGCGGGTTGCACCTATGGAGTCGGCGCTGAGGCGCGTTAAAGCAGAGAGCGAAGTGCGGGATGCCTGGGTGGAGCGCATCCGACGGTGCTACCTGGTGCTTCAGGAAGCCTTGCACACGAGTCTTTAGCCAGGTATGTTCTGAACGCTCTGGTCAGTGTTCTAGGGGCTAACTGCCCGTTTAGGAACCCCATATTCTTCACACGCCCAAACACCGGTCTAGAATAGACGGGTGACTGAAAACCCCGACCGTGCCGACACCGTTCAAACTCCCCCCGCTCCAGCCGCTCCAGACTCCATGCTCTCCGCCGTCGCCGTGCTCGATTCCCTGATTCGCGCGGGCATGCGGCATGTGGTGGTTTCCCCAGGTTCTCGAAGCGCTCCCCTGGCGTATACGGTTGCGGCGGCCGAAGAGGCAGGTGCGTTGGTTGCCCACGTGCGCGTTGATGAGCGCGTGGCAGCGTTTACGGCGCTGGGTATCGCGAAAGCTTCGCGGCTGCCCGTGGGGTTAGTGTGTACCTCGGGAACGGCGCTGGGTGAGTATTTGCCCGCCGTGATGGAGGCTTACCATGCCGGGGTTCCACTGGCGATCATGAGCGCGGACCGTCCCGTAAGGCTGCGTGGGACCGGTGCTAATCAGACGACGGTTCAAACCGATTTTTTCTCTCCCTTTGTGCGTGCAAGTGCTGATTTGACCTCGTACCCCGAACATAATCCTGGGCAGCAGACCGCCGATTTTATAGCATGTTTAGCGGCGCTGACCGGCAGCGACGCGCAGGATTGGTCGCGTGCAAGCGATAAGCCCGTGGGGCCGGCGCATATTAACGTGTGTTTCGATACCCCGCTTACACCTTCGGCTCGGACAGCCGAAATTCTTCCTACCTGGGCCGCATCGCTTGCCGAACATATCGCCCCGGGGGCCGCATCGTACCCCGCTGAGCTTGAACCTGCGCAGCTGAGTCCTGTCGAGAAGTTTTGGCTGATTCAGCATGAACAGGCGGTTCAGTCCTCGCCGCTTAAACCCGAAGGCGCACCAGACTGCCCGAAAACGGTGGTGATCGCGGGAGACGGTGCCGAGCCGTTCGCTGCCGAGTTTGCCCGCGCGTTGAATCTGCCGCTGCTGGCAGAGCCTTCTTCGCAGGCGCGGCACGGCGCTACCTCGATTCCCCAGTACACGACGGTGCTCGGGGAACATGCGGCTTCCGAGCTGGGGCAGAGCATCGAGCGAACTATTTTATGCGGGCATCCTACGCTTTCGCGCGCTATTTCTGCGCTTTTAGCGCGTACCGATGTGCAGCATGCCTACTATGCGCCTCGGCGCGCCAGCTGGTATGAGCCTGGGGTTCGTGCCGTTCGCGAGATTGATTCGCCCTCCGAACTTGAAGCCTTTGCGCTTATGGGATCGGGCATGCGAGCCGATGATACCTGGCTTGATGCTTGGGTCACTGCCGGTCGGCGGGCTCAGGAGGCATCGCTCACATCGATCGAAGCCTATCGTTGTGCCGAGTCTGAAACAGTGCAGCCGCAGGCCTCTATTCCATCCGAGGAATGTAACCAAGACGGTGCACATACTTCTCAGCCTGCTAGAATTCCCGCTCAGGCGCTTGCACTCCAAACCTGGAATACATGCGCACAGCAGCGCCGTACCCTTGTCGTCGGCTCGTCGAGTATTGTGCGCGATCTAGATATTATCGCCCCCGCTCTCGGTGCCGATGCGCCTGCACGGGTTCTCGCAAACCGCGGGCTTTCCGGCATCGACGGGCTTATCGCAACGGCTGTCGGCGTTTCTTTAGCGGGCTACTACCCCACCGGCAACGCACGCACGGCTGCCGATGATTCCGCCCATGTGGCGGGCGCGCCGATTCCGGTTACCCTCATATGCGGCGATTTGACCTTTCAATACGACATTTCTGCGCTGAACCTGCCCATGACGGAGCTTCTGCCCGATCTTGACGTCGTCGTCTCATGACGACGCCGGAGGCGGCATTTTTCACTCGCGCTGGAACACGGCGCTCTCGCCCAGAATCCACAATTTGCCCGCGCCGTCGAGAGGTTCTTCACGGTTCAGGCGGCACCGAATACGGATTTGGAACGCATGGCGGCAGGCTTCGGTGAGGAGTCAGGTATTCGGGTGCGTATTCACCGCCCGAACAATATTTTCGATACCCAGGCTTAGGTTGCGCCTTACCCCTTCTAAGATTCGCAGAATAAAACCTCCGCACAGGGACGCACCATAACCTCGAAATGGTACGTACCCTATGCAGATGTTTTCAGAAATTCTTATGAATATGACGATATATGTCATACCCAGTCGTCATATGTCTGCGCGTATGCTAGTGCAGGCTGCCAATCGTGATAGGACCGGTGTATCCGGTGGTTTCAGAGCTGTCGGTAGGCACTTCGGTACCGTCAAGCTGCGCCATACGATCCAACAAGAACCGGGTAGGTCCGGGTGCATATGGCAGGTGATACATGGCGGCGGTGGTACTCGCGTCATTCGGGTCAATAGTCGAATGACGAATAGCGTAAATAGCCTTCTTCATGGTCTCCTGAAAACGTTCTACAAAGTCACGCTCTATGGGGTCGCCACAGCCAGGCACATAGACGCGGTAACGATCAAGCTCAAGAAGCGCGCCTAGGGTCTCTACCCAACGATCGGGGAAAGAGTCTTCAAAGGATGGGTCGGTCCCCTGCTCCAGCAGACCACCCGTAAAGAGTACGTCGTCGATGCCCACCAAGATATCGCCCTCGGTATGTCCGGGTCCCAAGTAGATGAGGGTTGCCGAGCGCTCCCCTAGATCAACCGGGGTAAAGGTAATGCCTTCCCCGCTTTGGGCAACCAGATGATTAGGCACCACGATATCGGTTGCCGCTCCCTGGTGGTGTGCCATCTCAGGTTCTAGGGTCTCCACATAAAGACGCTGCCTATCTCCGTATTTCTTGATAGCGCGCGCCGCCCGTGGGTGCGACCAAAACTCTTCGGTGCCCATAGCCGCAAAAACGTCGTTTCCGAAGTAACGCTCGGGGTGTGCGTGCGTATTGACGACGACGAGGGGCATACGGGTAATACGACGAACCTCATCATAAATTTCGGTTGCCTGTCGAGGTCCTGCACCGGTATCGATCACGAGTGCTTTCTCAAGACCGAGAATGAGTCCGGTATTTAGACAGTAGTTATCGGTTGCAATACGATAAACACCGTCCGCTAGTTCAATCGTGGTTGCCATACTTCTAACGGTACTCGACTTTAGCGTCAGATACGGAATATTTTTATAAAGGTTTGATAACACACTTGCGAACGTTTATCACGAAGTTCCCCGTGAGGTTGTTATTATTTTGTTATTTTTTGTCGAATCCTATGGCGTGAGGCACTTTTAGAGGTGCCGCTAGGATTAAAACCATGAGCTTACACAGCAGCACCGCCCAGGATTCTTTTGCAATGCACGCTCCTGCTTCACCAGGCGCGGGCAGGTACGCACCATCCCCCTCTGGAGACCTGCATCTGGGCAATCTGCGCACCGCAATTCTCGCATGGCTTCTCGCACGACAAGAGGGACTGCGCTTTGTGATGCGTATCGAAGACCTCGATCGCGTGCGCCCCGGTGCCGCCGAACAGCAGCTCGCCGATTTAAAATCTTTGGGGCTCGATTGGGATGCAACGCCCGGCGAAGACCCGAGGCGCCACGACCATGTTTTACGCCAGAGCACACGACTTGCCGCCTACGATGCCGCCGTGCAGAAACTCCAGGATGCGGGGCTGCTCTACGAATGCTATTGCACGCGCCGCGAGATTTTGGAGGCAACCTCAGCACCGCACGGCATCCCCGGCTCCTATCCGGGGACATGTCGCAATCTGAGTGATACCGAGCGTAAATCTCGCTGTGAGATACGCCCTCCTGCCCTGCGTTTGCGCGCCGAAATCAGCGAATTTACGGTACAGGACATGTTTGCCGGTGAGTACACGGGCGCCGTCGATGACGTGGTGGTTCGCCGCAACGACGGCACCTACGCTTACAACCTAGCCGTCGTGGTCGATGACCATTATCAGGGTGTAACCCAGGTGGTGCGCGGAGACGATTTATTATCTTCCGCTCCACGCCAGGCATACTTGGCAGCACTCCTAGGGTATGAACCGCCCCACTATGCCCACGTCCCCCTAGCCCTCAACACGGAAGGTAAGCGTCTAGCGAAACGCGACGGCGCGGTAACACTAAGGCAACTTCGGGATGCAGGGTTTGTAGAGCCCGATATTTTGGAGTGGATTCGCACCTCCATTCCCATTCCTGATGCCCCACAGTTCCCGAAATCGGCGCAGGATTTTCTGGAATATTTCGATCCTAAAGCCATGAGTTCCAAGCCGTGGATCATTACAAATCCTTTAGATTTATAAGAAGCAAAAGCATCACCACACGCCACCCGTTCACGTTGTGGTCAAAGCAACCTCAAGAGCCGCGAATTTTCGGGGTCGTTTCGCCAAAATTTCCCACATAAAACCACGCTTTACCACGGCATACCTCGTATGATGTGAATATATATTCAGCAGTATGCAAACACGCTCAATGTATTACGAGTTGGTAAATCCATTCCGAGCGGTTAGACTGTATCCCAAGCCACTCATAAAGTCATAGAGTTGCGCATAATTACACAGATAGTTACGTGACGGAATCCCAACCACTAGATAGGAATGAGAGATGACCGACGGTACGTTCCAAGTCATCGCACTGGCGATTTACTTTATCGCCATGATTGTGATTGGTCTGTGGGCAAACAGTAAAAATAACGACCTTGACGACTATGTGCTGGAGGACGACAGCTCTCCCCACCGTCGCGGTCTCTCGGCAGGCGCCGCAGATATGTCCGGCTGGCTCCTGATGGGTTTGCCCGGCGCTGTCTATTTAGCCGGTCTTTCCAAATCATGGATTGCTATCGGTCTGACAATCGGCGCATGGGTCAACTGGAAATATATTGCACCCCGTCTGCGTACCTACACCGAAGTCGCTGGCGATGCCGTTACCGTCCCTGTGTTCCTCAGCAACCGGCTGCACGATAAATACAATATTCTGCGTATTTGCAGGCATTATTATCCTCGTCTTCTTCACATTCTACGTCTCCTCCGGCATGGTTGCTGGCGGTAAATTCTTCGAGTCTTCCTTCCACCAGGATTACCTCACCGGTATGCTTCTCGTCGCCGGTATCACCATGTTCTACACCTTCTTCGGCGGCTTTATGGGTGCCTCCTACACCGATATGGTGCAGGGCCTGCTGATGCTCGCCGCGTTGATTGCTGTGCCGATCGTGGCTATTACCAATATGGGCGGACTCGACCACGTCACGGATGCCGTCGCCAACGTTCGCCCCGACGCCCTGGGACTTTTCGCGGGAACTACGTTTATCGGCATCGCTTCGGCGCTCGCCTGGGGCCTAGGCTATTTCGGACAGCCGCATATTATCGTGCGTTTCATGGCGCTGCGCACTCCCGAGGATGCGAAAGCCGGGCGTCGCATCGGCATGAGCTGGATGCTCCTGACCGTGGTAGGCTCCATCAGCACGGCGTTCGTGGGCGTAGCCTACTTTGCAACCCACCCCGAAGTTTCTCTCACCGATAAGGAAAGTGCGGAGACAGTCTTCCTGGATCTCGCGCAGATTCTCTTCCACCCCTTTATCGCCGGCATGATTCTGGCTGCCGTTCTCGCGGCTATTATGTCCACGCTATCCTCGCAGCTAGTGGTCTGCTCCTCGGCTCTCGTGGAAGATCTTTACGGTGTCTTTGTGAAGAAGAAGCTCAGCTCAAACCAGTCACTCTGGCTTGGACGTGCGGGCGTAGCGATTGTGGCGGTCATCGCGACTCTCATGGCGCTCGATAAGAACAACTCGATTCTCTCGCTCGTGGAGTTCGCATGGGCGGGCTTTGGTCTCGGCTTTCGGCCCAATCGTGATCCTCTCACTGTACTGGCGCAAGCTCACCCTACCGGGTGCGGTCTCGGGCATGGTCGTGGGTGCTGTCGTCACCTTCTTCTGGCGCCAGGTCTTCAACCTCACCGAAACGATCGATGTTTACGAGATGATCCCCGGGTTCTTCCTAGCCTTCCCTGGTGACCGTCGTGGTCTCTCTGGCTACCTACCAGAAGAACGAGGAAATTGAACAAGAGTTCGATAAGGCTGCAGAGCTCGCCAAGGCTGGCTAAGGTCTGAACTTCTTGCTCACAGATTTGCCCCCGACCCGTAATGCGCGGGTCGGGGCAGAATCTAATATTTTTCAGCTCTAGCCTCTGTCTAGGGACTAATTCACACGGCTTTTAGAGCGTGCCCGCCATCAGTTCCTGGCACCATTTCTGGATCGGGTGGCTCGCCTCCAGCAAGGCTCTACGCAGGATACGGTACGTTTTCGCATCCGTAGCGTCATCAACGTTGAAGAGTTCTTGCTCAATCTCGTAACGCGGCTCTCGCAGCTGGTCAAGGTGCTGCAATTCGTCCAGCGTCAGCACGCGCACCACCCCATAGTTGTACCCCGTGTGCTCGTTATTCTCGGGAACATACACACTCCGGGCGAAAGAGGGGCTGTCCTCCTCAAAAATCGTGTTCTGAAAGTTCGTGGTGTCGAGGTATGCCGAATCCTCAAGATTGACGGGACCGGCAAAATGCGAATCGGAGAAATCGACGGAATCGTTATAGATAGAATCCCCGAACGTGGCCTCCTGCAAATAGTCGAATGCCAGAACCATGCCCGACCGTAATAGACGCTCTTGCTCAGGTTCGCACGCCCGCCATAGGTGCACCGGTCAAGATCGGCGAAGGTCGCGTAGGTGCTCAAGAATAGGTCTGCTCCGCGCCTGTAATCGCAGTTCCCCAGGCTTGCGTGGCCCACGTAGGTGCAGCAGGCAAGATCGGCGTGCCCCTCATAAATACTGTCGTTCAGGGCAGCCTCGCCCCAGTAGACGTTGTAGCTCAGGCTGGCGTTGGCACGGTACACGGACTCGCTGAAATCGACGTTACCGCGGTAGCTGCAGAAGCTCGCGTTAACCCCTCCGTTGTATGTGGAACCCGAAAAATCGGCCTCTGTATAGTAGGCGGAGTTGCTGCAATCTAAGTACCAGGTATAGGTGGAACCCGAAAAATCGGCTTCAGCGTAGTAGGTGCACCCGCGCAGGTTCAGACGTCCTTCCCATTGCGAGCGCCCAAAGCTAACCGGATAGAAGAACACGCTGCCCGAAAAATCGAAGGAGAGGCGGCTCCACGGTCCCGGTCCCTCATAGCGGGGCATAACCCTCAGGTGAATGGTATCGAGAACGGTTTGGCGGAACCGCGCCTCAGCACGAAATTCGGCTTGTTCGGCTCGGAATCGTGCTTTTTTCTGGGAGTCCCAGCGTTTCTTCGGTTCTCGGTTGAGCCGCATGTAGTCTTTATACCTGGAGGCGGGCAGGAATGGGGCATAGATGCACGCGCAAAACGTATCGATAATAACCTGTGCTTCAGCAAGGCGCTGTTCTTCGGGGGTTCGATCATCCGCAAGCCACTCATCGGCAAGACGCACCAAAGCGTTAAACCCTCCCACGCGCGTGGCAAATCCGCTCTCCCCTAGAAGCGCGGTCGCCGCCGCATACCGTTCATGCCGCATTGCATGAAGGTGGATGAGGGAATCATCGGGTGTTGCAGAAGTTCGCGACGTGTACTCTGACATATTCTTCTGTCCTTGGTGGCTGGGCGGGCATAAATAGGCTCTTCCAGCATCTTATAGCAGGAGTGGATGCGCAAGGAATATGAACGTGACATGTTTCGTCGTGTTTGCCACGATATCGGGTCAACACACGGCAAAACCCTTGAATATGGTGCCCAGGCCTGCAATATTTCTTCAAGGAAACAACGGGTTTTATCGGGGAAATGTGTGTACGCTTTACATCTGCTTCGCGGCTTATCGCTCAAGGGTGACAGAAGTATCCTCTCAGGTCTGGAGCATGGGCGGGTTCATACTGCGTAAAATAGGGGCATGACTGTTACGTTCCCTCCCCAGGTTTCCGATATTTTTAACCCGCAGCACTGGCGCATCGTTGAAGGGTTTGAGGATTTTACCGATATCACCTACCACCGCCAGGTGCAGCGCGACGAGACGGGCGAAATCCTGCGCGACCTGCCGACCGTGCGCATCGCTTTTAACCGGCCCGAGGTGCGTAACGCCTTCCGCCCGCATACCGTGGACGAACTCTACCGGGCGCTCGATCATGCCCGCATGACCTCGGATGTAGGCACTGTGCTTCTGACCGGGAACGGCCCCTCCCCCAAAGATGGCGGGTGGGCGTTCTGCTCGGGCGGCGACCAGCGCATCCGCGGGCGCGACGGCTACCACTACGCCAGCGGCGACACCGCCGAATCTATTGACCCCGCACGTGCCGGGCGGCTGCATATTCTGGAGGTGCAGCGTCTTATTCGTACCATGCCCAAGGTCGTGATCGCTCTGGTCTCCGGGTGGGCTGCGGGCGGCGGGCATTCCCTGCACGTGGTCGCGGACTTGACCATAGCCTCCGAAGAATACGGCAAGTTTAAACAGACCGATGCGACTGTTGGCTCTTTCGACGCGGGCTACGGTTCGGCGCTTTTGGCACGGCAGGTTGGGCAGAAGTTTGCGCGCGAAATCTTCTTCCTCGCCAAAGAGTACGATGCACAGCGCATGTACGAGATGGGTGCCGTTAACGATGTGGTGCCCCACGCAGAGCTGGAGAACAAGGGTCTGGAATATGCGGCTCATATTGCCCGACAGTCTCCGCAGGCTATCCGTATGCTCAAATATGCCTTCAACCTGCCCGATGACGGTATGCTCGGGCAGCAGGTTTTCGCGGGCGAAGCAACCCGCATGGCGTATATGACCGACGAGGCTGTGGAGGGGCGCGATGCGTTCCTGCAAAAGCGTGACCCCGACTGGTCGAACTATCCCTACTACTTCTAGGGTTTTACGCGTTGCAGAATAACCGTTCTGTTGTGCCGGAAGGCCCCTGCGATCCCCGTAAGTCCCGGGTGGATAGCGGCAAAGTAGACGCCGCGATAGGCGCTTTCTCCGGTTTGCTCGCGCCGCTTCCTGCCCCGCACAAGGATGCGCTGCATCCGCACGCGGTCATCCTCAGCGCCGATGAGCCCGCCGATCCGCAAGAGATTCTGCGCGCCTTCGAGCGCTCTCTTACCGGGGACTTGCCGATCAGCGCTCACGATAGTCAAGACCCGCGCGGGCAGACAGAAAGCCCGGAGTCTATTGCGCTCGTGGTGGGCACCTCCGGGTCCACGGGTGCACCCAAACAGACGGCGTTAAGCGTACGGGCGTTGCGGGCATCCGCTCGGGCGACCGAGAGGTTTTTTGCGGACTACCCTTCGGCCGGTTCAGCTAAACCGCAGAGGGCTACTTCTGAGGTTCCTGCGCAATGGCTTCTCGCCCTGCCCGCGCACTATGTGGCGGGGGCCCAGGTTCTCGCCCGGTCGGTGCTCGCCGGAACGACGCCGGTAGTTGCCGCATCGGTTACCGACGGGGTTAGTTTCACACCCGAGGTCTTTCTGAACGCCGCCGAACGGCTCAGCTGCGCCCGCCAGTTCGTTTCCCTCGTGCCCACGCAGGTGCACAAGCTCCTAGAAGCCGCCGAAGCCAGCCCCGTGCTGGGGTCAGAGATTTACGATGCGCTCGGTCAATTCACCGGCATCCTGCTTGGCGGTGCCCCGGCGAGCGCATCCCTGTTGGCGGCAGCACGAGAGCTCGGGCTGAACGTGGTCACCACCTATGGCAGCGCAGAAACCGCCGGTGGGTGCGTCTATTCGGGGACCGCGCTGCCCGGGGTGCGGCTGCGTGTGGTTCCCGAGGACGCGGGTTTATTAGACAGTTTTGTGGCGAGTGCTGCTGCGGATGCCGGGCAGAACGGCGACTCTGCGCCAGGGCACACCAAGAATACCGGGCGCGTTTGGCTTGGTGGTGAGCACCTTGCCAGCGGGTATATGGGTGATAGCGCGCGCGCACCGCATCGCATTTCTTCGTTGATGCCGACGGATGCCGGTGGTACCGCACCGACGATTACGGCTCACTTGTGCCCCCCACCCCAAACACGCCCGAGGACGGTGGCGCTTCGGCGCTGAGTGTTCTGGGGCGCTCCGATGATGTAATTATCACCGGAGGGGTCAAGGTTTCCGCTCGGGCAGTTGCCGCCGTTCTTGAAAGCCATCCGGCGGTGCGTGAAGCTGCGGTCATGGGCATTCCCGATGCGCACTGGGGCTCGGCGGTGGCTGCCGCGATCACCCTGCGGGGCGTATCTGCGGCGCAGAGTGCACCCGCTGCCTCCGGGGTTACATGCGATATGCTGCGTGAGTTCTGCACCGATAAACTGGGTGCGGCGGGTACCCCTAAATACCTGAGGATATTCGCCGATTTTCCGACCGCGAGCACAGGCAAACCCGACCTGCGGGCTATATACAGTATGCTGTACAGAGAATACACAAATACGAGGGGCTAAAGACCCCGCCAAGAATCAGTTTTCGCACGCTCGCTACCGGAGGGATCACCGTGGCAACACCCGCAGAGTGGATTGAAGGCGCACGCCTGCGCACCTTACCGCTTGCCATCGCCCCTATCATCGCCGGATCAGCCGCAGCGTACGAGATTGATGCTTTCAAACCTTGGTATGCGTTTTTAGCGTTTTTGGTGGCGTTTTTTCTACAGGTCGGGGTGAATTACGCAAACGATTATTCCGACGGTATCAAAGGCACCGATGAGGGCAGGGTTGGCCCGATGCGCCTCGTCGGTTCCGGCGCGGCAAGCGCGAAATCTGTCAAATACGCCGCGTTTTTGTGCTTTGGCCTAGCCATGTGTTCCGGTTTGATTCTGGTGGCGTTGGCAAACCAGTGGTGGTTCTTGGCGATTGGCGCCTCCGCGGTCTTCGCCGCTTGGGGGTATACCGGCGGTGAGCACCCTTACGGTTATATGGGTTTGGGCGATATTTTTCGTGTTTGTCTACTTCGGCCTGGTCGCCACCTTAGGTACCCTCTACACACAGTCTCGATGAGCTGACGGTGACCGGGTGGGTGTCTGCGATAGCTATCGGACTCATATCCTGCGCCCTGCTCATGGCAAATAACGTGCGCGATATTCCGACCGACCGTGAATCCGGCAAGCTTACGCTAGCGGTACGGCTTGGGGATTGGCGGGCGCGCATCGCCTATTGTGCTGAAATGCTGATAGCACTTCTCATAGGTGCTTTTGTGGTTCCACATAATCCCTGGTTTTTGGTAACTTTTATTCTTCTGGGACCAACCGTTCATTCTTGCGTAACGGTTTTTGTTTAAACAGGGACCGGCGCTTATACCTGTTCTCAAACAGGCTGGGATTGTGGCACTAATCTATAGTATTTTTAGTTGCTATTTCAGTATTGCTACATGGATTAAATTTATTGAGTAGTACCGTTGAGGGTTTTTTACGGGGGTATTAAGAATACGCACCGCTTCGTTAAAAACGCCCTGAACTCTGTTTTTACCGCGTATTTTCAAGGATTCCCCATCTTACCAGCATCTCCCCATGCCAAAAAGGCTCTTTATGCGAATAAAGTAAATTTTCTAACGCTTTATTCACATAAAGAGTCTTTTTATACCCCACAGGGAATGTGGGATACTGCGGACGGATCTCACATGTTCCCACATTGTGAGTTTTTCATGACATAATTCATCTCTTTTTTGCATGTCATATTGACATTTGAAAAAATCTTTATTTACATTAATAGTAATTTCAAGTGTTGACATATCATTCACTCAATTACATAGCGACTCTTGAATCACCACTCTACCCACCTGAAAGGACACTTTCGTGCGCCATTCACTTCAGGGTGCCGTGCAGCGTGCACCCTTTTTTCTTGCAGCATCTTTGCTTGTATCGACAAGTTTTATCCCCGCGAATGCGGTCTCTACCCCTAACGACTCCGCATCGTACGCCCACACCGTCTCTGAGAGAAGCGACGATTCCGCTTCCGCAGTAGCACCTCTCAGCGACGACGTTCTTAACGCCGATCCCCAGGCATCGGTTGTGGCAGGTCAGGAAGGCGAGAATCCGGGGGCTATTCCCGAGGGAGACCCGCGAGTCATTACCTATTGGACGACCGAGCGTATGGAAAACGCTATTCCTGCAGATAACGTAGAGGATCCCCAGCAGGAGATCAACAATGCCGTCTCTCAGATGGAGACTGAAGAGCAGAATCCCGAGGTCGTTTCTCAGGAGGAAACTAACGAGTCCGGTGAGGAATACACCCCGCAGACTCTCACTCAGGAAGCTGACGAGCCTGAAACCACCGCTGAGTCTGTAGACCCCGTTCTGCCCGAACAGAAGGACGCACGCAATGGTGTGCAGCTTCAGGGTGCATCCAAGGTAACGAACTTCTCGCACACCAACGGCAAGATTTTCTACACCGACGCCAGTGACGGTAAAAACTATGTATGCTCCGGTGCGGCGATCAACACTCCCACCAAGCGTACCGTGGTAACCGCCGGTCACTGCGTGCACGGTGGTAAGAATAAGACCTGGCACCGCAACATCGTGTTCGTTCCCGGCTACAACCGGGGCGTGCGCCCGCATGGCACCTTCAGCGCGCAGTACCTGCGTGTTGCCAACGACTGGGTTCAGTACGGCCAGCCCACAGGCGGTACCGGCGACAGCTACAAGCACGACGTTGCTTTCATCAAGACCAACACCAACGAGAAGGGTCAGCTCCTCGTGAATATGGTAGGCGGGCACGGCTTGAATGTGGACCGCAGCCCCATCTTCGAGAGCACCGTCTTCGCATACCCCGGCAACAAAGAGTCCGGTAGGGTTATGCACGCCTGCTGGGGGAACACCCACACGATCCGCATTACTCCCTACTACTTCCCCACTCTTTCGGGATGCGAGTTCGCGGGCGGATCCTCAGGTGGCCCGTGGCTTGCCGACTACAATAATGCGACCGGCCTGGGCAAAGTTCAGAGCGTAACTTCGTTCGCAACTAATAACAATACGTCCGTCTCGGGTGCGATCTTCGACCGCCCCGTCTGGGACATCTACCAGAAGGCAGCTCAAGACTAAGAGCTGCCGAGCAGGTAGTTTTTGGTCGAGCGGGTAGGAAAACACTACCTGCTCGGATCGAAAACGACCTGCTCGCCACCTGATACACAACTAAGATGCGGCATCCCGTGCCCTTGCCACCGCCGGGTGGTTTGGGGCTGGGGTGCCGCATCTTCGTTCTATGGAGGCAGATTTAGCGCTGATGGGAGAATATCTTAGAAGTCTTCGCCCGAAACCTTCTTATGCTCATCGACGAGCTGATCTTCGAGCGTGCGGTTCTCTGCTTCATCTTTGTTTTTAATGGTGGGGGCGCGTTTGAAAATTTTACGCATATCCGCGCTGGCGGCGGCGTGAAGTTTGGGGAAGAAAATATACGCTAGGGCGAAGGCGCATAGAATAGCGGCGGGACCAGCAATAAAAATACCCGCATCTATCAGCATAAAAAGGTAAAGAGTACTACGACAAGGCCGAGCCGCAGCAGTGTGTACTTGAACAAGTTCATAACATCCAGTGTATCGGGGTTGCAATAAGCCCCCCAAGCAAACGAGATGCGGCACGCCGGGAACGTCACAGATTATTTGACAGTTTTCGTTGTTGGTTATGCTCGGAGTGTGTAACACTAGAGACTATGATTCGAGCCATGATGATTATTGGTGCTTTCGCCCTGGTGGTGGGGCTAACTCTATATACTCTCTTGGATGCGCTGCGCACGCATCAGGACCAGATGCGTACCTTCCCCAAATGGCTATGGATTATTGCGGTGATCTTTTTCCCCGTTGTAGGACCTCTCCTGTGGCTTCTGCTGGGCCGTCCGCGCGCCGTGCGAGCCCCTAAACCGCGGCAGGGCGGCGGGTTCACGGGTTCTCGGCGAGGAACACCGCCACCGGCAACATCTTCACCCGACGACGATGAAGAGTACCTGCGCTGGCTCAAGACGAAGGCCGACCGTCAGCGCCGATCTCGCGAAAAGGATGCGGGCACCGGATCTGCGGACGGCGGCACGGGTGAACGTTCTGACGGCGGAAATGACGGGTCCGGTGAGAAAGGTAGTTCAAAATAGGTTCTAGGACTCATTAGATATCTTGCGACTTACGGGAGTTTTCTCTACTGCGCGACGCTACCGAAGTCGCTCCATCAGACAACGCCACCAAACCCGCATTCACCGTAGAATTCAACGCCAACGGACCAAAATCACGATACTGATTACGCACTGATGTAGGATGGCCCAAGCCCATCTGCCGATAAGACACCAGACTATCTGAAACTATAAACTGCTAAAATCCTACCTACTGTGCAGCCTCTGTGCACGAGCCATACCACGACGCATAACATCCTCAACCTCAGACACCCACGGTGCACCCACAACATAACCAGCCCACCACGGAGCCACCAACAACACCACCGGATAACCCCACACCCACAACACACCCAGAACACTCACCACCAACAACACACCATACACCCACCCCGAAACCTTCCACCCCAACACACGCTTCACCAACACCGACACCGCCACCCCGGTTATCGTCACCACCACCGCAGGAAAAATCATCGGAGACGGATCATACCCCTTCCAATGCATCGCCGGAATACCCACCGCAAAAAACCCAACCATGAATAGCATCACCATAAAGGCAAAGGACATAAACGTACTCTCAGTTCTCAGCTCACGTTTTTGCATCTCTTTCTCTCGCACTTCAAGCTCACGCTGATACTCCTCCACCTCCTCATCAGACATCTTCGCCACACGATACAACTCATAATAATTATTCAACAAAATACCCGGATACAACCCACACACCACAGAACCAAAACCGAGCATCGACAGACCCCGAAACGGCATCGGAAAAAGACCAAACAAAAACATAAACCCAAACGCAACAGGCACCATCCACCCTAACGCCCGCCGCGGATGCAAAAACCGAAACAAACAAAAATTAACCGCAATACCTACAAACGGCAAAGAAAACAACACCACATAAAACGGCAAATTAGGACCCACCATAGGATGCGACGGCGCAACCCGCACCACCAACCCCACAATAGGCCACCAAATCAACACCTGCACCACCAAAGCCCAAAACGGACCCCAACCCCAATACACACAATCCCGAACACGCACCCGCACGCCTACTCACCACCCTTCTGTGGATAAGAACCCAACTACACCAGAAGCAAACCTTACAAACAAGTTATCCAAGCATGCATTTCTCATAGCACCACACAATCATACCAATCACTAAAAGCAGAAAACATCACCCTAACAAAACTCAAGACACAATAAAAATAAATAGAAAACAGCAACCAGGCCGAATACCCTAAAACAATATTGAACAAAACCAACAATAGTCACAAGCATGAAAAATAACTTATTTACCAAACTACATTTCAGTATATGAATGATAAAAACACATAAAGATAACTCAATCAATACCAGAATTACTTTCGTCTAAAATAATTAGTAATAAATCACATACTCGTCGAATTATTATAGTCGGCCCCATAATAAATTACTAAATTAATTCTTCAGCACTAAAACCACTCTGAAAACACAGGCCGATAGAAATAAGCAAAGATATATAATCATCGTCTAAGAATATTCAAATCTTATTACCTTTCGTAATGCGAACTCAACAGCATCGACTAAAGCATCACCAACCCAATACGCCATCCACCATGGAGCAACAACAAGTACAATCGGATAACCCCACCCCCACAATACACCTACCACGCTTACTACCAGCAATACGGCATATACCCACCATGAGCCATTCCACTTCAATATACGCTTCACCACAACAGATAACCACAACCCCACCGTTGCCACTATAACTGTTGGCAAAAGCATCGGAGACGGATCGTAACTCCGTTGAATCATCGCAGGAATAGCCAACGAAAAGAATCCCGTCATAAAAACAGCAGTAATACAAAAAATTGCCACATAAATACTTCCTACCGTATCACTATTTTCTTCGTATTTTACGTTTTTTTGCTCAAGCTCAATTTTATAAGCTTCCACTTCCTCAGGGGACATCTTCGCCACACGATACAACTCATAATAATTATTCAACAAAATACCCGGATACAACCCGCACACCACAGAACCAAACATATACATCCCCAACGCACGAAAAGGCATCGGGAAAAGAATAAACAAAAAAGCTGACAGAAAACTACACAGCCAAAAAAGGCCTACAGCTATATCTGCACGAAAAAACCGAAACAAACAAAAATTAACCGCAATACCTACAAACGGCAAAGAAAACAACACCACATAAAACGGCAAATGAGGACCCATCATAGGATGCGACGGCGCAACCCGCACCACCAACCCCACAATAGGCCACCAAATCAACACCTGCACCACCAAAGCCCAAAACGGACCCCAACCCCAATACACACAATCCCGAACACGCACCCGCACGCCTACTCACCACCCACAAACTCAACATCAGAACCCTCTACAAGATCAACATCCTCATCAGGCTGCACATCGGCAGGAGCATAAACCCCCTCGGCGGGATACACATTCTCAGGCTCTTGCACCCTCTCTGGCCCAAGAATATCTTCAGGAGCCTGAACATCGCCCGGCTCTCGTATATCTTCCGGATCCAGAACTTGAACCTGGCCACCGGACATACCAAAACCATCAGAATCAACACTCAAAGGAACCGGAGAAGGACCAGGAGACGGCACAGGATACGCAGGAGCACCCTCAAAATTCAAAAGCCTATCCACCCAATACTTCTTCGCCGCATCAGACAACGCAACCAAACTAGCATTCGTCGTAGAATTCAACGCCAACGGACCAAAATCACGATACTGACGAAAAACCGATGTTGGATGTTCCAACCCCATCTGCCGGGCTCCTATACACCGGAAACTACCGTAATATACGAGTTATACGAAAACGCATTTTTCCCGAACAACACGATGATACCAACGAACAAAAGTAGAAAACATCGTACCCCCAAAACTTAGGGAAACGACAAAGGGGAAAATCAATAGCCAAACTGGATATCCCCACACAGCATAAATAAAAACAGCACCAGTCACAAGCACAATTAAGATAAACCAACCTGACAACCGATACTTAAACACAAGAGTGATAATCACAGACAGAGATAGACCAGACAATACTAAAATCGCTGTTGGTAAAAGCATCGGAGAGGCATCATACCCTTTCCAATGCACCGCAGGAATAGCCAATGAAAAAAAGCTAACCATAAAAATACCAATAACAATTAGACCAATAAGTGTTAGCTCATCTTTTTTATTAGATTCCTCTATCCGTTTTAGTTCCTCCTCAACTTTGAGCTTATACTCCTCTAACTCCTCATCAGACATCTTCGCCACACGATACAACTCATAATAATTATTCAATAAAATACCCGGATACAAGCCATAAACCACGGAGCCAAGCATATACATACCTAACTCACGTATGGGCATAGGAAAGAGGATAAACAAAAAGGTTAATAGAAAAGCAACTGGTAAAAAAAGGCCTATAGCTATATCTGCACGAAGAAAAAGAAACAAACAAAAATTAACCGCAATACCTATAAACGGCAAAGAAAACAACACCACATAAAACGGCAAATTAGGACCCGTCATAGGATGCGACGGCGCAACCCGCACCACCAACCCCACAATAGGCCACCAAATCAACACCTGAGCCCACAACGCCCAAAACGGACCCCAACCCCAATACACACAATCCCGAATACGCACCCGCTTCACTTAATCACCACCCACAAACTCAACGTCAGAACCCTCTACAGGGTCAACATCCTCATCCCAAGAAACTCCATCAGCACCAGAGAATTTTTCCTCACCCGAAACAATACCCTCAGAATCTCGCACGCCAACAGGATCTTGAATACCCTCAGACTCTTGCACGTTCTCTGGCTCACGGCTATCTTCAGGGGCCTGAACATCACCCAATTCCTGAATATACCCGGGAACCTGAAACTATAAACTGCTAAAATCCTACCTACTGTGCAGCCTCTGTGCACGAGCCATACCACGACGCATAACATCCTCAACAGCAGATACCCACGGCACACCCAAAATATACCCAACCCACCACGGGGCCACCAACAACACCACCGGATAACCCCACACCCACAACACACCCAGAACACTCACCACCAACAACACACCATACACCCATCCCGAAACCTTCCACCCCAACACACGCTTCACCAACACCGACACAGCCATACCCACAACAGACAAAACTAAAGCTTGCCAAAACATCGGCAACGGGTCATACCACTTCCAATGTATCGTCGGAATACCCACCGACATAAAATCCCAAACAACCACCATAAGCAAGAAAAAAAACAATGTGAACGTACTCTCAGTTCTCAGCTCCCGTTCTTGTGCCTCTGCCTCCCGAACCTCAAGCTCCGCAAGAAACACCGCCAACTCACCCGGCGACATCCGACTACGACGCCGCAACTCCAACAACTGATACAGCAAAACCCCCGGATACAACCCCGTCACCACAGCAACAAACCCAAACATAGACGGAAGATTCCACGGATACGGCAAAATCCCCACCACCAACATCCCCACATGAGGAGACGCCAACCAGATAAGCTGCGACACAGTACTAGCATTCAGAAAATAAAAAAGACACCCAGTGTAAACCGTCCCAAACACAGGAAACAACAGCACATACCCATAAAACAACACATTCTCACCCACCGGAAGAGACCGCGAGGTCTGAAGAATAAACCCCAGCAGAGGCCACCCGATCAAAAACTGAGAAATCCCAATAAAAATCCCAGAACTCCACCAATCAATCGTAGCCAACCACTCTTTCCGAACACCCAAAAACATCTCACCCACAAAACTCACCTCTCCCCAAGTACCCTTCTTCTAACAAAACGACAGCTTACTCTCACTCAGCCTCCCAGCCGTCCTGAGACAAACCGTCAGACACTCCCCCATCAAGATTCTGCTCTTGCGTCAGACCCTCCTCAGGCTGTGCATCAGCAGGAGCATAAACCCCCCTCAACGGGATACGCATACTCAGGCTCTTGCACGTTCTCTGGCTTACGAACATTTTTAGGAGCCTGAACATCCTCCAACTCTTGTATGTTTTCTGGCTCCAGAACTTGAACCTCGCCACCGGATATACCAGAACCATCAGAATCAACGCTCAAAGGAACTGGAGAAGGACCAGGAGACGGCACAGGATACGCAGGAGCACCCTCAAAATTCAAAAGCCTATCCACCCCGTACTTCTTCGCCGCATCAGACAACGCAACCAAACTAGCATTCGTCGTAGAATTCAACGCCAACGGCTTCCAACTAGGCGAAGGATGAACAACACCAGGATGCCCCAACCCCATCTGCCGATAAGACCCCAAATACTCAGGAGCCTTCAGCGGCTGTCCCAAAGAGCCGACCTTCACATTCTCCAATTTATGATTCTTCGAGCCAATATTCCCTACCTGGCTCAAACCAGCGCCAGATGCGAAATTGTACACCTTATCCCCACCCGATGTAGGATTACCTGACAGACCAGCCCACAACTCACCATTAGCCACACTCATACCGCCAGCAAAACCAGCTTCCAAACTATTCTGCCCAAAACCACCGGGCTTAAAACCTAAGTAGTTCCCCGCAGAACCAGCAGCAGGCTTCGCCAAACCACCCAGCATATTACCCGTAGCACCAGTCTCCATCTGATTCAACAATTCACCAGCGTTAAATGGCTCAGGAGTAAGACCCATCAAAGATTGTCCTGTATACGACACGCCATTTACGGCGGCACCAGTAGCACCATTCACCGCAGCGTTAGTGCCAACAGCCTTTAACCGTTGACCTACAGTAGGTTTCGCTGTTCCTGATGAAGACTTACCCACATTCACAGGACCAACAGCACGCAACTCACCTGAGGCACTCTTAGATCCGATCTGAGTGCCCTTTGAGGCAACCGCAGCCGCAGGAGCACCAGGAACCTTACCTACCTGAGCAGGACCAGCAGCTTTCAAACTTGAAGCACCCTTCGACCCGGTGGCCACGAGAGGAACAGCTTTCCCTTGGCTGGCGGACACCGTTACCGTCCGCGTAGGGATCCCTGAACTTACACTGGTAGTAACACCCTTAGAACCAGCGGCAACCACTGGCACATTCTCCCACTTCACAGCAGTTGGAGATGCCGAAGTAACTTTCGACTCCACATTTGCAACACGCGCTGCATTACTCGAAGAGTTCACAAGGTTAGAACCCTGTGGAACAAACCTGGTCTCTGCCGCAATCGCACGCTCACTTGTTTGAATCGCTGACGATGTAGAAGGCGAAAAGGTGCTACGCACTTTAGAAAAACCCTCCACAGCCTTAGGAGCAACCCATTTCTCAACACTGTAAGCGGCACCATAACCGGCAGCCGCTGTAAGACCTCCAGTAATACCACCCACGGTGGCTGCAAAGGCCACATCGCCAGTATCAACATACCCGCCGCTCTTCAAAGAAGCATCAGAGTTCAACGTTATACCGGCTGCCATACTGCTGCCTGACACAGTCCCGGCTGCAATCGCCACACTTAGACCGGGAATAGGTATGGAAACGATGGAAACAACTATGCCAACTGCGATAAGAGCACGCGAGACTTCTTGACGGTTCCTGCTAACCAGCCTTCAAAGCTTGTATCTTGTGCGAGCGCAACAGAGACCTCAGTTGTACCCCATGGATCCACCATATTCATGGGGCTAGAGCCCACGAAAGAATAGGGGTCTGCGAACCATGGCGAACCGGCCACTGGCGCTAGCGGATCAGTCGACAGGAAACGCTTCGAAACACCGTCAAACGTGCGGGCACCCATGACATCCAACCCGGCGATACGCACGCTGCCGGCGCCTGTAAAGGATACTCCCTCAGGTAATACTTGGCTGAACGGGTCGAAGCTCCCTGTCCCAGGAATATGAGCTATACCCGCTGGATCAGGCACACCCCACGGATTTAATCCTTGCGGAACACCTACCTGAGAGAACCCGCCGTCACTGTCCGGTGCACTCACAGCTCCCACGCCCAAAACCTGTGGGGTATCAGAGAGTGAATCCCACAGTACAGGCATTGAGATGCTGTCTACACCAGTAACCTGAGCCAGTTCACCCGTGGCATCCGTGACAAGACGTACCCGGGACGCCACGCCGCGTACACCCAGAGCCTCCGTATGGAAGGCATCAGAATTTGACGTAGTCGTAACCGAGGAAAGACCGCCCCAGACGCCCCACTCGTACTCGCGAGCTGTACGAGTACCCTGGTTTGAAGCGGTATACTCACGCACGCGGTACCCTGCCGCATCATAGGTATAAGTTGTGGTTACGCGGTTAATAACTTCATGATGAAGCCCCACAAACTCTGGGGCTATAGCAGCTGCGTACTCCCAAGGTCTCGATCTGAACCAGTTGATTGAGGACGTTATATTCAAAGGAACGTTCACTCAGAACGGTACGTTTGTGTTGCTCTGCATCATCTACACGGTAGAGTTTTTCGCTCACCATCAGACCGTTCTCAAAGACCCATTCATATTCAAGATCGCCCTCACGAGCACCGATCAATTGACCGGCGGCATCATAGGAATACATCACTAGTGAGTTGTTTGTCTGCACACCAGCTACACGCCCCTGGGCGTCACGGGTTATCTGGGTCTTCTCATTTATTCCCTGATTTTCAGCTTCAATGCCGCCTGCAACATCGGAGGCTTCTTCAGCAACAAGATTCTTGCCGTATTCCGAGACTCGACCTGAAGCGTCAAACCGCCAGGTAGAAACAATATCCCCTACCTGGGCACGAACAAGCTGCCCCATCACATCATATGAATATGTGGAAACAACAGGCTTATCTTCACCGGTACTGTAGGTTTCGCGGCGAACTACGTGACCTGCACCGTCATACACCACATGCGATGTACCGTATGGAGTTACTGTGGCAGTGCGGTTACCGTCGGCATCGTAGGAATATGTGAGAGTATATGCACCTGTAGAAACAAACGTATTGAGCGCCTGAACCTGGTTCTCGACGTCCGTAGATTTGGACATCTTGTGCTCTGAATCTGGTGAGTGAGGGTCAATAACAGCGCTGCGGGAACGCTTAACGAGCTGCCCGGCGGAATCATACTCGTAGCGGTGCTCAACATAAGCTTCCTTCGGCGCACGATTGTCAAGAGCCTGAGCAGTGGCGTAATCACGTACCCACACAGTACGTCCCTTATTTTCACTGCCGTACTGTGCAATACGCACACCATCACAGAAAGCATACCGAAGCTCGCCGCCGCGTTTATAGTCGTACTCGTAGGTGCGCTCATGTACACCGTCGAAAGCACGGGTTAGACGGCCAGCCGCATCATACCCATACTCAAAGACGTTACCCGCCGCGTTAATGGTGCGGGTCAGACGGTTCAAGGCATCGTATTCGTAGCGAGTGATCTGCCCAGTAGAATCCATAACCTGCGCAATATTACCCGCAGCGTCATACTTCATGTGGGTGCGGTTGCCCAGCCCATCAATGGTCCGAATCAGCTGACCAGCGGCATCGTAGGAAAAACGACGATAGCCATACGTGTTATCGCGCAGCCCCACCAGACGACCGCCCTGATCGTATTCATAGCTTGCACTGCGAGCGCCCTTAGTCACCTTGATAACACGACCGGCGGCATCATAATCGATATATTCTGCGGAGCCATCCGGAAGGATACGCTCCACAACTTGGGAAGCGGCATCATAGACCAGACGCGTGACAGCCCATTGAGTAGGTTCAGAATCTTGTGTTATCTCAGCAGCTGGTACCGGCTCATCAAGGCTCATCGCGTACCGCTCTAGACGACCTGCTGCATCATATTCATAAGTTTGCACGCGCCCAGCAGGTGAAACTACCCGTAACGGGCGACCTGCAAGATCCCGAATAATGCGAGTTAACCCACCCTGCGCATCCACAATTTCAACAGGATTACCGGCATGATCGTAGGTGATAAATTCCTCAGAATCAGGCTTTTCGGAAGACCCTACTTTAACTCCCGTTTTCTGGGCGACCACACGACCGAAACATCGATCTGTTTGAAGGAATTACCATAAGCATCCGTGGTCCTTTCCAGACCACGCTTGCGGTCGACGTTCTGCTTGATCTTCACCCCTGTGGGGTCAGTTTCAGAAGTTCGGTTCCCCACGGGGTCATAGGTGTACCGAGTCACGCCGCCTAGAGGGTCAATGGCGGCAATAAGTTGACGGATTCCGTCATACTCATAAGTCCATGTTGCCCCTGAAGCCTCAATAACTTGGGTCAGGTTACCCGACTGGTTATAAATATTCCGGGTGGTGCGGCCTAACGGGTCAGTCACAGAGGTAATTTCCCGGGCTCGATTATAGGTCAGAGTAGTAACGTTTCCGTATGGATCTGTCACCGCATGAGGCAGATTTCCCTGCTCTTTGTCATCAGCAATCTCACCCTCTAAACCAGCAAAACGCTGCGCAGTGCGCAAAGTCGCCGGGACCCGCGGTGCCTCTCGGGCTTCTTGATATAAGAAACTCCAGCGAGCACCGGTAGCTTCTTCGAAGCTGGAAATCATGCCGGAAGCGTTGTATCGAATACGAAGAGTTCGCCCTAATGGGTCAATGACCTGTGTTACGCGCCCAGCACCATCACGTACCAGAGTAGTTGTGTTTCCCACACCATCCGTCATGGTCTTCAGATCCCCATGAATGTCATAGGTCATGACGGTGCACACCCCGGTGGGGTCTATGGTCTCCACAAGCCGACCGTGCTCATCCCAGACCAACTGGGTTTTCGCACCGTTGCTCTCAATAACGGCTGAAGGATTGGGGTTAACTGAATCTGCGTATTCATAAAAAGTAGTTACAGGAGTACCCAAATTCCGTACATCCCTGGCATCACAGACCGAAACCCCGGTGACACGGTTATACTCATCCCAACTGTAGGTATAGTCGGTTCCCTCCGGGGTACGTTCGCGGACTAGCCGGTCATGCTGGTCGAAGGAACGGCTGGTAATAGAGCCATCACGATCAGTAATACTGACTCGATTATCACCAGTTCCGTACCGAATGCTGTAGCGTTTCCCATTCCCATCTATAACCCCCGTAAGACGCCCTTTAGGGTCGCTATAAAAAATGTTAACCCTTAGTCCGGTCTCAGCCTGAGCAACAGTTGTTACGCCTGCATCCGTATAACTATAAGAAATATCGTCATCATATTCAGTGTGCTGATGTATCACACGCCCGTTGTCATCGTAGGTATTCGTGACCTCAACGTGTCCATTAACATCGGTCACCTCATGGATCAAATGCTCCGGGGTGTGGGTATACGTGCGGGTACCATTCATCTTCTCCACGGCGCAGAGGTGACCTGAGGCATTCTCCTCCCCTTCAGGCACGTAACTGTAGCCAACGGCAGTTTGGGGAGCACCCGCACTTATACCCGCAGTATTGTACGTATATGCTTGCGCGGGGCGTAATCCACCAGTGGAATCAAGTTCGTAATCTATGTGAATAGCCCGATGCGCCACAGGATGCACGAGGTCTGTGACAATACGTTGAGGTACGCTCTCAAACTCAAACGTTGCAGTAGCGTACACAGGAACCATCGCATCGCTCAAATGCCCGACCGCAGTACCCACCCAAACGCCTGCCGAGTTATATATATGGCGCGTATGTTTGTTGTCTTCAATGACCCAGTAATGTGATGTGAAGGTCAGCTCTCCACGTTTGCGAGAAATCTACCTCTTCATACGAGTTTTGGGCAAGTTCTTTCTCGCAGTTATGCACCTGCTCGAATGCCTGCTGCATTGCCTGCGTGATCCACTCATACAGTTCATCGCTAGGCAGTACTTTGGTGAGCCACCAGGGTTCCTGCGGGGTGCGGTCATACCCATCACCCGAACGACTAAAGTGCAGAATACGCCCGTCTTTGGTATACCACTGAGCATTTTCTGAGGTAAAGTCAATCCAAGTATCCAATGTGGAACACCACCCGAGCCCAAAAATTCCTGAAGGAATTGCCTCTGGATGTACCACCGCAAAACTGTTATACATACGCTCCAGAGATAATGCAGTAGCGGCAGTATTATCAAAAGCTAAATCAAGCTCATACTCAATAAAGTTACCTGTTGCAATATTAACTGGATCATTCAAATAACCCGAGCTAGGATAAGCTCCCGAAATACCTGCCGAAGGTACATAAGGAAGCATATGTTTTGTTGGGAGTTTTTTAAGGTCTTGATCGTTTACAAATATACTGCTCTCAACAGAATGCAGAACTCGAGGGTCCGAAAGATTGGGATTTGTTTCGCTAATCTCCCCCTGGCTACCAGCTTTCCAGAGCTCTTCCCCAATCTTTCCAGCACGATACGCCTCCACAAGGTTATCTTGGGACCAGACATAAACAGCGGCGATGAGGCTTTCTGCATTAAATTCTCCCCAATCGGTACCATGCCTAAAAGCTTCATAAGAGGACTTCATCGCGTTATAGTCTTGCTCTACACGAGGATTCATACTCTTAATCATGTTGTAATACTTAATAAGATGCTCAGGAATACCCGAAACTTTCCTTGAGCTAACTCATTCATATTTATATCGTCTTCATTTATCTGCTGAGAAATATATTTCTCAGTTGCAGGACCTTCTCCACCACAGGTAGGAAAACTTGTCCCAACTTTTAAGTTAGCTCGCGTATAGTCAACTTTTTCATTGAACTTCTTTATAGAATTTGAATTATAGATTTCATAATGAGGACGAGGCTGTGGTTCAGGCTTAGGAGGCATAGGATCTGTAGGGTTTAAGTGGCGATGTTCCGGCTTTACAGGTTTAGGAGCCCCACGATTCGACCTGAGATTGTGTTTCATATTGTCAAGGGACTCTTTCATGGACTCCCACTCAGTAACTTCTTTACGAATACGAACTTCCTCGTGGGCGGCAGCAATATATTTTTTCATATTATCTTCGGCGTTCCGAAGGGACTCGATGAGCTCTGCTCCCATCTCAATGAGACTGTCAGCATTACGAGAGAAGAGACGCCCATAACCACCCTCAAGCTGCGACTTTGCATATTCTGTGACTTCATTTCGGTCACGTGCCTGGTTTTCAAGGGTTGTCTTGCAGGTTCGGAGAGCTGCATGAAACTTCTCAGCTTCCTCAAAATCAAACTTAATCGAGTTGGTATTTGCATGCATGGGCTTATATCCCTCTTCTCTCTATCATCAGTCAACGAAAACCGGGCACATGACATCTTTGACAGCATTCCAGCGATTGACCGGGTAGATATCTCAGGGTAGCTTGAGGACGGCTCACAGTGGTTGGTTGTCCTCAAACGTATGCCATACACCGTTCGGTATCACCATTATACGAAGGTCTCCAATAAGAACCCAGAATATTCGTCAAATATTTAATGACCCACAATTACTTTCTTTGTAATCTTTTTGGGTCTTTGGGTGAAGCTGCTTCTCATAAAACGTGTGGACGGGGTTACACAACCCCGTCCACACGTTTTATGAACTTAAATTTCCAAAATTACTGCAGTATTCCGTTATCCACTGTTATCCCGATTACAACCCCGAATATGAATGCAAACCCGAGAAGAAAATGTTCACAACCGTGAAATTAAAGATAATGCATGCATAGCCGATAATAGACAGCCATGCCGAGCGGGGACCTGCCCAGCCGCGGGTGGCGCGTGCATGCAGATACGCCGCATACACCACCCAGATCACGAAGGTCCACACCTCTTTGGTGTCCCAGCCCCAGTAGCGTCCCCACGCGTGATTCGCCCAAATCGCACCGGCGGCAAGCGTAAACGTCCACATCACAAACGCCAGCGCGTTCATGCGGAACGCAAAATTCTCTAGAGCCTGGGCGCTCGGAACCAAGCGCATAAACGCCCATCCGCCCGATTTACCGTTCAGGATGCGCTGCTCGCGCCTGGTCTGCACCAGCTGCAGTACCGCCATCGCGAAGGTAATCGTGAACACCCCGGATGCTAACACCGCAATCGATACGTGAATTACCAGCCAATAGCTTTGCAGCGCAGGTTTCAAGTGCCCCACCGGCGTAGGGAAACCAATTGTGGCGGCGCACAGCATAATGAGCACAAGCCCAGACACCAGCGTGCCCACGAAGCGCACATCACGGAACATGAGGGTTATCAGAAACACCGCAGACACCATGAGCGCGCCCGTGGTGCAGAACTCGTACATGTTCCCCCAGGGCACGCGCTGCGCTGCGATACCGCGCATTATCACGGCGGCGGTGTGCACGAGAGCGGCAAGCACCATCACAACCACGGCGATGCGCGCGGCGGGGCGGCGAACGCCCGTGTACAGCATCGCAGAATCGGCAACCTCACCTTCGAGAGCCCGTGCGGCAGCACCCTTATACCCCATGCCGCGTTCGCCGGTGCCCTGTTCGGTACCGCCCGTGCGAACCGTATCCGCAGCGGTATTCGCCGTCGCGGATGCGCCAGAAACAGCGCCCGCACCAACCTTTATCTTCGCCTTGACGGTGGGTTTTTGTGCGGTGCCCTCAGACCGCCCTTCCAGACGCCGTGTCACGCGCGAGTTTGCCACCACATCGGAGGTGAACGCAATAAAAACGACGGTGTAAATCAGCGCCGCAATGTACATAAATAGTTCGCTGGAGCGCGCTAATGAGTCGTTCAGCATCGGCTACTTACCCTCGTTTTCATCATGGTTATCATCATCAAATTCTAGCCCCCAAGCGGCGGCGAAAGCATCGGTGAGGCGTTCGGCCTCGTTCGCAAGGCGCGGATCTTCCCCGCGTGCCAGCAGACCGTATTCGACCACGAGCACACCATCGGCGGTGTGGGCACGCACCCATACACGGCGGCGCGCCACGAAAAGCGAGACGATAAGCCCAGCGAACGCGACCACAAAGGAGTACAGAACAATATTCTGCCCGGGGTCGTGGCGCACATCCAGACCGACATAGCGTTTATACCCCAAGAACTCGATCTTTCCCTTGTTATCGGGCAGCACAGCTTCGGGGTTCTGCGCGCTCAGTACAATGCCGTTGCCCTGTGCCATGGAGTTCAGCTCTTGCAGTTTAGAGGTATCGAGTACGTACACATTCTGCGGCTGCCCCGAGTTGAGCCCCAGATCGCCCGAATAGGACTGGAAAATCAGCATGGGGTTTGCGGGGGCAGAATCTACCGAGTGGGGTACGGTAGTGCCGCGCGCATAGTCGCCGGTAGGCAGGAACATGCCCACAAAACCTAGCTGGCTGGGCTTGGCGTCCGGAACCTTGAGCACCACCGATGAGGTGTATTTACCGTCCGTGGTAATTCCCACCACGGCACCCTCGTAGGCGACTTTACCTTCGCCGTCTGTCACTCGCACCACGGGCGCATACCCATTACCCGAGAGGAAAATGCTGGTACCGCCGATATCGACCGGTTCGTTCACCTTGAGGGTCTTCTGTTCGGTGCCGCCCTGCGGGTCATGCACCGTCAGCTCCGCCTTATAGTCAAGGTCTTGCCCGTAGGTGTGGCTGTCTTGCTGGCGGTCGTAGCGCACCTGAAAATTATTGAGCGTCACCGCATACGGGGTAAGCCAGTCGGGGTTGTAGTTCGTGCCGGGGGTAAACGAATCGTAGCCAATCAGCGAATTGACGAAAGTTTCATCCTGAACCAGAATTTTTTGTCCGCGGTACCCATAGAGCGACCCGAAGGCGACCCCTACCAGAATGCCAATCATCGCCACGTGAAAGAGAATATTGCCTATTTCGCGCAGATACCCGCGTTCGGCACCGACCGAATAGTGGTCGTTCTCTTCGTCCCGAATTTCAACTCGGTAGTGGCTCTTTTTCAGGATGCGCGCCGCATCCTCAATCGCACCCTTGGCGCTCAGGTTCAGCCCGGCATCCGCCACGGGAATCTCAAGCTGACGGTGCACCGGCATACGGGAAAGGTTTCTGGGGGTGCGTGCCGGGGGCTTACGCCAGTCTTTCGCGTGTTTGATGGCTCGCGGGGTTACGCATCCGATCAGCGAAATAAACAGCAGCAGATAGATGGCAGAGAACCACGCCGAGGAGAACACATCGAAAAGCTGAATTTTATCGGCAAATTCGCCCCAGCCGGGATGGTTCTTAATGTAATCGGTAACCTTGGTAGGGTCTTGTACACGCTGCGGAAAGATCGAGCCAGGTACCGCCGCCACCGCCAGCAAAAGCAGAAGCATGAGCGCCGTGTTCATTTTGGTCAGCTGAGTCCAGCACCAGCGAAGCATACCCACAAACCCGAGGGCTGGCGCATCCTTGCGCGCTGGTTTACCGGTTTTCTTGGTCTTCTCGGATGCGTTCACGGCACGCCCGGCGTCTGTGGTTTTGCCCGTCTTGCGGTTTGCGGTGTTTGTATCCTTTGCCTCTGTTGAAGTGTTTTCATCGTCGCTGTGTTCGGAAACCATGACAGCCCTCCTTTCTTAGATCGGTAGTTCGTAGGCGGGTAATGCCGCCTGTATCCATGACATCAGCTCGGTCCACAGCCCCGTCATGAGCAGTACCCCGATCAGGATGAGTACGGCACCGCCCACCCGCTGTATGCCCAGGCGATGTTTTCGCGCCCACGCCAGGGTGCTCACTCCCCTGCCCATGCCCCATGCCACGAGCAGAAAAGGAACGCCCAGACCCAGACAGTATGCGAGAGTCAGAACGACTGCCTTGCCGGTGCCGGAACCGCCCGTATATACGAGGGTCTGTACGGCCGCGAAGGTCGGCCCGATGCAGGGTGCCCACCCCAACCCGAAGGTTATGCCCAGAATCGGTGCACCCCACAACCCGGTGACCGGGCGGCGATGCAGGCGCTTATCGGTCTGAAAGATCGAGAGCCCGCCCAGAAATACGACTCCCATAAGCACAACCAGCGCGCCCAGAATCATCGTGACCCAGGACTGCCCCTAAGCCAGGGTGCGGCGCCGAGCTGGGCGAGGACAACAGAGAGAAGCACGAAAATAGCGGAGAATCCCGCGATAAACAGGGCAACTCCGGCGAGTAACCGCCAGGTGGCTTTGCGGCGAGTTACAGCATACTCATTCGGCGTCTGAGCTTTACTCTCTGTTGTTATGGGCGCAGAAGCGCTGTGATTGTCTACTACATCCTGTGTTTGAGGTGCCGTTGGCGCTACGTGCCGCGCCGCCGCCGGGTTCACGAGGGCAAAAGTTTTCGCATCCACGGGCTCCACCGTATGCCCATCAGCTTGTGATGCACCCGTTGCCGGTATATTCGCCCCGGTCAGCCCCGCAACATATCCTAAATACCCCGGAACCAGCGGCAGCACGCACGGGGAAGCAAAAGAAATAAACCCCGCGAGCGCGGCAAGCGGTATCGACAGCCACAGCGAGCCGTCTAGCACGGTCGAGCTGATGCTCGCCACGGGGAAAGCACCGACCCCGGCGATAGCGATGAGCGGCTGAACGGGCGTGTGCGGCACGCTAGGCACCCTTCGTCACGGTCTCGACGAGGGTTTTCAGGATGGACGGGTTAGCCTGCCCCAGCACGCGGGATGCCACGCGCCCCTTCTCGTCCAGGATCACGGTGGTGGGCACCGCCTGCGCGGGTACGTATTTGCTGAGCGAGAGAAGAACCTTGCCCGTAACGTCTTTGAAGGAGGGGTAGGTGACGTTGAAGCTGCGCTCGAAGGCTTCCGCGGTGTTCTTCTCGTCACGCACGTTCACGCCGTAAAAGGCGATTTTATCTTTGAATTCTTCGGAGAGTTTTTGCAGGTCGGGTGCTTCGGCGCGGCAAGGGGCGCATCCTGCGTACCAGAAGTTCAGCAGTACCGGTTTACCGCGCAGGGATTCGGCGGTTACGGTTTTTCCGTCGAAGAGTTCGCCGGTGAAGGCGACAGGGTCACCGCGTTCGGCTTCCTGGTATTCGGTGACGGAACCATCGCCCGCGATATAGCCTTTGTTATCACCCGAATTTGCCTGTTTCGCTAGGGAATCATCGCTGGATGAGCACGCCGAGAGGAGCACAGCACCTGCGGCGGTGGCGCAAATACCCACACCCGTATGCAGAAGCGCGCGGCGAGTAAGTGGGATATTTGGCGTCGTGGGTTTTGGCATAGGGTTCATGCTTTCCTTCCGTGCCAGCTGGTGGCGGCATCGGTGTGTGCGAAGGCCTGCGTTCTTAAACTGTAGGAGACTAGCTTCCGGGAAGCTGAATCACGCCGCCGTACAGGGGCGAGGCGGGTTCGGAGTATCCGCTCACCTGCGGCATTTCATGGTCAAAATCCGTGCTCTTAAAGTCGAGGGAGGTGATCGAGGCAAGGTTACACTGGCGTGTGCGCGGGTCGTGCTGTAGCAAGCGGCCTTCTAACCCCAGGCGGGTGACCCAGATGGGCAGCTGGTGCGAGACAATAATCGCTTGTGCGCCTTCGCCGCCTTTGTTGTAGGCGGTGCGTGCCGCATCCTGAATAGCGGATGCCATGCGTTTTACCTGGTCAAGGTACGGTTCCCCCCCAGGATGGGCGCAGAGGGTTGTAGAGTTTGCCCCAGTGTTCACGGTTGCGCAGAAGGCCCTGCCTGGTGACATGCTCGCCCTCAAAATAGTTATCGGCTTCGATAACCCGCTGATCCGCATGTGCTTCCAGACCCAGCAGCTCGGTGATTGGCGCGGCAGATTCGCGGGTGCGCAGCAAGGGTGAGCATACCAGATGCACAATCTTGGCACCGTCCTGCGCGCGCTGAGCAAATTCTTGGGCGCTCATGCGCACCATCTGCTGCCCCTTCTCGGAGAGAGCGTAGTGTGGCAGGCGACCGTAGACAATGCGTTCGGGGTTGTGAACTTCGCCGTGGCGCATCAGGTGAACCGTAACCGTGGGCTGAGTAGTCATTCTCTCAGTTTCTCAGACTTTCGGCGCTACCCCAAAATATATTGCGAAGTGTCCGGTTAGCGGGCAAGTTTCTTGTCGAGAATCTTGCGCATGCGTTTGGGGTTAATACGCCAAAAATCCTTCGCTTCGCCGTCGATGCGCAGCACCGGAATTTCGGTCTCGTGGCGTTTGAGCAGATCCGGGTTATCGGTAATATCGAGCTCGGTATAGTCTAGGCCGTATTCGGCGCAGATTTCGCTTACGGTTAGGCGCGCATCTTCGCAGAGATGGCATCCGGGACGGGTCAAAAGTTCAATGACAGGTTCAGGCATAGTTCCCAGTGTATACCCGTGTGGCTTCTTGAGGTTCTGCCGCACTGTCTTGTGTGCCTACGTCTGCCGCGATATATGTCTGGTAGTTATATTCCCTCGTACCATGTGTTCTTGTTCCTGCATATGCTCGGTCAGAGATATATGAAATCGGAAATATATGCAGGTCACAGCACCACATCTAGGTTCATGCACTGGTGCGCCAGAAGCAAAACGCCCCGCATCCTTGCGGTTTAACCTGCTGGATGCGGGGCGCAGAAGCCTTAATTACTTCTTATTGCGGCGCTGGTGGCGAGTCTTGCGAAGCAGTTTACGGTGCTTCTTCTTGGACATACGCTTGCGGCGCTTCTTAATAACGGAACCCATAGGATTTCCTCACTTTTCTAGACCCGGCCAAACCAAACCGGTTTGGTAGCTACCCGGGTATGTTTATACCGGTATAAACGCTCTAAAGGCATTTTAGGCACAGCAGTGCCCAGGCGTTTTGAGAACGCTACCTTCCTAGGGTACAAGGTAATAGCCTATTTTCACCATTTGAAAGGCAGAAAACCTTCGATTTTGCGAACTTTCTCTCGCCCCCGAGGCCTTTTCCACCGCAGCAGATATACCATGAGGCGGCGAGAACCACGGGTACATAATCCCGAGTTCCGCCGCCCCAGATGGTGGCGCGATAGCGCTAGTGGCGCTTCTTGCGGTTCTTCTTCCCCTTCGAGAGAGCACTGGCGCCCTTAGAAGCACCGTTCTGAGCCGGTTTTTTAGCTTCGCTTGCGGGGTTCTGCGTCTTAGCCTGCTTCTTCTGGGCAGCAGCCGCTTCCGCCGCATGAGCACGCTCGACAGCTCCCAGGACGTCGAAGCCCTCAAAAGGATTCGGAGCACCGTTAGCGTCTACCGCAGTCAGAGCCTTCTTGTTAACGGCTGCAGACTTCGAGGCGCTACCTGCTACGGGCGCAGGCTTTTTCGTCTCGGGTTTCTTCGAAGCCGGTTTTGCCGATGCCTGGGCAATCTCCGAAGGTGACGGGGCGGGTTTTACCGGTGCTTTCTCGGTATCTGCCTGAGCCTTCTGCTTGGGTTGAGATTCCACAGGCTTACTCTCGGTTTCGTTCACCGCAGGAGCAACCGGAGTCGAATCGACACCGCTCAGATTAGCCGTTTCCGGGCGGGCAACCGCTGGAACGGGCTGCGGTATGGATGCAGCCGCCACCGAAACATTCTTCGCCGGAGCCTGAGAATCTGAATCCTTGCGATTGGGGCGTTTAACCGCCACGGGCTCAGCGGTCGGGGTCGGCACCGAATCGGGCGAAGGCTCGTCCAGAGTAATCGCGCTCTGCAACTCAGAACGTATCTCTTCCGGAGTTTCCTCCAACTCGACATTCGCCGCCGCCCTCTGAACGGGCGCATCCGAAGGTTCTGCCTTCACAGCGTCAGAAGAATCCGTCTGAGGGGTCTCTGCGGCGGGTTTCTCGCGCTTCGCCGAATCTACGCTCTGTGCGGGAGCGGATGCGGGCTTTTCCGCAGGCTTAGCAGGCTTCAAATCTGTCTTATCCGAAGGTGCTGCCTCCGGAGCGGGCTCGGCGCTCTTAGAAGTTACATCACTCGATGGCTTCGAGGGTTTCGACGCCTCAGCAGGCTTGGGAGCCTCTGCCGCCTTCGCGGGTGACGGTTCCGTCGCTGGTTTCTTCGGTTCTGTGGAGACTTCCCGCTCTTGCTCAGCCGCCGAAGACTTGGAGGCCTCGGCGGAGGCAGCGGCAGGGGCATCCTCACGCGATGAAGCAGAAGCGGACTTAGGCTCTACCTTGGGAGGTTCTGTCGCAAATTTCGCGTTGTCTGCGGCTTTCTGCTCGGCCGCCTCCTGCGCCTCAACCAGCTTGACCGCCTGGGTATGCGGCAAATCAAGACCGAAGTAATGGCGAACGCGGCGAATCAGGCTGATGCGCTCGCTCGCGGGCTTCTCCGGTTTCTCTGGCTTTTCGGACTTGAGCGGCGAGAATTGCGCGGGTCGCACGGGCGGTACGTTTCGGCGCAGGGGTGCACGAATAACATCGTCCTCCCCCTCAGCTTCGGCCTGGGTTGAGGTTCCGTTCTCGGCTTGCTGTCCCATAGTGCGCCACGGAATAAGGCCGGTCGCCACAAGCTCTTCAGCGGAGATTTTACCCACCGGAGCTTTCTCAACATAGACCTCCCTGACGGGTTCTTGTTCGTCGGGTGTCTCTTCAGCGTCCTTATCGTCGGTGCTTTCGGTTGAGTCTTCGTGAGAGGCAGAGTCGTCCTGTGATTTGCCCTGTGCCTCTTCCAAAGACTTGGATTTCGGATCCGTCAGCAGACTTGTCGGGAGCCTTTTCTGTCGTTACCTCTTCAGCAGACTCTTTGTCCTGTGCATCGTCAGATGCAGACTCACCGGGCTCGTCAACCGGCAGAACATCATCCTCAAATTCGGGCTGCACGCTCTCAAGCTGGGGTTCGTGCGCCGCGGTTTCCTCAAGGGGATCGATCGGAGGCTCGTGGGTACTCTCCACGGTTTCCTGCTGCTCGGAAGCATCAGCCGTGGGAATATCACCCGTGTTCGCGGCGGATGCGGTCTCCTCGGGTTCATCTTCCTCGAAGCCCACGGCCACCGGGGTTGGCACGCGCACCCGCCCTTGACGGCGGCGTGAAACGGTGGTTCCTTCACGAATAATTTTTGGAAGCTGCGCGGCCGGAGATTTCTCTTGCTCAGCCTTATATTCTGATTCGGGAATATTCTTATCGGTATCCTGCTCAGGCTCCGCTTCCTCGTGTTCTTCCACGTCAGCGTCGGATTCGGGTTCTTCGGAAGAATCAGTGCTTTCCTCGGAGTATTCCTCCTCCTGGAATTCCTCGTCGTCCTCAGAGGGTTCACCAGGCATACCGTTCGGGGTATTTGCTGCCTGATCCAGTTCTATGCCAGCTTCGGAGTATAGCTCTTGCAGCTGGTGGGCAATGAGTTCGCGCGCGGTGCGGGCATCGCCGTCTTTGACAGCATCTACAATGGCACGGTTTTCCACCCGGATGCGCGTCATCGTGCTGCTCCACAGCGGCAAACGTCCCATAAGCGACAGCAGGGAATCGAAGGAAGACTGGCGGATCGCAACCAGCAAGCCCACGACCAGTTCGTTACCCGCCAAACGCACCAGCCGGTGGTGGAAGGTCAAAAGCTGGTCAAGAAACTCACCAATACTCAGAGTATCGTCTTGGAGCGTCTCAAGGGCCTCATCAACCTCATCAAATGAGACCTTGTCGGGGTCAATATTAGATACCGCCCAGCTCTCAAGCAGGATGCGGGTCTGCAGCATATCGCGGGTTGGGTAACGCGATGTAGACATGTGCAGACGAATGGGTCCCCGCAGTGCAGCCGCCGGTTCCTCATAGAGATAAGGAATGATCTCTTTGCCGCGCCCAGAGTACAGGCGCATCAATTCCATATCTTCAAGGGTTTTGAGTGCATCTCGGGTTCGGGAACGCCCCACACCGATGGCGTGGGCAATCCGCTGATCGTCAGGAAGGCTTTGACCGAGCTGAATATTGCCTTCAAAGAGCTCGGTCTCAAGCCAGCGCAGAATCTTGCGATGAATAGCCAATGAGAACTCCGTTTATACGAGTTAGAAGTGGGATGCTATGAGAACCGTCGTGCACGCGTGCGGTCTATACCGCACAACACCACGAGACGTATGCTGTGAAATATCCATGTTACCGGCGCCTTCCGAAAACGCGTGAAAGCAGCCCGCGCGGGGGTTCTTTCGGGGTATCTGCAGTGCCGAATGCTGAGGTGTATTCCGTCTGTGTCTGGTACGGAAGTTCCTCGTTCTTACCAGATTTTTCGGATGCCGCACTCTTCGTCTTGTCAGAGGCATCGGCTGCCTCTTCGTCCTCTTGAGGACGGGCACCTTGCACGGAACTCATTTCCGGGGTGACGACGGGCAGCACCGCCGTGAAGGTCACGGAATCTGATTTGACCGGCGCATTCTCGGCGAGTTTAGCTTCCACTGCCTTAGCCTCTTCGGACTGTGCCTGCGTCATATTCTGTGCAGCGGCAGGGGCAGCTTCCGCTGGGGTTTCAGCACCCGATTTTTGCGGCTCCTGAGCGGTTGACGATGGCTCTTCCACCTGAGTCGCCGGCTTTTTCTCGGACTCCTGAGTTTTTGCTGCAGCACCTGTGGAAGCGGTACCTTTAGCAGACCTAACCGTTGCGGGTTTTGCCGGTTCCTTGGTATCGGGCGAGCCAGCGTTCCCCTGACCTTTCTCGGTCTGCTTTTTCTGCGCAGTACCCTGTACCGCACGTTCCCCATTTTCCGTGCTCTTTTCGGCAGTGTCGATGCCGTAGCTCACGGTAGAAGATGTGCCGGGCTGGGTGGCGGTTTGTGCGTTGGTCGCCGTGGTTTCGGCGGGCTTATCCTCGGGTTTCTTCTCGGATGCAGCCGCCTGTATCGGGGATTCGGCGGGTTTCGCAGCCTGGGCCGGGGCCTCTTGAGATACGGTCTGCGCTTCGGTTTTCGCACCGGGTTTTCCGGTATGCGCCTGCGCCGCCCGTTCCGAACCCGGCTTCGGGGCAGAAACCTCTTCACGGACCGATTGTGCCTGAGCCGATTCTGTTTTTGCGGCGATCTGAGCCTGCTGCGAAGGTGATTCGGGTTTCTGAGGCTTTGCCTGAGCACTCTCGTGAGCGTCCTTCACGGGCTTTTGCGCTTCGGCCTTCGCGGCGTGAGAGGTCTGTTTAGACTCGGCGGAGCTCGGCTTCACAGGCTTAGCACCCTCGGATTGCTGGGCAGGCTGCTGAGCGCCCGAAACGTGCGTGCGCTCTTGAGTCTGGGCTTCAATGTGAGGCTGCTTCGTATCGTGCGAACGCGCAGGAGCCTTAGTCTGCTCGGCGCCCTTCACAGACGATTCAGCGTCCTTCTGAGCTGACGCGTCCTTCTCGCTCTTCACTGCCTCCGGCTTTGCCTGTGCGGTGGTCCTACCCTGCGACTTTGACCGGGGAACAAAGCCGCGAGCCTCGGGCGAGAACCCCTGCTGACCGTCATCAATTCCGTCGTCATACCCATAGGACTGCTGCGGTTTCTCCTGATAGGAAGACCCCGAAGGCGTGAAAGGACGCATGGGAATAAATTCGTTTTCCTCAACGGTTCCGGCGGTTTCTGTGCCCTCTTCCGATGCGGCGGGTGCCGCCTGCTGAGCGGGTTTTGACACGATGCGCGCGGCAGATTTAGTCGAGGTCTTCGGCCCCAGACCGGAGGTCACCGAGCTCTCGGCAGAACGTGCCTCATCATCAAAAATAGCGGGTTTTGCAATCGCGGCGGTCGTCGTCTTCTTCTTAGCAGACGATTCGCCCTCAGCGTGCGAATCATGAGCGCCAGTCTCGTGGGAAGCGCCCCTGCCCATCGCGATCTTTCTGCCCGGAAGCCTTCTCGGCATCCCGCTCGCTCGAAAGGCTCGCTCCGGGCTTCACACCAGCGTTCGCGGAACCGGTAGAACCGGGGAAAGCCTCGAAACGCTTGCGCTGCGAAAGGGTCTTGGATACACGTTCCTGAGGCGTCGGCTCAGGCTGCTCAACGACAGACGAGGATTCTGCAGGCTGGGCGGACGCATCCGAATCCGAGGTCTTATCTCGATCTTGTACATCTTGAGCATGGGCAGTGGCAGCTTCACCAGCGGTTTCATCGGTGGTTTTACCGGTAGCTTTAGGGCGCTGCTCTGTATCTTGATCTTGCTGTTTTTTTGCTCGTTGGTCTCAGACTCGCCAGCGTGCGCAGTTTTTCTCAGTCTTGGCCTCGGCGCTGGGCTCTTCAGTCTTTTTCGGTTTTCGCGGTGTCATCGCCTGAGGACTCGACAACATCGACAACCCTCAATCACGGAAGCCTGTTTAATCTGTGACTCCCGCTGTTCCTTCGTGCTGTGTGCAATCGCCTGTATATCGGCAACCCAGGCGGTGATCTCGTCAAATACTTCAGGGTTCAGCGAATAGAGGCGGCGCTGCCCTCGACCAGCACGGTGACTGCCCGTGCCTCACGTAGAACCTTAAGGTGCTTTGAAATAGTGGGTTGGCTCATGTTCAAGTGCTCAACAACGGCACCAACAGTACGTGTTTGTTCAGCCAGAAGATGAACGATATTGCGGCGGGTGGGGTCCGCGATCACTGAAAAACGTCTGATTGCATATAGCGATTATGACATATTTCGGCGTATGCTCGATACCTGTTTTATGGGTTCTAGCCCGAAACTACGCGGTTTTTCGCTAAGCTTTCCGCGTATATTACCAAATGCTCATAATATTCCGTTCTAGCTATATACCGTTTAGGGCATATACACGCCCGTACAGTGCATGCACCACAACAACCGTTCCAACATTATCCCTAGAAATACCTATGATGTTCCGCTCAGCTGCATGCCTGGGCGATACACTAGAGAAAGCTAAACATCCCCACCAAGACCGTACGTACCCCGCCCAAACTCTGCGCACGATCGGAAAGGAGGCACCCGTGGGACGCTATCTACGTCGTCTGCGCGCGCATCAGCGCAAACGGGTGCGCGATTTTTCTGAGGGTCGCATCTCCACCGCTATCGGCAAAGTTCCGTCTACATCGCCGATGATGTATGAACAGGAAGAGGTCACTCGCCGCTTCAACCCCTTCGATATCCGAAGCTACGAGAAGCTGCGCAACCTTATTGATACGACTGTCTTCTCCTCACCTTCGCGAACCGCTATCGCGTCCTTCTTTCTGGTGATCATTTTCTTCACCGTAACGTTGAGCCTGCCGATTTCTTCGGTCACGGGCGAACCTGCGCCATTTCACCACGCATTCTTCACCGCCACCAGTGCGGTGACCGTGACCGGTTTGACAACCGTTTCAACAGCAGCCCAGTGGTCAGTATTCGGGCAGGTTATGATTCTGCTCGCCTGTCAGATTGGTGGTTTAGGTGCGCTGACCATGACCTCGCTTCTTGCCCCTGGCGATCGGGCGGAAAATGGGTTTGCGCTCTAAACTTATCGCGCAGGAAGAGCTCAGTATCGGGCGTCTCGGTGAGGTCGGCAGCGTGCTTCGTACCGTCGCTTATACCTCAATCGGGATCGAATCGACGATCGCCCCTCGTTCTCACCCCGCGTTTTTCTGCTTCTTGGCGAGAACCTGCCCACCAGCCTGTGGCACGGTATTTTTCTACGCCATTTCGTCCTTTAATAACGCCGGGTTCACCCCGCATTCCGATGGCTTAGTACCCTATGGACACGATTTTTTCGTACTCGCACCCGTCAGTATCGCCGTGTTCTTGGGGGCACTCGGGTTCCCCGTGCTGATGACGATTCAGCAGAAACCCTTCCGCCCCCGCGACTGGACCCTAACGACCAAACTCACGGTGACAACCACGAGCATCCTGTTCGCACTGGGTGCCCTGCTCTGGGGCATAGCCGAATGGGCAAATCCGCGTACTATCGGCAATTACGGCGCGGGTGAGAAGATTCTCAGCTCGATTTTCGCTTCCATCATGACGCGCTCGGGCGGGTTCAACCTGGTCGACATGAACGATATCCGCCCGGTCACCGGCCCTCATAACCGATGTGCTCATGTTTATCGGCGGCGGCTCAGCATCTACCGCAGGCGGCGTGAAAGTCACCACGATTGCCGTGATTATGCTTGCAATTATTGCGGAGGCACGCGGCGACCAATTCGTGATGACTTTCGGGCGCACTATCCCGGTGTCGGCGCTGCGCATCGCCATTTCGGTGACGATGATGAGCACCGGAATTGTACTTGTGGGCACCGGAGTTCTGCTGGCGATAACAGACCAGCCGCTCGCGCGCGTGCTCTTTGAAGTCATTTCCGCATACGCAACATGCGGGCTGTCAAATGGGCTCTCCACGGAACTGCCGCCCTCGGGCATCTATGTGCTCTCCCTGCTCATGTTTATTGGGCGAATCGGCACCATTACCGCCGCCACCGGTTTGGCGCTGAGGTCTCGCCGCCGCCTGTATAAGTACCCCGAAGAAAGGCCCGTCATTGGCTAGTAACCATAACGCCCCCGTACTGATTATCGGGTTGGGACGGTTCGGTTCGGCGACCGCCGCCCAGCTTCACGCCCAGAATAAAGAGGTTCTCGCCATTGAGAAAGACCCCGAGATTGCGCAGAAATGGACGGGCGTGCTCACCCACGTGGTCTCAGCAGATGCCCGCGATATTGACGCGCTCAGGCAGCTGGGTGCAAGTGATTTCGGGTCTGCGGTTGTGGGTGTGGGTACCTCAATTGAGGCTTCCGTGCTGATTACCGCGAACCTGGTCGATCTGGGGGTTGAGCGGATTTGGGCGAAGGCGATCACCCCCTCACACGGCAAGATTCTAGAGCGTATTGGCGCGCATCATGTGGTCTACCCGGAGGCGGATGCGGGCCGCCGCGCCGCGCACCTGGTGTCGGGGCGCATGCTGGACTATATCGAGTTCGACGACGATTTCGCGATTGCTAAGATGCGCCCGCCAAAGGAGACTCACGGGTTCACCCTGGCGGAGTCGGATATTCGCGCGAAATACGGGGTGTCTGTGGTAGGTATTAAGTCTCCTGGCGAAGAGTTTACCTATGCGGATGCGGCAACGCGCATCCATTCCCGGGATATTCTGATTGTCTCGGGGCAGGTGGATCTGATCGAGCGTTTCGCGGCCCGCCCGTAGGTTCTGTCTTCCCCTTCTTCGTCATAAAAAGAGCCTTTATTCAAATAAAGGCTCTTTTTATGTAGGGAGTAGGCAGGAGGCGGGGGGCTAGTCAGCCGTGTACTGTTCGCTCAGCTCGGCGGAGCGGGCGGCGCAGGCGCGCATAGCATCCTCAGTGAGATCGAAAAGTCCCTTGTCAATAAAGGTATTGATAGCGCGCTCCGTGGTTCCGTTCGGGCTGGTAACAGCCTTACGCAGGGTGGCGGCATCCGGGTTACTATCCAGCAGGTACCCTGCTCCCGCAATCGTTGCGGATGCGAGCCTCTGTGCGGTCTCTTCATCCAGACCGAGCTTCACACCGGCACTCGCCATAGTCTCTGCCAGCAGGAACCCGTAGGCGGGGCCGGACCCCGAAACGGCGGTGACCGCATCCATCTGGTCTTCTCGCACCTGCACTACTAGGCCTACGGTCTCTAGGATCTTCTCGGCGAGCGCAAGCTGCTTCTCAGTCACTGCCTCACTCACCGAGATCGCCAGCACGCCTTTACCCACGCTTGAGGGCGTATTGGGCATGCAGCGGATCACCGGCTGCCCCGCAGGAAGAGCCTTCTGCAGCGTATCGAGGGTGACTCCTGCCGCCACCGAAATGACGAGTGCATCCGGGGCGAGAGCGGGCGAAATTTCGCGCGCCAGCTCGACGATTCCATAGGGTTTAACCCCCAGAAGCACTACGGATGCGCCGCTGACCGCCTCACGGTTGGCTTCGGGCTTGAGCTCGCACCCGATCACGACGGCGTCTCGCCCGTTAGGCCCTAACTGATGGCGCAGGCGGTCTATGGAGTTTTTTACTGCGCACGGTGGCGCGGATAGCCTCTGCGGGGTACCCGCCCGCGATGAGCCCGGCAGCGATGGAACCGTTCATGGAGCCGGTGCCGAGGAATGCTATATGTTCGGTCATCTTCGATCCTTACTGTCTGCTTCGTTCGTGTCGCGAGGGCGCATGCCGCCCGCACCACAGGGTTTGTTATCTAGCATACAATCCAACACCGGATCCGACTGTTCTCCGCCTGTATTCCGATACAAAAAAAAGGGTTGCGGTTCGCGACTAGAATGTAAAACGATGAAAAACACGTCTGATTCGCTGTGCCCACCTTCTGCTGTGCACCGTGCTGGTTGGCGCGGCCACCGGTGGCGGGGCGATTATTCTGCACTACCTCCTGGATATCATGCAGGAGGTCACGTTCGGGCATACGGAGGCGGAGCATCCGATCGTGACGGATCACAGCGATACCGTTCGACGTGTGCTGGTGTTGATCGCGGTGGGCGTGGCGGTCTCTATCATCTGGTTTTTACTTCAGCGGCGCACTAAGCTGGCGTCTGTTAAAGCGCAGATTCGCGGCGAAGCTCCGCAGGAGCGCCGCCCGGGATTTCTACGGCAAACCCTGCACAGCCTCACTCAGATTGTGGCCGTGGGTGCGGGTGCGCCGGTGGGTAAAGAGGTTGCCCCGCGCGAGCTGGGCGCACTGTTTGCTGGGCGTCTGGCGGATCTGATGCGCATCCCGCAGACCGTGCGCCCGGTGCTGGTAGCCTCGGCTGCGGCGGCGGGTTTAGCGGCTGTGTACCAGGTTCCGGTGGGCGGTTTTGTTTTCCTGTTTGAGGCTCTCGGTTTAGCCCTGTCACTGCGCAATATTTTCACGGGTGCGATCCTGATTTTTGTGGCAACCTGCACCGCGCATCTGGTAATTCCGGATGCGCCCACCTACCCCGTCCCGCAGCTGCAGACCACCGGTGAATCGCTGCTGCTCGCGGTTGTTCTTGGTCTGGCTATCGCTCCCCTGGCGCTGTGGTTCCGGGCGGCGTCTCAACGCGCAGAGAGCCGCAAGACCACGAATCGGAACGTGCTCTGGCGACTTCCCCTGGTACTTGCGTTGGTGGCGGTGACCTCGATTTTCCTGCCGGAGATTCTGGGGAACGGCCGACCGCTGACCCAGCATATTTTCGATGCCGCATCCGGTTTATCTTCGAGCTCCAGCAGGCTTGACGCGACCGCCTTAGGCCAGGCTCTTCTCTATGCTCTTGCACTGCTGGCAGCTAAAGCGATCCTGGTGGTGGCGAGCCTGCGCAACGGTGCCTACGGAGGCACGCTCACACCGGGGTTAGCCTTGGGTTCCGCCTGCGGTTTCGTGCTTACAGGCACTCTAATCCTCGTGTTCCCGACGCTGACTCAACTTCAACCGGGCGCAGGAGCGCTTCATGCATCAGAACTTCTCGGGACCGCCGGGCTGCTGGGTGCGGTCACTTTCCTGAGCCTGTCGATGAACGCCCCGCTGAGCGCCTGCGCCCTGATTCTTGGGTTCGCCGGGCAGGACTGGCAGGCGTATGCGCCTTTCGCGGTAGCGGTCGGCACGGCTTGGGGTGTCAAATACCTGTGGATGCGCTTGGGCAACAAAACACAACCATCCCGCAGACCGTAACGTCTGGCCAGCGTTAAGATCGGCTGGGTGAGCGCCTGTAAGGGAATTTCGCGTACTCTACGCGTGTCGCACAGGTGGCATGCACAGGTTTCTTGCGTGGATGCGGCTATAATAATTTACTTTACAATGCATCTATTTAGGTGTGTTCAGATTCTTCTACCCGCCGTCGGTTTCATAACTACAGTACTGCGGGCAAAGATTCACCGGGTTTTCCGGGCTATACACACACCCGAAAGAGGGTGCCTGCCGTGCATCCGGCAGCAGGCTCAAGCTCGACTATACATATGGTGTTGTGCAAGGTAACTTCGTGTTGTACGCTGACTTGGAGATATCTCTCGCTATCCTTAAAGAGCCCAATATTTCCGGGGTGTTTAGGCAACTCGTGCCCGTTTTGGGTACTATTGCAGAGGTTATCCCGCGAAATTCCAGTTCGCAGCCTAGCCATACCGCTGACCGCGCCTTAGCTGAGCTCTTACCGGTGCCTAGCACCCGCTGGATTTTCTAGGCGGAAGACCACCCCGCCCGCACCGGCTCAACACCTGCCCACAGACTTTAACACCAGCCACAGCATCCGAGGGAGACACGATGAGCGATAAGAATCCTCATACCTCTGAGCGCATACAGGATTCGCACCACCAGGGAGGTGCTCCTTTCAGCAATCCTCGACGCTCTCAGACTTCGACGACTGTGCAGCACGTGCAGGAAGAATCACCTGCCCAAAACTCGCTGCCCCCTCAGGATGCTGGGCCGGATGCACCCGCCCAAACCCCGCAGGCAGCGCAGGATCCGCAAGACGCGAAGACTCAAGAGCCCGCTCAGAAATCTGCCGAGGATTCCCCGGCCGAGAGTGCTCACGCTGCCCAATCCACGCCGTGGGACTCACAGACCTCAAAACCCCAGCCTGCCGAGGCCGAGAGCGCTCACCCCGCCGCCGTTGAGATCGATACGAACACCCCTGCGGAGGCGCTTCCCCAGAGCATTTCACGCCCGGATGCTGACGAGGCTGTGCACCACGAAAATACGCAGACCCGTCAGCTTCCGGTACAGAGCCGACCTGAGCAGGGCCCGCTAAGCTCATATCTTTCGGAGAAACCACAGGATTCTGAGGCTCCTGAACCCGCCGTCGCACACGCGGAGGCACCGGAGGCCGAACCTGCCGATAACATTCCGCAGTCCATCTCGCGCCCGGATGCTGACGAGGCTGGCGACGCGGAAGACGTGAGGACCCGCCAGCTTCCCGCCCAGGCCCAGGAACAGGGCGCATTCCCGTCCATCGCCGATACGATGTCTGCCGCTCGGGCAGAGCGCGGGTATAGTGCCCCCGCCGACTCCGCCGCATCCGAGGCGCAGGCTTCCGCAGAGAAAACCGGGGCTAAGAAGGTGTATGAAGACACCATGCCCGCATCCGCAATTCCGATCATTACGGCGAACACCCCAGCGGTATCGGTCGGAGCACCGGCAAGCGGTCAGATAGCCGCAACTACAGGGGCGGTGCCTGCGGGTGCCGAGAAAACCCCCGAGCAGAAACGTTCGCGCGAGCTCAAGACCATTGTTACGGTGACCGCGATTCGTACCGTTCTGCTTGCCGCATGCCTGGTGATGTATGGCTTCGGCTTTGGTGGCGGCGGAACCTTCAACATGATGCTCGGCTACGGCGGCGCAGTGTATATGCTCGTGCAGATTGCGGCGTGCATTTTCGCGGTGCGCTCGAAGTCTACGAAGGGCATGCGCATCCTGAATGGAATTAGCGCCGGATTGGGTATTATTCTGCTGATCGTCACGGCGATCGTCTATGCTGGCTGGTCGGGTGAGGATTCTTCAGCCGGGGCCTATATCTTCATCATGGCAGATATTATTCTGAGCGTGATTATTGCTTCGGCTCGGTCAATCATCGAGCAGCCGAAGGACGACGTTGAACCCGAGAGGTTAGCGCGCGAATAGGCGATCGCTCCCCCTAATCTAAGGTCGGATGCGCCGGGTACGGTCCTGGCGCATCCGACCTTTATGCACGCTCTTGTGAAAATGCCAGACTCTACGGCGGAAAACTATCGGCTGGCACGGTTTGGGACTAAATGCCTGTGTACCCCGTCAAAGGACTGCAGACACTTCTAGTCCTAGAAAAACCTGCCTAATCGGTCGATTTGTTACAGACTGTGACGTCATGCCTTATTTACTAGACACTCGTGCTTCTTCCCCGGTATAACGCCTTCAGACCCTCGGTTGAACATGTGTATATCTGAGCTGTATTTAGCTTACGAACATTAAGTTTTGATAAATCATCCCTGAGTATGAGGGTTTTTAATGCCGCAAAGGCATAGTATAGAAACTCAACCTATACACCAGACATGCTTGCGAACCATATTTTGGGGGAATCATGAGCACACGAGCAGCATCTGCGGGAGCGTACACCGCCCTAGGCGGCGTTGAGCGTGCGCACGGCATCCCGCAGCGTGGCTCGGGTGAGGTTACCTTCAGGCATACGTTGGCATCCGTGGGGTACACGGTACGCGTTCTGTTTATGGTACTCCCGTATGTGATGACGTTCTTCGCGCTTCTGGTGAGTGGCGATTTGACTAGCGACTGGAGCCACATACTGTTCCACCCGATGGGGCAGTTCATTCTGGTATACGCGCTGGGGCATATTGTTGCGAACGTGTGCTTCAATTTTCGGATGGGCACCGGGCTGGTGCGGTCCGTCAATGCTTTAGGCGCGGTACTGTGTGTGGCAGTTTCTCCGCTGTGGTTCCGACTGCTTACGAGCGGTAACCTGGCGCTGGATGCGCTGTGGACGCTCACGATCGTGCCCCTTGAGTTTGTGGCGTGCTTGACGTTTTACATGCACGCGGTACGGAGGGATGGGTAGACCCCCTCCAGACCCTCGCACAGTGTCAGTGAGAGCACCTCCCTAGTGAGCACCCGACGTTCGTTCTTCCGTCGGGTGCTCACTCTCTGTCCAAAACTTTTCGCAGCGATACCAAAGCGATAGCGAAAAATTGCATGGGGAACACGGTCTTCGCTTCTGGATTTTAGATACCCCGCATATTCTCGCGCGTAACAGCGCATAAGAGCGGGTAAAAGCTCCACCTGTTAAGTGCAGTGTTACCAAAATAACGCCTTGTCACGGAATATTGAAACACTGTTTATGTAGCGTGGGGTGTCTCAGATTCAACTTAAAGGTGTAAAATTCCTGCTGAAGACTAGCTCTACGACAAGTACGGCATTAGACACCCACTCGCCACAAGGAGCCCCGTCATGGACGACCACCGCCTCAACGCAGAGTCACGCATACAAAGCATTACAGAGCCGCCGCTTTTAGAACCTTCTAAGCCGCGGACTGCCAGACCTATCGCCTGGTCAATTCTTATATGTGCGATCCTTTGCGTGATAGCCGCAATTATTATTCCATTCCTCACCAAACAAACCACTCTCTCACTTGTGCTGTATGCGATCGGCGGTGTGCTCACAGTTCTCGCACTCATCGTATTCACCCGCCGGAACCGGCCAAGCGTGGCGACGGTCGCCCACAAAGCGTTGATATTTTTGGCGTTACACGTGCAGAACGTGAGTCTATCTACCAGCAAGCTACCGCTCAGCTTGAGGATCAGCAGGCGAAAACGCGGCAGAAAAGTCTCTATACCCTGCTTGCGCTCGTCGATAAATGCCTTGAGGACGAAACTTTAGGCTACGAAGACCGCAATAAGGAGGGGCAGCGCATCGTCAATAAGATCAGTGGGTACATTCAGTCTCCGCCGATTTTTGACCCGCATGCCCTGGAGCTTACGCACGGCGCATTTCACGCGAAGAGTGCCCTTCTGCGCGAAGAAGCTGAGCTGCGTTTCGGTTTGATGCAGCAGATTCGTGACCGTCTGCGCGCCCCCTCGGATGCGGGCGGCTACCAGGACGGCCCGTGGACGAACTTTGAATACGATTTTTCGGGGAGCACCTTCTTCTACCCCATCGAGTTCAGCGGAGTCTTCTTCAATAAGACCGCTGATTTCAGCGGCTGCACCTACATGCACGAAGCCGATTTTAGCGGCACGATCTACCGTAACTGGGCGGATTTCCGCGGTTCTACCTATCTGGCGCACGCGAACTTTAGCGGGTCTTCGTACCACGGCGCGGCGTCGTTGACCGATTCCGTATACCGCAGTACCGCAGACTTTAGCGGTAACCTGTACCTGGATCAGGCGAACTTTAGCGGGTCTACGTACCATGAGGCGGTAACTTTCGTGGATTCCACGTACCGCAACTGGGCGGTGTTTCGTAACTCAACGTACCTTGGCGCGGTGGATTTCAGCCGTTCTGAGTATCATAATCAGGCGAACTTCCATAACTCCGTCTATACCGGCACGGTAACCTTCAACAACTCCGTTTATCATAATCAGGCGAACTTCCATAACTCCATCTACACACGGGTGGCGAGTTTTGGCGACTGCACCTATCATCGGGCGGATTTCAGCGGGTCTGTCTACACGGACGACGTGCATTTCAATAACTGCCGTTACGGTGGCGATGTGTATTTCCGTCGGTCTGTCTATAACGGTTGGGCTGATTTTCAGGGTTCGGTGTACAGCAAGTGGGCGAATTACACGAGCTCGCTGTACTACGGTCTGGCGGGGTTCCAGAACTCGACGTATGCCGACAAGGCGCTCTTTAGGGGTTCCGTGTATGGCAATGCGGTAACCTTCCAGGGTTCTGTCTTTACCGGCGCGGCGCCCGCTTTCATGAATGTTGAGGCGTGGGCGCAGTACATTTCGTTCTTCGCACCGACGGAGAATGTCTTCTCTCTGGGGCAGGCTACGCTATCGATACCGGTGCATCCGGGCTGCCGAGCGAGTGCCCGCCGCTGGCTGTGGAGCATCGGCAGTATTTGGCGCATAAAAACGGGGAGCTGCAGGAGATCACCCAGCATCTTCACGGCGACGATGCGCGCAGCACCGATAAGCTGGGCCTGACCAAGGAGCTTTCGAGCAGGCTGAAGTCTACCGTTGAGGAACTGCACGCCTGGCGCGAGAAAATCACGACGATCCCGCTGCAGGAGCAAGACCGCCAGCAGGTAGGGGTTTAGGGGTTCCTCTCTCCTGTCTCTTGCGCGTCCTGCATAAAAAGGCTCTTTATTCGAATAAAGCGTACTTTTCGCCTCTTTATTCGGATAAAGAGCCTTTTTTAGCGGCTGAAATCTGTAGGCAGCGAGCAAGGATGCGGTAGGGTGAAGGGGCACGCCCCAACCACCATACAAGGAGCCACCCGCCATGACCGCCAGCAACAAGAGCACATTGAACGCTTCACGGCAGGAACGTTACCTAAAAGCCGTCGAATTGCTTGACTCCGCGCACTCGTACACGCGGCTGGGCGCGGTGCACGCACTCGTGGGGCTGGCAGATGAATACCTTGCCAATGAATCCTTGTCGGCGGAAGAAAGCGCACGGAGGGCCAGCGCATCGTAGATGTTCTCTGCGCCTACATCCGCGCCCCTTTTGAACTCACTTCACACTACTACGAGTTGATCAGAGAGGAACTAACCGGATTTTACGCTGACTCGCCTAAGAAATTCAGCGCCGACCGTGCGGCTTTCCGGGAGGAGGCGCATATTCGGCAGACACTTATCGAGAAGATCAGCGACCGTATGCGGTGGTCCTTGGCTGGTGGTGTAGCGGAGTTTCCTCGTGGATACCCAGAGCACGATTGCGTTGTTCCGGGGAGCTGGTCTGGGTTTACGTATGATTTTTCGGGTAGTGTGTTCTTTTACCCGGTTGATTTTGTACGGACTTTCTGGGGAGAGACCGCGAATTTTGCGGGGTGTATGTATTTTTCACGGGTGCAGTTGAGCGGCTCATTCTTCGCGCAAGGTGCCCTGTTTTGCCGCTCTAACTACTATAAGGACACGGCTTTTAACGGTTCGTATTACGCTGGGGATGCCGATTTTTCGGATTCGCTCTATCACGGCGCTAACGATTTTATGGGATGCGCCTACGGGGAAGCGGCGAGCTTCAGGGGTTCCGTCTTCGATGGTTGGGTGGGTTTTACCGATTCTTCGTATAGTGGTTCTGCCGATTTTAGTGCCTCGACGTACTGTGCGGGCTGTGATTTCAGTTCTTCGCATTATAGGCAACAGGCTATTTTTGAGAACTCTTTCTATGGCGGGGCGGCAATATTCCACCAATCTGTTTATCGAGGAAATACGGATTTCGGTTTTTCCGTGTATGCAGACCAGAGCGATTTCAGCGGGTCTTCATACTGCGGTACGGTTCACTATTTGGGGTCTGTATATGCCCAGACAGTTAATGCGGGGGCATGTGATTACGCCCAAGAACCGCTCTTCGTTTCGGGCACGAACGAGGATGATGCGGCTTCTATTTTTGGGTATGATCAGAACACTTTTACCGGTGTGGAAACTGAAGATTTGGGACTTCCGACCGGTTGCTGGTTTATGAGTTCTGCCGAAGTGGAGTATCTTGCCGAACATGAGCAGGAACTTTCGCAGATTCTAGAAGAGATGCGCCAGACCGGAGATGCAGGTAAACGCAAGGAATTGCGCGGAAGGCTTCGGAGTTTCATCCATGATGTGTTGACATGGCGAGATTCGGCAACTCAGGTTGGTGAAGGGTTAGCGGATCGTCCCATGAACGCCCCGGATGCTCCGTCTTCTAGCGATACAGAGGCTGCCTGGGATGCGTGGTTCCGGGAGCATATGAGCCCTGAGACTCCCTAAGTTTGTTGTTCACGAGACGGCAACGAATGTACTAACCAGCAACTAGAAAATCCTGTGGCGTACCCGAAAAGTGCGGTAGGGTAGAATGCAGAAAGAAATCACCAAGTCGTTAGGAAATCACCATATTATGGTAGAGAAATATAACTCTACAAGTTCTACCCCTGTAAGGGAAACGCCTACTCCTACCAGCCACAAATCTATAAGATTACATATATTGTTTCTCATAGCTACTATAATGATAATCAGTTTATTATGTATATATATTGCGCCTGAATGGATATACTCAACATCGAATCTATCTGGTGATATGCTACTCTCTACAGTGCAGGCACAATTATCTCTACGGATTACGATAATCTGCATTACCTTTGCCATAATTTTTGGGTTGCTACTGTTAAATCTAAGGCAACAAAAAAGATACCTTAATTCTCAAAAAATTCGCATAAAAATCTTAGAAGAGAATATTCATAAATCTACCGAAGATTCTTTCACTATCCGTCAGGATAATAGGCGTAAAAAGTATATAGATGGCGTAGAAAAACTTTGGGACAAAAACGCACACGTTCGCCTAGGGGGAGTTCATGCTCTTGCCGACCTTATAGACGAGTGGCTTAAAGAAAAATACTTAGATTATCAAAAGCGGCTTGAGGAAGGTCAAGTTATCATAAATGTTCTATGCGCCTACATACGCTCTTCATTCACTTTAGAGTCAAAATATAAGGAGCTATCACAAAATGATCCTAATGGAAGTTACCAGGAGGATAAATACCACCAAAATTTTTACGAAGATCAAGAAAGTTTTAAGGCGGAAAAAGCTGTTCGCATAAGTATTATACAAAAAATCCGCGAACATCTACAGAGCTCCCCGGATAGTAACAATGAGAACCTTGGAGGAGCATGGTCAGATTTAACTATGATCTTTCAAGAATAAATTTCTTTTACCCTGTAGACCTTAGTGGGGCGCACTATAATAAATCAATTAACTTCAATAGCTCTACATATAAAGAAGAAACCAATTTCAGCTACTCTACATATAGAGGAAGCGTTGATTTTAGTGGATCTTCATACTACAAAGAGGTCAATTTTGAAGGTTCTACTTATATGGATTATGCACACTTTATCGAATCCCTATATTACGGTGGAGGAAATTTCAAAAAATCAAATTACGAAAGAAAAGCATCATTTAGAAAATCACTTTATTGTGGTTCTATTGATTTCGGTGAGTCAGTGTATAAAAATAGTGTAGATTTTAATGATTCATACTACCTTGGCTCAGTTAACTTTAAATATTCAACCTACCACGGTAATGCCTACTTCAATTCCTCACTGTATACTGGTTATGCCAATTTCAGGTATTCAAAATATCATAAAGGTTCTGATTTTAGGATGTCCACTTATGCTAAGGAAGCCAGGTTCGGTTCATCAACTTATGATAGTTGGGTGAATTTTTATGGATCAATATTTCATAAATCTGCATATTTTGAATTTTCCACCTACAATATTGAGCCTCCTCTATTTGAGATAGATCTTGAATATGTACAATATACTACATTATTTAATGCTAAAAACAATACTTTTCACGCCCGCACAGATAGCCCTTATAACATAATTTTAAATTCATCAAAATTACCCAATTCATGCACCCCTGTGACCCGAGAACAGAAAAAGGAAATTAACTATCTATTCCATAAAATATTTGATTCTATAAAAAATCTACCATCATTCCCAAAGATGTCTCTAGAGGACCTGCAATCCATATGTGGGTGGATGGATAGCAGGAAAGATGATCTCACAGCCACATGTCCAGACATCGAGTAAGTCAAGTGTACACAAAAGGACTCTTGGGTTATATCTCAAGATTTTGAGATTCACCATGAAATAAAGAGGTTGTAGATTAGTGTAGGAGTGTATATATCTAACCCTCACGAAAAAATTTCTAGTCTCATGAATAATACGTCAACTTTAAAAATCTCACAGCAGGAACGTTACCTAAAAGCCGTCGAACTGCTCGACTCTGCCCGCTCGTACACACGGCTGGGCGCGGTGCACGCACTCGTGGCGCTGGCAGATGAATACCTTGCCGATAAATCCTTATCGGAAGAAGAAAGCACACGGAAGACCAGCGCATCGTAGATGTTCTCTGCGCCTATATCCGCTCCCCTTTTGATCTGGCATTTCGGTACGATGAGCTCTCGCAGGATAAGCCCAGCCCTCACGGCAGCTATCGAGAGAACCACCATGAGTTTTCCGTGCACAGAGCAGAGCTTCTGGCAGAAGCGAAGGTTCGTCAACGGGCTTTGCAGGAAATTCACCGCCGGTTGCGCCATTTTCCTCAGGGTGACAGAAGGAATTATGTAGAAGGCTCGTGGTCTGGGTTTGAGTACGATTTCTCGAATAGTGTTTTCTTCTACCCGGTTGATATGAAGGATTCCTGGTATCAGAATTCCGTTGATTTCAGCGGGTGCACATACTATGCCAGTGCCGAGTTCAGCGGTTCTACTTATGAACGGAGCGCCTATTTTTGCGATTCTACGTATTACGATTGGGTTTTCTTCAATAACTCAGCCTATTTTGGTGAAGTCCAGTGGAACGGGTCTACGTACCATGATTCGGCGCGTTTCAACTGGTCTGTTTACTATGGTGAGGTTTCCTTCCACGATTCTGTTTACGGCGGATCGGTCTTTTTCGATCAGTCTCTCTACTACGATGAGGTTTTATTCTATAGCTCTACTTATCGGGGCGAGGCTGGGTTCGACGGTTCGCTGTACCGAGGCTCAGTTTTTGTGAGTGATTCTGTCTTTGACGGCGAGGTTTCCCTGTACGGGTCTGTTTTCTGCGGTGCCCTGAATTTTGGTACCGACTTTTTCGGGGAACCGTATCCTTCGCGGTTTGTTCAGAGCGCACCCTGTTTTGTTGCTGAAAAGAATGCGCGGGCAACGTTATTTGGCTCGTCCAGCAATAATTTTGTGGTTGAGGATAGCGGTTACCCTGTATCCCTCGGCACTAACGGCCTCCCTTTAGGATGCGGCTTTCTGTCTACAGAACAGGCAAACTATCTTGCGGCAAAGTTCCGGGAGGTGTACGAGGCGCGAACTTCTCTTCGTGACTCGCAGGTGCCGCAGGAACAGCGAGAGCTTCTTGGGAGGTTGGAGGCGCTCAGGGAAGAGCTACGGGCCTTCTGGAAGGGCGTTACTACCCTGCCGCTTAGCAACTAAATTTCCCGCATGGATGGGCTTATCTACGGTAGGGTAGAAAAGGAACACACCACTCACTCATAAGGAATAGATAATCGATGCCTAAAGAACGCGAAGATGTAGAGACTAAATCGTCTGATAGTCCAGAGGTATATCAGCAAACTAGGTTTATGGCGTGGTTTGAGAAGGCTTTTCCGTGGCTTCTGTGTGTTGGAGCGGCGCTCGGCCTAATTCTCATGATTTTTCTACCGGTTATCTTTTTCCAAGAGAAAACGGCTGAACAGCTTCTTGCACAAAGTAACCTACGTTTAGCGCTCCTGTACACGACCGGCGGTGCGATCGCTGCACTTGGTCTACTTGAGACCTACCGCAAGAATACTAATGATCGCACCAAAGCAAATGCAGATATTAATGCCGCCCTCGAAAACCAAAAACATCAGACGAAAGTTCTCAAAGAACAGATCCGGCAATTCGATGAAAATGCTTTCAAGGAACGTAAAGCAGAACGTCGGGAGCGGTATACCAAAGCGGTAGAGCAGCTGGGCGATGAGAAAGCGCCTGTTCGTATGGGTGGCGTATATACACTCGTAGGACTCGTGGACGAATGGCTTGAAGAAAAGAGCCTATCCGATGATGAAAGATTTAAAGAGGGGCAGGTTATTATCAATAACCTCTGCGCCTATATCCGTTCTCCATTTACCCTTGCCTCTCGTTATGATGAGCTATCTAAAGATAATCCTATATCTGAGGGAATTTATAAAGATAACCAACAGAAATTCTATTCAGATAAAGCAGAGCTTAAAGCTGAAGCAGACGTTCGCCTCAGTATTATTAAAGAAATTCACGACCGCTTACAAGGTCCAGAAGAAAATACCCCGGGAACATGGTCAGACTTCGAATATGATTTCTCAGGAAGCGTCTTCTTCTACCCAATAGACCTTACGAACTCTTACTACGCAAAACCTATTAATTTCAGTGGCTCCACCTACCAGGGCTGGGCTAACTTCAGCGACTCCACCTACCAGGGCGGGGCTAACTTCAGCGGCTCCACCTACCAGGGTCTGGCGGACTTCCGCCGCTCCACCTACCAGGCCTTGGCTTACTTCAGCGACTCCACCTACGAGGACGAGGCTGACTTCCTCGGCTCCACCTACGAGGACGAGGCTGACTTCCGCCGCTCCACCTACCAGGCCTTGGCTGACTTCAGCGGCTCCACCTACCAGGCCTGGGCTGACTTCAACGGCTCCACCTACCAGGACGAGGCTTACTTCAGCGACTCCGCCTACAAGAGCGGGGCTAGCTTCAGCCGCTCCACCTACCCGGGTAACTTCATCCGCTCCACCTACGAGGACGGGGCTAACTTCCGCGACTCCACCTACAAGGGCTGAGCTTACTTCACCGACTCCACCTACAAGAGCTGGGCTAACTTCAGCGACTCCACCTACCAGTCCTTGGCTGACTTTAGCGGATCTATCTTCTATCAGAAAGTTTATTTGGAGTAGACGGAGACAACAGCAGCTTTTCTCGCTTCGCAGGTTGCGCCCCTCAGTTTTATGACAAGACAAACCATAAAAACACGCTCTTTGGCTCGCATAATAATGGTTTCACGGTCGAAAACGGCAGGGGCTACCCCATTTACCGCAGCCTTGACGGCTTACCCCTTGGCTGTAAATTCCTTACTTCAGAACAGAAAGAATACCTTGCAGATAAGTTCCAAGAAATAGAAAAAATAAATAATAAACTTCGTGAGATAAAAGACCCCAAAGAGAAAGCAGAACTCTCGAAAAAGCTGCAAGCTCTTAACGAAAAGCTCCATGAATGGCGGGAGGAAGCCACCACAGTAAAAGTGGAGGGTACAGCACTTGGAGAGGATGATAACTAGCCGCCTGCAGGATTCACGGTCTCCACTTCCTGCCGTATGAGAACATCAAGATTCTACGGTGCCGTTTACCCCTATGAGTTTGACCCTGCTCTGACGTGGCTAGGTGTTTCTGCTACAGGGTTCAACCCGCAACGACCTCTGAATATGCACAGGACTATGCCGCTACCTGCCTGTTCAGCAAAGATTTGCAGGTAAACCTTGAGCCAAAATTCAGAAAAATCTGAAAGGCGAGCTGAAGATACGGTAGGGTGGTACATGCACACACTCACCACAAGGAGTCTACTCACCTATGAGCGATAAAAAACAGTCTGATGTAAAGCAACCTGGATGGTTGTGCAAAGTATGGTTATGGGTAAAACGGTGGTGGCTGCCTATTGCTATTCTGCTGATTACTAGTACCGGGCTAGCGTGTGCTCTCTCTATCCCACAGCAAGTTTTTGAAACCCCTAGAGAACCAGCCAACGATAAGAGTGCCCCCGTCTTACTGGCTCAGAGCAACCTCCGGTTAGCTTTTCTCTATATCACCGGTGGAGCTATCGCGGTGGTAGGTCTTATCGAAACTTTTCGCAAAAACAATAACGAAAAGCTCAAGAACGACCAGGACAAAGAGAAGAACGATAGAGAGCACCTGCGCCAGGTCAGGGCAGACCGACGTGAACGGTACACCAAAGCGGTAGAACAGCTAGGTGATGAGAAAGCACCTATTCGTATGGGCGGTGTATACACACTTGTTGGACTCGTGGATGAATGGCTTGAAGACGAGTCTATAGAAAAATATGAAGACAGACTCAAAGAAGGACAGGTTATTATCAATAACCTTTGTGCCTATATTCGTTCTCCATTTACTCTTGCTTCTCATTATGATGAGCCATCGCAAGATACTCCTACATCAGAAGGTACATATAAAGATAGGGAACAAGAGTTCTATGCAGAAAAAGCGATTTTAGATTCTGAAGCAGATGTTCGTCTCGGTATTATTAAAGAAATTCATAACCGATTACAAGGTACTGAGGAAATTCTCTGGGGCACTTGGTCAAGTTTTGAATATAATTTCTCAGGAAGCACGTTCTTCTACCCTGTAGACCTATCAGGTTCTTATTATTTGAAATCTGTTAATTTCAATGGTTCCACATATCAAAATACAGCTGACTTCAGCGGTTCCACCTACCAGAATACGGCTAGCTTTGGCGGTTCCACCTACCAGAGATGGGCTAACTTCAGCGACTCAATCTATCAGGGCTGGATTAGCTTCGGTGAGTCCATTTACCAGGGATCGACTTACTTCGTTGGCTCAGTCTACCAGGGTTTGACTAGCTTCGGCGGTTCTACCTACCAGGATTCAGTTGACTTCAGTGACTCTACCTACCGAGGCTCGGCTAACTTCGGTGGATCCACCTATAAAGCAGAAACTAAGTTTAATGACTCTTTTTACGAGTCTAGCGTAGATTTTAGTAATTCTACCTACTACGATCAAGTAGAATTTCATGGGTATAACTTAGGAAGCGGATATGAATGCTTGACCTACAAAGGTACCGCTAATTTTAGCCACTCCGTGTACCTTGGTACACCTATTTTTGGGCCTACAACTTATGAAGGAAGGACTATATTTAGTAATTCAATTTATAGCGAACCAGTAAATTTTAGTTCATCTAACACATACAAAGACAAAGTTGATTTTAGCAGTTCAACTTACCATGGCAAGGTTTCAATCGGAGCGTCAGCCTATGAGTCCCAATCAAATTTCCGAGATTCTCTATACGCAGAAGGTGCAGATTTTACTTTCGCCGCATTCAAAGGTCCACACTACTTCGATGGGTCTGTATTCTATAAGGCATTGGATTTACATGGTTCTGTCTCGTATAAAGAAGAGCCAATATTTACTCATGATTACCCCACGTATACAGATCCTCGCCCAGAGTACGATAAAATAAATCGACATATTACTTTATTTCCTGCTGTTGGAAATGATTTTACTATTATCTTACAAGGAAACCAAGACCCTCTAGATATACCTAATTTACTGAAGTATTGTAATTTTCTAGATTCATTAATACCTGAAAAAATAGAAGACTACAACCAAATAATCAATGAAATAATAATTACAAGAGATAATTTTAAATCTACCAAAAATATTCAGGAAAAGGATAAGTACGCTGAAATTTTCAAAGAAAAGAATAAAGAGCTTTATAAATGGCGTGAAGAAGTAACAACAATAGTTCTTCAAAATGGTGTTGAAGTATCTAATTAAAAAATATGAGAGGAAATTAAATATCTAAACTAGATGTCGTTAAACATGGCAAAGTCATTGCTCTCCGCTAAGAGGTCTTCTAACTCAACGGAGTCGCTAGAAGACTTCATTATGTGATCCACCGCATTAAAATCAGGCTCTCACACAGGGCTCGATAAACCCCTTCAGCATATGCTATTCGTCTTCTTCGTAGACACAATCCTTGAAGTAGTCAGGGTCGCCGTCGCTGTCCAGCCAGAGCTCAAACCAGCCGAGGAAGTCCTGGCGCTCACAGCAGGGGCTAACGCCGACATCCGAAAAGTTCCACACCTCACCCGCGCACGGCCCGGCGGTAATCAGCTCATAGGTCATGCCGCACCCCTCATCCATGAGTTCAACCCCCTGGTTCCCCAGCTTACGTTCAAAGGACTCGTCGCTAAGCTGCTCTTCGTCCTCCTCATCCTCCCAAACCCAGCCGTCCGTGAGCGTCATGGGGAGGGAAAGGTCTTTGTGCTCAATCTCTGCGAGCCGGTGAATGGAGCCGGTGCTGATATGCCCCATCGCCGGGTCACGCTGGCCGTCACCAACCTCCTGTAGAAACAGCCTGTACGCCTGCGGCAGGCGGGTATTGCAGGCACGCTCAAAAGCAATAATGTCTGCCTCCGAAACGGTAGGCCCCAAGTCGATATTCTTCTGAGCGATTTTAGTCTTAATACGCTCGATCACGCTCGGGTATTCTTCTTGCTTGTAGATAGGCACAAAAACTCCTCAAAATAGGTTCTTCGGTTTCACAGGGTCAGCGCGAGCCTTTGTACTAGCCGCTGTACGCTGTTTCTCTTCCAGCGGTCCTAAAGTTATGGGTGGACTATGCCCATTAATTCCGGCTGAATTCATGCCATAATGGAAACACATATCCACCGTAACTCTTGTCACATGAACGAATTTAATAACTCCATCATTATCTACCAGCCACATGCCGATCAACCCGCCGTCGATGTTCGTCTAGAAGGCGAGACGGTGTGGCTCAGCCAACGGCAGATGGCCGAGCTATTCGATGTAGATGTGCGTACCATCAGCGAGCACCTGTCCAACGTATTTTCTAGCGGTGAGCTGGAGAAAGAGGCAACTATCCGGAAATTCCGGATAGTTCGACACGAAGGTACGCGCAATGTAACGCGAAGTGTTGAGCACTACAACCTTGATGCCATTATCTCCGTGGGATACCGGGTCAAATCAGCCACAGCCACGCAGTTCCGTATCTGGGCCACCAAACGCCTGAGGGAATACCTGGTGCAGGGGTACAGCATTAACCAGCAGCGGCTTGAGCAGCTTGGGCAGATTGTAGAGGTCATGGCGCGGGCAGATAACCACCTCGTGGCTGGTACTGGTGAAGTGCTCTCAGCCTATATACCGAGCCTGCAGACCCTGCGTGACTACGACGAAGGCACACTTTCTGCCAGCGAGTCCACCGGGAACGCGCCGGTGTGGCAGCTCACGCATGCCGATGCACAGGCAATCATTGCCCGTGCACGCAGCGAGTTCTCGCAGGACAGGCTTTTCGGACTCGAAAACGGGGATAAGCTCAAGTCGGTCGTCGCTACCATCTACCAGAGCTTCGCGGGTCAGGATCTCTACAAAACCACCGAACAAAAGGCAGCGAATTTACTGTACCTTATGGTCAAAGACCACCCACTGGTTGACGGTAATAAGCGCAGCGCAGCAGCCCTGTTCATTGAGTTTTTATCCCGGAATAACTTGCTATTTTCGGCGGATGGCACACCGCTTGTCTCGAACAACGCCTTAGCAGCGATGACCCTAATGGTCGCCATGAGCAACCCGCAAGAAAAGGACCTTATGGTAGCCCTCGTGGAGCGGCTCATTAGCCCGGTTGCACATTAGCCTCTGCTTCCCTGACCCGCTAAGTGCGTCTCTACTCCCCCACCAGAGTCTTCGGATCCAGCGGCGTGCTGGTACCTTCCGCCAGGTGCTCTAGGCGCCTCAAGATCAAACCTTCGCGCAGAGCCCAAAGGGGAAACACGCATCGTTTCGATACCGAAGGTTTCCATCGCAGCCTCAGCCGCCATCGCACCCGCGAGAACCTGGTCTGCGCGCATTCGGGAAACACCGGGCAGGTCAGCGCGTTCGGCGGGAGCCATAGCCTCCATGCGGCGAGTCCACAGGCGCAAATCCGTCACATGCATCTCACGCTTCACATGCGGCCCCGCAGAATACGGTGCCGCCCCGCAAATACGCGCCAGCGAACGGAACGTCTTCGAGGTGCCCACCACCATATTCGGCTCGCCAAATGCCAGCAACCGCTGCGCCACCGGCTCAATCTGCTCACGCACATACCTGCGCAGCCGCTTCGTCTGCTTCGGCGAAGGGGGGCTGTTCATCAAAGAACTCGCGGGTCAGGCGACCGGCGCCCAGCGGCACTGACATTGCCGCATCCGGCAGGGCATCCGTGCCCGTGGAGAACTCGAAAGACCCTCCCCCAATATCAAAATTCAGGATGCGCCCCGCACCCCACCCCTGCCAGCGGCGCACCGCGAAATAGGTGATAGCAGCCTCTTGATCGCCCGAAATCTCGCTCAAACTCACGCCGGTCTTCAACCGCACATACTGCAAAACCTCGGCGCCATTACCGGCCTCACGAATAGCGGAGGTCGCAAAGGCGAGCAGATCTTCGGCATTATTCTCAATGGCGAAATCGCGCGCAGACTTCACGAACTCGGTCAGCGCGGCGCGGCCTTCATCAGAAATATCGCCCGACGGTGTCAAATACTGCACCAGCTGCAGCGGGATCTTATGCGAGGCGTACGGCTCGGGGCGGGCGCCCGGGTGGCCGTCAAGCAACAGCAGGTGAACAGTATTTGAGCCAACATCAAGAACACCGAGGCGCACGGCGCGCTCCTATCCCCCAGCCACCGCCGGGATAACGTACAACTTCATTAAGTGTGGCACAAGTCGCCGCATGATGCGCGCAATCCACCGCCGGGTCTGCGCGGGTTCGCCCGCCACGCATGGACGCACAGACCAGCGAGCGCAAGTCGCGCATCCATGTAAATCTTGCCAAGCGCAACAATACGGATACGTAGCCCACGCTTTCGTGAGCCACGTATCCGTATTGTTGGGGTGAAGAAAGGACTAGTCCTTCTTAGCCGCAGTCTTCTTTGCAGTAGTGGACTTTTTAGCGGTTGTTTTCTTCGCGGTGCTCTTCTTGGCGGTCGTCTTCTTTGCCGCGGTCTTACGCTTCGCAGGCCCCTTAGCGCGCTTTTCGGCGAGCAGTTCAACGGCGCGCTCATGGGTGAGCGATTCGATGGTTTCCGAGCGCGGAACCGTAATGTTGGTAACGCCGTCGGTAATGTACGGTCCGAATCGCCCGTCTTTGACCACGATATTCTTTTCGCTGTTCGGGTCTACGCCAAGCTCGGCGAGCGGGGGCTTAGCGGCGGCGCGTCCGCGCTGTTTAGGCTGCGCATAAATGTCGAGCGCCTGTTCAAGGGTGATCGTGAAGATTTCTTCTTCAGACCCAATCGACCGCGAGTCGGTGCCCTTCTTCAGGTACGGGCCGAATCGCCCATTCTGCACGGTGATTTCGTTGCCTTCAGCATCGGTACCGAGCACGCGCGGCAAGCTCATGAGTTTGAGCGCATCCTCTAGGGTTACAGTCGCCAAATCCATAGATTTGAAGAGCGATGCGGTGCGCGGCTTAGCGGGCTTGGGTTTCTTCTTCGGCTTGGGTTTGCCGTTCTTGTAGTATTCGGTGGGCTGCGCGTCCAGGTAGGCCTGAATCTGCTCCTCCGTCATCTCTTCGATAACTTCGGTGACATAGGGGCCGTAGCGCCCGTCGCGGGCGATAATCTGGTTCCCGGAGGCGGGATCGGTGCCGAGCACGCGCCCATCGGATTTGCCCTGCTCAAGCAGCTCTTTCGCCTTCTCAGCGGTCAACTCGTCGGGCGCCAAATCGGTGGGAACGTTGGCGCGCACGGGGTCAGATACCTCACCGGTTTCGGTATTGACGGTGCCTTCAGCCTCAAGGTAGGGGCCGAATTTACCCACGCGCAGCACAATGCCGTCAGCAATGCGGATCGAGTTAATATCGCGGGCGTCAATATCGCCCAGATTATCCACGATCGGCTTGAGCCCGCGTTTCTTCTGCACCCCGCCGCCGAAGTAGAAGTCGCCCAGCCACTCCACGCGCGATTCTTCGCCGCGGGCAATGCGGTCAAGGTCTTCTTCCATCTGCGCGGTGAACTCGTAGTTCACGTAGGGGCCAAAACTGGTTTCGAGCAGGCGCACCACCGAGAACGCGGTCCACGAAGGCACGAGCGAGCCGGAACGCACCTGCACATAGCCGCGGTCCATAATCGTTGAAATCACGGCGGCGTAGGTGGAGGGGCGCCCGATGCCCAGCTCGTCAAGAGTTTTCACGAGCGAAGCCTCAGTGTAGCGTGGCGGGGGCAGGGTCTCATGCCCGGCGGCTTCGAGTTTTTCGGCGGTGAGCGAGTCGCCCTGCGCGAGCGCAGGCAGGCGTTTCTCGGCGTTCTTGGCGTCGCGTTCTGCCAGGCGGGTTGCGTCTACGCCTTCCTCATAGGCGGCAAGGAAGCCGCGGAAGGTAATAACGGTGCCGGATGCTGCGAACTCGGCATCGCGCCCGTTGGATGCGGTTGCCCCTAACCGCACGGATGCGGTCGAACCGGTGGCGTCTGCCATCTGCGAGGCGATGGTACGCTTCCAGATCAGCTCGTACAGCCGGTATTCGTCGTTGGAGAGCGTGCCGCGCACGGCGTCGGGGGTGCGGAAGGTGTCACCTGCGGGGCGGATTGCTTCGTGCGCTTCCTGCGCGTTTTTGCTCTTGGAGGCGTAGGTACGCGGCGCGGAGGGCACGTATTCGGTGCCGTAGAGTTCGGATGCTTGGCGGCGTGCCGCCTTCACGGCCTGGTCTGAGAGTGCCACCGAGTCGGTACGCATATAGGTGATGTAGCCGCTCTCGTAGAGGCGCTGGGCAACCTGCATGGTCACGCGCGATGAGAAGCGCAGCTTGCGTGCCGCCTCCTGCTGCAGGGTTGAGGTGGTGAACGGCGCGGCGGGGCGGCGTTTATAGGGTTTGGTTTCGACCGAGCGCACCGAGAAGGGAGCGGCGGTGAGGGCTTCGGCGAGGGTGCGCGCATCCGCTTCTGAGAGGTGGGTGACCTTAGTGGAGGTGAGGGTGCCGTCATCGGCGAAGTCTTTACCGGTGGCAACTCGGGTGCCATCGACCGCCACAAGTTTGGCGTCAAAACCTTCGCTGCTGGTGGTGATGAAATGCCCGGTCAGATCCCAGTAGTTGGCGGCGACGAATGCCATGCGTTCGCGTTCGCGTTCAACAACGAGGCGGGTTGCCACGGACTGCACGCGGCCTGCGGATAGCCCGCGGCCGACCTTGCGCCACAGCACGGGTGAGATTTCGTAACCGTAGATACGGTCAAGAATACGGCGGGTTTCTTGAGCATCGACCAGGTGCAGGTCAATATCGCGCAGTTCCCCGAAGGCGCGTTCAATAGCTTCGCGGGTGATTTCGGGGAAGGTCATGCGGTAGACGGGAACCTTGGGTTTCAGAACCTCTTTGAGGTGCCAGGCGATCGCTTCACCTTCGCGGTCACCATCGGTTGCGAGGTAGAGGGCATCAACGTCTTTGAGTTTGCGTTTGAGTTCGGCGACTTTTTTCTTTTTGTCGGGGTTAACCACATAGTAGGGGTCAAAATCGTCGTCGATATTGACCGCGAACTTGCCGACCGGGCCCTTTTTCAGGTTTTCGGGCAGTTCGGAAGGCTGCGGCAGGTCACGAATATGTCCCATGGACGAATCCACCAGAAATTCGTTGCCTAAATAACCGCTGATAGTCTTCACCTTCGATGGTGACTCAACGATCAGCAGCGCTTTTCCGTTCTTTGCCTTGGTGGGCACGGCTCTCCTCATATTTGTATGGTGTAGATGCGATACAACAATAGCGCACATTCTGGCGGTTACGCCTATTAGGTGCGCTTATCACGCATGTGTCTTATCACGTTTTACAGCTTGTGTTTGGATTAAGGGTGTGGATGCAACGATACCAGTTATTATGCACGTCTGTATCGAGTTGGCAATCGTAGATATGGGCCTTAGGCGGGTTGGCGGGCGAAATTAGTTGTATGGAAAATACCCTTCGCCCTGGGCAGGAAGAAGCGGGTATTCCCGGCCGTACACTTTGCGCGGCACAATGCGCACCCACTGCATGAGGTGCCCGCTTTCGTAGTGGCGCAGACCGAAAGTGTGCACGAGCGGCGGGGTCATTTCGGGCGGCAGCCAGTGCGCCACGCCCTGCACGATCACGGAGCGGATGCCGTTCTCTAGTTCCTCGTCGATTTCAAAGGAGACGCGGCGGCTCATAACCACGGCGGAGAAACGGTCGCCGCGGGTGGTGCGCAGGTAGATTTCGTGGTCGGCTACCCCGTAGAGGACCGGCAGCACGTCTACGAAGTTGCCGTCGGTGAGCACGAGTCGCCCTAGATTGTTGGCCTGCAGGCGCGCCCAGCAGTCTTCGGCGCTCATTTTCTTGGTGGTGTCTGGGGTGTCTTGCATAGTCATTCTTTTAGTGTAGGGGTTTCTTCGTGCCGAAATTTGTGATGTTCGGCGCGGCAAAGGCGTGTTTTACGGATCCGCCGCTGGGGTGCCGGGGGTTAGCTGTTTTCGTCTGCGAAGTGCAGAAAACTTTTTTCGATGAGTTCTCGAATAGCGACCAGCAGGGTATCGCGCGGATGCTCATTCTCGGTGCCGAAGGCGGCGCGCGCATCCGGCGTGTAGTCTTCCCAGCCGAGAAGCACGGCGAGCGCACCTAAAATCTGCCCGATGCTCAGCTCGCCGTCGCATGCGGAGACGAACCCGGCGGTTTCGGTTGAGAGCAGGATTGTGCGGCACAGCCCGGATCCGGCGCGCAGCAGAATTACGTTTGGATGCTCGGCGCCGGGGCGGCCGTGACGTTCTTCGGTCACGTCTTCGGCGAGAACGAGGTGGGCTTCGGCGAGCGCCTGATCGGTCAGGGCGGTAAGGCGGTCGAAGCGTGCCACGGCCTCGGTGATGCTTTGCGCGATGGGCTGGGCTATGGGGTAGGTGATGTCTTCAAACCGGTTTAGGGGTGCGGTTTCGGTGGTGTGCGCTGGGCGGCGGAACCAGAGCATCCCAAACCCAATAGAATGAACGTTCCGGTTTAAAGTCGTCGAGATAGGCTCGGTAGGTGTTCTCGTAGTGGTCGCGGTCGCGGTTTTCGCTCGCGTCTTTGAGCCAGGTTTCCGCATAGGATTCGGGGGTGAGCACTTCGCGCTGAATTACCCACGCCTCGCTCGGGGTGCCGGTGGCTGATTCGGCGAACCAGGTGCGCAGGCGAGCATCCCAGGGCTGCGCCTCGCCTGTGTTGTCGCGGTGAATTTCCCAGTTGCCGAGCATCTGGGCGCGCCCGCCGGGCACCAGAACCTCGGGGATGCGCCGAATAAGCGTGCTGACAATATCGTCACCGGGCAGCCCGCCGTCACGGTACGTAAACTGGTCGTCGCTGCTTTCGTTTGCGCGGCGCGGGGTAATGACGAACGGCGGGTTTGAGACCACAAGGTCGAACTGCTCCCCCACCACGGGTTCCAGCAAAGAGCCTTGTCGAAGGCTGACGCGTGCTTCAAGGTTCTGCGGGTCGAGTTTCAGGGCACCGGCGTTCAACAGCAGGTTAAAACGGGCGAAGGCGAGGGCGCGCGGCGAAATATCGGTGGCCGTTACGTGGTCTGCGTGGGCGAGCAGGTGGAAGGTCTGAATACCGCAGCCGATCCCTACGTCAAGGGCACGCGCCACGGGGGTGCGCTCGGTAATCTGCGCCAGGGTTAGGGATGCCTGCCCGATACCCAGCACGTGATCTTTGCGCAGCACCCCGGGTCGCTGATGCGCCCCCAAATCAGAGGCCACCCACAGCTCGGTGCCGTCATCAGCCGAATGCGGTCGCAGGTCAAACACGGCGCGGTAATGCAGTTCTTCGCCGGGGTTCTCTGGGGTGCGAGTATTTTCTGACTCCGCCAGTTCCACGAGGTTTGCCGCGATAAAGTCATTCAGCGCGGGTTCGCCGCCGAGCGCATCGGCAAGTTCCGCGCGGGTTAGGGTGCGTGCGAACAGGAAAAACCCGATCATGCGCGCCAGGCGGCGGTCGGGGTCGGTGGTGTGTGCATCATCAAGGATGTTCTGTACCCGCCAGGTTCCGGGCACAACCTGGTCGCGCGCCATTGCCTCAAAAGCGCGTTCCCCCAACAGTTCACGCACCCCGTCATAGCTGTAGTTAAGCTTTTCAAGGGCGCCCCGGATGCGCTCAAGCCGGGCGGTATCGTCGCTTATGGGGGTGTCGGGGATGCGGGAGTACAGTTCATCAGCCATACTCCCCATTCTAAGCGCCCCGTTTCTTAACGCCGCGAGCAGGTGGTTTTGGTACGAGCAGGTAGTATTTTCCCACCTGCTCGTACCAAAACCACCTGCTCGCGTTATTCCCACTCGATCTTGGGGGCGGGACTCCGCTATGCCTTTACCGTCAGCGCGGGTTTGATGTCCTTCACAATGGATTCGAGCATCCGCAGGTTGAAGTCCACGCCCAGCTGGTTCGGCACGGTCAGCAGCACGGTATCTGCCGCCTGAACGGCAGCATCACGAGCGAGTTCTTCGGCAATCAGGTCAGGTTCGCCAATGTAGCTGCGCCCAAACCGTGAGAAGGTATTGTCGATAATACCGGTGTAATCCTGCGAATCTTCCTGCGCGCGGCGGCCAAAATAACGCGCCGAATCGGCATCAATAATGGGGATCACCGAGCGCGAGACCGAAACGCGCGGCACGCGGGTGTACCCTGCCTTGACCCATTCCTCGCGGTAGAGGCGAATCTGCTCCGCCTGCTGCTGGTCGAAAGGCACACCTTTATCTTCGAGCATCAGCGTTGAAGACATGAGGTTCAGCCCCTGCTGTGCGGTCCACACGGCGGTGCTGTCAGTTCCCGCGCCCCACCAGATGCGCTCGCTCAGACCGGGTGACTGCGGCTGCACGGGGGCGTACTTGCCCTGCACCCGCGCGGAAGGTGCCATGCCTTCGCCTTGGATTGCCTTCATAAAAATATCGAGGTGACGGCGTGCCATCGCACTCTCATCTTCACCCTCGGCGGGGTAATAGCCGAAGCTCTCGAAACCGCGGATAACGGATTCGGGCGAGCCGCGTGAGACACCCAGCTGCAGACGCCCGGCAGAAATCAGATCGGACATCGCGGCGAGTTCGGCCATGTACAGCGGGTTCTCGTATCGCATGTCGATCACGCCGGTGCCAAGCTCAATGCGGTTGGTCTTAGCGGCAATAGCAGACAGAAGCGGGTACGGGGTGGCCTGCTGCTGATCGAAATGGTGCACGCGGAAGAAAGCACCGTCTAGGCCGATGTCTTCGGCGCCTACCGCCAAATCGATAGCCTGGTGCAAAGATTCGGACGCGCTGTTCACACGCGAACCGGGAATTTCGGCCCAGTGCCCAAAAGAAAGAAAACCAAGTTTTTTCTCTGTGCCCGGCTGTGGTTCAAGATTTTGTACCGCAAGTTCGGTTTTCTGAGTGTCTGATGCGTTCATTGTTATGCCTTTCGTATTGCCCTACAAGGGGCATTTCCTCGTGTATGAGCATTCAGCATACAATTATTTACTTTACAGAACAAGCTTTAAAGAATATGGGTAATACCACTTATATAACTACTACTCAGGACGCTTTTCGACATAAAATATATGCGACATATTAGGTAATTATTTATTTATATTTTTTTACACGCAATACTTACCTCAAGGTAACGAATGCACATTTCTTCTACCGTTAGCATATCCATACCTCGTTCAAATCTTTTATGTATAAGACCCCGACAGAAAAATCATATGATTCATTATTTTCTAGGCACAGGTACTACAGACATTGCTTTTCTGGATCGGCTCTTCAAGATGCACCTGAATTTTAGGAAATACTCGATATACGACAGGTCATGACATAATGGCAACGCTCTGTCACAGTGGATCTCGCTGACCATGACGTCACGCACGCGTTACGAAGCCCTATCAGCCTTGAGCTGGCAGTGCAGCGCGGTTTTTTGGGCCATTGCGCACGGCAAACACTCACGACAACTTCAAACGCAAGGATATTTTCATGAGACGAGGCCTCTCTCGCCGAAACCTGGTGACCGGAACCGCATGGGCTGCGCCGCTTGTGCTGAGCACCGCCGTTATTCCGGCATACGCATCATCATCTGCCGACGACGGCCCCTGCCTAGACCCCGATAAAAGCTACGATATTTTCGCCAAGGATGTGCGCACCGCCGCGCAAAACCGTGCAGCCGGTGAAAAAGGCTACGAAGAAATTGTGGTTCCCGACTACGCCTCGTATATGCGCTTCTACCTGCGCGGCGGCTCGGGCGGTAGTCTGGCGACACGGTACTCGGAAGCCACAGGATATAACAGAACCGGCGGAACCGCAGGCGGTGGTGCTTATATTCAAGGAACCGTCAAGGTAACACCCGGGCAGCGCATCAAATTCTATGTGGGTGCCAGCGGCGTCGGATATTATGACCGCCCCGCCAAAGGCGGCGAAGGGTACGGTAACGGCGGTTCGTCTGCGGCACTACCCACCGCGCTGGGGTCAGATGTACAGGGCAAGCTGAACAGCCACAGCAATAAGGTTACGGTCTATTCGGGCTCCGGCGGTGGTTCTTCGGCAATCGTCATGGTCGATGCGAAAACCTCCCAAGAAACCGTACTCGCCATCGCTGGAGGCGGCGGAGGCGCAGGCGCACGCGGGCTCACACACGTCCTTTCTTACGGGGGAACCTGGATAACAGACGACCCAAAGTCCTATAAAACCTCTGATCTATATATTGGTCAGGGAGGCTACGGAGGCACTGACTTTGTGTCCGAAGGGTTGGGGCGCTCGGGGCAGGAACGTTACTATCAGCACTACGACGCCGAGATTCTGATTCCATCCGGATCGAATGGCAGCAACACGGCTGGCGGCTCCGGCGGCGCCCTCGCCACTATTACGGGAGATAAAGAACTGACCTTTTCCTCAACCTCACGAACAGAGATTCATACCGGAAATACCGCAGGCAAACCCGGAGGCTCTGGGCCCAACGGCAACGGGGCTGACGGCGTTGTTGCCTACGGGTATGCGCTCAATACTGCAGGCAACACAAGCGATGACCGCAATGGTATCGGATACATTGTTTCCGGAGGCGGTGGCGCGGGCTACGGTGGAGGCGGATCCGGTTCGGCGGTGGCTGCCGCATCCGAAATCCCGTGTATATGTATGATGATGCCGCATTCGTGGGCGTTGCCTCGGGAGGAGGCGGCGGCGGAAACTTTGTGTCTCCCGATGTACTCAACCCCTATGTTAATGCTGAAGGCGGGGCAGAATGGCGGGGAGAAATCAGGGACGGCACAATTACGTATTCTTTCTGCCCATCAGATCCAAATAAGCAGCCCGACCCACCTTCCCCCGAAAGCCCAGAATACTGGGCATAGCTAGCGCGGAACTCGTAGCCTAGAAGCATCTACACCACTGTGGGGCGCTCGTATCCTGTTCAGATGCGAGCGCCCCACAGGTGCATTCTGCCTCAATATTTTTGGGCGGACCGCTGCTGTTTTACCTAAGAGCGCAGGTCTGCGGCTGTATAGTGGGTGGATGCGTATTTGGTCTGCCCACCCGTCCCTTCTTGACCGTCGTGCCCTGATCGCGTGCTGGCGTGAGAGCTTGCTTGCGCAGAAAGTGCTGCGCGGGCTCACCCGCGGGTACACGAATCACCCGCAGCTCATTCGGTTTCGTGCGCATTCACAGCCGGTGGAGGCTATTGGGGCTTATCTGCACGAGATCGCCGATGAGGCGCATCTTCGCGGATACTCCTTCAACCGTTCGCTGATCGCCGCTGGGCGGGGTAAGAACCTGAGCTCTATTCCCGTGACCGAGGGCCAGCTTGCCTACGAATTGAGCTTTCTGGCACACAAAGTTGCCGGGCGAGATGTCGACTGGGAGCCTATTCTTACCGAGCGTCTCGCGAAATTCACCCAGGCCGGTAAGCCCGCGGTGCACCCCGTGTTCGAGGTAGTCCCAGGCGAAATAGAGGCTTGGGAGAAGACCAAGGAGTTCTAATCGGAGCGCTTTATGCTGAGGCAGGAACCTCTAGCAGCGGAACCCACAGTTCCATCGTGTAATCTGCCGCCTGCATATCGCCGCGACCGTACACCTCCAGGCCGCCTAGCGGGCGGTACTGCGGATGCGACGGGAAGAACTCACGCTCAAAGCTCTCAAAACCCGCTGGAATAGACCGCGAAATCGGCCCGGTAACCTCAACCACCGCGTAGGTGCTCGCGGGAAGTTCCAGCAGACCCAGCCCAAGTTTATGCGCTGAGGCACGGTCATCAACCAAAATGCCGGCCGTGTAGCGCACGAATCCGTCAGTACTGGGTTGGGTGCACACGCCAATGTACTGGGTGACCGCCAGAATATCGAGCATCGCCGGGGATGCCTTCTGATTCAGCTCATCCCACAGCGGCGTGAAATCATCCCCCAGCTTATACACCTGGGAGACTCCCGCGACCAGCAAAGAGCCGTGTTTCTCAATGCGCGCGGGTGAAACCGTCACGGGCGCCTGTACGGAATCGCTCATGAGATACCAGCGTGGGTGCTCTGGCGGTCAGCCGCGCATTCGGGCACGCAGCGGCGTTTCGCATCGTCGGTGGCGCACTCGGGGCAGAGGAGCACAAGTTCGCGGCAGCTCTCATTCGAGCAGTTCTCGAACTTATTGGACGGTGCCGAGCAGCGCTCGCACTGGCCGATCGTGACGGTATCCGGGGTGAACTCCATGTGCATGCGCTTATCGAACACGTAGAGCGAGCCCTCCCACAGGGACTTATCGCCGTACTTTTCGCCGTAGCGCACAATACCGCCGTCAATCTGGTAGATCTCTTTGAATCCGCGGTTTTTCATGAGGGCGGAGAGGATTTCGCATCGAATGCCACCGGTGCAGTAGGTGACGACGGGTTTATCCTTCAGATCGTCATACTTACCGGACTCGATCTCACGAATAAAGTCGTGGGTGGTGCGAACATCGGGCACCACAGCGTTCTTGAACTTACCGATTTTAGCCTCGAATGCGTTGCGTCCGTCGAAGAAGACGACTTCATCGCCGCGTTCTTCTACAAGCTTGTTCACCTCTTCGGGTTTGAGGTGCACGCCGCCGCCGACCACGCCTTTTTCGTCTACTTTGAGCTCGTCGGGAGCGCCGAACGCCACGATTTCATCGCGCGCTTTGACCGACAGACGGGGGAAGTCTTCGGCACCGCCTTCAGACCATTTGAATTCCATGTTCTTGAAACCGGGGTACTGGCGGGTCTCTTTGGTGTACGCCTTAACCGCGCTGATTTCGCCGCCGAGCGTGCCGTTAATGCCGTGTTTGGGAAATGAGGATGCGCCCGCGCAAACCGAGCTTCTCGCACAGGGCACGCTGCCAGAGCATGACCGCCACGGGGTCGGTTATGGGGGCAAACTGGTAATACAAGATAATTCGATTCTGAGCCACCCTCCTATTTTACGCTTTCTAGGTACATCGTGTGTGCCGTGGCGGCGGAGCTCGTCCCGTAACATGACCGATAATCCCTGTTTTCCTGCGAGATGCGCCCACGATGATGGGGTGCATGTGGTTTCTTTACCATGAGGTATATCTCGTCGTTTTTCTGCCCCATTGCACCGGCTGATTTCGCCGTTTTCTGGTAGCGAATACCTTCCTGCTGGGGCGAGCGGAACATACCGGGCGCCCTGCGATTGCCAACGCCGGTTTACCGTACCCGAGGTTTTACAATGGTGTGATGCGCCCCGAACCTTCCCCTGATTCCCCGGCTGATGAGCACCCCGGGTTCTACCCTGCCTCGCGCCCCGATGAGAACCTTCGCGAACAGCTGAGCAGGCTTGTGCCCAAGCTTCCCGACGATGGCTCGCTGCCCTCGCAAATCACCCATGTGCACCGCATTCCCGCACGTGAAGGGCAGTATTCGCCGTGGCCGCACTGGCTGCACCCGCGTGTGATTGAGGCATTCAAGTCGCTGGGCGTGCACGAACCATACACCCACCAGGTGCAGGCGGCACAGGCAGCGCATTGCGCCTTCGATGCTGCACTCGCCGAAGACGCGCACCGGCTCTCCTTCGGGCGAGCATCCGGGCAGGGGCACGATGAGTCGGGTACAACGGCGCGGCACGTGATTGTGGCGACCGGGACCGCATCCGGAAAATCGCTGAGCTACTCATGCCCGCCTTCGATGCTCTCTACCGCGGGGCGCACCGTGAACCGCTCAGCGCCACGGCAGCGGATGCAGGTTCCACGGGATTCCATCAGAGAGCGAACGTTCTATATATTTCACCGGCGCGGGCGCTCTCAGCCGACCAGCTCAACGCCATCGCTGCCTATCATCTTCCCGGGCTCAACGCCGCCACCTATGACGGCGACACCCCGGCGCAGGAGCGGCGGTGGGTGCGCGAACACGCTAATTTTGTGCTCACCACCCCGGATATGCTCAACTACGGAATTCTGGGCAACCACCGGCAATGGGCGAACTTCCTGCGCGGGCTGCGCTATGTGGTGCTTGACGAAGTGCACAGCTACCGCGGCGTGTTCGGCGCGCATATCGCCAATCTGCTGCGCCGCCTACGCCGAGTCTGCGCGCTCTACCGCGTAAATCCGGTGTTTTACGGAGCATCCGCCACGAGCGCGAACCCTGCCGAGTCTTTCGCCAAGCTCATTGGAGTGCCCGAGGGGAACGTTGACGCGATTACCGCATCGACCGCACCCCGCGGAGAATCCACCGTCATCCTGTGGGAACCGGAGTTTCTGCCCGATACACAGGTGAGGGATAAACTCGCCGCCGGCGCGAGCGCCTTCGACACCCGTTCCGAGGCGGAAAAGCAGGCACCGCAGCGTATCTCCGCTATCGAACAGGGCGCGCAGATGCTCACTGATCTGGTACTCTCACGCACCCGCACGCTTGCCTTCACCCGGTCGCGGCGCGGTGCCGAGCTGATCTCTCAGCGAGCGCAGCGCTACCTTGATGAGACCGAGGCAGGGCTGGCGCATCGGGTGGCGGCATACCGTTCGGGGTATATGCCAGAGGAACGCCGTGAGCTTGAGCATCGGCTGCGTACCGGCGAACTGCTCGGGCTGGCAAGCACCTCTGCACTTGAGCTGGGTATCGATATTTCCGGGCTGGATGCGGTACTCGTGGCGGGCTGGCCCGGAACCCGCGCATCCTTTATTCAGCGGATTGGGCGTGCCGGTCGCGGGGGTCAGGATGCGCTCGCTGTGCTTATCGCTGGGGACGATCCGTTGGATACGTACCTGGTGCATCATCCGCAGGCGATTTGGGCAGAGCGTGGAGGCTACCGTTTTCGACCCGACGAACCCGTATGTGCTTTCGCCGCATTTGTGCGCTGCTGCGGCGGAGTCGCCGTTGCGTGCCGAGGAGCTTTCGCTGTTCGGCGAGCATACTGAGGCTCTGCTTAACCGGTTGGTGCAGCAGAATTATCTGCGCCGCAGGGCGGATGGCTGGTATTGGACGCACGCGGAGTCGGCGACGAATCTGGTGGATCTGCGTGCCACCGGCGGTGGTCCCTATCAGTTGATTGATGCCGAGGATGGTTCGCTGATTGGCACCATGGATTCGGCGCAGGCGATGACTCAGGGACACCCTGGTGCTATCTATATTCACCAGAACGCCCAATACTTGGTGGAGTCCCTGGATGAAGCGGCGCGCGTTATTCTGCTCTCGCGGGTGTACCCCGACTATTACACGCGGGCGATTGAGGCGACCGAGGTGAAGATTCTGCAGGAAAAGGCGGGTGTGCGGTACGGATTCGACGGCGCTCAGCCCGATACTGCTGGTCTGACGCTGCATCGCGGGCGGGTTCAGGTGGCCGATCAGGTTATGGGCTTTCAACGGTTTTCGGTGTACGGCAGTGAGTACTTGGGTGATGAGCCGATGGAGATGCCGCCGAGCATCCTGATGACCGAGGCTATCTGGTTTACCTTTGAACCGAGCTACCTGTTTGCCGCCGGTGTGACCGAACCTGATACACCCGGCACCCTGCACGCCGCCGAACACGCCGCCATCGGCCTACTACCACTGATCGCCACCTGCGACCGCTGGGACTTAGGCGGACTCTCCACCTGTACCACGCCGATACAGAACGCCCCACCATCTTCGTATACGATGCAGCACCCGGCGGAGCAGGCTTTACCCAGCGCGGGTTTGAGGCGGTTCGCACCTGGCTGGGCGCAACCCTGGACGCCATTAATTCCTGCGGATGCGAGAGCGGCTGCCCCTCCTGCGTGCAGTCTCCCAAATGCGGCAACCGCAACGAACCACTGTCGAAGGCAGGCGCACAAAACCTACTGCGGGCAATGCTGCACTCACTCGATGAGGTTGGGTAGCTTCCTACCCCCTCTTTCCATAAAAAATTAATAAATATTTTATTAAATAAATGATTTTTCTAAAATCATTATATATCTCTTACATCCTGGTCGAGTCACCCTATCACAGAGACGACTAGTATTCGCAGGGTCTGGATAACCTCACAAAACGTTGATTTACTGTATAAATACAATCGCCGAGTAATCTGAAAACCTTTATGATTTATGGCTGCAAAATCAGATAAAAATTAGTCAGTATAAGTCATAAGCTAATCAAAAAGGAACTGAAATGGAAAATAACCCAACATCTGCAAATAATTTTCTTCACAAAAGTAAAAACACTTAGATGTAGGCCACTTATAAATTGCACCTACACCAGTAACATATCCTCAAACTCCTATAGTATATTACTATAACTCTATTGAATACCCAGGTTTTATACTCATTAACCTAGAAACAAGTCATGAGGAAATTTTCATGTTATCGATATAGACGTAGTTTACATTAAGCCTTTTACGGGAAATAAAGGTCATTTATCACACTAAGGATTATTATGAATCTCCAGCTTACCGATAAAGTTTTTATTGTGACCGGCGGGACCAGCGGAATTGGCCTGGCAACATCCGAAATTCTTACTCAGGAAGGAGCAAAAGTTGTAGTTTTGGCACGAGGAACACATGATACAGAACTCCCCTATGGAGTTGATTTCATTCAAACCGACATCACGCATACTAAATCTGCTGAATATGCAGTTCATAATACTTTAAAATTGCATGGCAGGATTGATGGAATAGTAAATAACGCTGCCGTCTTGGTTTCTCAGCCTTCATTTAGTGATATTAATGATTCCCAATGGCATGAAGTTTTCAATCTTAACCTGTACGCAGGAATTCGTTTAATTAGGATCGTCTTGCCAATTTTATCCTCAAACGCCGAGGGTGGTTCTATTGTTCACGTCGGCAGTGAGGCAGGTCGAATGCCCGATCCGACTATTGCCGACTATGCAGCCACTAAAGCTGCTTTACTTTCACTCTCAAAGTCTCTATCAATAGAATACGGGCCTTCAGGAGTACGTTCAAATGTAGTTTCTCCTGGCCCAACTCGAACCGCCCTTTTTGATGCACCTGGAGGATTTGCCAAACAATTGGCAACAAGGTTTGGACTTGATACAGAAGCCGCTATTGAACACTTTATTCAAGAAGAACGACGGCTACCAATCGGACACATTGGCAGCCCTGAAAATGTGGCTGATTTAATAGCTTATCTACTCTCCCCTAGGGCACAGCAGGTAACTGGTGCTGAATGGTCAGTTGATGGTGGAGCATTACGGCAAATCTGATGAATATTACAGTAGATCCCTACTTTGCAGACAATATGACTCAGTATTTACTTATACCATCATACGAAGGACATCCAGAGGTACCTGCACTCATTCATTATTCTCCAAATATGGAAGAGGAGGAAACTACGCAGAATTGGGTTGTTTGGTCTCATGGAGGTTCATGGCAATATGGTTCTGCTTTATCATGGAGTTCTGCCACTGCTCAACTATCTTATTTATCGGGATGGAATTTACTCTCTGTAGATTACAGGCTTGCGCCCGAACATCCACATCCGGCAGCAATCATAGATATATTAACGGCAATTAGCTGGATACGCCGCACTTACCCTCATGCTCGGATTGTTATTGGTGGTGACAGCGCTGGAGGTACTTTAGCCACTTGTGCAGCTGCTACGTCCTATGGCAAACGGCAGGCTTTAGAGGCACAGGTTCTGGCATACCCGCCACTAGACCCAACATGCCAAGCAGGCTCATATAACGCTAATCCGATGTCTTTTCCTCAGACCAAAGCTCTTCGTAAAGCGTGGAAATTATTACAAGGTCACAATCAGTCCCCTCACTACCCGCATATACCTATAACCCCATTTGAGGTTGCAAATCTAAATGGTATATGCCGGACTTACCTTATTGTAGGTGAGCATGATCCGGTTCGTGATGATGTATATCTCTACGCGAAATTCTTCGTGCAGCAGCAGTTCCTGTTGAGTATAAACTCTTATCAGGAGTGCCGCATGGTGACTTTTTAAAATACAACAGTCCAACAATTCATTACATATCTTCATTACTTCAAAATATATAGCAGTACAAAGGCCAAAGAAAGGACCTTAATTAATATGTCTATCTCAGTTCCTGCTCCTCTTGAAGCACTTGTACGCCATTTTGCTGATCTTCGAGATGGAAACCATTTCGGGGAAGTGTCACGCTTAGGAAAGGAGCAGATGTTTTACAAAGCAGTAGAGTTGCTAGACGGTTCTGCCCGTTCTGTCCTCAACGAATTTAATACGTATCTCCTATTAGGTACTGGTCATGTAGATTTTACTGATGTTCGCAGGGATCCACAGGGAGGACTCATAGCTTCATGGATGTTAGTTTGGGAAGAGCAGGAAAAAGCAGGATTACCTCCTATAAGTCTTGTCGCCACTTATGGGGCTGGATTCCACCATCCACATCTACGAGGAGCCACAGTGCGCGAATGGCCGCTAAATGTAAATACGCATCAACAGGCACAGGAGCTTATTCCTGTCTTACGCACAATAGCTGGTTCAGACTTACATAATATCGTGTTCAAGGTAGGCGGCGACTGGCGGATTATTCCTGCTACAGTACAGAATCGGGTGGGAAAGTTATGAGCGCTGTACTGAAAGATACACGTGTACCTTTGATAATATCTGTGCTCGATCAATCTGCAATAACAGATCATTCCAGAAATCTTAGTGCCTTTGGCGTTGAAATGTGTTCAGAAAATACTTGTCCGAATACCATTCTGAATTAAATTGTATTTAAGAGAACACGGAGAGTGTCCTGAGAGCTACTTCCTGGAAGTGCAGAATGGGTGAGGAAACGTTGACCGTCATCTTCTGGTAGGTGAAGTGCTTCATAGCTAAGCTCCATATTTCCAACTTCTGGATGATGCAATTTTTTGATGCCGCTGGTGCACAAGCGAACAGTGTGTTGATTCCATAACCGGGCAAAATCCTGGCTACCCGTATTAAGCTCATCTATTAGATCTTGTAACCGAGCATCGTCTGGAAACTGTGCCGCAATATAACGCAGAGAGGCAACAGCAGTGGCGGCTTCAAGTTCCCAGTCCCTGTAAAGCTTACGGGTAGGGAGATCGAGAAAAAGCATCCGAACCATATTTGGCCGTTCGGTTTTATGAGTGGGGGCTTCAAAGTCGAGATGACCTGCTAAAAGTATATGACCCGCTTTGTTCCACGCTAATATATCATTTCGACGCCCCAGTATGATTGCTGGCACCGATTCCATAGCAAGGAGCAAATTGAGCGCTCCTTTGTTGGGCGATTCAGGGTCACTTGGAATAACCCGTTTAACTGGGTTTGGGTGGGCTAATGCAAAAAGATGGGTACGTTCATCCGGAGTCAGTCGGAGTGCGCGGGCCAAAGACTCAATAATAGAATCCGAAGCATTCTGGGATTGTCCCTGTTCAAGGCGCGTATAGTACGTCACTGAGACACCAGCTAATTGCGCTAATTCTTCACGCCGTAAACCTGATACACGCCTACGCCCATATGAAGGCACACCCACATCCTCTGGTGACAACCTCCCCCGTCGTGAACGTAGGAATTCCCCAAATGGTTAACAAGTGGTGCTTTGTGTTGAGATTTTTTTGAGTAATGCTGTTGTAGCCCTCCATAGCTCTATTCTGCCATGCCAAGCTTTTATAAGACTATCCCTCTGAGTACTACCCAATATAGAGACCTGGTTAGCTTGTTTCATAACTTCCACAATGAAGCTATGCCTACAAATATCACATTTTCAGAAGAAAACGAGGCTTCAAGCCGTTTAAGCGGTACTCAGTGGATAGCTCTTGCTGTGTTGCTGACCGCTAATTTCACACTGGCTGTGGATTTCTCAATTTTGAACGTTACCTTACCCCATATTGGGCGGGAGCTCGGTTTCCCCACAGAAAATTTGCAGTGGATTGTAACCTCCTTCGCGCTATGCGCCGCGGGGTTTACTTTGTTGTTTGGACGTGTTGCTGATTTGTTCGGTCGGAAGAAGCTTTTTCTGATCGGAATTGTATTGTTGGGTATTGCTTCCTTAGCTGGCGGGCTTGCTCAGACTCCAGTAATACTTATACTTGCTCGCGTCGGCCAAGGTATTGCTACCGCTATAGTCACTCCTGCTGCCCTCTCCCTCATGACTACCACTTTCCCTGAAGGTCCAGCTCGTAGTAAGGTCTTGGGACTCAATGGAGCCCTTATGGCTGCTGGCTTCACGGCGGGGGCTGTTTTGGGTGGTGTGCTCACAGGCGTTGTAAGCTGGCGCTGGGCGTTCTTCATCAACGTGATTGTTGCTGTAGCGGTCATTATTACTGCTCCCTTTGTGCTACACGAAGAGCCTTCCGAAAACTCCCCCAAGCTCGATATTCCAGGAGCCGTTACAGTCACATTAGCTTTAGTGTCTTTAGTATTTGGAATCGATACCGCCGGTCATGCTGGTTGGGGCCATCCAGGGTCGTGGGGGCCTATTGCAATAGCAGTTGTATTACTCCTTATTTTTGGGCTATTGAACAAAAGGTATCGCAACCCCTAGTTGCGCTTTCTTTGCTACGCCGTGGAAACATCGCGTGGGGAAACAGCGCTGGACTTCTGGCCTTCGCAACCGAAACTTCACTTGTATTCATCCTTACTCTCTATTTACAAGAGATCCTAGGATTCAATGCTGTCACTGCTGGTCTCATGTTAGGTGTACTGGGTATCGGTACCGTGATTGGTGGCCTCATTGCTCCAAAAATTATAGGCCGAACAACTTCAAAAGCAGCTATTGTCATTGGTTTTGTTGTTCAGGGTATCTCAACTTTGCCTCTAGCGTTTGCAGATTCCTCTAATAGTTGGGTTGTGCCTTTATTGATCCTTACATTTATCGGTGGTGTAGCTAACTTAGTCGCTATTGTTGGGTACAATGTAACTTCCACAGCAGGTGTTCCTACTGAACAACAAGGCCTTGCAACAGGATTAGTCACGATGAGTCAGCAAGTTGGGATTACTTTAGGAACCCCAGTCATGTCTGCTGTACTAGCCAGCCAAATCAATACGGGTGTTCTTCCCGGCGTCCAGTTAGCTATTGCGGTTAATGCCGCCATAGCTTTAGCCTCAGCTGTGCTAATAGCATTTGCCCTGAAGCTACCTACTCAATAAAGTTGGATAGCGGTCTTGTGGGGTTACCCTGTTTTGTGGGCACTGATATGTCTACTCTCGGGTAACCCCACACCTACCGGCTAAGTTCCGCTCGGCAGTGCTGGTCTAGACAACGTTATGACCAACTATGACTGGTCTTCTCGGGATGCCTTAATGGACTGTTGAACATTACGGCTCAAAAGGATCACTGCATTAACGAGGGCCCAGAAGGCCACCAGTACCCAACCGGCAAGCCCCACCGAACTTTGCGAAATAATCAAAGCTACCGCAAAAACACCGATAGGACCTACTACCATCGATATCGAGTTCTGAAGCCCATTAATCCTTCCACGCATATGCTCCGGGGTAACCTGCAAGGAAACTACACCGGTCACGGCTCCTACCGCTGATGATGTTATTCCGAATATAAAGCACATCACCAGTGTGTATGCCACTGAATAAAATTGCACCAGCAGTATTAAGGACACAACATTAGACACGGCGGCAAAAAGAGTCATCGACCAAGCAGGGACCTTACTTCCAACAATGGTGTAAATTATGCCGCCAATAAGAAGACCCACTCCGACTGCGGCTAAAGCGTAACCATTTGCCTCATCATGGCCCGCAAGTGTCATGACCACTGGGAGTATAAGCGATTGGAGTACACTCACAAGGGCTAAACTAGCTACGTTTAAACCGGTAATCTTTCGGAGGACGGTATTATTTCGATGAAGCAAAAACGACAGTCCATCTCGCAAAGAGCCCCAGTAGGCCATCTTTGAACTATTTAAACCCGAGTCCTCAATAATCCCATAAGCCTTAGGCATGAAAATGCAGAGAATCCCTGCCGTCAGCGATGTTGCTGCCGTGATCCAGAAAACCATCTTAGCGTCCAGAAAATTTATGAGAAGGCCGCCACAGGTTGGACCTAAAACAATGGCTAGCGCACTCATGCTTTCACGTAAACCAACTAGCGCTTCCAGGGAACGTTGTGAGTCTCGCTGAACAGCATAGATCATTGCCTCCCGCGCATTCCAAGCGGGCAAGTCACCGATACCACTTAAAAATGCACACGTTAAAAACCAGGCGGGAGATAGCTGTCCAAAGGTACCTACAACGGCAAGCAGTCCAATACTAGATGCTGAAACGAAATCTCCTATCGCCGCCACTATGCGACGGTCATAATGGTCGATCACCGGACCAGAAAGGAGCCCGAACACGAATGTACTTGCCCCGCTTACTAGAGCAGCGAGACCCGCCACGATGACCTGACCAGTCGAGACAAGAATCAAGACAGGTAAGACGACATTTGCGATAGAGTTTCCCAAGAGGGAAATGAAAAAGGACCCGAAATAAGCAGTAATTTTCATGTATCACTCCACGTATCATGACCTACTAGCTTGGATTTTTTAATCGGCTAAGATGGCTTTCCCTTTTCCGGAGTTATTTTGAACATAATTTACTAGTTCAATAAGACTATCAAGATCGCCTTGCTTGGGGCTTTATTAGAGCGTTCAGGTAAAATCGACACTAGCACCTCCTATCGGACTCATCAGCCGGAATTTACGGGCTTCCTGGCTCTTCAGCGGTTCGATCGGAGGGAGTATTCTCGGGGATCTCGTCGCTGGATAATCCCTCATCGGGTGCATCCGCCTCAGAGTCCGGATGCGGTGCCCCGGCGCGCGATGTACCTTGCGCATCGCCGAGGAAAGCGAACGGTCCGTGCACAGCAGAGTTCACCCGAATATCCACGGTTTCGGGGCGGTCCGCGAGGGTGCATCCCACCAGATTGGCGTTATTATCTTGGGCTACCTGGGCGGCAATATCGCAAGGGTCCCCAGGGGTGATGCCGCGCAGCGCATCCGCCGCGGCGAGCGCCGCCAAGTCTGCTGCCTGCGCCGCCCGCCGGTTCGCCGTACTTACCCCGGCAAAACCGATGATGACGGTTGCCAGGATCAGCAGGGCAGCGATCATGCCTACTGCGAGTACGGTGCCGCTCCCCTCCTCAGGGTTTTCGGTCGGCAGCGACCGATCAGCCGCCTCGCACTGCGGTTTGGCGAACGACGGCAGACGTACGTTCCAGATGAAACCGGGCGTGACCATGTTTATTCGCCGCCAGCCGTCGTGGCGTTATCCGAGCTGCCCTCAACCCGTGCGGTCGCGGTGGCCTGCAGCCTCCAGCCGGTTACCGAGCCGATAACCCCCGGTGCCGCACGCTCAACCTGAACCCGAACCTGCCGTGCACCCGAAGTTTCTTCCACGGTCTGTACCTGCAGGTTAATGTTGGGGTCTATCCGCGAAACTTCATGCTGTACGGCGGCGAGGTTGTCTCCCCGGGCGAAGGCGCGTGCCGCGACTCGCGAGGATTCTTCGAGCCGCGACTGGGCTATGCCTACCGCTGCCGCTGAGAGACAGAGCGCGAGCACTGCGATCACGGCGGGCAGAGCGACCGCGAATTCGGCAGTCACGGCGCCTTCATCACGTGCGCGTAACCGCCAGGCGCGCATCATGCGGTGTATAAGCCTCATAGACGTTCCTTTCGTCGGGTTTGGGCAACTCTCGCGGTTTTCACGGGTAGTACCGGTTTAGAAAAGCCCAAAGGTCAGCCCAGAACCGCCCGTTGCAAGGGCGTTCTTGACCATATCTACGAGCATGCCGCGAATCTCGTCGGACTTGAGAATGGCGACCAGCAAACCGGCAAAACCGACGGCGGCGAGCATTACGATGCCGTATTCGGCGGTGCTGGCACCCTCCTCCGGGTCGTTTCGTTCGCGTATTCAACCTCGTCGGTGGGTGAGGTCATCTCGTGCAGTTCGGCGGCTTCATCCGTGCGAATTCCCGCGAAAAGTTCCTCGTGCTCGCTCAGGGAACGGCATTCTGCGGCGCATTCCTCAAGGGTGCAGCCGGCGGCAAGCGCCTGCGCTAGTTGTTGGGCAAGATGCGGTTCAAGCTGCTGCAGGTACATGTTCGTGTATTCGTCAAGTGCCTGCCCCAAAAGTACGGGGTTCTCTTCCGTGTGGGCATAGGATTCAAGGCATTCCTGAATTCCCTTGTGCGTGGTGTGCAGAACGGGAGCAGAGTGTACAACAGTCATTGTTGTTTCCTTTCATATAGTGTTATTTGATAATTTTTGTGGGTAGATTTGGTGCAACGTGCCCCGGGGTCAAGTCCACCGGTTTTATGCCAGCAGTCCCGGCAGAAGCGAGATCACAATCGGTATGATTCCGCAGCAGATAAAGGCCGGAAGCGAGCACAGTCCCAGCGGAAGAACCAACGCCACGGCGAGTTTTGCGGATGCTCGCTCCGCCGCCCGGCGCTCTTCAAGCCGATAGGTTGCCGAGCAGTGCCGCAGCAGCGCCGCGCTGGGTGTTCCCGCCGAATACGCCGGTGCCAGAATCCGAGCCAATTCCCGCAAGAGCGGATGGTCGTACCCGTCCCAGGCGGCCTGCCAATCGGCGCTTACCGTCAGGGTCAAGGTGATGTGCTCAAGCGCGTCGCTTATCGTTCGTTCTTCATGCGCGAGTGCCCGGCCAAGAGCCTGTAGGGCGCCGGTCAGGCTGAGCCCCGCACGCAATTGTGCGGCAAGAAGCTCAAGCATTAGCGCCGGATCCAGCGGCTCAGCCTCTGCAGAACCGCTAAACCCTACCGGTTCTTTCTGCGGTTTCCGTTCTCTTCGGCGCCGCCTAGTTCCTTGAGCGCGGGCATTCTTCTGCGCGGGTTCCTCAGCCAGCACGGAGCTGCATTCGGCTCGATGCACAAGCCGAGCCGTCCAGCGCCTCCCAAGAAGCGCCAGCGTGATGCCGAAAAAACCAGTCAGCAGGCCGGCCAGCGAACCAGTCAGTGCACCGACGGGATCCGTTCCCATCAGCCAGCCCATCACTAAGCCGATAAACGGCAGCCACGACAGTATCTTGCCGGTCGTTTTCGGCCCCGTCAGCGCACTTTCTCGCCCAAGAAGAGCATCCAGATGTTTTTCAGCGTGTTCGGCCGCAGCCCGTAGGGTCTGAGCCAGGGGCGCGCCGGTGGTTTCGTTCATGCGTAAACACAGGCCAAGTTCGCGGATGCGCTCCCGACTGTGTGCTCGCCGCGCGCTAAGGGCGCCCAGGGTTGTTCCCGCCGCGAAACCAAGCTGTTCTTCACGGGCCAAAGTGTCTAATAGCTCGTCAATATCGTCTTGGGTTTGCCGGTATGCCCGCTCGCGTCTGCTGCCCGTCAGCCGGTGCAGCGCCCGGTGAAGGAGCGAGGACTTTTCGGGTTCGTTCCTATCAGCATTCCCCGTTTGCCGACTTTGTGCTGCGGAACTGTGAACCGTAAAGCCGTCAGCACCAGGCGGATGCCGGGTACGGTTTTCAGCCGTTGCTTCGCGCAGGCTCAGGCCCGCATCCAGGGTTGCAGATATACCGCGCAACGCTTGCGGCCATAGACGCATCTCGGTTGAGGTTGGTGGAGTCGGCGGGATAAGCCCTTGAAACCGTGTCTTTAGCCGAGGCTGTGTTGTGGTGGGCAGATACTCGCCAAATGCCATGCTGTCGCCCGCGTTTTTATGCGCTATTCTCTGAGACGAACCGGCAGCGCGCGTCTTATGATGCACCATCAGGCTCATAGTTCCTCTCCTTCCTGGCTGCTACGGTCGGTTTGTTCCCGTGGTGCGTCTGTATAGGGCGGAACATCAGAATCGATGCGAACCCCGGGGTCGTATCCGTAGGTACATGGGGTAGACGCAGTTAGCATTTCGGGGGTTGCGCCGGGGTGTTCGTATGCGGGCTGCGCGGCTGTCGGGTACGGCTGGGCAGCGTGCCTATCCGGTGAAATAGCGTCCGTGGGAGGGTTCAGCGGTAAGTTTTCCCCGTTACCCTCAGGTAGGGTGCCGCCCGCCGAATTGTCTGCCGTTGAGCCTTCGCCCGGCAAGAGTTCACCCACAGAGCCGAGCTCGCACGGCGTTACCACCAGCGCATCCTGGCGCAGGTCAAGCCGGTAAATTCCAGCGATCCGCCGCACGCCCTGCACCTGTTCTAGGTGAATAATGCGGTCAAATGCGGTAGAAGCGTGGAGGGCGACAGTGCGTTCATCCAAACCGGCGAGCGCGCCCAGCGCGGCAAGACGATGCGGCACAGCAAACGCGGAATTCGCATGCAGCGTTGTACCTGCGCCCTGGTGCCCGGTGTTCATGGCGTTAAGCAGGTGCAGGATTTCAGACCCGCGACACTCCCCCACCATAAGCCGATCGGGTGCCATACGCAGAGCTTGCACCAGCAGGTCTCCCAGCGTGATCTCTCCGGCGCCTTCGGCATTCGCGGCACGGGTTTTGAGGCTCACCGTATGCGGATGCTGTGGGCTCAGTTCCGGGGTATCTTCCAGGATCATGAGGCGTTCCCAGGCTTCGCATTCGCCCAAAAGCGCGTTGAGAAGCGTGGTTTTTCCGGTACCGGTTCCCCCGCTGACGACAAAGTTCTGCCGCCGCGCAATCATGGTGCGCAAGGCTTGCTCGGTCGCCGCATCAAACATGCCGCTTTCGCGGAGCGCAGTAAGTGTCAAACAGCTTTGGGCAGGCAGACGAATAGACAGGTGCGTGTTCTCGACCAGCGGCGGAATAACCGCGTGAATACGCCGACCGGAGTCATCGTGCACGTCATCCGCAGGATGCGCCGCATCGAGCCTGCCGCCATGCGCCCTAATGAGACGGTTGGCGAGTTGGCGTACCTGCGCCTCGGTCTCGAAGGTGAGGGTTACCGGTTGGGTTTGTCCGTGCGCCTGAACCCACACATCCTGCGGGGAATTCACGTAAATATCGGTGATTCCGGGAATATGTGTGAGGGTTTCAAGCGCACCCAGACCGTAAAGTTCGGCGTGCAAGCAGGACAGCGCCCGCGATACGAGGTCGGGCTCGTTCTCGGCAGGAAACTCGTGGTTTTCGTCCCCGTACATGTCCTCTCCACAGGCCTGCTGCACCGCCAACGTTAGGTCTTTACTCGACCACAATCGGGGATTTTCGCCGTCTGCCGAAGCAGCGGGTGAAGCCTGATCGGTCTCGGCGTGCGGGCTGGGTGGGCGCGCCAGCAGATAGTGAGGGCATGCCGGGCGATGCGCCGCGCGCGGTGATCCTCAAACACCGGAATAGGGGTGAGCCCCAGGTGTTCTCTCGTCTCGACTGAAAAATCGGGTGCCATCAGCTCTTGAGGCGGCATGCAGGTGCCAACAATCGAGAGGGTTTCGGGTGGGGCATAGTTTCCACAAGCGACGAAGTCTGTTTGCTCGGGGGCAAACCCGTCGGTGCCTGCTGCCTCGGCACTGCCCGATCTATAAGCGCTACCGGCGCCGCGAGAGAACGCCCGGAAAACGCCGTGTTCTGCCGTTTGGGTGCGAAATACTGCCTGAGGTGAAGGAGGTAAAGCTGCCATACCCCTATTTCACAGGTTTTCGCGCATGCGCACGGCAGCCGAGCAGCAGACTGTGGATAACTTCGCCCTATGGGACACTTTTACGGGGTATCCACAGGGCAGGAGGCCATTCCCGTACCATCTCTCCGCTCGCCCAGCGTGCACACCGCGCTTTTATGTCGCTCTATGACGCGCCGCGCTAACCGCGCCACTTTGCGCCCGGCCCATCAATCGCCTTACTCTGTTGCCTTGTCTTCATGAGACGGTTTATGTACCGGGTTATATGCAGACACACCAATGATTGCAGACCCAATGAGCACGGCTGCCAGACACCAGTGACGACGATTCATCTGCCCTCACTCACTTTCGACCGGTGTAACCAGTCCTGTGTTCCCATCGACCCGAATCGTCTGACCCGACACAATATCCTGCGTACCGGATTGAGTACCGAGTACAGCGGGAATCCCGACCTCGCGCGCGACAATGGCCGCGTGAGAAAGCGGACCTCCAGTATCAGCCACCACGGCGGCAGCCACATTGAACAGTGGGGTCCAGGTGGGATCGGTGTACCGGCACACGAGTACTTCGCCCGGTTCCAGCAGCCCAAACTCTTCCGGTCCGTGGATGACCCGTGCCGTGCCCATCGTCACCCCTGGGCTCGCGCCAACTCCTTTGATGCCGTCCGTCTCAGACCGGTGATTCCCCCGGTCCCACCACAGAGCCTCAGCGGTTGTGCGCTTCGGCTTTCGGCGCGAAATCCTCTGCTGAAGATCGGAGGATGGTTCTTCTGCAAGCAGCGCAGATTCCACCTCGTCAAACAGCGCATAGATTACATCTGAGGGATTCGCCAAGACGCCGCGTTCAACGAGTCGATGTGCGATCTCGTCCATGACCCTACGAGCCTCAACAAACCATTCTTCGATGAGATACAGAGAGCCTTCACGTGCGACATGCAGAGCCCGCAGCGCGGTGACCGTCTTATCCCAACGTTTATGCAGGAACCGCGGCAGTCGGCTGCGCACGAGCTGACGTTTATCGGCCTGATCTGCATCCATGGTGTGCCTGCCACGAATACCGGCGGCAATCAGCGTGAAAAATGCTTCAGGGTTCTCGCCCCAAGACCTGCTTGAATAGGGCAGGTACATGCACGGTGTGCGCGCCCCAATCCGCGACAGCGTCTGCTGAACCTCTTCGAGAAACGCCGGCCCGTTGGCGTGCTTCGAGAGAGATTCAACCGCGTTATCTGTTTCCACAAGGACGTCGTCGAGACCGAGTTCGCGGGCGCGCTCGCAGAGACGCGAAATCTCACGGTCGATATGTGCCGTCACAAAATCGAGGTTCGCGAATAAATCCTCGGTGGTGACGCTTGGGCCGAGCCGCGCAATTTTAATCATCACATCCGCCTCAGCACGTTTGAACATTAGCGGTATGAGGTAGCGCGAGAAGCGAGCGCGCGTAAGCTCAGCTGCCGCATCAACCGCACGGTGACTCCGTGCGATCAGGTCACGGTCGGTGATACTCTCAAGCGCCCGATTATCCGCCTGGAATGTTTCAAGTTCACGTTTCCAATCCAGCGAGTCTGTATTCCAGTCGGGGTTAGCCGCCGAAAAAGCCTGTCGGATCGTGCGCGGCAGGTACGTTACGATGCGCGGCGAAACACGCGGCCACGTTGCATGAACGCTCGCAATCCCCTCATCGCTGATGCGGATAACACGATCAACGGGCGCTGTATCCACGCCGAAAGAACCGAGAACTTGCTGAACTTCCTGCTGTACCTTGCGCACAGGCATGATGTCTAAGGGATACGGTGCGGGATAATGCTCGATCAGGTCATCACGCATCATCTGTAGAATCTTTGACTGTGCAGGTCCGTGTCCCGGGTCGGTTTTCGACAGATTCGATAAAGATGTAATCGGTCGAGTCTGCAAGAGGTAGAGCTCATTGCCGCATATACCCCACTCGATATCTTGGGGTGCGTTGTAATAGGCGGATACCTGCCGCCCGAGAGCATGGAGCCGTCGAAGATCGGAGTCTGACAGGCATGAAGCCGCGCGATCATTCGGTGGAACCGGGCTTATCTTAGTCCCACCAGTGTGGTCGAGGTCGATGCGCGTTTCTTTATCCCCGATAATCGTCTCGACGGCGTGCCCCTGTGAGTCCAGCGTAAATGTATCCGGGTTGACATGGGCGGCGACGACGGACTCGCCAAGACCGTAGGAGGCGCTGACGAGCATCCGGTTCGTCATACCAGAGATAGGATCTGCCGTAAATAAGACGCCCGCCACGTCTGCGGCAACCATTTCCTGCACCACCACGGCAAGTTCCGCCGATTCGTGGGAGAACCCGGCTTCTGTGCGGTATGCCACCGCCCGATCCGTCCAGAGGGGAAGCCCAGCATCGCCTTAGAGCATCGACGACAGAGTCTTCTCCCTGCACACCGAGATAGGTATCCTGCTGCCCCGCGAAACTCGCGCTGTCCAGGTCTTCCGTTGTCGCTGATGAACGTACCGCCACAACCGGCGATCCCAGCGCTCGGTAAGCCTCGATGACGGCATCTCGCACGGCACGCGGGACTTCCTGCTTCAGGATCAGCTCTCGTGCAGCGTGAGAGTTCGTACCGGTTGCCTCGTGAATAATATCTTCAGCAATCGGTGCGACGGCTGCCCTGTAGGCGTCGGTTGTCACGCAAAACCCTGGCGGCACATTCAGACCGGCGCGATGCATCGTTATAAGGTTGGCTCCCTTGCCGCCGACGCTGACTACCTGAGCGTCGCCGGAGGGATGACCTCGCCGGAACCAGGATATGAACGCGGTCGTCTCTTGTTCGTGTGGGGTCGTCATCGTCCGATCACTGCCTTAATTGTGCTTCGTGCCGATTGTCGTCTTATCCAGTCTCAGCGGAAAAGCGCTTTTCTATCTTCTTAGAATATCTGCCGCGGCGGGGTTTGGACATAGATTGTTGTCATCGAATTCGCCCTGACATGCAGGTTCGTTCACCGTCACCTTCGCATATTCTGGGTTCTCTCACCGATAATAGGAGTGTGTACATTCTCGTTGTTCCCCTTGATGCGCCAGCCAGCGGTTCGGTCATTCCGCTGGATGCGCATCCCGCGCGCGCCCACACGGGCACGGGAACATCGGGGCATGGTTCCCCATCCTCCCCCGCTTTTTGGGGAGTTTTTCACGTCGAATCCCTCGCCCCGGCGCAGCTGACCGGCACGCACACGAAGCTCAATATTCTGCGCGCCGACCGCGTGAGTACCGGGAATCTGCCCGCCTATGTGCGCGAAGTCGAACGTCGCTCTGACCCGCGCATTAACCCCGAGTCGAAGCAACCGCACGCACGCTGGATATGGGCTGACACCCGCACGATTGCGCCTATTCTGCTGCGCAAAGGGGTGCGGGTTCAGCTGTGCCACGATATGCGCCTGGTACAGCGCATTCTGCGCACCGCAAGCACTCACCCGAGCGGGCATGTTCGTTATGAACCCGTTCTCGACCTGGCGCAGGATACTGTCGAAAAGCCTGCAGGTAAGCTGCCCGTCGCACGCCAAATTGCCGGTCAGGGTGAGCTTTTCGGGGACGACTTTTTGACGGCGGCTGAGGAAAATACTGTATCCGGTCATGAGGCGGCACCGCCAACGCTGACATCGGCAGATACCGAGCTGGTGCACCGGCATCTTGACGAATTTACCGCGCAGCTGCGGGCGATCGCCACCGGTGCGCATCCCGAAAGGCTGCGGTTATTGGCGGCGGCGGAATCGGCAGGGTCTCTGGTCGCGGCAGAAATCGAATACTACGGAATTCCCTTTGACACCGCCGCGCATGATGCCCATTTGACTGAGATTTTGGGCCCGCGCCCGCCTGAAGGCGAGCATCCTGCCAAGCTGATGGAGCTTGCCGAGCAGATTCGTGCCGACCTTTTCGCGCCCCATCTGAATCCAGATTCTCCGCAGGAACTTTACGCGCGCTTCACGCCGCCGGGGTGAACGTTCCCAGTACCCGCTCCTATGTGCTCAAGGGCTGGGCTGAGGAGACTGCCACGCAGCGGGAACGGCGGTGGGCGCTCATCGAGCCCATTCTCAGGTACAAGAAGTTGTACCGCATCTTTACAGCAAATGGGTGGTCTTGGGCGGATTCCTGGGTGCGCAACGGTCGTTTTCGCCCGCACCTTGAAGTTGGAGGCGCCGCGACCGGGCGGTGGGGCGCATCCGGCGGCGGGGCTCTGCAGCTTCCCGCCGAGATCCGTTCGGCAATCCTAGCCCCCGAAGGCGAAGTTTTTCTCGTTTCTGACGGTTCGCAGATTGAGCCGCGCATCCTGGCGGCGCTCAGCCACGACGAGGCGCTGGCATCGGCGGGCCGCGGCACCGATATGTATGCGGGAATCGCCGAACTCGCCCGGCTTGAGGGCGTGGCACTTACCGAACGCGCACAGGCTAAGGTGGGGCTTCTCGCCATTATGTACGGCGGGCGCAGCGGAGAAATTGGGGCGCTGCTGCCGCATGTTGCCAAGCTTTTTCCGCGTGCGATGGAGTTTACGGAACGTGCGGCGCGCATCGGCGAGGTGGGCGGGCAGGTCACCACCTTTTTGGGGCGTACCTCACCCGCCCCAGATGAACGTTTCAAACGGACGGTCGCAGACCGTTCTACCCCTGCGGCTGAGTCGCGTGCTGTCTCCCTTTCGCGCTCTTACGGGCGTATGACCCGCAATTTTGTGGTGCAGGGAACGGCTGCGGAATGGGCGCTGTGCTGGATGGGCAGGGTGCGTTCGCGTCTGCTGACCGAGACGGTTTTCGGCATGCCCATGCGCACCAAAATTGTCTATTTCTGCACGATGAGCTGCTGCTGTGCGGCCCCAAGCTTGAGGCGGAGCGTGTCGAGAGGATTCTGCGGGAGTCTGCTGCAGAGGCGGCGCGCCTGCTTTTCGGGACGGTGCCGGTGGAGTTCCCGGTCTCAGTGACGGTCACAACCAACTATGCGGAAGGTAAATAGGCCCGCGCCGCCTACGCTCGTTTCCGTTCCCTCCCACGGGTCTTTAGGCACCGGTCAACGGCTGCTTACCCGGATGCGGGCGCTGGTTTAAGCACCGAATCATCCCACGATACCGTCCAGATGAGCGCATCAAAAATCTTATCGAGTACGATCGCGGTGAACCCCCACACGGTAAACTCGACCCGCGCATCGCCGCTAGAGTGCGCAACCTCAAACGCCGGGGTTTTATGGGTTATGCGCCCGCGCTTCACATATGCCGTATGCCGGTTGGCGGGATTGAGCAAATCTCGCACGGGCACCCGCGCAATCAGGGCAGACTCGTTCGTATCGACCACGCCAACCCGCGTGGGTGAAGCCCACCACCCCAGCACCGGGGTCACCCTGAAATCGCTCACGGCAAGCGGCAGGGTCGGCAGCTCCCCCCAGAATTTCAACACCCGCAGGGTCAAGCCCGGTCTCTTCCACGGCCTCGCGCAGGGCGGCGATGCGCCCCACCGGAACTCCCTGCTGGCGCGCCAGTTCGTAATCCTTGGGGTCGATTTTGCCGCCCGGGAATGCAGGCTGACCGGCGTGTGAGCGCAGAGTATCCGCCCGCACCAGAAGCAGAACGTCCAGGTTCTCGCCCACACACTCTGGGCATCCGTCAAAGTCTGCGGATGCGCTCGGTTCATCATCGAGTACCCCGAAGAGAATAAGCACTGCTGCCTCTTTGGAGAGTGTACTGTTGGGCGCGTACCGCATGAGGGAGTCTATCTTGAAATCGAGTTTTCCTGCGGCAAGGTTCGCGAGTGCATTGTGGGCTTGTTCGGCGGCGGTGTTCAGGGTGTTAGGCACTCAGCGGGTATCCTTCGGCGTGCAGTTGGCGGCGTGTGGCACCGGTGAGGAAGCGCAGGTGCAGGCGTTCACGACCGGGTGCCATTTCATATTTCATGAGTTTACGCGCTTTGATTTCGTTCGTCTCGCCTTCTCCCCAGGATGGGCACAGGTCGGCGATGGGGCAGACTCCGCAGGCGGGTTTGCGGGCGTGGCAGATGCGCCGCCCGTGGTAAACCATGCGGTGTGAGAAGTCGGTCCATTCGCGCGGTTCGATAAGCTCGGCAACGTCGTGTTCGACTTTGACGGGGTCGTCTTCGGTGGTGAGTCCCATGCGGCGTGCGAGCCTGCCGAAGTGGGTATCGACGGTCAGCCCGGGTACCCCGAAAGCGTTACCGAGTACCACGTTTGCGGTTTTGCGCCCGACTCCTGCCAGTTTCACCAGTTTATCGAGTGTTCCGGGCACTTCTCCGTCGTAGTCGTCGGTGAGCTGGCGGGCGAGTTTGACGATAGATTTCGCTTTGGCGCGGTAGAATCCGAGGGATTGAATATAGGGTTCGACATCTTCTTCGGTGGCGGCGGCGAGGGCGGGCGCATCCGGGTAGCGGGTGAAGAGCGCCGGGGTTACCTGATTGACGCGCACATCGGTAGTTTGCGCCGAGAGCACTGTGGCGATCAGCAGTTCAAAGGCGTTGGTGAAGTCGAGTTCAGCCACGGCGTAGGGGTAGGTTTCACCCAGGATACGGTTGATTTTGCGGGCGCGGCGCACGGTGGCAAGATGGCTTTCGGGGGCTTTGGCGAGTGCTTTCGCGCGGCGGCGTGCCGCCTGTGCAGCCTCAAACTCGGGCACGGTGCGAATGCTTAGCAGCTCACGTTCTTCCTCGGTGAGCTGTAGGGCTGGGGCTGTGTCGGTGGTGCTTTTCGGTGCGGATGCGCTCATAGCGCGAGCCTACCGGTTTTTGCCTGCTTTCCCAGCTAGGGGTACCGAAGTTCGCCGTTACCGCACGGTTTCTGCCGCTTTTGAGCGGGTAAATATGCCACACTAGGGGTATGTCTGCAACGATTTTTATTCTGAACGGCCCTAATCTGAATCTGCTGGGGCAGCGTCGCCCCGAGGTCTACGGGTACACGACCCTGCACGATATTGAACTGATGGTGCGCGAGCGCGCCGCCCTGCACGGCTTCGATATTGAGTTTATGCAGTCCAATCATGAGGGTGTGCTGGTGGATGAGATTCAGCGTGCACGCACCCGTGGCGCGGCGATTATTATCAACCCGGCGGCGTACACGCACACGTCGGTGGCGCTTCACGATGCGCTGGAGGCCGCCGAGCTGCCCGTCGTCGAGGTTCACCTCTCGAATGTGCACCGACGCGAGGAGTTTAGGCACCATTCGTATGTGTCCCCGCAGGCAACGGCGGTGATCGCCGGGGCAGGCGCCTACGGGTACGTGATGGCGGTAGATTTCTTGGCGCAGCATCTAGAGTCGGAGTAGATTTCTGCGTTAATTGAAGCACCCAGATGGGTTACGTTCTGTTCTAGGGGTAGCTACGATTAACCAACCCGCATTTTTCGATTCCACAGCGGGAAGGTGTATCCACCCCTGAAGGACTTCTTAAGGAGGACACATGAAGATCGCTCTTGTAGGTGCCACCGGAACAGCTGGTCGCGCCACCGCTCACGCCGCCCAGCAAGCAGGTCACGAGGTCATTGCTCTCTCTCGTGCCACAGGCATCGATCTGCATACCGGAGAAGGACTAGCTGAGGCTCTGAACGGCGCCCAGGTGGTCATCGACACGTCCAACGCTTTTCCAGCAGACCCCGCGGCCAGCCTGGTTGATACTTTTTCAGACGTTACCAAAACCCTAGAGAAAGCCTGCCAGCATGCTGGGGTACAGCATCTGGTTCACCTTTCCATCTGCAATATTGACCACCCCGCATTCGACGATTTGACTACTATCTCGCCAAGCGAGCGCAGGAGAAGGTTTTAGAGAACAGTTCCCTTCCGCACTCCATCGTCCGTTCTGCGCAGTGGATGGAGTTCGCTCTTAACCCTGCAGCCGTCACACAGACCGAGACCAACGTAAAGGTTCAAAACTGGCTGATTCAACCCATCGCTGTGGAGACTGTGGCAAAGGTACTCGTTCAAACTGCGACCGAAAGCCCGCGCAACCGGCAGATCGCTGGGCCCGAGCAAATCTGGCTTCCAGAACTGACCCAAACCTACCTGCACGCCATAGGTGATCGTCGAGAAGTAAGCGTTGTAGATCCTGTCTTAGATGCGCTCGCTGAGGGTGTTCTGCTTGCCCCCAAGAATGCAGAGTTACTTGGGCCCACGGTCGCTCAGTGGGCGGAGGAGCAGATACCCACAAACAGGTGACGTATTGGCACAGCATCTAGAGTCGGAGTAGAACCGAGAAGTATCGTCGTAGGGCCACTGCGTCGAGCGGTGGGGCGGGCATGCAAAGGTGCCTCACGCATCCAATAGCAGGGATACGCGAGGCACCTTATATCTTGGTTGTCATCGCACGGTTACCCAGCGATAACATTATGCGTTTATCGTGTTACAGCAGTTAGTTCTTGCAGGTTCCGGTCGCCACGGAAGCGGTGTTGCTGCCGCCAGCCTCAAGCGCCTGCTTCAGGGTGGATGCGGTTATCGCATAACCGGTCTGCCCCGTGCTGCTTTCACCGTCGGGAGCTTTACCGAAGACCACGCCCACAACGTTACCGTTCTCGTCAAGAACAGGCCCGCCGGAGTTACCGTGCTGCACATCTGCGGCAAGCTGGTAGACCTGGCGCATCGGGTTAGGCTTACCGGTCTCTACATCAATGGTCTGGGTATTGCCCACACCCTGCACGGTCGCAGGGAGCGCCTTGAACGGTCCACCCTGGGGGTAACCCATGAAGGTTACGGTCTCGCCAGGATTAGCGTTCCTGCCGATCGGCAGCGGATCCAGGTTCATCCCGGGCACGCGGATAAAGGCAAGATCCTGGGCGGTATCCATATAGACCACCTCGCCTGCCAGGTGCGCCCGCGCTGATCCCTCACCATAGGCGAGTTCACGCCCGAAAGCACGTGTGCGTTCGTTGCGATAAGCCCATGATCCACCACGAACCCGGAACCGGTTGAAGTGTATCCGCACTGTTCGGCGGCGCCAAGAATCTGCACAACAGAGGCAGAGGCGTTATCGAGCGCCTCCGTTTCTACGCCCTGGGTTGGCGCGCTGGTTTCCGGGGCGATCAGCTGGCGCACCTCGGGAATAGTGCCGGATGCGAGCACATCGTTACGAATATTTTCGATGCCGTTGCGCAGACCATCCGGAGTGTTCTCGACCATCCATGAGAGGGTCTTTGAGTTGTTCAACGCGGCGTTGAACTGCGGCAGGGGTACGGTGCGCATCGTGAGCGTCAAAACCACGAGCACAAGCGCGCAGGCGGCAACATTGAGCACGCCGCCAAAGAAACGTTCCACGCCTTTAAGCGGGGTTATATCTGTGACGCGGCGCAGGCTGCGGCCGCCAATGAGTCCCAACCACTGCCCCAGCGTTAGGCAGAGGATCAGGATACCGATAGCGGTAATCAGCCCCCATTTGGATCCCACAACCGCAACGGCAAGCGGGATGAGCCACGCGGCGGCGCATACGCCTAGAGCAAGACCAATAAAGGTGCCTAGCGTGGTGAAGAAGCCACTGCGCAGACCGGCAATGAAATAAAGCACGAGAATGACAGGAATAATAATGTCAAGGGGGCTAAAAGTTGCTGACATGAGCGTCCTCCTTGGTGAATACTAAAATGCGGTGAATCCGCACGGCGCGTCCGGAAGGCACGCCTGAGCATGAGAGAAGTCGAAGAGTTCGTGCGCTGCTCAAAGCCCTCTCACACTGTACATGCTGATGCTAGAGTGCGAAGCTGTGAATTTCTTAAGTTTTCCCCGTAAGCGCAGAAAACTTTTCCTCCTGGATGTTGTTTTTTAGATGCGGAAATAAAAAATATGAGGTACGCTCAGTATTAGTATTAGTTGAATATGTCACACACCAGCGATGCGGTTCACATCGTATCCGTCTCGCAGATGCGACCGTGTGACGCACAGATTTTCGAGCGAAAGAATCGCCCGCTATCCCACTCAAGGAGTAACTATGGATCTCGATATCCTTCGTCGTTCCCCGCTCTTCGCGACCCTCGATGACGCCGCGTTCAGGCTGCTTACAGACGATATCCAAGAAATTGATTTGTCCCGCAACGCTGTGCTCTTCTACGAGGGCGATCAGGGCGACCAGCTCTTCGCTGTGCTCTCCGGCAAGGTCAAGCTCGGGCGCACCGCCGCAGATGGGCGCGAAACATGGTTGCACTCATGGGACCCGGTGACGTCTTCGGCGAGATGGCGCTCTTCGACCCCTCCCCCCGCTCCACCAATGCCGTAGCGGTCTCCGAAACACGCCTGGCTGCTATCAAGCACGAATCCTTCAAACGTGCACAGCGACAGGATCCCAGCATCTCCGACCAGGTTATCAAGACCCTGGCACGCCGCCTGCGCCACTCCAACGAAGCGCTGGCAGACCTTGTCTTCTCCGACGTCCCCGGTCGCCTCGCTAAGGCTCTCCTCGACCTTGCAGACCGCTTTGGGCGCCCCGCAACCGACGGCATCCTCGTTGCCCACGAACTCACCCAGGAAGAACTGGCACAGCTTGTCGGTGCATCCCGCGAGACCGTTAATAAGGCACTGGCAGAGTTCGTTTCCCGCGGTTGGATTCGCCTAGAGGCTCGCGCAGTCGTGATTCTCGATTTGCCGCGACTGCGCCAACGCTCGCGCTAAGCTCTCTAACGGCACCCAAAGTCTTTACAGAAAACCGCATCCGATACGTCGTGTTATTCAACGATTTCGGATGCGGTTTTTGCGTGCTCTGCCTTTGCACCATAGTTTTCTTTAGCAGAAACGGGCTGTACGCGCAGGACTTACCCCCGGTGTTTTAGTTTGGTGAGGTACGCATCATGCGCTTGACAGGGAACCCGTCTCGCCTAGAGGCGATCCACCCTGAATCGCTTACAATGCATACCTCATCAAGCACGAACTTCCGCGCCTCGGCAGGGTATCCGCAGCGAGCGCCTAAGGCTGTCTCATAGGATGGAGCGAAGCGTAATCCGGTGAGACTGGTTGCCTTATAAAGCGAGTGCGGATAACTCTAGCAAGACGAAAGTTCTTATGACATTTATCAAGAATAAGGCGCGAGCGCGCTTGCTTAGAATGACTAACGTTGTGTAGAGTGTTTATCACCACGACCGGTTCCGCCTACTGCTTTGACAGTTAGGTCCAGGGCCGGTCTTCATCATACAGAGGGTACTCATGGGCGAGGACATCAAAGAATTTAAAACTTACAATGAACAAATAGATATTCTAGTCAGACGTGGTATGGACATAGGAGATCGCGACGAAGCGGTATTTTTACTTCAGCAGGTTAGCTATTATCGTTTGAGCGGTTATTGCTACCCGTTTCGGGAGTTTAAAAATAGCAGCCGTGCAGATACTTTCTTTCCAGGTACGCGGTTGAGAGATGTAGTTGACTTATATAGATTTGATTCTCGACTTCGTACAGCAACATTTACAGCTCTTACACCTATTGAGCTTGCAATACGTGCGCATCTTGGTCATGAACTAGGGAGTCTCGACCCTTTGATTCACCTCGATCCTTACAAGCTTGGAGTTAAAGTTCGTACCCCTAAAGAGAAGAAATATAACGGTTGGCGTAGACGTTATGAACATGAGCTTAAATCATCACGTGAAGACTTTGTTAATCACCACAAACAGAAATATGGCGGGAATCTTCCAGTATGGGCTGCCACGGAGATTATGGACTGGGGAAGCTTAACTTATCTTTACGAGCTTTCACCCCGTAGCGTGCAGAATACTATATCTGGTCAGTGCGACCTCACTGCGCCTCAATTGCGTAGCTGGCTTAAGGCTCTTAACATCGTGCGGAATATCTGCGCTCATCATGGTCGCCTTTTTAACAGGGTACATGCTATTTCACCTAAGCTACCTGCTCAAGGTACCCACACCGATCTCGACTGCATAAATACCGAATGGACACGCACTTTTGGGCAACTTACACTTGTGCAGTTTCTTTTAGACCGGTTCGCTGTCGGTAATAAAAAACTGTTACCGACAGTCGTACAATCGTTTCCAGAAGTTCAGATAGTCCCAATTTCACATATAGGAGCTCCTGATAACTGGCAAACGGCAAGTAGGCTCTGGAGCGTATAGCTGAAATAAGCATCGCCAAATTAAGATATAGCAGGCCTTCTCACATCTAGTTAGCAACGTAGACGTGCTGCCGGTTCAGATCCTCACGTTCGGCAATATCGAGCAACGCAGTCGCCATATCTGCCGGGGTAATCATCCAGCCACGAGAAAGCGGCTTGTGGGCGTCTAACCGATAAGAGCCTTTAGCTTTCATCGGCTGAATACGAGGGGCACGCACCGCAGTCCACTGCGCGGTGCTTTCCCACAACACCACGTCCATACGCCGCATATCATCGTAGGTCGCGCCCAAAAAGTGTTGCAGCAGCGGCAATACCACCCAGAGCTTGAAGAGCCCTTGATGAGCCCAATGTTCGGCGACCTCCGAAGAGATCACGACCAAACGTGATACCCCATGCTCTTGCATGGCGTCCAGAAGATTCTTTGTCCCGGCAGAGTAAAGGGTTGTTGGCGTTTTCGAGGTGCCGATCCCCACGGTACTGATGACCGTATCTACGCCTTGAAGCCAGGGTTTGAGGGCCTGAGCATCAAGAATATCTACAGCGCCCATGGTTAGGTTCGGGTGCTCAAGCTGAAGATTCTGCGGATTCCGGGCAAGTGCAACTACCTCATAGCCACGCGCAAGCGCCTGTTCCACGACCAAACGACCCACGTTTCCGGTAGCACCGGACACTAAAATTTTCATAGTTTTCGACTTTTGTTAGGGAATAGTGACCACAAGTTTACCGCGCACATGCCCCGTACCCAGTTCCTTATAACCGTCACGGATGGAACCAAGTTTGAAGGGGTACACATGCGCTAAGGTCACATCAATATCTCCCGATGCCACCAGATCGGCGACTTCTTTCAGGTCACCGGGCTGCGCATGCCGCGCCCCCGTAAACTGTGCGCCCTTCATCATCGCCTTCGGTGTAGGAATCAGCGTGCCCATCGCGGGCCCTTTCAGTCCGAGCTCTGCCCCTAACGGGATATAGTCCCCGCCGTAGCAGTCAAGCATTTTCGTAACCGGGGTCGGTGCTGCCTTGAGAATACGCTCCTTCAAACCGTCACCGTATGCAACCGGAATAGCCCCCAGAGAGCGCACAAACTCTGCGTTTTTCTCCGATGCGATACCGATAACTGTTGCCCCCCGATGCACCGCAAGCTGAACCGCCACGGCTCCCACACCGCCGGATGCGGCACTGATAACCAGCACATCCTCGGGTTTCAGATCGATTGCACGGAACGCCCCGCATGCGCTCTCCCCGGCGACGCCCAAGGCTGCGGCAACCTCAAAGTTCAGGTTCTCAGGTTTCGTAACAATATTCTGGGCAGAAGTCACCAGCTTCTCAGCCAGGGAGCCTTCCGTCACGCCGGAGCCGGGAGCGCTGCGCAGGGTTCCCAGTACCGCGTCCCCCACAGCAACATTGTTCACACCGGGGCCGAGGGCATCTATCACACCAGAAAAGTCACGCCCCACACCCTTCGGAAAACGTGCGGGACCGCGGCCAAACCACCAGGACGGGTGACGCAAACGGTTACTCGTCTCTGCGACACGAAGCGGCTTATACCCCTCAAAGGTTTCAGATCTATGGGGTTCAGTCCAACCGCTTTGACCGTCACACGGACTTCACCTTCGCCCGGCGTAGGCTCATCTGTCTCAACCATTTCTAGGACGCTGGGATCGCCATAGGCGTTGTACTGAATTTTGCGAATCATGAGTTTTTTCCTTTCACTGTGACTATCTGCCTACAACAAAGGCCGGATTCTCCACACAATGCGGAAAATCCGGCCTTCCAAGTCTTATGAGGGGGCAACAGAGGCCGACTTGAGTGGACCGACTGTGCCAAGCGTTCCTGTTTTAGACGACACCGGCACAACTTCAGTAAACGAAAGCATACACGCGCCGTCGTTCTTCACGAGCACGGGTTTCTTCACCTCAACGGTACGACGCTTTGCCAGCCACGATACCCCGGTTTCTGAGGCGGCGAGCGACTCAAGCATGCACATCACGGCGGGAGTCACCAGTTCCTCAAGGGTTTTACCCACCGTATTCGGCTGCCCGATACGATCTCCCAGTTCCGAGGTATCCTTGCTCTCCATGAGCGTGCGCACATTCACCCAGCTGCCCCACACAACCCTTGCCTTCCAGCAGCTTGGCGTTCTGCCCCACGGGAACAACCGTGGTGAAATAGGCGATGTCGTAGCGTTTATGGAAGAAGTCGGGCGACTGCCAGCGCGATACCGGGCGCAACAGGTCTGTGCGTAGTTTCAGTCCGCATGAGGTTAAGAACTGCCCGAAGCTCTTGTCTTGATCGGCGATTGCCTCACGCTGACTCATCTGTTCTTCACCCGCGCCGCTTTCGGCGACGTTCTGCCCGTCCTCACCGGCAAGAAGCAGACCGGTTTCTTCAAAGGACTCGCGAATAGCAGCGATCACGGTGCGTCGCGCGCAGGTTACGTTTGAATTTGAACTTGGCAGACCATTCATCGGGGGTCGGGCCGTACCAGGGGGTTGCGTCGTCGTCGCCGGGGGTCACGGTACCGCCTGGAAAAGCGACAACGCCCAAGGGTGAGGACCCCGGACGGTAGGTCAGAATGGTTTCAAGACCGTCTTCGCCGTCACGCACAAAGATGACTGACGCCGCTTGGCGGAGCGAGCATGCCCCTCCTGCATCCTCACCGCCTTCGGATACCCATGTTTCGGCGGCGGTGCGCATAAACTCCGGGATTTTATAAAGACGCTGAATCTGCTCGGTGCGTGCGGTAGGTGCAGATGAGCGCCCGGTAAAGATGCGCGGCTTCCGTTCTTCACCAACCACCGGAACTACTCCGGTGTACAGCTTCTGAGAAGGTGTCGTAGTCATGATCCTGAGAATATTAGACGTACTCGACGATGATTTCAACCTCAACTGGAGAGTCCAGCGGAAGCACCGGAACACCGACCGCCGAGCGGGCGTGCGTACCAGCCTCACCAAAGATCTCACCCAACAGCTCGGAGGCGCCGTTGATTACGCCGGGCTGACCGGTAAATTCCGGGTCAGATGCCACGAACCCCACAACTTTCACGACCTTCTTCACCCGGTCAAGGTCGCCGATAACGGACTTCACAGCGGCAAGCGCATTCAGCACTGCAATAGCGGCGTACTTCTTGGCGTCCTGAGGGGTCACGAATGTTGGGTCACCTGAATCCGAGACTTTACCGGTAGCGGGCAGCTGACCGCTGACGAATGGAAGCTGCCCGGAGGTATACACATAGTTCCCGCTCACCACGGCTGGTACATAGGCTGCGACAGGGGCTGCGACTTCGGGAAGTTGGTAGCCGAGTTCACGAATGCTCAGTTCGTAACGGGATTCAGTCATGGGGTTCTCCAGGGATGTGGTTGGTGGCACGTGCGCCGCATATATGTAGTGTTGTGTAGAAGCATATCGCAAAAGGAACGCTAAACCCGGCAACCGGAGGATTCAGGTTACCGGGCGTGGTGCAAGGCTTTAGCCTTCAATTTTCTCGCGCTTGAGGTAGGCGATGGGGTTACCCTGGGTGGGTGCCACCATGTTGCCTGCGGGGTTCGGTCCGCTGGGTGCGGGTGCGCCGGGCAGAACCGCAACGAGTTCCCACCCTTCCTCACCGTAGTTATCAAGGATTGCCTTGGTGGTGTGCACGATCAACGGCACAGTCAAATATTCCCATTTCTTCATAGCTCTAGGTTAGTCCTGTTCCCCGGCTCGAACAAGGTCATTGCGCTCTATTGCAGGTTCAACGCTCTAGGCGTAACAAAGGGGCAGAACGTGACGCCGAACGGTCACCTCGTGCACCGGATACGCCGGTCAGCCCCGCACCGAGTACATAACCCGCGAAATGACGCGGATTTTCGGGGCATAGATCCAGTGTTTTCACGATATAACCAAGGATGCGCATCCGGCGCGTTGCCCGCGAAGACGGGAAACCGGCAAGTTAAACCTAGAGTTTAACCCTTTTGAGGGATGCGTTCTCAGGTGTATCCGCTAAACTGAATGAATGGCTTCACGAAAAAAATCGCGCGCGCAACGGCGTCGCCCCAGTGACTTTTTGCAGTTTGTGGCGTTCAGTATCATTGCCGGGTTCTTGGTAGCAATTATCGTGGTACCCCCGGCGGTAGGTGTTGGCATGGTCGCTAATGCCTCAATGGCGTGGTTCCAGGATCTTCCGGAAGATATTTCAGAAGGTCCTTTCTCACGCCCATCGACCCTGTACGCCTCTGATGGTAAGACCGAGCTTGCGACCTTCTTCGAGGAAAACCGCACAGAGGTTAAGCTCGATCAGATGTCACCGCATATGCGTAATGCCATTATCTCGGTGGAAGACCGCGACTTCTACAACCACGGCGCCGTATCAGCTATCGGCATTGGTCGTGCGTTCGCGAATAACTTCCTGAACCCGAAGAAGCGTCAGGGTGCATCGACACTCACGCAGCAGTACGTGAACAACCTGATCGTTGATTCCGATGTGCAGCGCGGCGCAGATCCCACAACTCTGGGCGGGAATAAAGGCTATCTCGACAAGATCAAAGAGATGAAACTCGCTATCTCGATGGAGCAGAATAAGTCTAAAGACGAGATTCTTGAGGGCTACCTAAACATCGTGAACTTGGGCGGCACCAACTACGGTGTTGAGGCGGCGGCCCAATACTACTGGGGTATTTCCGCGAAGGATCTTTCGGTAGCCCAATCGGCCCTTCTCGCGGGTTTGGTGCAGTCACCGAACACTATGACCCAACGACCCACCCCGATTTGGCGCGTGAACGCCGCGATGTGGTGCTTGGCACCATGCTTCGTGACGGTAAGATTTCACAGCAAGAATACGATGAAGCCATTGCATCGCCTATTAAGCTCAATGTTCATCCGCCTGAGAAGGGCTGCTCTGTTGCGGGCGAAAGCTCATTCTTCTGTAACTACGTGGTGAACTATGTTGCGCTTGACGAATCTTTCGGGGCAACTCCTGAGGAGCGTTTGAACCTGCTCAACCGCGGCGGTTTTAAGCTTGTGAGTACTCTGAACCCCGAAGCGCAGAAGATCGCTAAACAGTCTGTGGAGGCTGTTCAGCCCGGTTCCACCAACACTAACAACGTGAACGCCGCTTTGACCAGTGTGGAGCCTGGCAGCGGTCGCGTAGTAGCGATGGCACAGAACGCCGAATGGGGTAAACCCAAGGATGCGAATGACCACTCGCAGACCCAGTTCAACTTCAACGTAGATTCGCTCTATGGCGGCACCCCCGGATTCCAGCCGGGCTCAACCTTCAAGCCCGTGGTGCTGTCCCAGTGGATTAACTCTGGTCGAGGTGTGAACGCCCAAATCGATGGTACGGCCCTATCCTACCCAAGCAACTTTGGGTGGAACGCCCGCTGTGTGGAGGGCGGTAAGTACTACTACCGCGACTCCGCTAACGGCTGGTCCTTCAAGAACGCGGTTCCGGGATACCAGACCTGGGGTACGGTCACCCACGGTATTCGTGTTTCGGCTAACTCCTACCTGTACTCGATGGTCAGTAAGCTCGACCTCTGCGATATCAGCGATATGGCGAATAAGCTGCACCTGCACGACGGTCTGGGCCAGCAGCTGTACGATCCGGGTCTGCTCAGTGCCAACATTGGTGGTACCAGGTACGGTGCTACCCCGCTGACCATGGCGAGCGCATACGCAACTTTCGCGAGCGAAGGTAAGTACTGTGAGCCGCGCCCACTTGAGAAGATTACTAAGAGTGACGGTTCGCCCATGAAGACTTACGAGTCTAAGTGTGAGCAGGCGATCAGCCCGGATATTGCTAACGGTGTGAGCTACGTGCTCAAGGGCGTGCTTGCTTCCGGAGGTTCAGCACCTAAGCGCGCTATCGGTCTGCCGGATGCTTCCGCCGCGAAGACCGGTACGAACGATAACTCCTCGCAGACCTGGATGGTCGGTTACACCCGCGGCCTGGCAACTGCTTCGTGGGTGGGCAGTAACGACTTGGGTTACCGCTCGATGAACGGTATTGCGATTAACGGTCGCGTGCTGGAGTACGTGGATGGTGCGACCTATGCGGGTGCCCAGTGGCAGCAGTTCATGCAGGCCATGGCACCGAAGTACAACACCGAGAAGTTTACTGAGCCCCCGGCATCGGTGACGTCAACAAACGTCAACGGTAACTAAGAGGGCGTACTGAAGAAAGGCACACGATGTGTGAGAACGCATCCGGTGCCCGCGCATCCGTGGCGGCTTCTGAAGCGGTACGTGGTTCGCACTTCACACAGAGTATGGTGAAGTTTGCGGCTGCGGGGCTCGCTTTGGGAGCCGCCACGGCGGCGTATGGGCGCTTCGTCGAATTGAATAATTTTCAGGTGCGCGAGGAAACTCTCGCGGTGCTTCCGGTGGGGTCGCCAAACTTTAGGATTCTGCATATTTCGGATATGCACATGATTCCGGGGCAGCGGGCGAAGACCGAGTTTATGCATTCTTTGGCGGGCCTGAACCCAGATTTGGTGGTGAATACGGGCGATAACCTCTCGCATGTGGGCGGGCTTGATCCTCTCTTGGAGGCGCTTGATCCTCTCCTGGATTTTCCGGGGGTTTTTGTGCCCGGCTCGAACTGCTATTTTGCTCCGGTGCTGAAGAATCCGGCGCGGTATCTGTGGCAGGCGCGCACGCCTCAGGAAATTGAGGAGGGGTCGCGTGTGCCGCTTCCGATTGAGCGTATGCATAACGCCTTTGAGTCGCGCGGATGGACGGGGCTTATTAACCGGTACGACGGCATCATGTTGGGTGGGCTGCGCCTGGAATTTTCGGGGGTGGATGATCCGCATCTGCGTTACGATGCTCATCCGGGGTTCTCACCGCAGGCGTTTGAGTCTTCGGATGTGCCGAGTATTCGTGTGGGTGTTGCGCATGCACCGTATATGCGCACTCTGCACAGATTTGTGCAGGATGGTGCCGAACTTATTTTTGCCGGTCACACGCATGGCGGGCAGGTGTGTCTGCCGGGCGGTCGTGCGCTCGTGAGTAACTGTGATTTGCCGCCTTCGCGTGCGAAGGGTGTGAGCTATCAGGGCAACGTTCCGGTGCAGGTTTCGGCGGGGCTGGGGACCTCACGGTTCGCGCCGGTGCGACTCTTCTGTCCCCCGGAGGCGGTGCTCGTCACCCTCACGGCAAAGAACGGGTAGATTTTCTTCCCCCTTCAGATTCCGCGAGCAGGTGGTTTTTTGGTCGAGCAGGTAGTATTTTCCTACCTGCTCGGTCAAAAGCTACCTGCTCGCGTGTAGAGTAAATACCGAAAAGCTTTCTCTGCATCAGTATTTATTACTACCGCATACCACATATTCCAGATACCTCTAGGTGCATACTCCGTCTACAATCTATACAAACCGAAACTTGGCTCTGTTACCCCTCTAGCACTACGACTTTCGTTTGCAAACGAAAAATACTGTAAACTAGGGAGAAATCCCCAAGTATGTATGAGTTAGGAGGTAGCAGTCATGACTGCCCAGCACACTCGAACTTTTGCGGCTGAACCTCTGCAAGAACAGATTATTCCGTTATCAGAAGAGTTCATCCAAAGCCTCACGGTTCAGGGGACTCTGCCGAATGGGCAAAAGGTTCAAGCCCCTGAACCCGTTGCCGACTTTGTTCGTGCACAATTTCAAGCTATTCTTGCTCACCACGATGTTTCCGTGCAGTTCAGCCCAGAAATTTTAACGACCAGCGAGGCAGCCGCAATCCTGGGACTGTCCCGCCCCACTCTTGCCAAGTGGGCTGATGAAGGACGGATACCTTCGCATAAAGCTGGCACTCACCGCAGGTTCAAACGCGAGGATGTTTTTGCTTTTCGCGAGCAGCGACGTATCGAGAAGAAGCAAGCGCTGCATGATCTCCTTGACTTTCAGAGTGCGCATCCTGAGCTTGATGAGGGCTAGGTTCAATTCGCCATGTTGTATAAGCTACGCCCATCTCAGCGAGTCTTAGTAGATGCGAATATCTTTTTTAGCCAGACTCTAACCGATTGGCTATTCTTCCTACATACCTATCTTCCCGAGTCTTTTACAATTCTATGCACTGAAGATATTCTCGCAGAAGTTCGGTATCACCTGCGCAGACGTCACCCTACTGCCAGCAGCAAAACCATTAAGACTAAAATTTCTAAAATCAGAATGTGCATAGATGATTTTGTTGAATTCTCGGGGTCTTCTTCGGGGGTACCTGATATCTACGATCTACACGTACACTCCGCAGCCCTAGACGGACATATTGATGTTCTGCTGACCGAAAACGTTAAAGATTTTCCTTCTCCATCTAAGTACAACGTTTCTACAGCCGACGATTTTTTCATAAAAATTGTTACTGATACACAAGGTTATAAAGAGGTTCTTGAAATCATACAGATGCAAAGAGAATACATGAGGCGAAGACATAAAAGTCTAGATCTAAGCGCATACCTTGATAAGAGCTAACTGCCCCAAATTTGCATCTCTAATTAGAGACCTACAAAGAGATCATCTATCTTCAACACAGGGCAAATAGATTTACATTCGTTGCTACCCAGCAGGTTAAACACATCCCATAACCTGCTCGCGTGTAGAGTAAATACCGGAAGACACTCCTCCCCACTACTGCAATGCATTGGAAAGGTACATGCGATATAACGACTACCAGCAACCTATCGGCGATGCCCTGCCCGACTACCGCGCGGGCGAGACTCCCAGCATTGATTGTTTACAGGGGCGCTACTGCCGCCTCGAAAAACTTGATGCAAAACGCCACGGCAACGACCTGTACGAGGTCTACGGTCCTGAAGCTCCCGAACAGAGTTTCACTTATTTGTCTTTGAACCCTGTTGCTGACCGGGCAGAGTTAGAGACCCTCCTCAAGCGCATGGAGGAATCCACCGACCCGTACTATCTGGCTGTGATAGATCAGGATGGGCGTGCGATTGGCACTTTAGCGCTCATGCGCATCAACCCCGCCCACCGTGTTATCGAGGTGGGCAGCGTGACGTATGGCGAACGTCTAAAACGCACTCGCGCCGCCACAGAGGTGCAATACCTTCTGGCGCAATACGTGTTTGAGACGCTGCACTATCGCCGCTACGAGTGGAAATGCGATGCACTGAATGAGCCTTCACGCCGCGCAGCCGAGCGCCTGGGCTTCACCTATGAGGGAACGTTCCGCCAAGCCGTCGTATATAAAGACCGCAACCGCGATACGGCGTGGTATTCAATGCTGGATACCGAATGGGAGCAGCGTAAACACCGGTTGCTGCAATGGCTGGATCCGAAGAATTTTGATGCGCACGGTCAGCAGCGCACCTCCTTGCGAGAGATCGCTTTATAGCCATTAGCCGAAAGGGGACTCTGAGGTATTGTCAGAGCCAAACGGCATAGATACCATGGTATTTTCTCAAGTCGAACGGAAGGGAATACCATGAAACCCTTGTGATTGTCACGCATCCTAATATCCATGATTCTATGGTCAGCAAAACCTGGGTTCACATGCTGCGCCAGCATCCGGATCGGTTTACCGTGCATGAGCTGTACAGCGAGTACCCTGACGGTGTGATTGATGTAGAGCGCGAGCAGGCTCTCGTGGAAGAGCACCAGAACATTGTGCTTCAGTTCCCGGTGTACTGGTTTAACTGCCCACCGCTTCTAAAACAGTGGTGCGACGAGGTGCTGACATACGGGTGGGCCTATGGCTCAAAGGGTAAGGCGTTCGAGAATAAGAAACTCGGCATTGCCGTCTCGCTGGGTGCTCCCGCCCCAGAGTACAGTGCGGAAGGTTCCGTCGGGTATACCGTCGCCGAAACCCTGCGTCCCTTCGAGCTGACGGCCAACTATATCAGCGCCGATTATCAGCCTCTCTTCACGTTCCATACCATCGACACCTATGAGAGCTACGATGAAGCCGCTGCCCAGCAGGTGGCAGACAGCGCGGATGACTACCTGGCGCATCTGAACACCTATTACGCCTAAGCTATGGTCGCGCAGCCTCCGCGAGCAGGTGGTTTTTGGTCGAGCAGGTAGGAAAATACTACCTGCTCGGTCAAAAGCTGCCTGCTCGCGTGCTAGGAGAAGGGGAAACGTTAAGCTCACCGATAAGAACGAGACGCTCAGGGCAGACGTAGCCGGTGCATCCGGGGTGCCCCTCTATAATTAAGAGCACTAACGCTCACACCATGTAGAAACGTTGAACCGCTAAGCAGGAGGAACCGAGCACGACCCGCACACACGCCCCCGGCACTTCTCGACGACGCAATCCCTTCCTGGAAACCGCCCCGGAGCCTATTCCCGCACCCGTGAACTACGATGAGGGCGAGCGCGCCCCTCTCAAATTCCTGCCGTATATTACCCCGATTCGGTGGCGCTGGACTATCGGCATGCTGGTCGCTGTTGGCGCGGCAATTCTCGAAATTTCTATTCCGCAGATGCTTCGGTTCATTGTCGATGAGCTTGTGCAGAATACAACCGAGGCGGGCGTCTGGATTGGCGGCGGACTAGTACTTTTGATCGGCGTGGGGAACGCATCGTTGGCGTATTGGCGGCGGTGGCTGATTGTGGATCCGACCTCCACGATGGAAATGCGGATGCGCATGAACTTCTTCGACAAGTTGCTGCGCGCGCCCCTGTCAATGATTGACCGTTGGTCATCCGGGCAGCTGCTCACCCGGTCAATGTCTGACCTGGGGACGATCCGCCGGTGGCTTTCGTTTGCGCTGGTGCAGATGACGTCGGTTGTGGTCATGTTCGTAACGGGCGGGTATTTTATGGTGACCGCATCCGCCCCGCTTGCGGTTATTTTTGTGGTGGCTATTCCGGTGCTGGTGCTCTCACTCATCAGCTATGTGCGCAAATATGAGGCTTACACCCGCGAGATTCAGCGGCTTACCAGTGATCTTTCGACCCGCATTGAGGAGTCTGTGCGCGGTATTCGGGTGGTGAAAGCGCTGGGCCGTTCCCCCGAGCAGATTACCGAGTATACCCGCGATGCCGAACATTTGAATGAGGTGGAGCATCGCCGTGCCATGTTGGTGGCGCGCGTGGGATTTTATCAGCGCGTGATTGTGGGGGCGGTGACGATGCTCGCCCTGCTGGTGGGCGCGCCGCAGGTGGCATCGGGTAGTCTTTCTTTGGGCGCGATGACCGCCTACTTTGCGGTGCTGACGGTGGTGTTGGGGCATGTGCTCCGTTCGACCGCGCTGATGGCATCATATTTGAATTACCGGGTGGCGTTTGAGCGTCACGTTGAGGTGATGGCGGATCCCGGCGATGAACAGGTACGACTAGTTGAGGAGGAGACCGTGGCCTATCTTTCAGGTGGCGCAATTTCTGTGGCGTGTGAGGCGGTGAGCTTCAGCTATGCCGAGCAGGCGAACACTGTAGATGCCGCCGATTCTGATGCGGTGGCTCGCGCGCACGAAGATTCTGCTGATACTCAGGCGCGCACGGCTACGGCTGATATTTCTGAGGAGCATTCCGGGCAGGATGGGGCTTCAACGGATCACGCCGAGCAGAGCGGTTTGGGCGGTTTTCTGGCGAAGATTCTAGGTTTTGCCAAGGGCTCGCAGGATCACCAGGACAGTGCCGGTTCCGCGCAGGAGGCGGACCCCGATCCTGCGGCGTTCCCGGAGTTACAGGCTGATATGCAGGATCCAAGCCCCGAGCCTACGGAGCAGGAACGCGAGTTTGCGCGTGCACAGCAGAAGGCTGCAACCTCCAAAACCCCGTCGGTACTTCACGATATTACGTTTAAGGCTTTTGCGGGTGAGATTCTGGCGCTCGTGGGGGCTACCGGCAGCGGAAAATCGACAATTCTCAACCTGATTCCGCGGTTCTATGAGCCCTCGTCGGGAAAGATTCTGCTGGGCGGTCACGATGCCGCCGATATGCCGCTGCCTGAGGTACGCGCGCAAATGGCCTCTGTTTTTGAGGAAGCCGTGCTGTTCTCGGGGTCGGTGCGTGAGAACGTCCTACTAGGGGTGCACGATCTTAGCTCTTCTGAGGAGGCGGATCAGCGTGTGCGCGCCGCCCTCACGATCGCGGCCTGCGATTTCGTGGACGACCTTCCCGAAGGGGTCAATACGATTATTGGCGAAGAGGGGTTGAGCCTCTCGGGCGGTCAGCGGCAGCGGCTTTCTTTGGCGCGTGCCCTGGCGGTCCGCCCGAGCGTACTGCTGCTTGATGATCCGTTCTCAGCATTGGATGTTCACACGGAAGAGAAGATTATTGAGGCGCTGCGCACCGGGCACGAAGGACTAGGCGGGGCTACCACCCTGCTGACCGCGCATCGTCCTTCAACGGTGGCGCTTGCCGACCGGGTGCTGCTGCTGGAGGATGGCCGTATTACCGCCCAAGGCACCCACACCGAGCTTATGAAGCTGCCGCAGTACCGCCGCCTAATGAGTGTGCAGGACGAGGATTAATGCCCACGCGCCTCGTGCCGAATTCCGACGAACGCACGAACCTGACCCCCGAAGAGCGGCGGCAGGCTCGGAAGCGTTCGTACCGTCTACTGCGCGAGATTTTGCGCCCGCATCGGCTGTCCCTGGCGATTTCGGTGGCGGCGGTGATACTCGGGGCGATCGCATCCGCCGTGCAGCCCTGGCTGATTGCACGCGTGCTCGATACCGCGATTGAACCACTCACCCGCGGCGACAGTGCCCCGCTTATATTCTTTGTGGTGCTCTTTGGGGCGACCGTGCTCGCTAACGGCACCCTGACCTGGGTGAATGTGGTGTATACGGTGAGGGTTTCGCTGGGTGTGCTGTTGAGCCTGCGCACGCGCGTGTTCCAGCATTCGCAGTCACTGAGCGTCTCGTTCCACGAGTCATATACATCGGGCCGCGTAATTTCGCGGCTGACAAGCGATATTGACACGATCCGCACCTTCTTAGACAGCGGTATCAGTCAGCTTGCCACAACCCTGCTGGGGATTGCGTTCTCAGTAATCGCCATTTCCTGTTGGATTGGCGCATCGGGCTGCTTCTGGTGGCTATGACGGTTCCCATCTGGCTGATAACCCGCTGGTTCCGCACCCGCTCAGAGACCGCATTCCGTGCCATGCGTAACGAATCTGCCCAGCTGACAAGCCGTTTTGTTGAAACCTACACCGGTATTCGAGCCATTAAGAGTTTCGGTGCAGAGGCGGATGCGCGCGCATCGTACGCACGCAACGCCGAACGGTACCGGGTTGCGGTCATGGATTCTATCAAGCTCTTCGGCATCTACTCCCCCGTGCTGATTCTGCTGGGCAATATTTTTGTGGCGGCGGCGCTTGTGATTGGTGGGTATGCGGTGCTCGGCGGCACCATGCAGGTGGGCACCCTGCTTGCGCTCATTATTTATGCGAACCGGGTGTTTGAGCCGATTATGACGCTCTCCGAGTTTTATAACGTACTCCAGTCGGCGTTTTCGGCGTTGGAGAAGGTTTCCGGGTTCTTAGCGGAGAAGCCACAGATTCAAGACCCGCAGCATCCGGTAAGCCTGCCGCAGTCCCCCGCCGCGCCGGTGGGCACCGAGAGTTCGGCAGAGGCAGCCCCGCTGGGTGAGATCGTTCTTGAGGATGCCGCATTCGGTTACACTGCGGGTCAGCACGCGCTCATGCCTACGTCGCTGAGGATTGCACCGGGGCAGACGGTGGCGCTCGTGGGTGAAACCGGTGCCGGAAAGTCTACGATTGCCAAATTAATTGCCCGTTTCTATGACGTTGATACCGGCAGGGTGCTTCTCGACGGCGTAGATGTGCGTTCCCTGACCGATCAGGAGCTGCGCCGAAACGTCGTTATGCTCACTCAGGAAGTTTTTCTGTTCTCGGCCTCGATTGCCGAGAACATTCGTTTGGGGAACCCGCAGGCGACCGACGACCAGGTACACCGGGCGGCGCAGGCTGTCGGCGCGGATGAGTTTATTCAGACCCTCCCGCAGGGGTACGGCACGATGCTCGGGCGCGGCGGTGTGAACCTTTCAACCGGGCAGCGTCAGCTTGTGTCTTTTGCCCGCGTTTTCTTGGCAAATCCGCGGGTACTGATTTTGGATGAGGCCACCGCATCCCTTGATATTCCCAGTGAGCGCGCAGTTCAGCATGCGCTCAATGCCTTGTTGGCGGGGCGTACCGCTGTGGTGATTGCGCATCGTCTTTCGACTGTGCTGAGTGCGGACCGGGTGCTGGTTGTTTCTGCGGGGTCTATTGTTGAGGATGGTTCACCGCAGGAGCTGATTGCCGCCGGTGGCGAGTTTGCCGCAATGTACACCTCGTGGGAGGATGCGCGGCAGGATTCAGACTCCCCCCGGCGCCTAACTCTTATGCGCACGTTTACCTATTGTGATACGTGCATGAGAGCCCTAAACGTTATAGTTCTTAGCTGTAACCGCCTGAGTAGACACGGCAAAGTTTTTTGTGGATGATAAAGGTGTCTTGCCGCTTCGTGGAGCGTGCAGATACTCATTCACTTAAACCCTTATAACCTCATGGAGGAAAATATGTCACGCAATGATGCGAGGAAATTTCTGGCTCAGGGCACCGCTTCTGCACTCACTCTTGCTCTTGGCCTGACCTTTGCCGCTCAGCCCGCTTTTGCGGAAACTGCGAAGGCGGCGGATCCTGCGCCGAGCGCATCCGCAGCCCCCAGCGCACCGGCGGCTGAAACGAACCCCGGATTCTCGGTAGATCCGACTCCTGCGGCACCTGTGCCCGCACCGGCCCCGAGTGACGGCCCGTCTCCGGAGGCTCCCGCACCCACGCCGAGCGAAAAGCCAGCGGCGGTGGTCTTCAAAGGATGTGCCCCAGACCCATATGTTCTATCAGGAGATCACGTGGCTGGGACAGACCGGTATTTCGACGGGCTGGCCCGATGGCACCTTCCGCCCGTCCCAGAATATTGAGCGCGCCGCAATTGCCGCATACTTCTACCGTATGGCTGGATCACCCGATGTTGTTCTGCCCAAGCAGTCGCCGTTTACCGACGTTGCTCCGAGCGATCCCTTCTACAAGGAGATCGTGTGGATGCACCAGCAGCACATCACGACCGGCTGGTCGGATGGCACGTTCCGCCCGCATGATCCCGTTACCCGTGAGGCCCTGGCGGCGTTCTTCTACCGCGCCGCTAATATGAACGACGATGCGGCACCGACTCAGGACCCCTTTAAGGATGTGACCTCGAAGAGCCCGTTCTACCGCGAAATCGCGTGGTTCAAGGCCCAGAAGATCACGACCGGTTGGCCCGACGGCACCTTCCGCCCGCATGAACCCGTTACTCGTGAGGCGACTGCCGCGTTTGTGTTCCGCATCGCCAAGATCTAGGCGAGTAATCTTGTATAGCCGCTGCGGGAAATGTTGAGCGTTTCTCTCAGGCGTCGCGTGTGCTTCCGCGTTTTTAGTGCATCAAGCAGAAGGCGGAAGCACACGCACAAGATACCGCGCCTACTCCCCTGGAAATGCAGGGTTTACAGGTTTTTGAGAGGGCTTATTCGTGTTGCTTTCCCTGGGCTCTTCGGCTATTATTGATGAGTTGCCTGCGGGTTGTCCGACAGGTTAACACCGGGATGTGGCGCAGCTTGGTAGCGCGCGTCGTTCGGGACGACGAGGTCGCAGGTTCAAATCCTGTCATCCCGACCATTGAGTAAACGCTCAAACCCACGTCATGGAAACCCCACGGCGTGGGTTTGCTTTATCTTATTGGATTTCGCAGTAGCTAAGCCAACGGACCGCAAACCACACATGCTCGTCATTCCAGAAGCCGATGGAGCATTATTATCTTCTCTAGCGGACTCTATAGACTACGTAGTCTTTTAATCGACGTCAAGGTTCCATGGGTGCAGAAAGTTCTCAGGCAGCCCGTTGGCTACCTCACCCTTGTTCTAGACAGGGCTACCAGATTGAACGAATTGACCTCTGATCACAACACTAGGAAGCACTAGTCAGAATTTGGATAATCCAGAAGATTCTTGGGTAATTCCAGCAAAGTACTAGTGAGGATATGAATAGATGTACAGGATGTGATGGAGCGGGGTATGGTTGTGTAGATTTATCTTACGAAAGTATATTCTGCGGTATATAATACATACAATATTTCTTGTAACCACTAAAGTTTCTACCGCTAAACTTACCGGTCACATTGACGTCACATTCAATTCTATTGAGTCAAACAAGAAAAACAACACAAAATGAGTATCACCACCAACACTAGTAACAGCATCACCTCACCGTCTGACACAATGTCGGCACAATCGATCAACCATGACATTATTAAATGGCTAGTAAACCGCCCCAACTGGCAACGCAATTTATTTCAGCGCATTGTGCGCAATGAAGCCATCGACAAGCGGTATATTGAACAGTTAGTCGATTTACTGGTGGTTAATAAAGATATCGACCTAGAGAATCCAGCTCTGACGATTAGCGAGCTACCTCAGGGTAGCGATGCGAAAGAATGTATGGCGATCTGTAGTGTTGGCGACTTGCAGGGCGTCAACGCTTTACTGGGCGGCCAGACGCTACGCTTCTCCCCGACCGGCATGACTATTGTCTATGGCGACAACGGCAGTGGAAAATCCGGATACGCACGCCTCCTCAAGCAGATAGTCGGCGCCCGCCATCATGAGGAAATTCTATCTAATGTGTTTACCAACGAGAGCTGCGCTCAATCAGCGCAGATCAACTATCGCAGCGGTGGCACTGATCAAGCAGCAACGTGGTCAAAATCATTCAATGATACGAAATTTGGGCGCGTCCACTTCTACGATGAAGCCTGCGGCAACGACTACCTACAAAACGAAACAGAGCTGTCGTATCGGCCATCAGTGCTCAGCCTTCTCGATCGTCTCATCGAACTCATTGACAAGGTGAGCGAAGAGATAGGAAAGCGCATCGCCGTCGAAGAGGCGGAGCAGTTTGCGCTTCCAAAAATACCGGAAGAAACTTCGGCAGCGAACTTCCTATCCGAACTTTCCGATCACACTGACCCACATTCTCTTGACCAGCTACTTGATGCCCATCAAGATCTTGATAAAGAACTTCAGGAGCACCGTCGAGAAGAAGCCCGCCTCCGAGCAACTGACCCCACAAAGGAGAAGACGAGACTCCTTGCGGTTGCAGAAGATGCCGAAGCACTAGCTGCTCACCTGAAATCCATTGAGAATACGTTATCGCCAACTGCCGCCGACCGCATTCTGGCACTAAAGCAGAAGGCACTGGAGTTACGCGCTAGCGCTGACGAAGTCTCATCCAGCTCTTTTGCAGATGAACCGCTTCCCGGCGTGGGGTCACAGACCTGGAGAGCGATGTGGGAGGCAGCAGAACGCTACGCGCAAGAAGAGGCATACCCTGACCGAGACTTCCCAGCTACAGAGGATGACGACGTCTGTGTGCTGTGTCAACAACCGTTGGCTCAGGACGCTCAAGCACGGTTGCGTCGCTTTCGTGACTACGTCCGCAACACCGTGCAGCAGCAGGCGAAGGATGCGGAACGTACATACAGTGCCGCAGTTGATCAATTTAAGAAGTTTGACGTAACGACCCCCAGTGTCCTATCTTGGCTGACCCACTTTGCTGACAACAACGATTTGAACAAGGACACTCTCGCCGCTGCCCTTGATGTTGCGGTCACGGCGAAAGAAAGAATCCTGGAGCGTCTTCAAGATAAAACTGACGAAAGCTGGGTAGAACTTGCGGCCATCGATATCTCTCTTGTACGTTCCCTTGCCACAGTGAAACGTAATGAAGCAAACGGTCTTGATGTCGATAGCTTCAAGAAGAGCCTCGATTCAGTCAAGAAGAAACTGCAGGAATGCGAGGGACTTCAAAAACTAGGGATTGTTAAAGAGGAGATTGTCAGCGAGATAAAGAGGCGTAAGCACGTCGCACTCCTCACTCGCAAGAAGAGAGAATTATCCACTGCGCAAGTAACCAAACTGAGTAAGCGTCTCGCAACAGATTACGTCACGAAAACGGTAAGCGATCATTTTCTATACGAGGCGAGTAATCTCAAGCTCGAACACGTTGTACTTTCGGATCCAAGGGGGTCGAAGGGAGTAATTCGTCAGATACCCGCCCTAAAGGAAGTATCCGCTGCTTCTAATATCTCTACTATGCAGGTGCTGAGTGAAGGCGAGCAGACAGCTGCAGGGTTGGCGGGATTCCTAACCGAGGTGTACTTCGACGAGAGTAAATCCGCCGTCATCTTCGACGACCCAATGTCGTCGCTTGATCACCAGCGAAGGAGCAACGCCGCAGCGCGTATAGTGGAGCTTGCGCAGGATCGGCAAGTTATTGTATTTACCCATGACCTGATTTTTCTTGCGGAGCTTGTAAAATGTGCCCGATACTTATCAGTCGAAGTGCATCAGCAAACAATCCAGCGCAACGGTTCTAAGCAGCCAGGTGAGATATCCGGCAACTTTCCTTGGAAAGCCAACGACACCGACTCTCGCATCAAAATCCTTAAAGAAGAGTTGGATAGAATCGCCGCAACACGGGATAGTATGTCGGGTGACACATACGAACGAAAAACGTCAGACTGGGCAGGAAAGTTATCGGAGACCTGGGAACGGACAATACGGAGCGATGTCATTTATCGAGTCGTAGATCGCAGCACCACAGAGGTTAAACCAATGTTAGTGCGTATTTTCGCGAGAATTTCGGGTGAAGACTATGAGGAATTTGAAAAAGGGTATTCCGCCACTTCAACTTGGGCCAGACGACACGATAAAAGCGAAGAGGTTAGTTATGTGGTTCCTGAGCCTGAGGGAGATGGAGCATGAACTTAATCGCTTAACGAAATGGCATGCGCGCGTGAGGCGCTATGCCAGCACGCCATGGACGCCAACTAGTCGTCAATAGCAGCCGACAAGGGGGCATGGTTAGGTATTCGAGTATTGATATGTTCTTCGGCACAACGCCGCAACAAGCTCTTCGAATCCATAGCAGGTGAGGGGTCCCATCACACACCGCTAACACGTCTCCCACAGCTTCGAGTGGGGTAGGCGAGAGGTAACCAACCCTAAACCCCCTGAGAGTAATCTTCAGGGGGTTTGCTGTATGTGCCTTCTGCTCGGATCACCCACTGAGCCGAGTCGAAAGTCTAAATATCCAATGTACGCAGCAGTTCGCGCGGCGGAATCACGCCGTCCTCAATGTAGGCGCGGAAGATAGGCGCCGCCTGCTCACCCGTGAAAACCTCTTCGGGGTGCACTTGAACAGGCATACGGTTACCAACCCATGTGATGTTTGTCCACGCATCGGGGTCGGTCACGGGTTTGCGGGCCACCGTGTACTGTTCATACGAACCATCTTCGGCAGTCACCCTAATTTCCACCGTCATCGCATGCGTAGAACCGGCACACTGTATATAGTTGCCGTGCGCCACCGAATCCTGGGGAACGTCATCAACATGGTTCACGCCTTCAGGCAGAGCCCACACCACAAGGGCGAAGCGTTTGTCACCCTCCAAAAAGTCGGGATCAGTGAGGCGTTGCTCGGTATCGTCGGCGAAAGACTGCGGAGTCTGGGGGACATCGAATCCGTTATATTCAGTCTTCCCCACCACCCTGTACGCAAAGTACGTCACGGACTTATTCCTCTCTCACGTTTTCTTCAGTAGGCACCAGAGTATCGAAGAGAAACCGTGCGTGCCAGCATATTCGTCACTTCGCCGGGCTAACCCCGCCCACTCATGAGGGCGAGCGCCATTTCGAGGGGGCCGCGCTGCTGAATTTTCTCCCACAGGGTGCACAGCATCATCGCCAGCACCCACCATACGAGCAGGAACCCGAACCAAAGCGCATAACCATAGATACTCCCCTGCTGCGGGGCGCGATAACCTTCACCAGCGACCATCGTCACAAGCCGCCCGCCACCGTAGAATGCCAGCCCCAGCATCACAATGGATGCGCTCAGCGACATTCGACCCAGCCGCGCGAACGGTTCCAGCACACCTTTTCCGGCGCTGAGCCGCGCAAATTCGCCCCAGGTGCAGACGGTTCCCACCACTCCCACGATGGTGAGTACGATCGGCCACGTGAGCGGTCCCAGTTGGGCATGCGGATACACCCACAGGTAGATGCTCACAGCAAGAGAACCCAGCGCCACCAGTATGCCCAGGCGTGCGCCAAGTTTTTCGTATCCTCGCCACAGCACTATGCCCAAGCCCATAAGCCAATGAGTTTGAACCCATCCTGAAACATGGTTCCCGCGCTCTCGTTCACGATTGCTGGGATTGCACGATGCAGCCAGTCGTCGGCAGTCCACCCGCCCACGCTCAGCCGCTCGTAAGTGAACGGCACGGCGGGGCTGGCGAGCACGGTCACGGCAAGCTGCACCCAAAACGGCATGTACACCAGCCCGATGCTCAGCAGAGTCAGCACAGCTAAGGGCAGAAGCATATCGAAACGGATGGGGAAGTCTTTCCACCCGGAAAAAGCTTGATCCGCAAAGGTGCTGTGTGGAAGTTGGGCGAGAATCCAGCCGAGCACGCAGAACGCCAGAAAACGCACGATACTGCTCGCAAAAAACTGCGGAAAAGCCACCTTGCGGGAGTATAAATATGCAGCCGCTCCCAGAACCACGGCAAATAGGTTCAATGCCTGCGGAAGCACCTGTGAAAGCCAGCTCAGATGTTTGCCGGGCACCAGGTTAAGGCTTACGCTCACGGGAATGAGCATGAGCAGAAGCGCAAAAGCGCGAGCGCTGTCTAACCCGGTATCTCGCCGGGTGTTGGTTTCCGGTAGCATGCATCTCCTGCTCGCTCGTGCCTGTGGTGGTGCATTCTACGGTACCGTGTTCTGCGGGCGGTTTCTAGCGGGGTCTGATGCTGTGACGGTTCGTGTTGAGGCTATGCTGCATCACGTGATGCCAATGTGTTTTGCCCTGGCTTAGGGCGCAGATGTGCGGGGTGGGGTGCAAGATACCGGATTGTTGTGTGCGGGTTATCCGCTGGCTTCGGAACGTCATGTGATACCTTGGGCAGCTGGAGTAGATTTCCTCGCCCGCTGTACTTGCGCCTAGTCTTTTTGAAAGAACACAGTCAGCCCCTCCTATGTGAATAACCCGAAGTATCTAAGGTATGCTTTCTTCACTATGAACGTTCTGGATGTTTCTCAGCTTGCCCAGCCCCTCGCCGCCGCGCACACGCATATTTTTGCTGCGGGTTCGCACGAAGCGTCCGGGGTTGAGGGTACCGCGCAGTATGTCTCGATTTTCTGGGTGACCTTAGCGGCGCTGCTTTCGCCCATCATGTCGCGGCTAACGGGCAAGCGCATCCCTGATGTGGTGTTCTTGCTGATCTGCGGTGTGCTCATTGGCCCGAACGTGCTGGGGCTGGCATCCGGCAGCGACGGCGGTATTCCGCTGCTGAAAGAGCTGGGTTTAGGCATGCTCTTTCTGATTGCCGGGTTTGAGATTAACGTCGATTCGCTACGTAACCGCCAGGGTAAAAGCGCAATCGCAACCTGGTTTATCTGTTTTGCGCTGGGCGTGCTGGGGGCGGCGCTCATCACCGGTTTCACCAGGGGTTTTAATACCTATATTGCGGTGGGTATTGCGCTGAGTTCCACAGCCCTGGGCACGCTGCTGCCCATGCTCAAATCCCATGGTGCGGCGGGTACTCGGGTGGGTAATGCGGTGCTGGTGCACGGTGCCGTTGGCGAGCTTTTTCCCGATTTTTTTGCGATGTCGCTGCTGCTCTCCTCGTACTCTCGGGCTTGGCGATTCTGATTCTGCTGGGGTTCATGGCGATTGCTGTAGTAACGGCGATTATTCCGCATCGTCTTCTGCAGAAAGTACCCGGCCTGCGCCAGATTATGGCGGTAGAAACTAACACAACCAGTCAGCTCGTGCTGCGTCTTGCTATGTTTCTGCTGGCTACCCTCATTATGTTTACGGCACTTTTCGGGCTGGATGCGGTGCTCGGCGCCTTCGCTGCGGGTATTATTATGCGCTCGCTCACCCCGGTGGGCGCACTTCATATGATCACGGCACGGTTAGAGACGGTCGGGTTTACGTTCATGATTCCGCTGTTTTTCGTGGTCAGCGGCATGGGGATTAACCCTTCTGTGGTGGCTTCTTCGCCTCTGCTGCTGGCGATGGTGGTTATCGGTATTCTGCTGGTGCGCGGGGTGCCAGTGTTTATTGCGGAGCGGTTCACGAACACGGGTTCGGGTCTGCAGTCGATGAGCGAGAAGGTTGAGTTGGCGCTGTATTCGGCGGCGGGTCTGCCTATTATTGTGGCGGTCACGAGTATCGCCAAGAGTTCGGGGCTGCTTGAGAGCTCTACCGCATCGCTTTTTGGTGGCTGGTGGTGCCCTCACGGTTCTGCTGTTCCCGCTGTGGGCTGCGGCCATTAAAGCGGGCTTTTTAGGTCGCAGACGGCTGAGACTGAGTCCGGTGTTTCTAAGCGTGCCCAGATTGATGCGTTGAAGGCGCATCGCAACGCGACGGTGAAGCTCACGACCGGTATGATTCCGGTTGTGAAACCGACGAAAGAAACTCACAGTCCTCTGCGGGGCAACGGTTCTTCGGGGTCCTCCAAAACCCCGAAACCGCCGGAGAACTAGCTTTTTAGCCGACGCTGCCGTTTGACTCTTCTGGCTGACCTACCCCCCAGAAAAAGCGTATTTAGGTGAGGGTTTTGAGGATAGCCCGCGCGTGTTTTTGCCGCCTGCGAGGATCGCTTTAAAACCGCCTAACCACGCGGTCATCTCGGGAGCTTAGCTGCGGGGAATCATTCGCGCTACGCTTCGCGCCGTGAGCGCGCACATATTCCTGTGCATATGCTCCCAGGAGTTTCCCCATCCCGTGCTGGGTGCGCTCACAATGCGGCAGCAGACCGCCTAAGAAACGCAGGGTGACGCGCGGGTCTATAGCCGCCATATCCTCAAAGGTATGCGCCCACCGGGTGAACATCAGTGCCGGAGCAGCCTGTGAGAACCCTGTAGTGGCGTCTTCGTAGGAGAGCCGACCGCCCAGGGTTTCTACCAGCAGCTCGGCGGCTCCCGCACGGTCTATATGATGCTTTGAAGTAGCCAGCACAGCGAGCGCCTGCGCGGTGACGGAGTTCCACTGTCCCGGATGGTTCCTGAGGGTCTGAACCATATCATGCATGTAGTAGTGCCCGTCTTCTTCGTCGAGAAAGACCCATCGTTCCAACAGCCCTACCGCCACGGGTACTGTGGAAGAGGGGCAGAGGTGCGCCAGTTCTTCGCAGCTCATTGCTGCATAGTGCAGGGTGAGCAGATGTTTTTCGTCCGGCGTGTGGTGTGGTTCTGCGGCAGGCAGGTGCACGGTGGGGCTCCACCATACGTTTTCGGGTTTGCCGTTGGGGCGTTTCGCCTCGCTTTCACGATAGTCCCAACTCACTCGGATGCTCTCAAGAATATTGGGGACTTTCCCCGCACCTTTCCCGGAACGCACGTAATCAGGATGTGGGGCATCATGGTCCGTGCCCTCGGCGGTTTGCTCGGCCTGCACTGGGGCTTTCAAGGCTGTCTGCTGCACGGTTCCATCTTCTGGACGTTTCAGGAGTTCGGCATCCTCTAATTCCTGCCGTGCAACCGGGTTGAGGTTCTGCACATGCTGATACAGCGTTTCAGTCGCTTTGGCTTGATGCAGCAATTTGCGGCTGCTACCCGCACCTGTGGATGCGCGTGGTTCAGCCCCGCAACAGATGCTTCGGCAACCGGCGCATCGCCGACTGTACTGCGCAGAGACGCCAAGAGTTTAAGGATCGACAGCGCATTCGCCTTGCTCGTCAGTAGCGCGGGGGCGCATCCGCGAACGAATCGGTCACCGTCAAGAAGCCCCGCCCGATGCACCGCCGAAAGCTGTTTGACTGCTAGGGTGACGGTCGTGCCCACCGGCGACCCCAGCAGGTTCACGAGCGTATCCTGCCGTTGAGCGGATTCTGCGGCGGTGGGTTTGAGCGCGGCATACATGCGGGAGAACCACCCGGCGCGGTAGGCCGCGAAGTCCCGCACTAACGATGCCAGGCACGCATCCAGCAGATGTTCCCGGGGAATCAGCCCCTCGGCGGACGCGTCAAGCAGTTCTCTCTGCCAGGTGTTTCTGAACGTATTTTTATCTACCGTCGTGAACGACCTTTCGGGGGTTCCCTCGATGGTGAACAGGTGCCACAGCAGCTCGTCACGAAATTGCTGGTCGTGGCGCAGCAGGCTCTGCCGAAGCGAAACGTTCAGGTTCATAAGCGCCAGAAAATAGTCGTCGTCATGGTTCAGCTGCAGCCCATCGTAGAGCTCGGCTAACCGAAAGAACCCCTGATCGCACCAGTGAGGTGCGGGACTGGCCATTCGTTCGATTTCCTCGCGGAACCCGCCCGCACGCAGGCTGCCATAATTCTCGGCTTTGTACAGGGCATATACCTGTTCGGGGCCTTTGTCCGCGAGAAGCTGGGGTAAGTCCTGGATGAATTTCTTATAGGAGGTACGAAGATCCGTTTCATTGCTCATCTGCTGCTCCTGTAGGCTTGACGCAAGGCGTTGCTCGTTCGGCGTTTATGGTTCATTGTAGGGATTTCCCGCGCGGATGCGGCACATTCGGAAAATTACAAGGTTCAGACGGCTACCAACTTGAGGTCTTTACGTCGTGGAGTCTCGAACGACCTTGTGCCCCTCTCGCTGCTATCCCTCCCGAGGTATTCTTCTACTCACGCTCTAGGTACGGGCGGGGAGATACGCCCGACCAAGCCTCATCTGCTGCGTTCGCGTACATCGTGCATACTCCGGTTCTTAGAGCGCCAACGAGTTGAGATGTCTGAAACCATAAAATAAGAACATGTAATTTTGGTTTAATCGCTCTAAACCCACAAAAAGGGTATCCTAAGTTTTCATACATATAACCTCTTAAATTCCATAATTTACCCGTCACGTAATCGTTATCCGGCAGCATTACTTAAGGTCATTAACACCCTCAAAATTCCGTAATATTCGGTATTTTTACGACAAATTTTCGGCGTGTTACGACTCTTATCTTTTGCGAGTGACACTGTGTCAGCTAAGATGAAATAGATATAGCAGGGCTCCTCATAAATCCCACAGAATCCAATATCTCATGTGGGGTTGCAGGTTAGTCGAGACATGACTCTTCCGGGTAGTCCCGCGTTGACAGACGAGCTCTACAGGGACGGAGAACGATATGGACTCAACCTCTGAATAGCTCATCAGAGCATCTCAACTTTTTACGGCCTCACACACTAATTCCATACGCACACACAGTCATTCTAAGGAAGACAAATGCACCAAACACTCATGATGAGTGCCGGTGGTGTAGCACTAGACTTTCCTGCCTGGCTGCGCATCACCCACTTCATTAACTTTCTGATGATTGGACTTCTCATCCGATCCGGTTGGGAAGTTATTGCCTCACATCCGCGTTTTTACTGGAACAACCACTGCACCCCCGGGTCTGAGTGGCTCAAGTTCACGAAGGATAAGGTTTCAACCGTCCCTGGCGAATACACCGCCCGCGACGATCAACGAAGCCTCTCCCTCTGATCTCGCTCCCCGGTAAGGCTCAGATTGGCTTGGGACGTGCTTGGCACGCTCTCACTACCGTCATCTGGATTGCTAATGGTCTGGTTTATGTGAGCCTACTCTTTATTACGGGTCAGTGGCGCCGTATTGTTCCTACCTCCTGGGATATTTTTCCCCGAGGCATGGCAGTCCATCCAGATTTACGCGGGTTTCCAAATCCCTCTATTGAGCATTTCCAGCCCTACGATGCGCTTCAGAAGCTCATGTATTTCACCGTGGTTTTTCATCGTGGCACCGCTGATGATTGCCACCGGTCCTATCATGAGCCCCGCGTTCTGCGGTCGCTTCCCACGCTACGTGCGGTTGTTCCGTAACCGCCAGACCGCCCGCTCAATTCACTTCTTGGGCATGGCGTTCTACTGCGTCTTCACGATTATGCACGTGGCGCTGGTACTCATCGTTCACCCGCAGTACAACATTGCGCACATGATGCTCAACAAGAACTACAACGAGATTGATGCGGCACAGTTCGCCCAAGCAGTGACCATGTTGATCGTTGGCGTCGTCGTGGTTCTCGCGGTCTGGATCGGTGCTTCTTACTGGTCGCATCGAGACCTGCGCTTCGCCCAGACCTTCGTTTGGGGCCTGACCCAGCCGGTTCGCAACCTGTTCCTGGATCGCATTTCCTCACGCCAGGTCAAGAAGCAGACCTTCACGGATGCCGATATTTCGCCGTTCCACTGGGTTAACACACGCCCGCCTACAGAGCGTGAAAGCACCGAATGGAACCGACTGCGTGAACAGGACTTCGTAGATTATCGCCTGGAGCTGGGCGGTTTGGTGAAAGAGCCGAAGTCGCTCAGCATTGACGATTTGAAGTCCTTGGGCAAGGAAGTCAATATTACGATGCACACCTGCATGCAGGGGTGGACGGGCATCGCCAAATGGGAAGGCGTTCGCCTGCGTGATGTACTCGCCCTTGTCGAAAAGGACGATAACGCACGGTACGTTATGGTGACTTCCTTCGGGCACGTGGGTCACACTTACGATGGTCGACCCACCGAACCCTACTACGAATGCTTGGATATCTCCATGGCAATGGAGGACGAAACCATTCTGGCTTGGGGTATGAACGATAAGCCCCT
>BNJT01001024.1_pt1 | contig 178206 bp, 329 predicted proteins | sample 8540491 | NCBI WGS metagenome assembly BNJT01 (sample SAMD00202455, study PRJDB9452) | human saliva metagenome | host: Homo sapiens
TTTTTTTAATGATTGAATAATCGGGTTGATGTTTATAAGAATAATATAACTGAATCGTCATTGGAACCCAAATAAGTGGTTCGCAGAAAATAACTCCCATATATCCAGTTGATGGAATAATCAAAGAGTACAAATAAAATTTTTCCCAAATAATTCAATGAAACTTGAAATTAATGGCGTAATTTTTTTGTCCTAATCCTTGTAAACTATTTCGAAGGACTAGTAAAACGGCTAATACTGGATAAAAATGATGAACTAATACGATTATAAAGAGATGCATTCGAGATTAGTTCAGGGATCAGTTGAACCAGAAATTAATTCATTTAATGCAGGACTTGCAAAAAAATAATGTAATGGCAATAAAAGATCGTCCATACAATTGCAACCATACTTCCTAAATAAATTCCACGTTGAATTCTTTGAGGACGATTAGCTCCTAAATTTTGAGAAGTAAAGGTCGTTAAAGATGATGCAATCGCTGAAACAGGTAGCATCGAAAAATGACATAATTCTTCTAGCAGATGTTTGTGCACTAATAATCGTTGCTCCTAGTGCATTAATCGAAGTTTGTAATGTTACTGTTCCGATAGAAACAATTGAAGTCATTAGTCCCATTGCTAGACCTTGTCCTAATAAATCAAGATACAATTCTTTATCCCATATAAAATGTTTGCGTTGTGGCAATAAGAAATTGGCTCTTTTTCGAATATAAAAATAACAAAGAATAGCAGAAAGTCCCTGAGAAATAATGGTAGCTAAACCTGCTGATTGCACTCCTAAATGTAATTGAGTAATAAAGAATAAATCTAAAATAATATTTACAATGAGCAGAAAAATATTAAAAAAATATAATGCAGCTTGACTATCTCCCAACTGCACGAAGTAAACCAGCGCAGAGATTATAAGCAAAATGTCACTCCAACGCATAAAGACAATCATATGAATATATTGGTACGATAAATCAATGATTTCAGTTGGAGTTCCCTAAAAATTCTAATAAAGGATACATTCCAAAATGACCGATAGTGGAAACAATTAAGCTAAGACCCAAAGACCCAATTACTAATGTTGAAGCAACAGCTCGTTTTAATTGAGTCATATCTTGTGCACCAAAACAGCGAGCGATAATGACTCCCATCCCATTTCCTACTCCAAGCGCAAAACCAATTACAAGTTCGAAAAATAGCAGCAGTGGCTCCAACTCCTGCAAGAGCATTTGGTCCTAAATAACGACCAACAATCATAATATCTGCAGTATTATATAATTGTTGAAAAAAATATTTGAAATTAAGATAGGGAATTGCAAAAAGGCAATAATAGAACGTAAAATAGGGTCCATCTAATAAATTTAACAGACGTTTTTTTAACATAATCATATCATACAAGTAGAAAATTTATTTTTCTATTTGTTTAGCATCTTCCTCCTTATTCGAAATAAAAATTTTTCGAGTCGTTTGTTTTAATTGATTGTTTAATGCTACGAGTTTCTTTTTGCTTTTTCAAAATCAAAAACCTTCGACATCCGTGAAAACAAGATTCTTAAATGTTGTTCCACTCTTCGTGAAGTCTCTTTCCGTTAGCACTAAGACGAATGGTTAATTGACGTTTATTGGCTGCAGGACGTTTGCGGATAATGAGTTTTTTTATCTTCTAATCGTTTTAGTAGAGGGAGTCAGTGTGTTACTTTCCAGTCCTACTCTTTTGACCAATCTCACTTTAGGAAAGTCTTTTTCTCTTCCCACAAAGTTTCTAAAACAATATATTGTGTATAAGTTATATTGATAAAGGTGCTAATGCGTGTTGATAAATATTTATTTACGAGTTTTTGAGTAGAATAAATAGAATAGCATAGTCTGTTTAGATAATGGGATAATCAGTTTTCATAAAAACCTCCAATCTTTTTTGAATTGGTACTATTTTTATCAAAAACAGTATGATTGACAATGGTTATAGTAATGTTTAATATAATTAAATTAATAAAATGATATATTTTTGGAGGAATGAATCATGTCAATGATAACAATAATCCTTTAGGAACTTTAGTAGCTTTTAGAGTTTTTATATTTTTTTACTTGGAAACAATCACGACAACATCTTCCAATACAGCAAGAGTTTTTAAAATGGAGGAAGAAGAATTGAGCCGTCCATCAGTGACTACACTATTTAAAAAAATCAAGGAGTGTATAACGGATTGATAGGAGTATTAATTCTTATTGCAATTTTTTTGTAGTTCCGAGTATTACTTGGCTTGTTCTTTTTAATTGCGTATATCATTTTAGTAGCATTATATGGAAGTGTAACTGAGTGATAAAATGATTCTTTTGAAAACAAGATGGGATTAGCGATTTTTGACATTAATATCATTATTCTTTTTAGAAAAACAAAGAAAGCATGAAAGCTGTAGTTAACTTTCATGCTTTTTTTATAATCGAATAATAGAATGTTCTACAAATGTTCGATAACATATCATTTGTTTCAAAAAAATCTCCTTATTAAGCTCAATTCCTGCACGAGCAGAAGATTACTCAGCTTCATATTGTCTTTACGTGGTAGAATTGTTTACAATGTCCACATTTATTAGCCTTAAATTGCAATTATTACAACAATATGGGAGATTTATTTAAACGTCAGCAAGGAGGAAGATTTTTGATGTTCATCTAGTTGTTTAACAATTAGATGTTTTTTTAATTTCTTTTGAAATACTAGAAGGATTCTTCTAAATTATCGACTAATAGTCGGAAAAAAACTTGACAGTCAGTAAGAAACGTTTTAGAATAAAAACCGACCGTTAGTCAAAAAAAGGAGACAGAAATGAAAAAAAGGTGAAAAAAAGAAAACAGGAACTTCTAAATCTTGCCTATCATATGTTCATAGAAAAAAAGGATATGAGAATACAAGTATTGATGAGATTGTGGCTAAGGCACGGTATAGCAAAAAGGAACTTACTATTATTATTTTTGAAAGTAAAGAGGCAACACTGGAAGCAGTTATTGAAATGATGATAAAGAAGAATAGTACAGCAGCCAAAGAGATTCTTACGGCAGAGCTTTCAATACCGGAAAAGTTGGTTTCGGTTGTGGATGCCTTTCGTCCTGATAAAGAGGAATCGGTCATCACTAATGTTTTGGAAAGAAAAAGAAAAATATTATTATGCACGATAAAATTTGCAAGAAAATTGTAGAGGTGGCAGTACCGATTCTTGCAGAGATTGTTAAAGAAGGTATAGCACAGGGGATATTTTTGTGTACACATATTGAAGAGCGAGTGAAGATGCTCCTTGTTATGAGTCAGCATATGTTTGATTATGGGGTTTTTGGTGAAAGAGATGTAGAGGTGTACATCGATATGCTGGAGAAGTCTCTGGGGGCAAAACCTGGAAGCATGCATTTTATCAGCGAGGTCTTAGTAGAGGGGGCAAAGGAATGATCAAAGAACAGTCAATGAATCAGAAAAAAATGAATCTTTTTTTGCGTGTACTGTTTATCATTCTTATCATAGCGATATCAGGGGCGGCAATACTACAGATTTTTGCTCCGGAATATATGGGAAGAAACTCTGCGTATGGCATTTCTATAGGTTGGCAAAGAGAAATCGGATTTTGGAATATTGCCGTTTTGGTTATATTGATTACGGCATATAGGAATTACAATTGGACCTATTTAAAGTCCATTTTACTTGCTCTGATCCTAGGAGGAATCGGCATTGGCGGTAATCATTTTGTCCATTATCTAAAAGATGCATCAAATGGTAAAATTTAATCGGTGCTGTGGAAAAATTATCTTCTGGTTCTTGCTTGGATTATCGGATGGAGAATAGAAGAGAGAATGAAGGAATTTTGAAAATACGCATAGTAGGACTTTTTCGTCATACGGGACTTTTTGTTTCAAAAAGTAGGGCATCAAGTCGAATATTTGCTGTGAGCAGAGAAAAAAATCGAAGGTACCGGAAAGTTTAAATATTAGTTTATTAGATGGACACTATAACAAAAAGGTGAAGAAAAACAGGAATCAATATATTGATAGGAGTATTTAATTTTTGATTGCAATTTTTTGTAGTTCCGAGTATTACTTGGCTTGTTCTTTTTAATGAGCGTATATCATTTTAGTAGCATTATATGGTAGTTTTAACTAGTGATAAAATCATTCTTTTGAAAACAAGATGGATTAGCCATTTTAACATTGATAACATTATTATTTTTAGAATAAAATAAGCATGAAAGCTGTAAATGAACTTTCATGCTTTTTTTATAATCGAACAATAGAATGTTCTACAAATGTTCGATAACACATCATTTGTTTATCATTATAAGAGTCGATGACCTTTTAATAACATTTGAAAAGGCACTTCTACCAAGTTCTAATGTATGAATATTGACATAGGCAGTCATTGGAAGTAGAGGTGGATTTGAATCAAATGTAATAACAGGAAGACTTATTTTGTGTCTCATTTAAGTATCTTAAGAGCTCCCTTCTGTAATTAAAAGCATCGGTTGTTACGACACCGTCAATGGTTTTCTCGTTCGATAATGGACTTTTCATTGTTTGATAACCACGTTCTCTTGTAAATTCTCCCAACATGTGAGATTAACCCTTCTTTAAAAAGGAATATGATACTGTTCTAAAGCTCGTTGATACCCAATTAAACGATCTTGCGAAACGAATAATTGATGACGACCACTAATCGAATGCAATAGAAGAACAACCTTCTTTGAATCATATATTCAGTAGCATCAAATCCAGCTTTTTTTCATTATTATTATCGACAAATGAAATAAAAGGGGAGATAAAGATTTTCCCGATAACGACACTAGGAAATTCTTGTTCAATTGCTAATTCCACTAATGGATCGTCCGTTTCCCCATAAAGAAAGATAATCCCATCAACACGTCTCCCTAAAATGGTGTCTTTTAAAAATATGTAAACGTTGTTCGTCATCTTTTGCCTGTACATAGCTGAATTAAATAATGATGATCAGCAGCAATTTGAGAAATCCCTCGAATAACTTCAGGGAAGAAAGAGTTTTGATAAAAATGCATCCGTATCTCTTTGGAAGAACGACACCAATGACATTTGTCTTGTTACTAGCTAAAGCTTCTAGCATTGAAAATTTGGGATGATAATTAAGAGCTTCCATTGCTTGGCGAACTCTTTTTAGTTGCCTGGCTAATACTTGATTTATCTTGAATCACACGTGTAACAGTTGAGGGTGATACTTCAGCCAGTCGAGCAACATCTTTAATGGTGACAGCCATTTATGTTCCTCCTTTTTAAAAGTTGAATATAAAAAAATCTGGGCAGGAAAACATTGTTAACCAGCCCAGAGTAATAATCATCTTAAGATTTGATAGCTCCGTCAACCATACCTTTCATGATATGTTTTTGAGCAATTAAGAATAGGATGATGACTGGTAACATAATTAATAGAGTTGATGTTAAAATCATATCCCATTGTTTTGTAAATGATCCTGCAAAGTTAGATACTGCGATTGGAAGTGTTTGAATCGCATTTCCTTTACCTAATAATAATAGTGGTAATAAGAAGTCGTTCCAAATCCAAATACCATTTAAGATTAAAATCGTTACATAGATTGGTTTTTAAAATTGGTAATACAACATAGAAGAATGTTTGCATTTTATTACATCCATCTAATTCAGCAGCTTCTTCGATTTCAAGTGGAACACCTTTAATGAAGCCGTGGAACATGAAATACAGATAGAGACATCCCAAAACCCAGTGTAAGCAAAGATGATACCAGGATAAGTACGTAATAAGCTGAAATCCAAATAATGGATTTGTAATTGCATCACTTAAAATTTTGAACCAAGTTACTAATGGATACATTACAACTTGGAAAGGAATTACCATTGATGCTACAAAGATGAAAGAATACTACAGTTGATAATTTAGAACGGTAACGAACTAATCCCCAAGCAGCTAATGCTGAGAATAATGTAATCGTTACTAATGAAATCACTGTAATAATTGTTGAAGCAAAAGAATGATGATGGGTATTTAATGGAAGGGTTATTCCAAATTGTTACCGCATTTGTCCATAGTTGACCGAAACTTGCAGGCCATGATAATGGGACTAGCTAAGATTTCAACAGAACTTTTAGCTGAGTTGATCACTAATAAAAAGATTGGGACTTAAGAATAATAGGAATAAAACAACTCCAAAAAAATTTCTAAAAAGTAATAAGCCGAGTTTTTTTGGTTTTTCATTATAAGTCAATCTCCTTCCGTTTAGTGATTGTTGTTTGAACAACACTAATCACTACTAAGATGAAGAATAAAAATAACTGCACGAGCTTGACCTTGTGCCATTAAGTTATCTCCAGAAGCAGTGTTATAAATATTCATTGTAATAAACTCTGTACTTTGGATAGCTTTATCATGCCATAATAGAGATGGTCCACCACCAGTAAGTGAGAAGTTTACATCGAAAATTTTTAAATGAGTTTGTAATCGTTAAGAATAGTGATACCGTAAACGCAGGCATTACCATTGGGATAATAATATGTCTTAATCTTTGTAAAAGCATTTGCACCATCAAGAGAAGCAGATTCTACTAAACTTGAAGGTACATTTTGTAATGCTGCAAAGTAAATCATCATAATATAACCTAGCATATTGCCAAGTGTTCGTAATAATTAAAAGCTAATACTGCTAATTTAACATCACCTAAAAATAGGTTTATCTACTAAGAATTGACTACCAATAGCTGAACCTAAAGCAGGGAATACAGAGTTATAAAATGAATTGCCAGATATACCCTAATACAAGTCCCCCGATAAGGTTAGGAATAAAGAATCCCAGCTCTGAAAATTTCACTTAATTTAATTTTTACTAGATACTAGTAAAAGCTAAACCAAATGATACAAAGTTTACAACGACTACGTTAAATAATGCGAAAATAACAGTAATCATTAATGAATATTGGAAACGAGTATCAGCAAAACTGTCTGTAAAAGTTTTTTAATCCAACAAAAGTTAATTTTTAGTTTGAGTAACACTCTTCCAGTCTGTTAGAGAATAGTAGAAACCCTAAGAAGAAAAGGTACAATAATTACGAGTGCGAAAATGATAAATGCCGGTAGCACAAGCCAGTAAAACGTACGTCTTGCGCGATCGTCACGACTAAGAGCTTTTTTTATTCTTAGACATGTTAGGGTTCCTCCTTTTATGTATCGATGAGGTATTAATAACAGCAAACCCACAACGACCGTTGTAAGTAGTTGTGGGCCTGTGTTACATACTTAATTGTTATTTTTTTGAAGTAAGCTTGGTACTTCTTTGATTTGATTTGTGATCAATTCTTGGAATTTAGCTTTGTCGATTGAACCTTGAGCGTATTGTCCGAAGATTGGTCCTAATTTACCCATTAAGAAGTTGTCAGGCATGAAGTATGGGTTATCAAATGAATAAACTGGTTTTTAGCAGCAACCCATTCAGCTAAGAATTTAGATAATGGAGCGCTAGGCATTTCTTTAGAAGTAGAGAATGCTGAAATCATGTTAGCTTTGTTTACTGTGTAATCTTGACCTTCTTTAGTATCAACTAAGTCAGAGAAGAATTTGTTGATTGAATCTAAAAGCTTTAGTGTCTTTGTTAACTACATAGTAAGATGGAGCACCGATGAATAATCCATCAGCATTTTTTTGTCTTTTACCTAAAGTTTGATAAGGGATGAATCCCATTTCGAATTTAGCATTTAATTGTTTTTAAGTTAGGGATCTTTCCAGTTACCTTGGTGTAAGAATGCTGCTTTACCACTAGCAAAATGCAGAGTCCATATCTTCTTGTGTACCAACTGTTAATAATTTTTTTCTCAGTATGTTTGAATAATAATTCAACCCAGTCAGCATAGTTAGATAAACGAGCTTTATCAGTTTCACCTTTTAATTACTTGTTGAGTAACTGTACGGTCTCCGTTTGGTAAACCAGAACTTAAGTAAGCAGCGAAGTCGTGGATACCCATGATCCAAGTTTCACCTTCTTTAGTAGCAGTTGCTACTACTGTAGATAAACCTAATTCATCTTTTTTACTTTCTAATGTATCCATTGCTTTTTGAACTGCATCAAATGAAGTTAATGAAGCAGGGTCGATACCAGCTTTAGATAATACATCTTTGTTGTAAGCTAAACCGTAACCTTCAACAGCAACTGGGAATCCGTAAACGTCGTTTCCTTGTTTGAATTCGAATTCTGTTTTGTCAATCCAGTCACCTTTAAGTGGTTGTAAGTTGTCTTTCCATAAGTCGTATCCAGCTTGACCTTCAATTACGAATACGTCTGGAGCAGTCCCAGCAGTAAATTCAGTTTTTAATTGGTCTGCAAATTTTACATGAACCAGAACATGTTTTTAATGTTTACTGTAACTCCGTTTTTGTCGCCCCATTCTTTTAGCGTATGCTGTTAAAAGCGTCTTGAATTTCACTCTTGTTACTATATAAAGTGAATTCTTTTTACTTTCAGAAGAGCCTCCTTTTGTAGAGTCTGTTGATTTGCTGCCGCAAGCTGCTAATGATAAACCAGCTAAAGCCGACAACGAATGATTTTTTTAATCCATTTGTTTGCCATTATTTTTTTCCTCCCTTGAGATATATTCAGTTAACGCAAACGATTTCTTAACTGGCTTTAGTATACCTCTTTTGGAAATCGTTTGCAAGACTTTTTATAAAAATATAAAAAATTTTAGCGTTTACATTTTTCGACGGTATTTGTTTTACTTTATAAACTCATACTATATATAGAAGGGATTTATTTCCTATTTGATAAGCAAAATATTTTTAAAGCTTTTTATAAAAATTTAAAATTTTACTTGCATTTTTATCTACTAGTATTAAAGCAAACGATTGCGTAAGTTTTGAAAGACTACGTATCTAAAATTGATAAAGAAAAAGAGGAGTAATACTTATGACAGAAAGACAATCTGGTGTGTTAATGCATATTTCTTCCTTACCAGGAAAAATATGGAATTGGTTCATTTGGAAAATCTGCTGTATGATTTTTGTAGATTTTTCTAGTACGTAGTAAACAAACTTATTGGCAAATTTTGCCTCTAGGACCAACAAGTTATGGTGATTCTCCATATCAATCATTTTTCAGCATTTGCTGGAAATACACATTTTTAGATTTTAGATCAATTTGTTCAAGAAGGTCTATTAAACGACTGAAGAATTAGCGGGTAATTGGGGAGAAGATGCAACAACTGTTGATTATGCGTTTAATTTATGAAAAAGAGAAGACCTATTTTTAGAAAAAAAGTCGTTCAACGTTTCTTAGAAAAGAGAAGATTTATCAGATTACCATCGTTTTGTGGAAGAAAAAAAGCAGAGTGGTTAGAACCATTTGCTGAATATATGGCGATTAAAGAAAGTTTCGATATGAAGAGTTGGTCTAATTGGACTGATGAAGAAATTAAACGTCGTCATCCAGAAGCTTTAGCAAACTACCGTGAAAAATTAGCGGACAAATTAGAATATCATCGTGTCACTCAATATTTATTTGATAAACAATGGAAAGCATTGAAAACACTATGCGAATGAACGCCATATTCAAATTATTGGAGATATGCCAATTTATGTTGCAGAAGACAGCGTTGAAATGTGGGCAACACCTCACTACTTCAAAACAGATGAAGTTGGTAATGCGGCTTGTGTAGCAGGGATGTCCGCCAGATGGCTTTCTCACCATTAGGACAATTATGGGGAAATCCAATTTATAATTGGAGAGCGATGAAATTAGATGGCTTTTACTTGGTGGATTAAACGATTGAAAGCAAGCTTTGAATTGTTTGATGTTGTCAGAATTGACCATTTCCGTGGATTTTGCAGCTTATTGGGAAATTCCAGCAGGTGCAACAGATGCTACTGGTGGTCAATGGGTAAAAAGGTCCAGGTTTATGACTTTATTTGAAGCAGTGAAAAATGAACTTGGAGATTTACCAATTATTGCGGAAGACTTTAGGGATTTATGGATGATGCGGTTATCGAATTGCGTGAAGCTACAGGATTCCCTGGAATGAAAATTGTTTAGAGTTTGGCTTTATGGGTGCAAGTCCAAGTAGCACAGATTTACCACATTATTATCCAGTAAATTCTGTTTCTTATACTGGAACTCATGACAATGATACAGTATTAGGCTGGTATGAATCTGCAGTCAGATGAAGAACGTGATTTCTGTAATCGTTATTTAAAATCGCATAGATGAACCAATTAGCTATGCAATGTTAAGAAGTTTATATGGTTCTGTAAGTAAAGATGACTATTGCCACAATGCAAGATTTATTACAATTGGATACAACAGCTCGTATGAATATTCCAAAGCACTCTTGGTGGAAATTGGGTGTGGAGAATGCAAGAGGGAGATATTACACAAGAAGTAGAAAAGCTTCCTTTTAGAAATTACAGAATTATATGATCGTTCAAACGAACAGTTGTAGGGTTAACAAGTAGAAGGAGATAAAAATGCAAACATTAAAACAATATGTAGAAAGTAATTATCATAAAATCATTAGGAGAATGTTCAAAGAAGAAGTATATGTAGCTTTATTACATTATACAAAAGAAAAAAGTGCAGCATTACCAGTAAATGAAGGAAAGAAAAAAAGTATATTACATTTCTGCAGAATTTTTTTAATTGGTAAATTGCTTTCAAATAATTTAATTAACTTAGGGATTTATGATGAAGTAAAAGAAGAATTAGAAGCTGAAGGTCATACTTTAGCAGAAATCGAAGAAATTGAATTGGAACCATCATTAGGGAAACGGCGGATTAGGTCGTTTAGCAGCATGTTTCTTAGATTCTATCGCAACTCTTGGTTTACCAGGGGATGGAGTTGGATTAAATTATCACTTTGGTTTATTTGAACAAAAATTCAAAGATAATCAACAAAAATGCAGTGCCAAATCACTGGTTAACTCCAGATAGCTGGTTAGTTCCAACATCTGTTTCATATGAAGTACCATTTGCGAAACTTTACATTAAAAATCAAAAATGTTCAATATCGATGTTTTAGGTTATGAACAATCTCATAAAAATCAATTACATTTATTTGATGTAGATACAATTGATGAATCATTAGTATCATGACGATTCAATCTGCATTTGATAAAACAAGAATTGCTGAAAACTTAACATTATTCTTATATCCAGATGATAGTGATGAGCAAGGTGAATTATTACGTATTTACCAACAATACTTTCATGGTAAGTAATGGGAGCTCAATTATTATTAGATGAAGCAGTTGCTAAAGGAAGTAACTTACATGACTTAGCAGAATATGCAACAGTTCAAATTAATGATACTCACCCATCAATGGTGATTCCTGAATTAATTCGTTTATTAGGTGAACGTGGAATTGAGTTTGATGAAGCAGTTGAAATTGTTCGCTCAATGACAGCTTATACAAACCACACAATTTTAGCAGAAGCTTTAGAAAAAAATGGCCTTTACATTACTTAGAACAAGTAGTACCTCACTTTAGTGCCAATTATTAAAGAATTAGATGCACGTGTAAGAGCACAATTTGATGATGCAAGTGTAGCCATTATTGACGAATATAACCGTGTTCATATGGCAAACATGGATATCCACTATGGATATAGTGTTAAATGGTGTAGCAGCATTGCATACAGAAATTTTTAAAACAAAGCGAATTGAAGAATTTCTATGAAATTTATCCAGAGAAAATTCAATAACAAAACAAACGGTATTACTTTCCGTCGTTGGTTATTACATGCTAACCCAGAATTAGCAAAAATTATTAGATCGCACAATTGGAAAAGAATATCGTCATGATGCAACTAAATTAGAAGCTCTAAAAGCTCATACACATGATTTAGAATTCCAAGAAGCATTAAAAGGCATTAAACGTAACAATAAATTACGTTTGAAACATTTCTTACAAGAACACCAAGGTGTTACTGTTAAAAAGAAGATTCAATTTTTGACGTTCAAATTAAACGTATGCATGAATATAAACGTCAACAAATGAATGCATTATATGTGATTTACAAATATTTAGATATTAAAAAAATGGAAACATTCCTGCAAAACCAATCACAATTATCTTTGGAGGAAAAAAGCTGCTCCTGCTTATGTTATTGCGCAAGATATTATTCATTTAATTTTATGCTTATCTGAATTAATTGCCAATGACCCGAAGTAAGCCCACACTTACAAGTTGTAATGGTAGAAAACTACAACGTTACTGCAGCAACTCACTTAATTCCTGCAGCAGATATTTCTGAACAAATTTCATTAGCTTCAAAAAGAAGCAAGTGGAACAGGAAATATGAAATTCATGTTAAATGGTGCGTTAACATTAGGAACATTAGACGGAGCGAATGTGGAAATCCACGAATTAGTTGGAGATGAAAACATTTATGTCTTTGGTGAAGATAGCGACACTGTTATTAAACATTATGAAAATAGTGATTACCATTCATATTCATACTATGAAAGAGAAGCGATTCGTCCATTAGTAGACTTTATCGTAAGTGATGCTTTAGTATCATTAGGAAATAGAGAACGTCTAGAAAGATTATTCAATGAATTAATCAAATAAAAGACTGGTTCATGACTTTATTAGACTTAGAAGACTATATCCAAACAAAAGAACGTATGTTAGTAGATTATCACGATCGTGAAAACTGGATTGCAAAAGTAATTACAAATATTGCAATGGCTGGTTTCTTCTCAAGTGACCGTACAATTGCAGACTACAACCGTGATATTTGGAAATTAAACTAATAGAGCAAAAAAATGAAGGAGTAAGAAATAACGAGAGTTGTTTCTTGCTTCTTTTGAGTTACAAATAGAAACTAGATGAAATAGGAAAGGATGATTCGATGAAAATTATTATGTCTCCTGCAAAAAGAAATGGCGACAGATTTACCTAGTGCAAAAAGATTGGGTGTTAACAGAAGATAGTCAAACAGATTGTATCTATATTATCGAGTTATAGTAAAGGAAGAACTAAAGAAAATTATTGAAAGTTAGTGATGCTTTATTAGAAGAAAATTGGGATAAAAATTCAAAAATTTCAAAGAAAGTGTTACTTATCATGCGATGGATTTATATCAAGGATTAGCATTTCCGAAGTTTTTAAACAAGTAGCAGATTGGAAAGAGCATCAAAGATTATGCAGTGAAACATATTAGAATTCTTTCAGCGTTATATGGAGCAATTAGTCCAGAGGAATGTGTGAAGCCGTATCGATTAGATTTAACGATGAATTTAAAAGTTGAAGGAGAAACACTGAAAAATATTGGAAAGAACGAATTGTAACTTCTTTTGAAAAAGGAGAATGCATCATCAATTTAGCAAGTAGTGAATTTTTCTTCGTTATTTAATAAAAACAATTATGATTGGGTAGATGTTGAGTTCTTTGAGAAAAAGAAGGGTGTGAAAACAACATTCTACTATTTCAAAAGAAAAGCTAGAGGGAAAAATGGCAGCTTGGATGATGAGTCATGATGTTCAAGATAAAAGTTGAATTACAACAATTTTGATATAGATGGATTTTACATTTGATGCATCCCTTTCGAAAAGAAAAATCACTATTGTTTTGTAAAAGAAGTTTAAAGAAATAGAGTATAATCTGAAAATTTGGAAAAACAACTTAGAATATACACAAAAACTATAAAAAGAAATAGCCTATCCCCATTGACGAGATTGAATAATTATGTTACTATGTCAAAGGTGCTTTTATACCTGATTCCTGATTAGAAATCATATCAGTCGTGCTGACTGGTAAGAAGGCCATTTTGATGAGACAGTGATGTCTTTTAATTTTTTTAACAAAAAATGGTCCGCCCGGAAGTGTGGACCAAGAAGAACCCGTTAGGGAAGGAGGAAGAGCTTAATGCCAACTATTAACCAATTAGTCCGTAAACCTCGTAAATCAGCAGTTGAGAAATCAGCTTCTCCAGCGTTAGGTAAAGGCTATAACAGTTTCAAAAAATCACAAACGAATACAAACTCTCCACAAAAACGTGGTGTATGTACTCGTGTAGGTACTATGACACCTAAAAAACCTAACTCAGCGTTACGTAAATATGCCCGTGTACGTTTATCTAACTTAATCGAAGTAACTGCGTACATTCCAGGTATCGGTCACAACTTACAAGAACACAGCGTTGTATTAATCCGTGGTGGACGTGTAAAAGACTTACCAGGGGTACGTTACCATATCATTCGTGGTGCTTTAGACACTGCAGGAGTTAACAACCGTATGCAAGGTCGTTCTAAATACGGTACTAAACGTCCTAAAAAAAATAATAAATAAACACTCATTAAATGAAAGGAGGATTATAAATGCCTCGTAAAGGTCCTGTCGCAAAACGTGATGTTTTACCTGATCCAATTTATAATTCAAAATTAGTTACTCGTTTAATCAACCGTTTAATGGTAGATGGAAAACGTGGTAAAGCTGCAACAATCTTATATAACGCATTTGATATCGTTAAAGAAAAAACTGGAAACGATCCAATGGAAGTTTTCGAACAAGCAATGAAAAACATTATGCCTGTTCTTGAAGTTAAAGCTCGTCGTGTAGGGGGTTCTAACTACCAAGTTCCTGTTGAAGTTCGTCCAGACCGTCGTACTACATTAGGTTTACGTTGGTTAGTAAACTACTCACGTCTACGTGGTGAAGACACAATGGAAGTTCGTTTAGCTAAAGAAATTATGGATGCTGCGAACAACACAGGTGCTTCTGTTAAGAAACGTGAAGATACACATAAAATGGCTGAAGCGAACAAAGCGTTTGCTCACTATCGTTGGTAAGATTCAAAAAAAGGTCTTTTCAACCTTTTTGGTCTCACTATTGATTAGAAATATAGAAAGAGGTGTAGAACGAAGATGGCAAAAAGAGAATTCTCTCTTGAAAATACTCGTAATATTGGTATCATGGCCCACATCGATGCAGGTAAAACTACAACGACTGAGCGTGTACTTTATTACACTGGTAAAATCCATAAAATTGGTGAAACTCACGAAGGAGCTTCACAAATGGACTGGATGGAACAAGAACAAGAACGTGGTATCACTATTACATCAGCTGCTACAACAGCACAATGGAAAGGTCACCGTATCAACATCATCGACACCCAGGGCACGTGGACTTCACAGTTGAAGTAGAACGTTCTCTACGTGTATTAGATGGTGCTGTAGCTGTACTTGATGCTCAATCTGGGGTAGAACCTCAAACAGAAACTGTATGGCGTCAAGCTACAACATACGGAGTTCCACGTATCGTATTTGCAAACAAAATGGATAAAATCGGTGCTGACTTCTTATATTCAGTACGTACAATCCACGAACGTTTACAAGCGAAATGCACACCCAATTCAATTACCAATCGGAGCTGAAGATGACTTCACTGGTATCATTGACTTTAATCAAAAATGAAAGCTGAAATCTATACTAAATGACTTAGGTACAGATATCCAAGAAACAGATATCCCTGAAGATTTACAAGATTTAGCTGAAGAATGGCGTGAAAAAAATTAGTGGAAGCAGTTGCTGAAACTGACGAAGCATTTAATGGAACGTTATTTAGAAGGTGAAGAAATTTCAGAAGCTGAATTAAAAAGCAGCTATCCGTAAAAGCTACATGTGCGGTAGAATTCTACCCAGTATTATGTGGTTCAGCCTTTCAAAAAAACAAAGGGGTACAATTAATGTTAGATGCAGTAGTTGACTACTTACCATCTCCATTAGATGTTCCCAGCAATTAAAGGGGTAGACCCTAACACAGATCCAGAAGTAGAACGTCATTCATCTGATGAAGAACCATTCTCAGCATTAGCCTTCAAAGTTATGACTGACCCATTCGTAGGTCGTTTAACATTCTTCCGTGTGTACTCTGGTACTTTACAATCAGGTTCATACGTTAAAGAAACTCAACTAAAAGGTAAACGTGAACGTGTAGGACGTATCCTACAAATGCACGCTAACTCACGTCAAGAAATTCCAGAAGTATTCTCAGGAGATATCGCTGCAGCAGTAGGTCTTAAAGATACAACTACTGGGGACACATTATGTGACGAAAAAAAGCTGAAGTTATCTTAGAATCAATGGAATTCCCTGATCCAGTTATCGAGGTTGCGATTGAACCAAAATCAAAAAGCTGACCAAGATAAAATGGGTATTGCTTTACAAAAACTTGCAGAAGAAGATCCAACATTCCGTGCTTACACTAACCAAGAAACTGGTGAAACAGTTATCGCTGGTATGGGTGAGTTACACTTGGATATCATCGTAGACCGTATGCGTCGTGAGTTCAAAGTAGAAGCTAACGTAGGTGCTCCTCAAGTATCTTACCGTGAAACATTCCGTGCTTCTACACAAGCTGAAGGTAAATTCGTTCGTCAATCAGGTGGTAAAGGTCAATACGGTCACGTATGGATTGAATTTACTCCTAACGAAGAAGGTGCTGGATTCGAATTCGAAAACGCTATTGTCGGTGGGGTAGTTCCTCGTGAATACATCCCTGCAGTTGAAGCTGGATTGAAAGATGCTATGGAAAACGGGGTATTAGCTGGTTATCCATTAGTTGACATCAAAGCTAAACTTTATATGATGGAAGCATACCATGATGTCGATTCATCTGAAACTGCCTTCAAAGTTGCTGCTTCAATGGCATTGAAAGCTGCTGCTAAGAAAGCACAACCATCTATCTTAGAACCAATGATGGCTGTAGAAATTACAGTTCCAGAAGAATACTTCGGAGATGTAATGGGTCACGTTAACGCTCGTCGTGGACGCGTTGAAGGTTCTGAAGTTCGTGGTAACGCACAAATCGTTAAAGGTATGATTCCTTTATCAGAAATGTTCGGTTACGCAACTACATTACGTTCTGCAACACAAGGTCGTGGTACATTCAGTATGACATTTCGACCACTACGAAGATGTTCCTAAGAGCATTGCAGAAGAAATCATTAAGAAAAAAATGGCGGGTAAATGGCGAATAATGAATCGCTAAAAACGCAACTTCATCAAAGAATCTAGGTCGACTGGTTACCTAGTCATAACCAGTTGATTTTTTTATAGAGTATTCTTTGGTATAATTCAAATCGGTAGATACTGTTATAGAATCTAACAAAAATACTCAAACATTTAGGAGGAATTATTTAAAATGGCAAAAGAAAAAAATTTGACCGCTCAAAAACCACACGTTAACATTGGTACAATCAGCCACGTTGACCACGGTAAAACAACATTTAACTGCAGCTATCACAACTGTTTTAGCTAAGAAAGGTTTCGCGCAAGCTCAAGATTACGGTTCAATCGATAAAGCTCCAGAAGAACGCGAACGTGGTATCACTATCAACACTGCTCACGTTGAGTACGAAACTGACACTCGTCACTATGCTCACGTTGACTGCCCAGGACACGCGGACTACGTTAAAAAAACATGATCACTGGTGCTGCTCAAATGGACGGTGCTATCTTAGTAGTATCTGCAGCTGACGGTCCAATGCCTCAAACACGTGAACACATCTTATTATCACGTCAAGTAGGTGTTCCTTACATCGTTGTATTCTTAAACAAAGTTGACATGGTTGACGATGAAGAATTATTAGAATTAGTAGAAATGGAAGTTCGTGACTTATTATCAGAATACGATTTCCCAGGCGATGACACTCCAGTTGTTTCAGGTTCTGCTTTACGCGCTTTAGAAGGCGACGCATCTTACGAAGAAAAAAATCTTAGAATTAATGGCTGCTGTTGACGAATATATCCCAACTCCAGAACGTGACACTGACAAACCATTCATGATGCCAGTCGAAGACGTATTCTCAATCACTGGTCGTGGTACTGTAGCTACAGGACGTGTTGAACGTGGACAAGTTCGTGTTGGTGACGAAGTAGAAATCGTTGGTATTTCTGAAGAAACTTCTAAAACAACTGTTACAGGTGTTGAAATGTTCCGTAAATTGTTAGACTACGCTGAAGCTGGGGATAACATTGGTACATTATTACGTGGTGTTACACGTGACAACATCGAACGTGGACAAGTTCTTTGCTAAACCAGGAACAATCACTCCACATACAAAATTCAAAGCTGAGGTTTACGTATTAACTAAAAGAAGAAGGTGGACGTCACACTCCATTCTTCTCTAACTACCGTCCTCAATTCTACTTCCGTACAACAGACATCACTGGTGTTTGTGTGTTACCAGAAGGTACTGAAATGGTAATGCCTGGTGACAACGTAACTATGGAAGTTGAATTAATTCACCCAGTTGCGATCGAAGAAGGTACTAAAGTTCTCTATCCGTGAAGGTGGACGTACTGTAGGTGCTGGAATCGTAGCTTCTATCGAAAAATAATTTTTTATTAAATTGATTTTCAATCCTCCCTTTTGGGAGGATTTTTGCGTTTGATATAAAAATCGAGTTGTTCGACAAATCCTGTTGGTGAGAAATCACCGACAGGATTTTCTAATACAAAAAGAGAAATCCGAGTTATGATTAAGTCGTCTAAAACAAAAATCAAGGAGGATTTCTCTCATGGACTATTGTATACGAAAATTATTAAGATTAACAGAAGAAAATTTTTATTACGGATGAAAATTGGTTAGAAATCGTAACAGAAAAATAATGAAACAATTTATAAAATTAAAGGGACTTGGACAAAAACTTGTACTTCTTGTCTATATTGTTCTAGTGAAAAATGTGATTAAACATTCTCCTATGGAACATAAAAATTAGAATTCCTCATCTATATGGAAATAAAACTCTTTTAGACTTAAAAAGTACAACGATTCATCTGTAAAGATTGTCATAAGACATGGGCGGCAGATTGCCCTCTTGTTCCTAAAAACAGTAATATTTCTTATGATTTAGAGTGCCAAATTATGTTGTATTTAAAAGAAAAACTTCTCTAGAAAAACAATCGCTAAACTTCTTTCAATCTCTGATAAGACTGTTGAAAAGAGTGATGAAGAAGTTTAAAAATAAAAACAATGCAACAATATAACTATTTACCTAAAAGTGCTTTGTTTAGATGAATTTAGAGGCGTTAAAAACGCAACAAGGAAAAAAATGAATTTCATTTGTTTAGATGGAGAAAATCGTCAATTAATTGATATTTTACCTGGTAGAACACTTCATGAATTAATTTCTTTCTTTATGAAGTTCTCCGTAAACAACGTTTAAAAAGTAAAATATTTAGTGATGGATATGAATGCTTCTTATCAAAACCTTATTAAAACAGTATTTCCAAACGCTGTTATCGTGGTAGATCGATTCCATATCGTTCAACATATGAATCGTAATTTTAATCAACTCCGAGTAGTCATTATGAAACAATTCTCAGCGAAATCAACGCAACAGAAGACATTGAAACGCTACTGGAAACTGCTGTTAAAACCAAGCGATGAATTAGATGAAGAAAAATTAAGGTACAATTATCACTTCAAAACCTATCTTACTCAATCGCAATTGGTAGAACAATTATTGAGTTTTGACGAAGTGTTATCAGATGCATATGATTTCATCCAAGAACTTAGAAAAGCCTACAAGAAGAAAGATTATGAGGCATTTATGACATGTATAAAAGAGATACCGAGACAATTACCTTATGAATTTAAGAAGAAGTTTGAAGTGTTTAAACGTTTTTAAGGATGGGATTTATCAAGCCTTTACGACAGGATATTCCAATGGATCTATTGAAGGAACGAATAATCTTATTAAAGTGATTAAACGTGTGGCATATGGATATCGAAATTTTTGAGAATATGAAATTAAGAATTAAGATTATTAAGGGCTGTTTTTACCCCGGTCAATAGAAAGTCATTATGATTTAAGAAAGTATGTATAGAGTCGTTTTAACTTGATAATGAGCCTCCATGGGCATGTTGAATTGGGGAAGCGAAAAATAATATCAAATTTCACAGCCCCAAAACCGCTAGCTGCGGATAACATGCCCCTACTCATTATAAAGTTAAAACTAGATTTCGTTCATAGTTATGTTTGTGGTAGATTATTAAATAGATTAAATCGTTAATTTTCTCCCACCTTATTCATTTAAAAAGTAAAGACTTAATTTGGTGTTAAATTTTATCCACCAACAGAATTTGTCGATGAGCCCAAAAATCTAATTGAAAATTGTTCTCACTCTAGAATACTAGATATAAGTGGAGATATTTTGAATTTTATGCTACTCTATATCAGTATATTTTTATTGAAAAGAATAGGAGGCGTTTGGAATGATAGAGCTGATTGCAACAGTTGAATCAATCCAACAAGCGCAAGCTCTACTTGAAGCAGGAGTAGATGTATTGTGCTTTGGTGAAGATCTATTTGGTTTAAGATTACCAATGTCGTTTTCACGTGATGAACAAAAAGAATTAACAGAATTAGCACATCGCTATGGTAAAAAGTAAATGTAGCGGTTAATGCAATTTTTCATAATGAAGGAATTGCAAAAGTTCCGGAATATTTACAATTTTTAAAAATCAATCAATGTAGATATGATTACAGTAGGAGACCCTGGAGTTGTTCAAATTATGAAGAACCCAGAATACTCAATTCCTTATTATTACGATGCTGCGGTGTTAGTCACAAGTAGTCGTCAAGTTAATTTCTGGGCTAAGCGTGGAGCGATAGGTGCAGTGATTGCTAGAGAAATTCCAAGAGCAGAAATGGAAATTTTAGCAAGCCAAGTTGAAGTTCCAATTGAAGTGTTAGTTTATGGTGCAACATGTATCCATCATTCTAAACGTCCCATTATTACAAAATTATTTTAACTATATTGAGAAAAAAGAAAGTGTTGAGAAAAAAACGTGGGGTTATTTGTGAGTGAACCAGCAGATGAAGATTCTCATTATTCAATCTATCAAGACATTAATGGGACACATATTTTCGCCAATAATGATGTTTCTCTTGCACCATACTTATTAGAATTAAGTCAAATGGGTGTTCCTCAATGGAAATTTGATGGAGTGTTTAACTCCTGGTGAAAAACTTTGTTAAAGTGGTTCAATTATTTGATCATGCTCGTAAAGAAATTGAAGCAGGTACTTGGACAGTTGAAAAGAGTGCTAGCTTTAGAATTACAAGTAAGAGAACTTCATCCAGAGCAACGTGGTTTAGATGCAGGATTTTTATATTTTAAATCCAGAAGATGTGAAATAGGAGGAGACAAATGGGAAGAAAATTTTTGAAAAACCAGAAGTTCTTGCTCCAGCAGGAACACTTGAAAAACTAAAAACAGCGATTTTTATATGGTGCAGATGCAGTATTCTTAGGAGGAGAAGCTTACGGGACTAAGAAGTCGTGCAGGAAACTTTGATTTTCGAAGAAATGAAAGAAGCAGTAGAATTTGCGCATAGCCATAATGCTAAAGTATATATTGCAGCGAAATATGGTTACTCACGAAGGAGACGAAAAAGGTGCGGGAGAATTTTTCCGTACAGTTCGTGACCTTGGGATTGATGCAGCGATTATTAGTGATATGGCATTAATGGATATTTGTGCTTCAGAGGCTCCAGGATTACCAATTCACCTTTCAACACAAGCTTCTGCAGCGAACTGGGAAACTTTAAACTTCTGGAAAGATGAAGGGTTAGAACGTGTTGTATTAGCCCGTGAAGTTTCGATGGCAGAAATTCAAGAAATGCAAGAAAAAGTAGATGTTGAAATTGAAGCCTTTATTCATGGTGCAATGTGTATTTCCTATTCAGGTCGTGTGTATTATCAAATCACATGGTACGTCGTGATGCGAACCGTGGAGGGTGTGCACAATCTTGCCGTTGGAAATATGGTTTTATTTGATATGCCATTTGCTAATGAGAAAAAAATATGGTTGGTGCTGGTGAAGAAGGTATCGAAGAAAAATTCTCTATGAGTGCGGTTGACTTATCAATGATTCATAACTTTACCAGATTTAATTGAAGCTGGAGTAGATAGCTTGAAAAATTGAAGGACGTATGAAGTCTATTCACTATGTTTCAACAGTGGCAAATGTATACCAGTGCTGCAGTAGATAGTTATTGTGAAGATCCAGATAATTATGTATGTAAACAAGAATGGGTAGATGAATTATGGAAAGCAGCACAACGTGAGTTAGCAACAGGATTCTATTATCAAATTCCTACAGAAGAAGAACAATTATTTGGGGTGCGTCGTCAAATTCCACAATATGCATTCGTAGGGTCAAGTGTTAGCATATGACCCAGAAACTCAAATTGCAACGATTCAACAAAGAAATAACTTTAAAGTTGGAGACCATATTGAGTTTTATGGGACCAGGCATGCGTCATCATGAAGAAGTGTTAACAACTCTATGGGATGAAAATGGGTGAAGAAATCGGAAGCAGCTCCTCATGCGATGATGATTTGCAAGATGAAAGTAACTGAACCAGTGAAACCATTAGACATGATTAGAAAAAGAAGGTAAAATAAATAAAAAAATAATTGATAGAAAAAGGAGACGGTTATGTCATTACCAAATTGTCCCAAAATGTAGTTCAGAATACACATATGAAGATGGTGTATTATTAGTTTGTCCAGAATGTGCTCATGAATGGGAACCAGGACAAGAAGTTGAAGAAGACGGAGTAGTTGCCATTGATGCAAATGGGAACCGTTTAGAAAATGGAGATACTGTAACAGTTATTAAAGACTTAAAAGTTAAAAGGTGCTCCAAAAGATATTAAACAAGGTACACGTGTGAAAAAAATATCCGCATCGTGAAGGAGACCATAATATTGATTGTAAAATTGATGGCTTTTGGTGCGATGAAATTAAAATCTGAATTCGTTAAAAATCTAATGAATTTAAAGTGAGGCTGGAGATTATCTCCAGCTATGTGACTTTTCAGTCCGTCACGCTCCGTAGGTGCGTGACAAATAAACTCACCCGCTATGCGGGTGCGCATCGAGGTTATAGCAAAAACTCCAATCGCGATACAATAAAGGTGTTCAAGCCTATCATATAGCGAGAGGAGAAAAATATAGCTGAAAAAGCTAATAGTTTATCACATACAAAATGGATGTGTAAATACCACATTGTTTTTACACCTAAGTATAGACGGAAAGTTATCTATAATCAATATAGGAAAAAGTTTGGGAGAAATATTTCGTCGATTGTGTAGTTATAAAGGGGTAGAGATTATAGAAGGACATCTTATGCCGGATCATGTTCATATGTTGGTAAGTATTTCAAATTTTTATGGGATATTTAAAAGGAAAAAGCGCACTAATGATGTTTGATAAACACGCAAATTTAAAATATAAATTTGGGAACCGTCATTTTAGGGCAGAAGGATATTATGTAAGCACAGTAGGTCTCAATGGAAGCTACCATAAGAAAATATATACAAGAACAAGAAAAACATGATATAGTAATCGATAAATTAAGTGTAAAAGAGTATGAGGATCCCTTTAGGGATGATGGTGGCATAATACAAACGCCTCTTTAAGAGGCAAGTGACGAGTCCAAAAAGCAATAAGGCTATGACAAAGTGAAAGCCAGCGTCTTGAGGCGCTGGCTTTGTAATCTGGGCTTATAGCCCCCGGTTCAAACCACCCGTTAGACGGGTGGTCATGATTACGAATCATAAAAATCTCAAAAATATTTCAAAGAGGTTTGACGTAAATTTTTCCAGAGAATATAATGAAGAGGAATACTAGTTAAAGGATGGAAAAAAATTCACGTGGCTCAACAAAAGTGTGATGCAAGAATCTCACCAAAAATCCTAAATATAAACGTGTAGCAGCCATTGATGGCTTTAAAGGGATGATGATTCTTGCAATTATAGGATATTATTATTTTTCAAAATTATTTGCCAGGTGGTTTTTGCGGTAAATGCATTTTTTGCTATAGGTGGCTATTTAGCTTTTCGTGATAACAAGCATTTATTTCATAAAAAGCCGGTTGAATGGCATTTATCTTCAAAAAGCTATGCTCGATTATGGCTTCCCATGTTGTTTATGATTATTGGGACAGTCGCGTTCTTATTTGTTGCATTACCGGAACAATTAAAAAAATATTCGGATGATGTCTTTATCGTCCTTTAGTATTTTTCAATAATTACTATCAAATTATTAATCAGCAATCTTATTTTTGTACAATCGATTAATCCAAGTCCTTTTGTTCATTTTATGGTATGTATCTCTTTATTTACAATTAATGTTAATAGCTGTTGGAATTAGAAAGTTATTCAATCGATTAAATTTACTACGAATGCAAGAAAGTTTAGTGCTATTGATTCTAAGTATCCTTTCAGCAATATTCATGACGGTTATGTATGTGATACAAAAAGATCCTTCGTATATTTTATTATGCAATTTCAACTAGAATTTTTCTCATTTTTATTAGGAGGCTTCTTAAGTTATCTTACTGAAGGACAACTATCGTTAGCTTTACCAAAAAATAAATCTACAGCATTAGTGACTCAATTAATGGGTGTTGGAAGTTTTCTAATAATGATTTGGATGATGCTTAGCTTTTAATGGTGTGCAAGATGAAACATATTTATATGGAATGCAATTATTCTCTGTAGTTTCTATTGTATTTCTATGGAGTATATTATATGAAAATTCTGTATTAAATTATTTCTTACGGTTTAGAGGATTTACAATTTTTTGGAAGAAGAAGTTTTTCTTATTATTTATGGTTTTATCCAGTGCATATGTTTGCACCCTATTTCCAAAATGGAGAAGAGTCTAGCTTTGTATTCATGTAGGTATTCAAATGCTTTTGGATTATTTTTATTAGCAGAAAGTTACTTATAAAGTATTTGAAACAGAAAAAATGGATGGTTCCTTTTTGGACAAACCTTTAGTTTGATGAGCATTCATCATTTTTGCTGTAAAAGGAATTACCACCAGTTAAAGAAAATGATGGAATAGCATTTTTCATTTACTTATGTTATTTTTAATTGGTTTAGCATTTGTAGGATTTTTCCAATCTTCAACGGAAACGAATTTAGTAGCGCAACAATTAGAGAGTGTCATTAAAAACGGAATCAAGAACTTATTGAACACACAACACAGGAAGAAAGTACAACAGTAGATCCGAATAAAGAAATTGAATTAAAAAGAACAAATTGCTCAAGAGCCAATTACTTTTTGTAGGAGATTCGATTTTATTAGCAGCAGCAGATAAAGTTCAAGAGTTATTTCCCTAAAAGCAATGATTGACGGGAAAATAGGAAGACAATTATATTCTAGTCCGACAACTTTAGAAGATTTAATTTCAAAAGGAAAAAAATGTCTGATAGAGTAGTAACGTTTATTGGGAACGAATGGTACATTTTCTCAAAAAAACAATTAGATGAATATATTCGTATTCTTGGAGAAGATGAGAGTTATACTTTTGTGACAATTTTTGCTCCAGTGAAAATGGAATAATGAAGTGAATCAGCAATTGCATGAAGCAAAAACTCGTCACGCAAATGTACACATTATTGATTGGTATGAATTAGCAAAAATCATGCAGAGTGGTTTTATGAAGATAAGATTCATCCGAATAATCAAGGTGCTGAGGAATTAGCAAAAATATTTACTAGAGTCTATTACTCAGATTAAGATGAATGAATAGAAGGAGTAAAACACTCGTTATAGATAGTTGAAGACTGTTTTATAACGGTGTTTTTTCCTCTTTTTAGTTAAAAAGGAACAGTTGTGAAAATGTGTACTTATTTTTATATAAAAGCAATGTGATGAAATGAGCTAAAAATACTTGTGGAAACTCAAACGGTTTGGTATATTAGAGGTAAATGCAAAAGGAAAGAGGAAATTGTTTGCAAAGTGCTAGTCACAGTCTTCGATTAATGGGGGCGTCTATTACATTAACGATTTTTTTCATGAGAATGCGCAAAGAATTATTGTTACAGAGTGAACAACTGTTGCATCTTTATAAAAAAATCGTTTTCAGTGCGAATGATGCTGATTCAGAACTAATGGAGATTAATTTACAAGCTGGGAAAAAAATGCAGTTCGAGTTCATCCAGAATTTGTTTGAATTAATTGCAGTTAGGGAAAGAAACATAGTATTGCAGCGAAATAGTCATCTTAACATTGCGATTGGGCCATTAGTTCAAACATGGAGAATTGGTTTTTCAGATGCTAAACTTCCTTCAGAAGAAGAGATTCAAAGGTTTATTACAAAATAACGAAATCCTGAGGATATCGTCTTAGATGACTCAAAAAGGAAGTTTATTTGTCAAAAGTTGGAATGAGAATCGATTTAGGAGCTTTAGCGAAAAGGATATATTGCTGATAAATTAAAAGAATTTTTGGTAGGAACAAGGAGTTCAATCAGGAATTATTGATTTAGGGAGGAAATATTCTTACAATTGGTGAAAAATCCAACTTTTCACAGACCATGGAGAATTGGAATTCAAAATCCATTATTAGATAGAGGAGAACATGTTGCAGTGATAGCTAGTATCAGATGCTTCTGTAGTAACTTCCGGAATTTATGAACGTCAATTAGTGGTAGATGGGAAAAACTTATCATCACATATTTTGATCAGAAACAAACAGGTTATCCAATGGAAACAGAGGTATGCAAGTATTTACAATTGTAGCTGAAAAATCAGTAGATTGCGAAATATGGACGACGCGTTTGTTTGGGACAAAATCCATATGACATTATCGAAGAAATCGAACAACAACCTGGACTGGAAGCATTTGTGATTACAAAAAAATCAAAAAAATGATGTATACATCTGGAATTCAATTCGTTTAATCAGAGATGTATAGAAAGAATTGTTATGACAAAATTTATTGCACTTGTAGGAACAAATTCACAACGTTCTACAAACCGTACTTTATTACAATATATGCAAAAAAACATTTTGCAGATAAAGTTGAAATTGAATTAGTGGAAATTAAAGATATTCCATTATTCAACAAACCAGCAAACAAACAAGTTCCAGAACTTGTAACAGAAATTGCTGCTAAAATTGAAGCTGCTGATGGAGTAATCATTGGAACTCCAGAATATGACCACGCTATTCCAGCTGTATTAATGAGCGCATTAGCATGGTTATCATATGGCATTCATCCATTATTAAATAAACCAGTAATGATTACAGGAGCATCTTATGGAACATTAGGTTCTTCTCGTGCTCAATTACAATTACGTCAAATTTTGGACTCTCCAGAATTAAAAAGCAAATGTAATGCCAGGATCTGAGTTCTTATTATCTCACTCACTTCAAGCATTTTGATAAAAAGGTGATTTAATTGATTTAGATACAATTAAAAATTAGATGCCCTTTATTTGATGATTTTCCGTTTATTTGTTAAAATCACTCAAAAATTAAGAAGTGCTCAAGATTTATTACACAAAGAAGCAGAAAACTTTGATTGGGAAAATATTTAATACCACAATAAGAGAGAAAATACATTATGAAATTTGTAGGGACTTGTAGGTTCAAACGCTGAACTATCATATAACCGTAAATTATTACAATTCATTCAACGTAAATTTAAATTAAAATTTGAATTAGAAGTTTTGGAAATTGATGAAGTTCAGTATTTAATCAAGATGAAAAATGGGATGATAGTTTCCAATTACGTTATTTATATAACAAAAATTACTCGTGCTGATGGTGTTATTATTGCAACACCAGAACACAATCATACAATTACAGCATCACTAAAAAGTGTTTTAGAATGGTTATCATTTAAAAGTACATCCATTTGAAAACAAACCAGTTATGATTGTAGGGTGCTTCATACCACGATCAAGGAACATCACGTGCGCAAGTACATTTACGTAAAATTTTAGATGCTCCAGGTGTAAATGCATATACTTTACCAGGAAATGAATTCTTATTAGGAAAAAGCTAAAAAAGCATTTGATGAAAATGGAAATATCACAAATGAAGGAACAGTGAAATTCTTAGAATCTTGCTTTAGATAACTTTTGTAAAATATGTGGAGGTCGTTTCTAAATTGAAAAAAACCAAAACCAATTGCTCCAGAAGATTTATATTGTACAAATCCAATTGCAACAACAATTCAAGGCGTTGACCCAGATGATCCAGATTGGGTAGAAAAAAAGCAGCAGAAATCGTTGGTGCTGTATCAGGAGACACTTATGTTAAATTAGACCACGGTATCTTAACAGTTAACCAAATTGATATGTTCTTAAAAGCAATGCCATTTGAGTTAACATATGCAGATGATAACAACCAATTCTTGTATTATAATAACGCTCACCAAGAACCAAGCACAATGTTTGGTAAACGTGTACGTGTTCAAGCAGGGTAGCAGATTAGGAACTGTCATGCTTCATTACCACCAGCAAGAATGAAAAAAATGTTGAGTGGGTTGTAGGTGTATTACGTAATGGTGATCAAGAATACGTTCGTACAATTGTTCCAGGAACACCAGAAGGAGTTATTAATACTCATAACTATCAAGCAATGTACTATCCAGATGGTTCATATGCTGGAATTAATGAAATTATCTTTAACTTCCAACCATGGTTAGATTGGTATTTAGAAACAACTGGTCAACGTTTAGTTGGAGGAAATGCTCCAGCTGCAGGAGGACATGGTTCTCATGGAAGTGCAGATGCAACTTCAGGAGCTTCATCTGATACTCCAAGTCATGGTGCAGCAGACGCAACTTCAAGTGCAAGTAACTAATTTAAACTAAAAAGAGGCAAGCGAGAAAATCGCTTGCCTTTTTCATCATTTAATCAAAAATATTGCTTTTAATAGTTTGTAGTTCAGAACGAATTTAAAGGACGATACTCGCCCTGGAGAAAGAGAAGAATCTAGTACAAAATTCACCAAAACGAATTCTTTTTTTAAGGAAAAGTAACTTTAACCCCAACACATAAAAAAACATCTTTTTGATTTGATGAAACTTACCCTTCTGAAATAATAACTGAAGCTTTTACTAAATGAAGGTGAAGCTTCAAGGATTGATAATTTAGCAGGTTTACAAATGGTTCCAGTCATGAAAACATAATTCCGTCGTGAAATCTTTGAATACAAGAACTGTCTAAAGGGTCCATTGACTTCAACATAATATTCCTTTTTCAATATGTTGAACAGGGATTTAATAAGTCGATAGCCTAAAGGACCATTGTTTGTTATGATTAGAAAGTCCTTCAGTATCTCTATCTAAACGACCGATGGGATATAATCCTTCGACATTTTTCATTTTTCTAAATAAATCAATAACTGTTGGGAAGTTGATGAATCGGTGGTAGCAGGAAATGACTCCTCTAGGCTTTATTTAACATAAATAATATTTTTGAGGAGTTATCTTCCATTTGACTTTCCTTGAACAGTAATCACTTGAATTTGAGGATCAACATTATTACTCACATGAGTTGCAGGGAGTTGAATCGATTAGAACTTCGCCGGAAGAAATTAATTTTTTTCATTTGCTTTCGATGAAATATCAAAAATGCTTCATTAATAAATGTTCAAGACGCATAAAAACCTCCTTAATATATAATCGGAAAAAAATTATAACATATTTTTTTGAAAAAAGGGGTTGACGATGAGATATATCTGTGTTAAATTATTAAACGTTGTTGCGAAACAACAAAAACAACTCTGAAACAACTTTTCAAAAAAATGAAAAAGTTGTTGACAGACAAAAACACCTATGATAGTATATAGGAGTTGTCGCGATAAAGCGACGTTGACCTTTGAAAACTAAACAAAGAAGACAAACCAAATGTGTAGGGACTTCACGAAAGTGAAGAAACAACAATTTCTTTTTCTCTAAGGAGAAAAAAACAATAAGTCAGTAATTAAAATGAGCTTTCAAAAAGCTTATGAAAAGTATTTTTCATGAGAGTTTGATCCTGGCTCAGGACGAACGCTGGCGGCGTGCCTAATACATGCAAGTCGAACGAGAGCGACCGGTGCTTGCACTGGTCAATCTAGTGGCGAACGGGTGAGTAACACGTGGGTAACCTGCCCATCAGAGGGGGATAACATTCGGAAACGGATGCTAAAAACCGCATAGGTTCTTGAGTCGCATGACTTTGAAGAGGAAAAAGAGGCTTCGGCTTCTGCTGATGGATGGACCCGCGGTGCATTAGCTAGTTGGTGAGGTAACGGCTCACCAAGGCCGTGATGCATAGCCGACCTGAGAGGGTGATCAGCCACATTGGGACTGAGACACGGCCCAAACTCCTACGGGAGGCAGCAGTAGGGAATCTTCCGCAATGGACGCAAGTCTGACGGAGCAACGCCGCGTGAGTGAAGAAGGATTTTCGGTTCGTAAAACTCTGTTGTTAGAGAAGAACAGCGCATAGAGTAACTGTTATGCGTGTGACGGTATCTAACCAGAAAGCCACGGCTAACTACGTGCCAGCAGCCGCGGTAATACGTAGGTGGCAAGCGTTGTCCGGATTTATTGGGCGTAAAGCGAGCGCAGGCGGTCAATTAAGTCTGATGTGAAAGCCCCCGGCTCAACCGGGGAGGGTCATTGGAAACTGGTTGACTTGAGTGCAGAAGAGGAGAGTGGAATTCCATGTGTAGCGGTGAAATGCGTAGATATATGGAGGAACACCAGTGGCGAAGGCGACTCTCTGGTCTGTAACTGACGCTGAGGCTCGAAAGCGTGGGTAGCAAACAGGATTAGATACCCTGGTAGTCCACGCCGTAAACGATGAGTGCTAAGTGTTGGAGGGTTTCCGCCCTTCAGTGCTGCAGTTAACGCATTAAGCACTCCGCCTGGGGAGTACGACCGCAAGGTTGAAACTCAAAGGAATTGACGGGGACCCGCACAAGCGGTGGAGCATGTGGTTTAATTCGAAGCAACGCGAAGAACCTTACCAAGTCTTGACATCCTTTGACCACTCTAGAGATAGAGCTTTTCCTTCGGGGACAAAGTGACAGGTGGTGCATGGTTGTCGTCAGCTCGTGTCGTGAGATGTTGGGTTAAGTCCCGCAACGAGCGCAACCCTTATTACTAGTTGCCAGCATTGAGTTGGGCACTCTAGTGAGACTGCCGGTGACAAACCGGAGGAAGGTGGGGATGACGTCAAATCATCATGCCCCTTATGACTTGGGCTACACACGTGCTACAATGGATGGTACAACGAGCAGCGAACTCGCGAGGGTAAGCGAATCTCTTAAAGCCATTCTCAGTTCGGATTGTAGGCTGCAACTCGCCTACATGAAGCCGGAATCGCTAGTAATCGCGGATCAGCACGCCGCGGTGAATACGTTCCCGGGTCTTGTACACACCGCCCGTCACACCACGAGAGTTTGTAACACCCAAAGTCGGTGAGGTAACCTTTTGGAGCCAGCCGCCTAAGGTGGGATAGATGATTGGGGTGAAGTCGTAACAAGGTAGCCGTATCGGAAGGTGCGGCTGGATCACCTCCTTTCTAAGGATAACATCTAATGTTTATGACGTTAGAAGAATACGGAACCCTACAGGTTGAAATCTTTGTTTAGTTTTGAGAGGTTAACTCTCAACTCGACCTTTGAAAACTGAATACTATATCACAAATTTAAAACCAAAAATTTACCGAGAGTTAGAGAAATCTAACGAAAAAGAGTTTTTTTAACAAGAAGCAACGCGACCATAACGGTTAAGTGAATAAGGGCGCACGGTGGATGCCTTGGTACTAGGAGCCGAAGAAGGACGGAACTAACACCGATATGCTTTGGGGAGCTGTAAGTAAGCTAAGATCCAAAGATTTCCGAATGGGGGAACCCAACACCCGTGATGGGGTGTTACGCATAAGCGCAGGCTTATGACGAGGTAGACGCGGGGAACTGAAACATCTCATTACCCGCAGGAAGAGAAAGAAAAATCGATTCCCTGAGTGGCGGCGAGCGAAACAGGGAAGAGCCCAAACCAGTGTGCATGCACACTGGGGTTGTAGGACTTTCAACAACGTGTATGACAATCTGTAGCAGAACCCTGTTGGAAAGCAGGACCAAAGAAGGTGACAGTCCTGTATGCAAAACGGAAAGTTGGCACAAGAGAGCACCTGAGTACGGCGGGACACGAGGAATCCCGTCGGAATCCGCCAGGACCATCTGGCAAGGCTAAATACTACCTAGTGACCGATAGTGAACCAGTACCGTGAGGGAAAGGTGAAAAAGAACCCCGGGAGGGAGTGAAAGAGTACCTGAAACCGTGTGCTTACAAGTAGTCAGAGCCCGTTAATGGGTGATGGCGTGCCTTTTGTAGAATGAACCGGCGAGTTACGTTAACATGCGAGGTTAAGATGAAGAGTCGGAGCCGTAGCGAAAGCGAGTCTGAATAGGGCGAGTTGAGTATGTTGACGTAGACCCGAAACCAAGTGATCTACCCATGTCCAGGTTGAAGGTGCGGTAAAACGCACTGGAGGACCGAACCAGGGCACGTTGAAAAGTGCTTGGATGAGGTGTGGGTAGCGGAGAAATTCAATCGAACTTGGAGATAGCTGGTTCTCTCCGAAATAGCTTTAGGGCTAGCCTCGGAATGAAGAATCGTGGAGGTAGAGCACTGTTTGGACTAGGGGGCCCATCTCAGGGTTACCGAATTCAGATAAACTCCGAATGCCATGTATTTATGTCCGGGAGTCAGACTGCGAGTGATAAGATCCGTAGTCGAAAGGGAAACAGCCCAGACCACCAGCTAAGGTCCCAAAATATCTGTTAAGTGGAAAAGGATGTGGGGTTGCACAGACAACTAGGATGTTGGCTTAGAAGCAGCCATCATTCAAAAGAGTGCGTAATAGCTCACTAGTCGAGTGACCCTGCGCCGAAAATGTAACGGGGCTAAACAGATTACCGAAGCTGTGGATTCAGTTTATAACTGAGTGGTAGGAGAGCGTTCTAAGGGGCGAAGAAGCATGACCGTAAGGACATGTGGAGCGCTTAGAAGTGAGAATGCCGGTATGAGTAGCGAAAGACGGGTGAGAATCCCGTCCACCGAATGACTAAGGTTTCCTGGGGAAGGCTCGTCCTCCCAGGGTTAGTCAGGGACCTAAGGCGAGGCCGAAAGGCGTAGTCGATGGATAACAGGTTGATATTCCTGTACTTCTGTTAATTGTTTGAGCAATGGAGGGACGCAGGAGGCTAAGTTGAGCGTACGACTGGAAATGTACGTCCAAGCAGCGAGTCCGCTGATGAGTGAAATGCTTGTCACGATACGGGGTGAGCTGTGATGGGGAGCGAAATCAAAGTAGCGAAGCAACTGACGTCACACTGCCGAGAAAAAGCTTCTAGTGAGATTAACAGAACCCGTACCGCAAACCGACACAGGTAGTTGAGTGGAGAACACTAAGGTGAGCGAGCGAACTCTCGTTAAGGAACTCGGCAAAATGACCCCGTAACTTCGGGAGAAGGGGTGCTGGTAGAAATACCAGCCGCAGTGAATAGGCCCAGGCGACTGTTTATCAAAAAAACACAGGTCTCTGCAAAATCGAAAGATGACGTATAGGGGCTGACGCCTGCCCGGTGCTGGAAGGTTAAGAGGAGAGGTTAGTCCTTTGAGGGCGAAGCTTTGAATTGAAGCCCCAGTAAACGGCGGCCGTAACTATAACGGTCCTAAGGTAGCGAAATTCCTTGTCGGGTAAGTTCCGACCCGCACGAAAGGCGTAACGATCTGGGCACTGTCTCAACGAGAGACTCGGTGAAATTATAGTACCTGTGAAGATGCAGGTTACCCGCGACAGGACGGAAAGACCCCATGGAGCTTTACTGTAGTTTGATATTGAGTGTTTGTGTGACATGTACAGGATAGGTAGGAGCCGAAGAGATGGGAACGCCAGTTTCCAAGGAGGCAATGGTGGGATACTACCCTTGTTACATGAACCCTCTAACCCGCACCTAGAAGCAAGGTGGGAGACAGTGTCAGACGGGCAGTTTGACTGGGGCGGTCGCCTCCCTAAAAATGTAACGGAGGCGCCCAAAGGTTCCCTCAGAATGGTTGGAAATCATTCGAAGAGTGTAAAGGCAGAAGGGAGCTTGACTGCGAGACCAACAAGTCGAGCAGGGACGAAAAGTCGGGCTTAGTGATCCGGTGGTACCGTATGGAAGGGCCATCGCTCAACGGATAAAAAGCTACCCTGGGGATAACAGGCTTATCTCCCCAAGAGTTCACATCGACGGGGAGGTTTGGCACCTCGATGTCGGCTCATCGCATCCTGGGGCTGAAGTCGGTCCCAAGGGTTGGGCTGTTCGCCCATTAAAAGCGGTACGCGAGCTGGGTTCAGAACGTCGTGAGACAGTTCGGTCCCTATCCGTCGCGGGCGTTGGAAATTTGAGAGGAGCTGTCCTTAGTACGAGAGGACCGGGATGGACACACCGCTGGTGTACCAGTTGTTCTGCCAAGAGCATCGCTGGGTAGCTATGTGTGGACGGGATAAACGCTGAAAGCATCTAAGCGTGAAGCCCCCTCGAGATGAGATTTCCCATCATTTTTAAATGAGTAAGACCCCTGAGAGACGATCAGGTAGATAGGGCTAGAAGTGGAAGTGCCGTGAGGCATGGAGCGGACTAGTACTAATCGGTCGAGGACTTAACCAAGGTTGAAGGTGAATTGAGGAAGAATTTGGATATAGATTCAGTTTTGAGAGAGCGAGAGCTTTTTTTCAAGAGAGAAGTGTGGTGACGATGGCAAGAAGGATACACCTGTTCCCATCTCGAACACAGAAGTTAAGCTTCTTAGCGCCGATAGTAGTTGGGGGTTTCCCCCTGTGAGGGTAGGACGTTGCCACGCTTCAAATTAGAAGGAGAATTTCTGGAAGGAAATTCTCTTTTTTTGTATACTATTTTCTATAAACAGTAATGGAGAATGAAACATGAAAAAAATGAAATTTATTTCTTTTTAAGCTTTATAGCAATTTTTCTTTAGTTGCGTGTAGTAAAGCGATTGATGATAAAGAATTTCAAGATAAATTAGTTCAACAAGAATCACAAATTAAAAATTATCATTTAACATTGAAAACAAAAATGAAGTGAAGAAAAAAAGATAGTAAAAAGTTCCACTCAAGTCATTGCAGAATGCTTCTGTTTGGAGTGATGGTACAGGATTTGGAACTCGTATTGATAAAACTGATGGAAAAGCTACAAATCAAATTGAAGTCATTAGTGAAGGTAGTAAAGGAGCTATTCGTTATTATCAAGACCGATGGGAACCAACTATTTCTGCACAATCTAGTTTACAAAATGTTATTGGATTTTTCTTACCATAGTGTATTGCAATTAGCTCAAAGATATTTCTAGTTATGCTACATGGCAAACGGATGGGTACGTTTACTTTACCAAGGGAGTGATTCTGCGGTACGTTTAGCATTATCTTCGATTAATATTCAGGTGCATGAGAATACTAAAATTATGATAAAAATGAAAGCTGATCGAAAGACAAATGTCATTCAAAAGCTTTTTCATTTAGTATTAAATGAAGAAGATGAAACCATTCAGAAGACTTATGAAGTAATTTTTTTAATGGAATGAATCAACAACATAAAAAGAATTACCATTATAGTATTTTAAATAGTTTAAATATTATTATTTGTCATGCTCTCAATGGATTTCCTATTAAAAAGACTACTCATATTCCTGTTTTTTTGTTACAATAGGAATGGATAAATTTTAAGAATTGCGAGAAATGGAAAACATTTTGTAGACATGCGAGAGGAGAATGCTTGCATTCTCCTTTTTTTATGAAGATTGGAGGTAAGAGAATGGGAAGAATCATTTCAGTTGCGAATCAAAAAGGGTGGAGTTGGTAAAACAACGACAACAGTCAGCTTTAGCAGCTTCCTAGCAAAAACTTGGTCAAAAAAGTTTTAATTATTGATAGTGACCCTCAAGGAAATGCAACAAGTGGATTTAGGGGTGCAAAAAGCAGAGTTAACCTATGATATTTATGATGTTATTGTAAATGAAGTGAATGTTCATGAAGTTATTGTACCAACTACTAGAGAAAAAATTTAATGATTGTACCTTCAACCATTCAGTTGGCAGGAGCTGAAATTGAATTAACAAATCAGACACATCGTGAACAACGATTGAAAACAAGCATTAACAACGATTCGTGATGAATATGATTATATTTTTTTATTGATTGTCCACCTTCGTTTAGGACATTTGACGATGAATGCATTTACGGCTAGTGATACTGTTTTAATTCCTGTACAATGTGAATATTATGCATTAGAAGGATTATCTCAATTGATGAATACAATCACGATGGTTCGTAAACACTTCAATCCACAACTAAAAATTGAAGGTGTTTTATTAACAATGTTTGATGCACGAACAAACTTTAGGAAATGAAGTAAAAGATGATGTTATTAAATATTTCAGAGAAAAAAAGTATACCGCACTATTATTCCTAGAAATGTTCGTTTATCAGAAGCTCCAAGTTATGGACAAGCCATTGTAGACTATGATCCCTCGTTCAAGAGGAGCAGAAGTTTATCTTGAATTAGCAAAGGAAGTGTTATCAAATGGTTAAAAAAATCAAAAAAATCAAAAAGGCTTAGGTCGTGGAATTGATGCACTTTTTTTGGTGGGAAATTTTTGATAGTATCGAAAATTTAGAAAAAAAGTAGATACAACAAAATGAAACAATTGAAGAAATTTCCCATTAGTGAAATTCGTCCAAATCCATATCAACCTCGAAAAAGATTTTTAATGAAGAAGCTTTTACAAGAATTAGCAGATTCGATTCGTGAACAAGGGAGTTTTTCAACCGATTATCGTTCGTAAAATCGAGTATTAAAGGCTATGAACTAGTAGCAGGAGAAAGAAGATTACGAGCTTCTAAAACTTGCGGGAAAAGAAACGATTCCAGCTATTATTCGTGAATATAGCGAAGAAATTATGATTCAAGTAGCCGTTGTAGAAAATCTACAAAGGGAAGATTTACGACCAATTGATGAAGCATTAGCGTATAAATCTTTAATGGATGCATTAAAAATTAAATCAAGAAGAAGTGGCAAAAAAATCGGGAAAAAGTCGTCCATATATTGCGAAACTTCCTTCGATTATTATCATTACCATTAGAAGTTCAAACACAATTACAAGAAGGTCAATTATCAGTAGGGTCATGCTCGTGCTTTATTAGGATTAAAACAAGCGAGATAAAATATTCCTGTATCTAAAAAAAGTAATTGAAGAAGGAATGACGGTTCGAGCGCTAGAAGAATTGATTCAAACAATGAATGAGCCTGTTGAAAAAGTGAAAGAAAATCAAAAAGATTCAAGAAAAAAACCAGCTTATATTGTGGAATCTGAAGAAAGATTAATGGATAAATTTGGAACATCTGTCCAAATTACTCCGAAAAGGAGAACGTGGGAAAAATCGAGATTGAATACCTTTCTCAAAAAGATTTAACTCGTATTTTTAGATGTATTAGAAATTGAATTAGATGATTAGGAGTGAATAGAATGGCTGTAATGGAATATGCACTTGGGGATTGTGTTGAAATGAAAAAGCCCTCATGCATGTCAAACCAATTCATGGACGATCATTCGAATGGGAATGGATATTCGTATCAAATGTAATCATTGTGGGCAAATGGTCTTAATGCCAAGACGAGAATTTGAACGCAAAATGAAAAAAAGTAACTTTGAAGAAAGAAAATAATGAATAGAAAGAGTGTGAAAAAAATACATGGCGTTAACAGCAGGAATCGTTGGATTACCAAACGTTGGGAAATCAACATTATTTAATGCAATTACAAAAGCAGGAGTAGAGGCAGCAAACTATCCGTTTGCGACTATTGACCAAACGTTGGGGTAGTAGAAGTTCCAGATGAAAGACTTCAAAAATTAACAGAATTAGTAAAACCGAAAAAAAGACAGTTCCAACAACATTTGAATTTACAGATATTGCAGGAATTGTAAAAGGTGCTAGCCGTGGGGAAGGTTTAGGAAATAAATTTTTTAAGCCACATTCGTCAAGTAGATGCGATTTGCCAAGTTGTTCGTTGTTTTGAAGATGAAAATATTACACACGTTGCTGGTAAAGTAGATCCAATTGCGGATATTGAAACAATTAATTTAGAATTAGTATTAGCAGACTTAGAATCAGTTGATAAACGAATTGCTCGTGTTGCTAAAAATTGCCAAAACAAAAGATAAAGATGCAGTAGCAGAATTAGCAGTTTTAGAAAAAAATCAAACCAGTACTAGAAGATGGTCAATTAGCACGTACGATTGAGTTACAGATGAAGAATTACCAATCGTGAAAGGTTTATTCTTATTAACAACAAAACCAATGTTATATATTGCTAATATTTCAGAAGATGATGTAGCAGAAGGTGGACATAATCAATATGTTCAATTAGTAGAAGAATATGCTGCAAAAGAAGATGCAGAAGTAGTCGTTATCTGTGCACGTGTAGAAGAAGAAGTTGCTGAATTAGAAGAAGAAGAAAAAAACAAGTTTTCTTAGAAGAAATGGGAATTGAAACTTCAGGTTTAGATGTTTTTAATTCAAAAAGCTTACCATTTATTAGGGATTAGCCACTTACTTCACTGCTGGAGAACAAGAAGTTCGTGCTTGGACTTTTCCGTAGAGGAATGAAAGCTCCACAATGTGCGGGAATTATTCACTCTGATTTTTGAAAGAGGATTTATTCGAGCTGAAACAGTAGCTTATGCAGACTTATTAGAATTTGGTAGTATGGGTGCTGCAAAAAGAAAATGGGAAAAGTTCGTCAAGAAGGAAAAAGAGTATATCGTACAAGATGGCGATGTTATGCTTTTCAGATTTAACGTGTAATCATCATATCTTGTGGGAGATTGAATCATGACAGAAAAATCAAACTGAAGTAAAAAAAGTAGATGTTACTACATTACGTAGTCAATTAACGAAAAATGAACAATATATTTTACAATTAGAACGTTCATTAAAAAGAAGCTCAAGTGTCTAAATCGAAAAATCGCTTCAACTTTAGAAGAAATGCTTCCCGTTTTAGTAGAAAAAAACAGAAAAAAAGGCTTAACAGCTCGTCAATTATTTGGTACAGTGACACAACAAACTCAATCTGTATTGGAAGGACCTAAAAAAAGATCCAACGGTGAAATCACCAGATTGGCAAATTGCAGTAGATGGAGGATTAATGGTTGGGTGGATTCTTCGCTTTAATCGCTGGAATTACATTATTCTTAAATCCAGAACAATCCGAAGCAATGGGAGTTATCTCATTAATCATGAACTTTATTGCAGGAGGATTAGCGTTATTAGCGTTATCTAAAGTAACTCCGGATATTAATCAACCAAAAAGGCAAACGTGGTTATATTCGTTATTTAGTAGTGAGTTCATTTAGTGATGCTAGCATGGTTAGTCATTGTAATGGGGAACACAATTATTGATTCCAACAAGTATTAATTATGTCTTCCCAGCTATCGTGTACTTTATTTATCGGTTCAGGTTCCCTTGTTTTAAAATGGTATTTGAAAAAAACATTGGATATTCGAGTGGAATTTTTATAAGCCATCTGTTTACTGATGAAGAATTGTTGTGGGTGTAGAAATGAAAATTTTCTTACCCACATTTACTATATAAGGGGAATATGATGAAATCATTACGGAAAAATTTTATGTTGGTTCATGTTTTTTTGATGGTATCTTTATTCTTTTTTTAAGTTCAAAAATTGAAGCTAAAGGTAAAAAGTTTAATCGTTAGTCAATATCATATTGATGCAAGTGTAAGTGTGAATGGTGATGTTCGTTTTAAAGAAGAAATTACGTTTCAAGCGAATGGAAGCTATAATGGTGTTTTTCTATACCTGGATTATTTTTGGAGAAGAAGAGCCAAAAGATGTATCTGTTGCCTTTTAAAACAAGTGATGGAGAAGTTGTTCCATTAGCTAAAAAGAGATACAGGAAATAATAGTACTTATTATTCAGAAAAATAGTGGAAAGGTATTGAAATTTAAAGTTTTTCTTACCTTTTTGCAAATGATTCTAGAACAGTCGTTTTTAATTATACGATTCCACATATGATTAAAAAAATTATCGAGATACTGCAGAATTAAATCGAAGAGTTGTTGGACAAAACTGGGAAATTAATCAAAAAAATATTCGTATTTCATGTAACTTTACCAGAAGCTGCAACAAAAAGAAACATTAAGAGCTTGGGGACATGGTGGAAGTGGAGGTAAAGTAGAAATTGACCCGGATTATAAAGGGGCTACTTTTACTGTAAAGAGAAATCAACCAGGAAATTTTGTAGAAACACATATGGTTTTTTTCCAACGCAAATTACAAAGGATAATCCTGTGACAGAAAGATACGGATGCCTTTCAAAGAATTGTAGAAACGGAAGAGAGCCTTGTACAAAAAAACAAGTAGAAGAGCAACAAACAAAGTGGACGGTTGTTGGATTTTGGAGCAATCATTAGTTTGATTTCAGTAGTATGGGCATGGTTGAAAGGGCTATTTAGCCAATAAAAAAACGTTTATCAAAAGTTCCATTTGTTCCAGAACATTTTATTTGAATTACCTCAAGATATGTCTCCTGCTGATAATGTCAGATGCCATTTATAATGGTGTAGATATGGATGATTTTAGTGCAACTGTAATGAATTTAGTCCGTAAAAAGGTTCTTAACATTGACAAGTGAAGAGCCGTATATTTTTAGAGTTGAAAAGATCCTTCTAAACATTTACTACCCCATGAACAATTATTATTAGAGATTTTATTTGAAAAAAATTGCAAAGGAAATCAATTAGATTTAGAGGATGTTCAAGACTATGCAGAGAAATTGTCCCACAGAAAATATGCAGATATGATGCAAGATTGGTTTGACCAAGTAGCGCAGGATGCTGAGGAATATAGTGCTTATCGCTTTAGAAAAAGGTGAGAGAATTCCTAAATCCATAGGAGCTCTATTTTTAGGATTATTAGGGATTGTTCTTAGTGTATTTGGGGCAACTAAGGATCTATTATCACTCATTATAGCTGTAGTAGTTAGTGTTATTCTCTATATTATCATTCTGCGTTTAAGTTTAGTAGGAACTAAACAGAGAAGTATTAAAAGGTGAATATGAATATCGCCGTTGGGAAGCGTTTCGTAAAATGTTAGTTGATATTTCTAGTTTAGATAGAGCTGATTTACCAAGTATTCAAATTTGGGATCATTTGTTCGTTTATGCGATTTCTTTAGGAGTTGCTGAAGAAGTGATTGAAGTATTAGAAGAAAAAAATTCCCTGATTGGATTCAAGAAAGTGTATTCTATTCACCAACTTATGGTTGGCAAATGGCTATCTATAATGAGATTTCTACAAGATACATTTACTGATAGTTACAATTCAGCAATGGATGAAATTGGTTCAAATTCTGATTCACCAAATAGCGGTGGATTTTGGAGGAGGATTTAGTGGCGGAGCTCGTTTTGGATCTGGTGGAGGATCCGGCGGTGGAGGTTTCTAAATACCTCATGATAAATAGATAAAAAGGAGTAAGTATGTTAAATGAAATGATGTTTCGACCAGTCGTTAAACCTGAAGTGGTCGAATATATGAGAAAAAAAGTCAACGTTTCTTTCCTGGTAAATTAGGAGAGCTAGAACAAATGGCGAATGATTTAGGAATTCCAATTATTCCTCATGAAACAGCGGTGTATTTAGATTTCTTATTAGGATTGTATCGTCCAACTCACATTTTAGAAATTGGAACAGCAATTGGTTTTTCTGCTAGTTTAATGGCGCAATATGTACCAAAAGGCGGTTCTGTGACAACAATTGATCGATATGAATTAATGTATTCAAGAGCAAAAGAGAATTTTAAAAATTAGGGTATTGATGATATTGTGACTCAAATTGAAGGGGATGCAGCACATGTGTTGCCAACTTTAGAGCAACAATATGACTTTATTTTTTTATGGATAGTGCAAAAAGCGAAAATATATTGAATTTTTTCCCTCATTGTATGCGAGTATTAAAAACAGGTGGAGTGCTTGTGGTAGATGATATTTTTCAAGGTGGAACAATTTTTACAAGATGAGAGTGAAATCCACGAAAAGTTCGAAAAATTCATCGCCGTCTAAACTTATTTTTAGACTTTGTTCAAAAAGATGAAGCGTTGAAATCCACTCTAGTTCCATTAGGAGATGGCATTATTATGATTCAAAAGTTAGAAGAAAAAGATTATCTTCCAATTGTTGAAGCTTTACTATAAAAATGAGACTCTTTCTTTTTCTATGAAAGTAGGAAAAGGAAGAGTTTTTTATTTTGTAAAAAAAGAAGAAGTGTTGCATAGAAAAAGTATATAAAAAAATGGTAGAATAGATAAAAAGAACTAGAACCTTGAAAGGACTTAGAAATGAAATTACTAACAATAGCAGTTCCTTGTTATCATTCACAAGAATATATGCATTACTGTATCCAATCATTAGTGACTGGTGGAGACTAGTAGAAGTCTTAATTATTAATGATGGATCAAGTGATGATACAAAAAATATAGCAGAAAAATTTGAACAACAATATCCAGGCATTGTCCGTGCGATTTCTCAAGAAAATAAAGGTCATGGTGGGGCTGTAAACACTGGTATGCAACACGCAACTGGGAAAATATTTTAAAGTTGTGGATAGCGATGATTGGGTCGATGTCCGTGCTTATTTAAAAAATTTTTAGAACACTTGCAACAATTAGAAGATGCACAAGAAGAAGTGGATGTAGTCATCACAAATTTTGTGTATGAAAAAGAACAAGCTCGAAGAAAGAAAATTATGAGATATCAATCTTCATTCCCTGAAAATAAAGTGTTTCACTTGGGATGATGCAAAAGCCACTTCGAAAAGGAAAGTATATGATGATGCATTCCTTAATCTATCGACTAGATATTTTAAAACAATCAAAATTACAATTACCAGAACATACTTTTTATGTGGATAATTTATTTGTGTTTATTCCACTACAGTATTGTCAAAAAATGTATTATATCAATGTTGATTTTTACCGTTACTTCATTGTCAGAGAAGATCAATCGGTTAATGAACAAGTGATGATTCGCAGAATCGATCAACAAATTAGAGTAAATCAATTATTAATGGAAGCTTATCATAGTGATTGGGAACTTCCAAAAAGTTTTAAATGATTATTTATTAAATCATTTAGAAATTACAACATTGATTTCTTGTGCCTTATTAAATAAAGCAGGTACACCAGAACATCAAGAGAAAAAGAAAGTTTTATTAGAAAAATTGAAAAGAAAAGTAATCCTCTTGTTTATAAAGAAATTCGTAAAAATGTCATTAGTAAAATTGCGATGAACGACAAATGAACCCTGCTAGACAAATGTCGAATTTAATTTATACAGTGATCACAAAAAATCTTTGGATTTAATTAAAATAGGACAACTGACTTTTTCCAGAAGTAGCGAATACACAATGGGAAAAGTCTTTTTGCTTACCTCAAAAATGCTATCTTTATTAAATTATGTTAGAATAGGGATTAATGAATTTTAAAGGAGAAACATAAGATGGCATATGATTATTTAGTAGTAGGGTGCAGGATTGTTTGGAGCAACTTTTGCACGTGAAGCTGCTAATCGTGGATATAAAGTAAAAAGTAATTGAAAAAAACGTTCGCATATTGCGGGAAATATTTATACAAAAAGAAGTTGAAGGAGTTCAAGTTCATGAGTATGGAGCGCATATTTTTCCATACGAGTGATAAAAGAATTTGGGATTATGTGCATCAATTTGCTACATTTAATCGTTATACAAATACGCCTGTTGCGAATTTTTAATGGTGAAATCTATAATTTACCCTTTAATATGAATACGTTTTAATAAATTATGGGGAGTGGTAACTCCACAAGAAGCAGCTACTAAAATTGAAGAACAACGAGCAGTCTTAAAAGGGAAAAACTCCAGAAAACTTGGAAGAACAAGCCATTTCTTTAGTTGGAGAAGATGTCTATTACAAATTAATTAAAGGTTATACTGAAAAACAATGGGGACGTTCTGCAACAGAATTACCAGCCTTTTATTATTCGTCGATTACCTGTTCGATATACGTATGATAATAATTATTTCAACGATACGTATCAAAGGGATTCCAATTGGTGGATATACTCAAATGGTTGGAAATATGTTCAATCATGAAAATATTGAAGTGGAATTAAATGTTGATTTCTTTGAGAAAAAGAAGAGTATTTACAAAGTGGCGTTAAAATTATTTTCACAGGAATGATTGATGAGTTTTTCAATTATGAATTGGGAACGTTTAGAATATCGTAGTTTACGATTTGAAACAGAAGTGTTAGACTCAGAAAACTTCCAAGGAAATGCAGTTGTAAATTATACAGATCGTGAAACTCCATATACTCGTATTATTGAACATAAACATTTTGAGTTTGGGAACACAAGAGAAGACAGTTATTACAAAAGAATATCCATCTGATTGGGAAAAGGTCAAGAACCTTATTATCCAGTCAATAATCAACAAAAATAATGATTTATATTCTAAATATAAAAAGCTAGCTCAAAAAGTCCCACAAGTTACTTTTTCGGAGGACGTTTAGGTCAATATCGCTATTATGATATGCATCAAGTAATTGCAGCAGCATTAGAAGTAATCAAACAAGAATTTGAAGAAAAATAAAAAAACAAGGAGGACGTTTTTCAGAACGCCTCCTTGTTTTACTATAAGAAAAATAATCGTTTTCATAAAAAAATCTAATTGGTATTTTTCCGGGAGAGGGGTAAAATCTAATTAGTGAATATTTGAACAATTATTTGGTTTAATATTTGAAGTAGAATCATACTTTTTAATAATTGAATCAATTCTTCGACAAGTGAGAAGTTTCTGCTGTAGTCTTAGTTGCCAATCCAATAGGAAAGAAAAGAATGCTTATCTTTTAAAGGAATCCATACTAATTCAGTATCGGTATAATATTGTTGATATTGAGTTGCCATTAAGCAAACGAGTATTCAATGTTTTTACACTCGACAAAACAACTTCCCAATTATCATCCGTATATAAAATAGTGGATGAATATTAACTTTCTTTGCTTGAGAATGTAAAAACTGTCCAAGAATATATTGGTTTGCAAAGTAGAAAAGGATTGAGTTGCTAACTCTTCAAATATAAAGAGTTTCAGTTGGCTAGAACATGATTTTTGAAACGACAACACTAATATCATAGCCAAGTTTTGGATTTGAAAAAGGGTTCTAATGTGATAGTAGCTTCATATTTAGAAAATGATAAAATTCCTAAATCAATTTCTCCTTTTGCTAGTTTTTGTTGTAATTCATAAGAACCACCTTGTACCATAGTAAGTTCTACACTAGGGTGGGAAAAACATATAATTAGAAAAAGAGGCATAAATTCCATTGCAAATAGTGTTGGAAGCCCGATTCGAATGGATTTTTTTGAAGTCGTTTGGAGTTGGTGCAATTGTTGAGTTAATTGTTCAAATTGTTTTTACTAAAATTTTTCCTTCCTTATACAGTAATTGTCCACTAGTAGTGAGTTGTTTTTAGTGGAATCATGAATAAATAAACGGGTATTAAATTCTTGTTCTAATTTTTACCGTTTGAGAAAAGGGTAGGTTGTGTAATAAAGAGACTTTTTGCAGCATCGGAAAAAGCTATGATGTTCAACGATGCTAATAAAGTACATGAGTTGTTTAATGTCCATAATCATTCTCCGTTCTAGTTCTTTTGTTATCATTTTAACAAGAGGCTTTCTGAACTTCAATGGAGAATAGTAAAAATAGGAGGAATTGGTATGAAAATTGTAATTGCAGGTGCAGGTGCAATGGGAAGTCGTTTCGGAGTGATGTTACATCAGGCTGGACACGAGGTGTTATTTGTAGATGGTTGGGAAAAGTCATGTTCAAGCAATCAATGAACAAGGGCTTCAAGTAAATGATAATGGGGAGGAAAAAGTATTTCATATTCCCGCAGTATTACAATCAACAGTAAAAGAGGATACGCAAGCTGATTTAATTATTTTTGTTTACAAAAGCAATGCAATTAGATCAAATGTTGCAAGATATTCAGTCACTCATTCATTCGGATACAAAAATCTTATGCTTATTGAATGGAATTGGGCATGAAGAAATTATTGAAAAAAATATGTTGCGCCTACTCATATTTTTATTAGGAAATACAATGGACAGCAGGAATGAATGGTATGGAAAAGTAACGTTATTTGGTAATGGAACGGTTGCTTTGAAAAATTTAGCACCAGAGGGAGTAGAGGATGCTAAAGAAGTAGTAGACGTATTAAATTCAGGTGGACTCAATGCAACTTACTCTGAAAATATTTTATTTGCTATTTATAAAAAGCTTTGTGTCAATGGCACAATGAATGGTCTTTTGTACTATTTTTAGATTCAAATATGGCTGATTTCGGGGAAACAACGACTGCTCACGAAATCGTCGAAGCTATTGTTGCAGAATTTTCATTAGTTGCAAAATATGAAAAATGTTGAAATAAATGTGAAAGAAATTGTTGATTACATTGAAATGAATTGTTATAATCGTGACACAATCGGTCTTCATCATCCATCGATGCATCAAGATTTAATTTTGAATAATCGTTTGACGGAGATTGATTATATTAATGGAGCAGTGGTAAGAAAAGGTAAGAAAATACGGAGTTCCAACACCTTATTGTGCCTTTTTAACATCATTGATTCATTGTAAAGAGCAAATTTTGAAAGCTCACTAATAAAAGGTGGAGAGTGTAGAAATGATGTGTAGAAAAGTTTCAAACAGCTTTTATAAAGGAGTAGAACAAAAAGAAAGAAGGGGTTATATGGAAAGCTCAAGAAAAAAATGACTGCAAAAGTCTTTATCAATAAAATCTTACAAGGAACTGCATTAGGGGTAATTATTGGTTTAATTCCAAACGCTGTATTATCTGCTATTTTAAAAATATTTTTTAGTCAATATCCACTAGCAGTTCAAATTACACAAATTGCTGTGATTTTTCCAATTAGCAACACCATTAATTATTGGTGCGTTAATCGCTATGCAATTTGGTTTTCAAAACCAATGCCGATGATGGTGACAGCAGGAGCAAGTTTTTGTGGCGTCAGGTGTTGTAAAATTCAATCCAGAACTAGGAAAAATATGTTGGAGCTGGTACTGGGGACTTAATTAATACAATGTTAACAGCTGCCATTGCAGTATTAGCATTAATGTGGATTAAAGATAAAATTCGGTTCTACAGCTGTAGTTGCGATGCCAATCGTAGTTGGTGTAGGTGCTGCATTTATCGGATTACAATTATTACCATTCGTTGCGAAATTAACAGCAGGAATTGGAGCAATTATTAATGAATTTACTCATTTACAACCAATTTTAATGTCTATTTTTAATTGTATGTTCATTTGCATTCTTAATTATTTCACCAATTTCAACAGTTGCGATTGGTTTAGCCATTCAATTAAATGGTGTGTCTGCAGGGGCTGCTGCGATGGGTGTAGCTGTTACAGCAGTAGTATTAGTGGTTCATTCATGGAAAGTGAATAATTCAGGAGTTACTTTAGCGATTGCTTTAGGGAGCTATGAAATTGATGATGCCAAACTTATTCAAGTATCCAATTATTTTAGTACCAACTTTAACAACAGCAGTGATTTCTGCAATTCCAGTTGCATTATTTGAGTGTAAGTGGTACTCCCTCAATCTGCAGGTTTTTGGTTTAGTAGGTTTAGTAGGACCTCTAGCTTCTATTGATGCAGGATTAAATGTTGCGTTTAGCAGTTGTTGCATGGTTAGTTGTACCAGTTGTTGCAGCCTTAGCAACTAAATTTGTTTATGAAAAAGTATTAAAATTATACGATTCTAATGTTGTATTTAAATTCCAACAATAATATGAATTCTTTAAAAGAACTGGGCTTTTAAGCTCAGTTTTTATTTGCGGAAACTATAGGGTAGCATGAAATTAAAAATTCATTTATAATAAGAGTACAGATGGCAAAAGGAGAAAAAAATATGCGTATTCAACAATTATATATATTTAGAAAAATTGCAGAAAAAAAGGATCCATTAATGAAGCCGCAAAAGATTTATTTTTAACGCAACCAAGTCTGTCAAATGCCATGAAAGATTTAGAGCAAGAAATGAATATTCAATTATTAGTTCGGCATAAAGAAATGGAGTTTCTTTAACAGAAGAAGGTCGAGAGTTTTTAGTATATGCTAGACAAATATTGGATCAAGTAAACTTTGATGGAAGAAAAAGTATAAACGTAAAACAAAAACGGAAACGTGATTTCTCAGTTTCAGCTCAACATTATGCGTTTGTCGTTCATGCGTTCGTAGCATTAATCAGACAAGAAGCTGGAGATGAATATCAATTTACGTTAAGAGAAACAGAAACTCAAAATATTTTAGAAGACTTAATGAAATTCAAAAAGTGAGTTAGAATTTTATATTTAAATAATTTTAACCGTCAAGTCATGAAAAAAATTATTTTAAAGAGAAAAAAATTTAAATTTACACCACTTTTCACAGCAAAACCTCACGTATTTATTAGTAGAGAAAATCCATTGGCAGCTCAAACTAGTATTACTCTAGAAGAGTTAGAAGATTATCCATATTTATCTTATGAACAAGGGGAAGAGAATTCCTTCTATTTTTGCTGAAGAAATTTTTTAAGTACAATGGAACATAAGAAGAGTATTAAGGTAAGTGACCGTGCGACGATTTTTTTAATTTAATGGTCGGGTTAAATGGGTTATACGATTAGTTCAGGGAATTATTAGTAGTGAATTAAATGATGATAAAATTGTGGCAATTCCATTAGCCGTTGAAGATGAATTAGAAATTGGCTATTTAAAAACATCATCAAAATGGAATTATCACCGGTAGCACATATCTTTTTAGAACTATTAATTACGCATATTCGAGGATATGGATTTGAAGTAGCGACAGTATTAGAATAAAATAAAAACAAGAAAAAGGAGAATGATGATATGAGTTGGCAAGATATTGCATTAAAATGGGAAAAAGTTTGAAGGGTTTAGAAGATTATTTAAAAACACAATTAGAAGAACTTTTTCTGAAAAAGAAAAAGAAGAAGCATTTCTACGCTCCGTTAGAATTTGGAACAGCAGGAATGCGTGGGAATTGTTGGTACCAGGGATTAACCGTATGAATATTTTATACAGTTCGTCAAGCAACAGAAGGATTAGCGCGATTAATTGAAACATATGGAGAAGAAGCGAAAAACGTGGGGTAGCAATCGCTCATGATTCTCGTCATTTTCTCCTGAATTTGCATTAGAATCTGCAAAAGTTTTAGTAAAACATGGCATTAAAGCTTATGTATTTGAAGATTTAAGACCAACACCTGAATTGTCTTATGCGGTACGTCACTTGCATACATTTGCAGGAATTATGATTACAGCTAGTCATAATCCAGCTGCGTATAATGGATATAAAAGTATATGGTGAAGATGGAGGACAAATGCCTCCAAAAGATGCAGATGCTTTAACAGAATTTGTTCGCCAAGTTGAAAATCCATTAGCAGTAGATGTAGTAACAAAAGAAGAATTAGAACAATCAGCATTATTTGAATGGATTGGGAAGCCGTAGATGCTGCTTATTTAGAAGAAATTAAATCAGTTTCAGTAAATCCATCCTTATTATCTGATACAAAAGATTTATCAGTTGTTTATACTCCATTACATGGAACAGGCTTAATGTTAACAAAACGTGCATTAGATCAAGCCGGCTTTACAGGATTACAAAGTTGTATCTGAACAAGCTAGTGCCAGATGGGAGACTTTACAACGGTGAAAATCTCCTAACCCTGAAGAAGCAGGTGCATTTGAATATGCAATTCGTTTAGGGAGAAGAAACAAAAGCAGATGTGTTATTAGCAACAGACCCAGATGCAGATAGAATGGGTGCTGCCGTTCGCCAACCAGATGGAACTTACCAAGTCATTACTGGAAACCAAATTGCAGCGATTTTATTAGATTATTTATTATTTGCTCATCAAAAAGCAGGAACATTACCAGCAAAATGCAGCTGCAGTAAAATCAATTGTATCTAGTGAATTACCAACAGTCATTGCAGAACATTATGGTGCGAAAAATGGTCAATGTATTAACTGGGTTCAAAATTTATTGCAGAACAAATTAAAAACTACGAAGAAACAAATGCTCATACATTTATGTTTGGTTTTGAAGAAAGTTATGGATATTTAGTTCAACCATTTGTTCGTGATAAAGATGCGATTCAAGCAGTATTGTTATTAACAGAAGTAGCAGCTCACTTCAAGAGTGAAGGGAAAAACTTTATATGATGGTCTTCAAGCTTTTATATGAAAAAAATATGGTTATTTCTTAGAAAAAACAATTTCTGTAACAGTTCAAGGATTAGAAGGTCCCTGCTAAAATCAAAGCTTTATTAGATGGATTACGTAAAAGAAGTTCCTTCTAACTTTGGTGGCATTAAAGTAGCATTGGCACAAGATTTTGCAGTGAACCAACAAGTAGATGCACAAGGTGTTACTTTCTGAAAATTGGATTACCAACTTCAAATGTATTGAAATATATTTTTAGAAGATGGTTCATGGATTGCAGTAAGACCAAGTGGTACAGAACCTAAAATTAAGTTCTACATGGGTGTGAAAAGCTGCCACTCAAGAGGAAGCAGAAGAAAAACTAGCAAAAATTCCAAAAAGACTTGGATGCCTATATTTAATATAAAAAAATAGAATGAGACTTCTCTAGAAGTGGTAGAGGACGACAGTATGTTGTACAGTCAAGATTGATGCTACAAGGAGAAGTCTTTTTTATCTCTATTGGGATAATTAGCTTTAAAAAAAGAAAAATTTTAGGAATTTTTCTAAAAACTCTTGCTACTTTGTGAAAAGAGGAGTAAACTAATAGTAGGAAGAATACATTGATAAATAAAGAGACTATATAAAAAGTTTATTCATTTTTGAAGGTATTTAAGTGTGGAAAATGATGGTTGAAAAGAGGGCTAGGAGACTAGTCCCCTTTTGCCATAGAGTTTGGAAAGTTTGTACAAACTATGAAAAACTAGTGTACAATAAATGTAATTATAATGAAAAAGAGGGTTATGGAACCATGAAATTCCGTTATCATGATGATAGTTTAACGCTACATACTGATTTGTATCAAATTAATATGATGAAGACTTATTGGGAAACAGGTCTTCATGAGAAAAAGCAATTTTTGAAGCATATTTTAGAAAGTTACCGTTTGAAAAATGGATATGCGATTTTTTTGCCGGTTTAGAACGTTTAGTTCACTATATTGAAGATTTAACATTTAGTCCAACAGACTTAGACTATTTAAGAAGTTTAGAGATTTATCCAGAAGAATTTTTTTAGACTATTTGAAAAAAACTTTTACATTTAAAGGAAATATTCATTCTGCTGTTGAAGGAGAATTAGTATTTGCAAATGAGCCATTAGTTCAAGTAGAAGGAACTCTTGCAGAATGCCAATTAATTGAAAACAGCTTTATTAAATATTATTAATTTTCAAACATTGATTGCTACAAAAAGCTTCTCGTATTCGAACAGTAGCAGGGAGATGATCCTGTATTAGAATTTGGAACAAGACGAGCACAAGAATTAGATGCAGCGCTTTTGGGGAACAAGAGCAGCATATATTGGGGATGTAATGCCACAAGTAATGTTCGTGCAGGAAAAATGTTTGGAATTCCTGTTTCAGGAACTCATGCGCATTCTCTAGTTCAAGCGTATCGTGACGATTATGAAGCGTTTAAAGGCTTATGCTTCTACTCATCGTGATTGTGTATTTTTTTAGTAGATACGTATGATATTTTACGTTCAGGTGTTCCCAAATGCCATTCGTGTAGCGAAGGAATTTGAGATAAAATTAATTTCTTAGGCGTTCGTATTGATAGTGGGGACATGGCGTATATGTCGAAAAAAAGTTCGTCAACAATTAGATGATGCTGGTTTTACAGAAGCTAAAAATTTATGCTTCAAGTGATTTAGACGAAAAAAACAGTTCTAAACTTAAAAATGCAAGGTGCTAAAATTGATGTTTGGGGGAATTGGGAACACGATTTAATTACAGCTTATGATCAACCAGCGTTAGGCTGTGTTTATAAATTAGTAGCAATTGAAGATGAAACATGGTGAAATGGTTCCAACCGTAAAAATTTCTAATAATGCAGAAAAAGTTTCAACACCAGGTAAAAACAAGTGTGGCGTATTACACGTAAGAGTGATGGAAAATCTGAAGGGGACTATATTGCACTATGGCATGAACGTCCAGATGAATTAGAAGAGTTATATATGTTCCATCCAGTTTACACATACATTAATAAAACAGTGACAGATTTTGATGCTCGTCCAATTTTACAATCAATTTTTGAACAAGGAAATTAGTGTATACATTTACCTTCATTAAAAGAAATTAAAAGCGTATAAAGATGAACGAGTAGAAGCGTTATGGGATGAATATAAACGTATTTTAAATCCCAGAACAATATCCAGTTGACTTATCTACAGAAACATATCAACAAAAATTAGCTAGTATTGAAGCGATTCGTGCAGAAGTAAAAGAGAAAGCTGAAATCGTTTAGGGTAATCAGATAGAAAAGGAAATAATCATGAGACCATTACAACAAGAAATTATTGAAACATTAAAAAGTACAACCAAAAATTGATGTTCAACAAGAAATTGAAAGAACGATTCAATTTTTAAAAAGAGTATTTAGTGAAACATCCTTTTTAAAAGGATATGTATTAGGAATTAGTGGTGGGACAAGATTCTACTTTAGCGGGTAAAATTAGCTCAGTTAGCGATTGATGAATTGAAACCAAGAATATCCAGAAAAAGAGTATCGTTTTTTTACGCAGTTCGTCTGCCTTATGGAATTCAAGCAGATGAACAAGATGCGATGGATGCTATTGAATTTATGCAAGCATCAGATATATTGCGGTGGATATTAAACCAGCAGTGGATGCATCTATGAATAGTATTACAAGTTTAGGGATTACCGATTAGTGATTTTAATAAAGGGAATATTAAAGCTCGAGAACGAATGATTGCGCAATATGCGATTGCAGGGTCAAACAGGCTGTGCAGTGATTAGGTACGGATCATGCTGCAGAATCTGTCACAGGGTTCTATACAAAATTCGGGTGATGGTGGAGCAGATATTTTACCATTATGGCGCTTAAATAAACGACAAGGACGTCAGTTATTAGAATATTTAGGAGCTCCGGAACATTTATATTTAAAAACAACCGACTGCAGATTTAGAAGAAGAACGTCCGTCACTTCCAGATGAAGTAGCTTTTAGGCGTGACGTATGAAGCAATTGATGATTATCTTGAAGGAAAAGAAATTGCAGAAAAAGATGCTCAAACGATTGAAAGTTGGTATATCAAATCAGAACATAAACGTCATTTTACCAATTACCATTTATGATGATTTTTGAAATAATCTAAAAACTCTATTAGATAGGATGATTCCTAGTCTAATAGAGTTTTTATCTTGTTTTATTGTTCTAAAGGTTGACCCTGTTTTATTCAGTTGAGTAACCTTTTGAAAAGAAATCTTCCCTCAGACGAATGAGTAATTGATTCTGTGACGTCTTTTCAAGATGATCTAGAGTTGCGAAGATATGTTTAGCAAGTCTCTAAAACCATAGACATCATTTTGATGAAGGAAATTACAGGAGCGTTCCATAGAAAGAACAATAAATTGCGTCAATTTCATGCTTAGTTCTGGAAAAGCATTCATCACTTCGAGCGTTTTTGTGCTAATTTTTCTGCTTTTATCATAATGACCTTGGATAGAGTAGTTTTTGACTCCTGCTCGTAGAGCTGCGAGATAGTATTCAGAAGCACAGAGTATAATGGTATTCCGTTTGAGTTTTTAAAAATATCTAGCAAGTGATAAAGCCGGTAATCTAAAAATTCAATCGAAAAATGGGAAATGATAGCAGAAAATACATTCACCTCAACATAGTTCCAGTATTCAACTTTAGTAAGATAAGCTTTGATATATTCCAATTCTTCATAGTCTTTTTGGTGTTAGAAGAGAGTCTCCAACAATAGAGGCAATTCCAAATTTACTAACAACACGATTGGCAATAATGAAGTGTTCTGCAATACCGGAATCTTCTAAAGGTTGGTTTAGAAGATCTAGGCCTTTTTATATTCTCGTGAAACAAATTAGCTACTAACTTGACGTTTATGAAATTCGTAGGAAACATTTGAGCTCTAATTTTTATCAGAGTCTCTTTATCGAATTCCAACATTATCAATGATTTCTTCAAATTTTTGAATGGTAATACGGGATTTTCCTTGTTCAAATTGTCTCAAAATGTGGAGTAACCATGGTACCTGCAGCTTCTTTTGAGTAATTCCTCTATCTCACGAATGTGTCAAAAATACTAGTCCATAAATACTTTTCATCGTTCATACTTATTCCTCCTATATGTATATGCGTTATTTAATGTGATTATAACAATAATTAAAGTGGTTTTTAAAGAAAAGCGTATGTATAGTTTCTCTTAGGATAAAAATGTGAAAACAATATTTAACAGGTAAACATAGTTACGCTTTTTAATTTCTTTCGAACGATACGGTATACTGCAAGCTATCAAAAATTAAAGGAGAATGACTATCATTATAAAAGAAAAGAAATTTTACTTTTAAAGAAATTAACAATGTTGGAGTTGCTTTAGCAACAACAGGAATGTTGGCAGTGTCAAATATGTCGAGCGTTTCTGCGAAGGAGGAAATTTTGATGCCAGTATAATGCAGTAGGGAAAAGTGACTGTTCTCTATTATTAATGAGTATGCTTTTCATATATCAGTGGGACAGTCAGACGCGTGGTATTATTAATAGATTATAGAACCTTAATGTTGCAGAACGATTAAAGAAGCTCCTTTTTCAAAGTTTGAAAAATTTTGGATTAAATAATAAAGAACAATTAGAGAAAGAATAACGCCTATATAAAAATCCGACAAACCCAGATGCATTGTAATGTTAATAATAGAACTCTTACTGTTGCAGAACAGTTAAAAGAGCTCCTTTCAAAGTTTGAAAAACTCTTGGTTAAATAAAGAACAATTAGAGAAAGCTAGAAAAAGAAGATGCTCATAATAATAACGAGAAAAATGAATTAGTTAACTTTTTAGATATTCCATTAATTACAAAAGTATATCATGTTGGAACTAAAATATTAATTTCGAGAGAAAAGATATCGTTGTATCAGGGCATGTTTATGATAGCAAACGTGAAGCTGTGGAAAAATGCAATAGTTGGAGTTTATAAGGATGATAAACTCATTTCAAATGTTAATACTGATGTAGATGGGTATACATTTACACATCTACTGTCTAATCAAACCTATGTTTTAAAAATCTAAAGATTTTGAAGCGAAGATTATTACTATTACAAATAGTGAACCGATTGTTCAAAATATTACTGGTAAATTTGAACTAGGGAAAAATATTCGGATGATATGGTAAAATTACCATTTGAAGAGTAATGTTATTAATGTTGATGATGGACAATATCAAACAAATACAGATGATGGCAAGAAAGTAGTTTTATCAAAAGAGATTGATGCACGTGTTGGGGATATAATGATTATTCCACCATCAAAAATTTATGAAACTCCTAAGGCAATCAAAAGTAACTTCTGTAAATCATGTAAATAATGAAACAGTAATCGAATATAGTACCCCTTCTTTATATGAAGTGATTAATATCATATCAGTAAAATCATGGAAAACAGATATTAGTAGAGCTACTTTTATTCCAGCAGAGGGTGTGGAGAGTAAATACAGAAAAGAAAAATTCAGATGGAAGTTTATATGAAGTGTTACTGTTGAAGGAAAAATTTAAACCTTCTAGTATATCATTAGCGGGTAAAGTAAAGGTTGTTAAGGTTGAAGGTAATATTAATTTTAATATAGCAGGAGAAATTTCTTCGAGATGCAATTGAGTTTAGGTTTCTATATGCCAAAGATAAATTTTATGAATTTGGATATAAAAGGAAAAGTTGAATTTAACTACTGAGGGTTCAGTTAGTGCAAAATTAGTTTGAATACAACGAAAATAATAAAATAAAAATCTAACTCTGAAAATTCTTTAAAATTCAAAAATCGGACGTCTTATAGTACCTACAACAATCGATGGTTATACTGTGAAACGTAAATGGTGAATGGATTGGAATCATTTATGAGAATAAAAAGGATTATAGAATTAGGCGACTTCAGTGTTGCCTAATGAGTAAAAGATGATCTCCAAGTCTAATAGAGTGTTTTGAAAATATTTGATTGAAAATTGGATCTTATTATTTATTCTTATGAAAATTTCTGTTACAATACTGGTAATGACAAGTTGAGGGAGGAAGCGTTATGGACATTAAAATTGTGAAAAATCAAGAAGAAGGCGCATAAAGTTGCGTTTGAAGTTTTTAAAGAAGCTTATGAAAATGGAGCAAAAGGTTTTTGGGTTAGCAACAGGTTCAAGTCCTCTTGGTTTATATGAAAAATTCGCCAAAAGTTCATTAGATTTTTCGGATAGAGTATCGGTAAACTTAGATGAATATGCCGGTTTATCAAAGTGAAGATGAACATAGTTATCATTATTTTATGAATGAGCAATTATTTGCAGCAAAACCATTTTTAAAGAGCTATTTACCAGATGGTTTAGCAGAAGATATTGATGCTGAAGTGGAACGTTATGAAAAATTTTACAAGATAATCCTGTTGACTTCCAACTATTGGGGATAGGGAGTAATGCCCATATTGGATTCAATGAACCAGGAACACCTTTTACACAAAGAACACATAAAGTAGCTTTTAGCACAAGCAACAATTGAAGCGAATAAACGTTTCTTTGAACATGAAGAAGATGTACCAAGATATGCTTATTCAATGGGATTACAATCGATTATGGATGCAAAACAAATATTATTAATTGCATTCGGGGAAAAAGAAAGCAAAAAGCAATTTTAAATACGGTAAAGGGAGGTTACGACAGATGTGCCTGCTAGTATTTTACAAAACATCCAAATGTTACATTATCGTTGATGAAGTTGCTGCCGCATTATTAAATAGATAATGAAATAGGGTATACATTTACTCGGGAAAAAGGTTTGGAAGAAAAAGGAGAGCGATAAGATGGTAAAATTAGTTTTTGCTCGCCATGGCAGTCAGAATGGAATAAGGCTAATCTCTTCACTGGTTGGGCGGATGTTGATTTGTCTGAAAAGGGATTCAACAAGCGATTGATGCGGGAAAATTAATCAAAAAGAAGCAGGGATTGAATTTGATCAGCCTATACTTCAGTGCTAAAACGTGCGATTAAAACAACGGATTTGGCATTGGAAGCTTGTGATCAATTATGGATTCCTGTTGAAAAATCTTGGCGTTTAAATGAACGTCATTATGGTGGTTTGACTGGGAAAAATAAAGCAGAAGCTGCTGAAAAATTTGGAGATGAACAAGTTCATATTTGGCGTCGTTCTATGATGTGTTACCTCCAAAAATGGATCGTGATGATGAATATTCAGCATGGCGATCGTAGGTATGCGAAAATTGGACGATTCTGTAATTCCAGATGCAGAAAATCTTAAAGTGACATTGGAACGTGTTCTTCCATTTTGGGAGGATAAAATTGCTCCAGATTTAAAAGCTGGTAAAAATGTTTTATGTAGGCGCTCATGGGAAATTCTATTCGTGCATTAGTAAAACATATTAAAGGATTATCAGATGACGAGATTATGGGAGTGGAAATTCCGAATTTCCCACCTTTAGTGTTTGAATTTGATGAAAACTCTACATGTTGTTTCAGAATATTATTTAGGAAAATAATTTTCTAAATCTTTTGAAACTGAATAGTGATACCCTTTAGGACTTATCGATTGAACGGTAAGTCCTTCATTATCTATATAATCTTTAAAAATTGTGAAAGTAATTTCTAATTTTTGAAGGAATTTGGATTGGAAAACAAAAGAAAAATTTGAAATTACTTTCTAAAATAGCGTCTAATATTGAAAATGCTTTCTGCTAGCAATTATACTAATAAATGTAAAGGCTTTATATAAAAGCTAAAAGGAGGCTGAATATGAGTATTCAAGGGCAATTAATCGTATCTTGCCAAGCGTTGCCACACGAACCGTTGCATAGCGATTTATTATGGCTCGTATGGCAGTCGCAGCAAAAGGAAGGAGGAGCAAAGGGGAATTCGTAGCTAATTCTGTCATAGACATCAAAGCTATTAAAGAAGCAGTTGATTTTACCTGTAATTGGAATTATTAAAAGAGATTATGATGATGCTGATGTCTATATTACCGCCACTATGAAAGAAGTGGATGAGTTAATGGAAGCAAAACCGGAAATTATTGCATTAGATGCAACGATTTCTAGTCGTCCTAATGGACAAACTTTAGATGAATTTTATCAAGAAATTCGTCAAAAATATCCAACTCAAAAATTAATGGCAGACTGTTCGACAGTTGAAGAAATGATTCATGCAGATGAATTAGGGTTCGACTATATCGGAAGTACATTAGTAGGATATACCAACCAAAGTAAAAGGGATAAAAATTGAAGCAAACGATTTTGAAATTCTCCGTGAAGTCTTAAAGGTTATCAAACATCCTCTCATTGCAGAGGGAAATATTGATACACCTGAAAAGGTAAAACGTACTAGAATTAGGTGCATATAGTGTAGTAGTTGGTTCAGCTATTACAAGACCTCAATTAATTACAAAAGAAATTTGTAGAGGCAATTCATTCATAAAAGGAAAAATAAATTTTTAGGAGGAAACCATATGTTTAAAGTATTTACAAAAAATTGGTAGCCTTTTATGTTGCTGATTGCTATTTTTACCGGCAGCTGGTTTGTTATTAGGGATTGGTGGTGATTGTCAAATCCAACGACAGTAGCTACTTATCCAGTATTGAATAATCGTGCACTGCAAGCTATTTTCACAGTGATGAGCCCAGCAGGGGAAGTTGTATTTGCGAATTTAGCATTATTACCTGCGTAGGTTTGTGTATTGGTTTAGCAAAACGTGATAAAGGTACTGCAGCACTTGTGTGTTACTGGATATTTCGTAATGACAGCAACAATCAAAGCTCTTGTTAAATTATTTATGGCTGAAGGAGCTGCCATTGATACAGGTGTAGTTGGTGCTATCGTAGTAGGTTCTGTAGCGGTTTATTTACATAATCGTTATAGCAATATTCAATTACCTCAATTCTTAGGATTCTTCTGTAGGTAGCTGTTTTTGTTCCAATCGTAACTTCATTTGCTTCAATTGTAGTTGGAGGAATTTTCTTTATAATTTGGCCTCCATTCCAACAATTATTAGTATCAACTGGTGGCTATATTTCTCAAGCTGGACCATTTGGAACATTCTTATATGGATTCTTAATGCGTCTAAGTGGTGCAGTTGGATTACACCATATGATTTACCCAATATTCTGGTATACAGAATTAGGAGGAGTGGCAACTAGTTGCTGGTCAATCTGTAGCAGGAGCTCAAAAATCTTCTTTGCTCAATTAGCAGATCCAACACATGTTGGTCTATTTACTGAAGGAACTCGTTTCTTTGCTGGTCGTTTCTCTACAATGATGTTTGGTCTTCCAGCAGCCTGCTTAGCAATGTATCACTGTGTTCCAAAAAGATCGTCGTAAAAATATGCAGGTTTATTCTTTGGGGTAGCTTTTAACATCATTCATTACTGGTATTACAGAACCAATTGAATTTATGTTCTTATTCGTAAGTCCAGTACTTTATGTTGTTCACGCATTCTTAGATGGTGTAAGCTTCTTTATTGCTGATATCTTAAATATTTCTATCGGTAATACATTCTCAGGTGGGGTTATCGACTTTCACATTGTTCGGGGGTATTACAAGGTAAATGATAAAACTAATTGGTTATTACAAATTCCATTTGGCTTTAGTGTGGAGTGTTCTATACTATGTTGTATTCAGATGGTTTATCGTTCAATTTCAACGTTGCAACTCCAGGTCGCTTTAGACGAAGAGTTATTAGATGATGCAAAAACCTGTTGTAGAAACAAAAGATACATTAAAAACAAGATAGCGTTCGTATTATTGAAGCTTTAGGGTGGAGCTGAAAATATTGAAGATGTAGATGCATGTATCACTCGTTTACGTGTAGCAGTTCGTTCTGTAGAAAAAGTTGATAAAGCAACGCTAAAAGCAATTGGTGCAGTAGATGTACTAGAAGTTAAAGGCGGCGTTCAAGCGATTTATGGTGCGAAAGCTATTCTTTATAAAAATAATATTAATGAAATTTTAGGTGTAGATGACTAATTTTTTATAAACACTTAATATAGCTAGGGATGAATTTCTCCTAGCTTTTTATTATGTGATTTCAGTCCGTCACGCCCGTAGGTGCGTGACAGACCTACCTCGCCATGGGTGCGCATCGAAGGTTATACCACTCCAATCGCGATACAATAAAGGTGTTCAAGCCTATCATATAGCGAGGAGGAAAAATATGGCTGAAAAAGCTAATAGTTTATCACATACAAAATGGATGTGTAAATACCACATTGTTTTTACATTTAAGTATAGACGGAAAGTTATCTATAATCAATATAGGAAAAGTTTGGGAGAAATATTTCGTCGATTGTGTAGTTATAAAGGGTAGAGATTATAGAAGGACATCTTATGCCGGATCATGTCTCATATGTTGGTAAGTATTCCACCAAGGATAAGTATTTCAAGTTTTATGGGGTATTTAAAAGGAAAAGCGCACTAATGATGTTTGATAGAAACACGCAAATTTAAAAATAGTAAATTTGGGAACCGTCATTTTGGGCAGAAGGCTATTATGTAAGCACAGTGGTCCTCAGTGAAGCGCCATAAGAAAGTATATACAAGAACAAGAAAAACATGATATAGCAATTGATAAATTAAGTGTAAAAGAGTATGAGGATCCCTTTAGGGGTGATGGTAGCATTACAAACGCCTCTTTTAAGAGGCAAGTGACGAGTCAAAAGCACAAGGCTTGAATAGTGAAAGCCAGCGTCTTGAGGCGCTGGTTTGTAATCTGGGCTTATAGTCTGGTTCAAAACCACCGTGGACGGGTGGTCATGATTTTCAAAACACGAAACAGAAAAATATGATACACTAGCAGTAACTGAAAAAGGTAAGGGAGTTACAGATATGATATCTTTTTGAGAAAAAGTCACACCATTAATTGAATCGATTTATGACGCATTAACCCCTAATGAAAAAAACGATTGCTCAATATTTTTAGAAATCAAAAACTCTAGCTGAAGAATCATTGTCAGCAAGAGCCGTTTCTGAGAGATTGTTTGTATCTATACCGTCATTGACACTCGATTTGCTCAAAAATGTGGCTATAAAGGCTATCGTCAATTTATTTATGATTTTCAAGAAAGCAAAAAGAAGGACAAGTAATTCATAATGATTTGACGAAAAAGTGTTTTAGCAGACTATGAAGAATTACTGTCCAAATCTTTTTCGTTAATTGATGAAAGTCAAGTGATTAAAGTGTGTGGGCTGTTGAATAATGCTAAACGAGTTTATATTTATGGTCAGGGAGTTCAGGGTTTAGCAGCGCATGAGATGAAATTTCGATTTATGAGATTGGGGATGATTTGTGAGGCGATTACGGATTTACATACAATGTTAATGAATCGAGTGCTTTAGTAGATGAACAATGTTTAGTGATTGGTATTTTCAGTTTCTGCAAATGCAAGTGTAGTAGAAGCGGTTCGCCAAGCGAAAAAGCAAGGAGCTAAAACGGTTTTAATTACTTCAAAACGAAGTGAAGAAAGTGAAAAAGCTGTGTGATGAATTAGTTTCTAATTGCTATGAAAAATGCCTTGGATCAAGGTGGGTTAATTTCGCCACAATTTCCAATTTTAGTCATGGTAGATATTTTTTTATAGTTACTACAAAGAAATTGATAAGGATTATAAGCATCACTTATTCTCGAATACATTATCCGCTTTTAGGGAGCGAAGGAAGATAAAAAGAATAGGATTTTTAAGAAGGTAAAGAACATGAAAACGCTTTGTTCTTTACCCTTTTTTATATAAAAATCGGAATTTTTTTCAAAAATCTTTTGGAGTCCCTAAAAAAACTCTTTGACGAGAGAAAGTATTTACGGTAACCTAATTATTGGCATAAGAAATATGATAAAAAGAAAGGAGATATTCATGATTAAAGTTGAAAATCTAGGTGTATCATATGCGATGCAACCGGATGTTTTTAAAAAGACTGTCATGTAGAAGTGAACTGCCCAACGATTTTGGGAATTATTGGTCCTAATGGTGCAGGTAAATCTACCTTTTTAAAAAGCAATGTTAGGGTTAATTACTCATACGGGAAAAAGTGACATTTGATGGGAAGGAAGCAAGTCAATCATTAGAAAGAATTGCTTATGTAGAACAAAAAGAGTAATCTTGATTTTTACATTTCCAATTACGATTCGTGAATGTGTAGCGTTAGGGAAAACCGTTAAGATGAAACCATTTCAGCGTTTAAACGTTCAAGATTGGAAAGATGTAGATGAAGCGATTGAAGAAGTTGGCTTAACAGAATTATCGCATCGCCCGATAGGAGCATTATCTGGAGGACAATTCCAAAGGGTATTATTAGCACGTTGCTTAGTGCAAAAAGCTGATTATATTTTCCTAGATGAACCATTTGTAGGGATTGATATGATGAGTGAAAAAGTCATTATGACTTTAATTCGTCAATGGAAAGAAGAAGGAAAGACTATTTTAATGGTGCATCATGATTTATCGAAAAGTGCGTGATTATTTTGATCAAGTCATTTTAGTGAATCGTGGAATTGTAGATAGTGGAAAAACTGAGGAAACATTTGTTCCTGAAAAATCAGAAAAACTTACGGTGAGAAGTTTTTTATTGCACAAGGAGGAGCAGCTCATGAATAATTTTTACAAGGATTAATGAATTATCATTTTGTGCAAAAATGCTTTAATTTCTTCTGTTCTAATTGGAGCAGTTGCCGGAATGATTGGATGTTTTATCATTTTACGTGGAATGTCGTTGATGGGAGATGCGATTTCTCATGCGGTGTTACCAGGGTAGCATTATCTTTTTATTCTCGGTATTAACTTCTTCTTTTGGAGCGCTAGCATTTGGATTATTAGCATCGTTTATTATTGCGTTTATTAATCGAAATAGTGTCGTGAAAAAGTGATACAGCGATAGGAATTACCTTTAGTTCGTTTTTAGCTTTAGGAATTATTTTTAATCGGTGTAGCAAAAAGTTCGACTGACTTATTCCATATTTTATTCGGGAATATTTTTAGCGGTACAAGATTTTTGATTTAGTAATTACAGCAATTGTAGGAATTTTTCGTTTTTGTAACGATTGTTTCTTACTTTAAAGAATTACAAGTAACGAGTTTTGACCCAGTCTTTGCTCGTTCGGCGGGATTGAATGTATCATTCTATCATTACTTATTGATGTTTCTTTTTAGCATTAGTTTCGATTACAGCAATGCAAAGTGTCGGAACAGTTATGATTGTAGCGTTACTGATTACACCAGCAGCAACAGCTTATTTATATTCGAAGAGTTTGAAAACGATGTTAGCCTTATCAGCAATGTTTGGCTCACTCTCTTCAATTGTTGGATTAGTAGTCGGTTATACGTTTAATATTGCGGTAGGTTCTACGATTGTATTAACTGCTGCAGCATTCTTTGTGATTAGTTTTATTGTATCACCAAAAACAAAGGGAAGGTAGGAAAAAAAGCATGAAAATCGGGAAATTATTAACAGTCGGTTTATTATCATTAGTAGGTTTTGCAGGATGTGCAACAAACACAACATCTACATCTACAACTACAGCAAAAAGTAATGAACCTAAAAAGTACAAGTAGTAGCAACAAACTCTATCATTTATGATATTACTAAAAATGTTGCTGGGGATTTAGCGGACATTCACAGTATTGTTCCAGTTGGACAAGATCCACACGAATATGAACCATTACCACAAGATGTTCAAAAAATTCATGATGCAGACGTAATTTTCTATAATGGAATTAACTTAGAAAATGCAGATGATGCTTTGGTTTACAAAAATGGTTAAAAATGCTGGTAAAGTAGCAGATAAAGACTACTTTGCAGTAAGTGATGGCGTTGATGTAATTTACCTTGAAGGAGCAAAAGAAAAAGGTAAAGAAGACCCTCACGCATGGTTAAACATCGAAAATGGTGTGATTTATGCTAAAAATATTGCAAAACAATTAATTGCAAAAGATCCAGAACATAAAGATACTTACCAAAAAGAATCTTGATAAATATGTTGCTGAGTTAGATAAATTAGATAAAGACGCAAAAAGAACGTCTTGCTAAAATTCCAGAAGAGAAAAATTAATTGTTACAAGTGAAGGATGCTTCAAGTACTTCTCTAAAGCTTATGGAGTTCCATCAGCTTACATCTGGGAAATTAACACTGAAGAAGAAGGTACTCCTGAACAAACAACTCGTTTAGTTGAAATTCTTAAAAATCTAAAGTTCCTTCATTATTCGTTGAATCAAGTGTTGATGACCGTCCGATGAAGACAGTTTCACAAGAATCAGGTAAGCCAATTTACTCAACAATCTTTACTGACTCAGTTGCTGAAAAAGGTAAAGATGGAGATAGCTACTAAGCATGATGAAATGGAACTTAACAAAAATTATTGAAGGTTTAGAAAAAAATAATTAAGCAGTCTAATAGTATGGTGAGCTATAAAACTGCAAATAAGCCAGGGGCTGTTAAGCTCTGGCTTTTTACGTCTGAATAAAAGTAAGAAATAAAAAGAAAAAAACGTCAAAATCCCTACTACCGCAAATACAAGAGATAACGTTTTTCTTTAATAGAGGAGAAGGATAACTTCCCTCAATCCAAGTATATAAAAATTAAAAGAGTAATTTCAATAAGAAAAAGTGATTATAAGAATGTGTCGAACGCAAATGATAATGTCTCACTGAAACACAAGTAAAAATGTCCCGAATAATAAGATTATAATAGTTTTTACACTGTTCACTATTATTTCCATTTCGTTTATGGTACACTCTCGACGTAGAAAGTTTTTAAAGCGGTGGCAATCTCTATAAAGGTAGGTGATGCTTATGAGCATCTATATAAAAATCTATCGAAGGGAGGTTGCATTTTGTCAGTCTATGAAGCTCTGACATTGGTGTGTTCTTTTGCGACTTTACTAGTTGCGTTAGTATCACTCGTTGTCAAACTGATAGAAATCAAGACAAAAAAATAACACCGCTCATGACTTTGACTAATTGAGTGGTGTTATAAAACACTATTAAATTTAGCCACCGTCTTTTCAACGGTCTACATCAGAGTCGAGTTACCGCTCGGCTCTTTTTGTATCTTCATTATACCAAAAAAATAAAATGAAATGCAAATTTTCGCAAATCCAAGTGAAATGCCTCAATGAATCACGTGAAAATATTCTAAATAATGTTATAATTAGGTATAAAAATAATTTTGTGTTTTTCGCTTGAAAGAAATTGAGAATTTATATAAAATATGAAATGAATAAGTATTGACAAGGAGATTGAAATGTTGCTATCATTGACAGACAGACAGACAGACAGACAGACAGACAGACAGACAGACAGACAGACAGACAGACAGACAGACAGACAGACAGAGGTAAGTCTGTCTTATTTGGATACATTTTTTTATAACAGACAATAAAGGAGCACTATCTATCAAAGATAGGTGTTTCTTTGTTGTCTGTTTTTGTTTGTTTAAGAACCTTGAAAATGACCCATAAAAAACTCTAAGGAGGTATGAATTTCAAAAAGCATGAAAGACACTTTGATGATATATCTTTGAAATGAAAGATTCGTAATCGTCTAATGTTACAATGTCATGTGATTTTTTTGCATAAAGTAGTATGACATGAATGAAGTGGAATAGGAAAAAGATGATGGAAGGCACCCATTCTTTTCTAAAAATTTAGTAACCAAGAAAGAAGGAGGAAATATGGAAAATATAAGAAGAAGTCTTTTTTGGATATGACAAAAAGGAAGTAGAAGCGTTCGTGAAAAGTTTAGAAAAAGGAGAACGAGAAGCTTAAAAAAGGAACTTGTAGAAAAAAACTGAAACAACTGATCAATTAAGAGCTCAAGTACAGAAGTTTCGTTCAAAAGAAGAATTGATTAGTGAGTCTATCATTGATGCAAAACAGCTATCAAAACAATTGGTAGAGGAAGCTAAACAACAAGCAACAGAGATGATTGACGCTGCGAATAAAAACAATATCAGATGAGTTTGAGCGATTTAATCAAACGATGGATACGTTAAATGAAATGAAGAACAAAGTTGTGGCTCAGAAAAACAGAGTTATCAAAAGGAGTTACAAGAACTCTTATTACGTTATAAAAATGCATTTGAAAAATTCAGAGACCGAGGACTTTACTCGTATAAAAGAACATTTTGAGGAGGAAATTTCTCAGTCAGAAAAAGTATTTGAGAGTTCTAAACAGGTTATTTATATTCCTGATGTGATTCAAAACCATCATTAAAATTAAAAAAACTAAATCGGAATTAAGAAAGGAAGAAAACGTGTGAAAAAAAGAGAACACAGAGCAACAAAAAGCAAATATACTCTATCCGTAAAAATAAAAGCTTACGGTGCAAGCTCAGTATTAATTGAGTTAATGGGGTCAGCGTTTTTGTTGAGCGGATTGGCACCTACAGTTCAAGCGGAAGAAAATGATGCAAAACCAGAAACAAAACCGGTAGATGGATCAGCTATGAATGGAACAAATGCTTCAACTATTGAAACGAATCATCTTATCATTGCGTCTCAACCAAAAAGAAAGTGAGCCTAAACCGGAAATCAACACCTACAGATACTCCAAAAATCAGATGTGGGAAAAACGCTCCAACTAATGATAACAAAGCCGTTAAATAGCGAATCGCCTCAACCCAAAAGAAGAAACAGTTGCACCGGTTAATCCAACAGAGGAAGCAAAAACCAGCTGCAGCTGGAACAACGGAAGCAACGAAAGCAAACAGTGAAGAAACAACCACTGCTAAACGTTCAGTGAGTATTGTCTATAAAGTACGCTATGTAGATCGAAAATCTCACAAAGTAGTTCATGAAGTAACGAAGACGAAAAACAGTTGAAACTACTGAAAGCGAAAAGCAAAAGCCAGCGTCACAGAAATTGGTGCAGAACTGGCAAATGATAGTCAATTAGAAAACTATTATGTTCCAGATGGCAATCCAACAACCTTTACAAAAAGAAATTGTTGAAGGGAGCAGACAATGTATTTATATACGAAGTAGAAGGCTTTGGAGAAGCAGAAACTCCCTAAAGAACGTACCGTTGCTCTTAAATATACGGTAGAATATGTTGATAAAAAAATCTGGTCTTATCTTAGCAAGCGAGGAAAAAGGAAGAAAAAGTCTCTACAACAGAAACAGTAGCAAAAAAGAAGTAACGATTCAACCTTCACTTACTGCCAAATGAAAAACTGAAAAGATTGGGTTCTTTCAGACGACGCACCAGCTAGCCAAAAACTTACCCTAACAGAAGGAACTAGTTGAAAAAGTAACGTTTAAACCTTCAAAATTCTGAAGGCGGAAAAAGTGAGAAACAAACGGAAAGTACAGACTCCCCATTGTAGATGGACAACCATACTTAACACTTGAGAATCAAAACTGACGGATTTATCAAATAGTGAAATCTATGACTTTTGACGCTAACGGACAATGGTCAAAAACGTATAATATTGTGTATAAGATTGGGGCTTCGAAACCTTCCCAAATAATGATATAAATGAGTTAACAATGACCCAAGGGGCAGAAAAGATTTAGGATTTACGTTGAATAAAACAGGGAGGGGCTTTTGAAAGCTACAACGTTAAACTCCTACAAGAGCCATGGAGAGAACTTATGAGGTTGGTTTTTATGTTAAGTCACGCCGGAAATAAAAGTAGTCAGGGAACTATAAAAATTACCGCATAAAAAACGCTATGGGTTTTATGAGATTATGCAGTCGAGATGATGCAGAGATAGCATCCCTATATTTCAAGATGAGATACGATAAACGTCCTTCGGAAATTGATGGATTTACTAATTACAAATTTTCTAACTACGGCTATAGAAGAACTCTACACCATTTTATAGCAATGGCAGGGGCTTGGATTTAAGTAAATATCTGTGTAAAAATGATCTTCCGAAAACGAAGTGACTATTACGGGACTTCGCATGCCTGCAACACCATTTTGGTTATTTTTATGTCCGCTAGGTGGTAAGAGCGTTAGTGAGTGCTAAGCCAGATACGAAAATCGTTATTATACAATGTTGCCAATATTTGCTCCAATGGATCGGTCAAAAAGATTTTTGCTAGTAATGATAAACAAGGGTTATCAATCACAGAAATTTAGAGTCTTAGAAGCATCCAATGGAGTGGACGCTAAGTTGATCGATTTTAGAGAAGATAAGGCTCCAGATAAAGGGGTTTTATAGGGATAATTTGGATTTTCCAAAACGGTGACAGGATATAGTCAAAGAGATATGGGTGGCAGTTATGCACTGATGTTTACTAAGACCCTTACTATCTTCAATTTACAGAAATTACCTGAAAGTGGCAGGGTAATTATTTATGCAACTGTTGAAATAACAGATAGTTTAGGGTTGACTAAAAAAATTAGATTAAACTTTACAACTTATGAAAATTCTATTTCTGGCGAGAGAGAGTACAGAGGAGAATCTTATGCTCTAACTAGCGCGGATGCCTTATTTGAAGCAAAAGAAAGAATATGTTGATGAGAAGAATGGAAACGGTTACGATTCCGACATCAAGCGATAAACAAATCTTAGGAAAAGTAGTTCTTAATAAAGAAAATGCCCTATATACAAAGCAAATGAATTTCCACCTTTTATCGAGTTAATACCAGACTGGAGAATGGGCGATGTAGACGGTCGTAGTAATTGAAGCGTATGTGGTTAAAAGAGGAGGTCAAAAAGTCCAACCCCTGGATCCTATTCGTTTAATGTAACAGCACGAGATGGGCACTTTCAAACGGGAGGAGTCTCGTTCATTTAACTTTTGATGTAGTAGATGCCATTAATCGAATTGATAATCAGCGTTGGAGGGAATCATCTGTTCCAACTCCGATTCCTGTTTCTATGGAAAACGGGTCTAAAATCACAGGAATTCGTGTAGAAACAAGTGGAGGATATGCTGTTTTTGAAGGTGAATGCTCAGAAATCGAACATCTCTGTCTATGGCTTGAAACGAACTACAGAACCGCAAAAATGCCCGTGTGTATGTAACTTTTTAGTAGATGGAGGAGGAAATACACGTACAACATTCACGGATTTTAAATATGAAATTGAACCGAATACGGTAGAAGATTTGGAAGTATCAGTTTCAAATCCAGTTCAAACAAGACCAGAGGGTCAACTCATGGGAAAAGATATGGTTATTAAGACAACTGAGTGAAGGAGTGACGATTAAAGTTGATACGACAAAAACTTCCAATAGGAACACGAGTTGTTGGCAATGTTATTAAGGGGAAAAGGTCTCTATGAAGGGGTTTATGAGATTCCTATCTTAGCGATTAAGAGAGAAATGTTGTGAAGTCGACAGTGGTACGTTTAACTGTAACACCGGGGAATTTGTCGTTCCGCCAGAAACTTCAGAAGTAGAGGTGCTTTCTAATGATATTAAAAGCAATCACAACGGATGAAAATGGAACTGAAAGTAAAGACCCCTGTAACTAGATATGGATTACAAAACATACCGAAAGATGCAAAAGTAACCTATAGTGGTGGTGGATATGACTTTATTGTGAGACTCAGGGGCTGAAAAATTAGTGAAGATGGAACTGAAAATTATCGGAACGCCAGAAAATAGTTGGAAAAATATACTATTGATGCCAGGGTTAGTTGGAGAAATCTTCAAATGGAGTTACTCGTACTGCTACAACTACTTATAATATTAATGTGACAGGTTTTACGCCGAGTTTGACCATTAGTTCAGCAGCTCAACCAGAACACCCGACGGATGCATATACGGATCAAATCATATCGACTGATTGCACCATTAGGTTCTCCAATCCCTACAATTACAATAAAACAAGAACCGCATTCAAGTCTTTCTTTTATAATCTTAATCTGCCAGAAGGGTTGAGATATTCGTATGATGAAGCGACTCATACTGGTACGATTACAGGAACTCCAACCAATCTGCGTCATCGAGGAGAGGTTTATTCTAGTACTGTTAGTACCTCGTTAGACTCTATGACCTAATGAAAGGAAGGCTAACTCTTATCCAGATGGAAATTAGTAAAAACTATCTATATCGAAGTCGTTCCTGAAAAATCACCGCTTGAAATTAACCCTGCGGAACAGACATTTGCTGCAAATAAAAATATGACTCTGATTACGGTTTCCGGGGTTGATAATCGTGCAACAGTTGAATTAGATGGAGCGCCAGAAGGAGTAAGTTATAACAAGGTTACTCATCAAATTACAGGGGCTCCAATAAGAGGAGTAGGCGATTATTCTTTCAACGTACGGGCAATTATGCCAGAAAAACACTGGTGGTGAAGTGACAATCAAGGGAGTTACTCTTCACGTGCTTGCAATAGAACCAAGCTTGGAGGCTAATCCAAGTTCGGCTACTGTGGAGGCTACGAATAGAATGCCAGACATTACTATCACTGAAAGACCCACTTTCTGAACTTGCTACACCAACTGTAACGATTGAAGGAACTGGAGAGTCTAGACCGTTATCAGAACTTGGATTGAGTTATGATACAACTTCAAGAACGATTACAGGTACACCGACAGTTGTAGGGCGCCATACCATTCATTTGTCTACAACTCTATCGAAACGTTATACAGGGGGTTGATGGGGGTGTTTCAAAAAAACACTTGATATCCCAGTGACAGTGAGTGCTAAGAGCTTTTGACTTAAATATAAATCATCAAAATCAAACAAAGACGGTTCTATCACCAATTGATCCAGTCGAGTTGACAGTGCCAGAAGGATAAATCTAACGGTTGATACGGATAAATTACCTCCTGGTGTAACATACAATGCAGATAGCAAGAGAATTGAAGGTACTCCGTCTAGGGTTGGCACTTATAATATTACAGTTACAGCAAGACCAAATGGAATAACTGGTAATGACAAGACTGCAACTGTAACGATTCAAGTAAATCCGTTAACTGCTGGGATTACCATTAGTAACAATGGACAAAATGTTCAGGTTGGAACTCAAATGAATTCAGCGACTGTAACACCAAGTGAGCATGCCAGTGTCTATGGAACGGATGCGCTTCTAATGCATTTAGTAGTGCAGTTAATGAGGGAGATTCAGGAATTGATGAATCACATATTGCTAATTATTTCTTAGGATCTTATGGATTAACTACAACCCTACAACTCATACAATTACAGGAACACCAACAAAAAAACAGGACGTATTGTATTTACTTTTTATCGCACGTAATAGCAAAGAGTTAGGATCTGCGGAAGCAAGAGAGACGTTTGTATTGAATGTAGTGGAATCTCTTTCTAAGATTCCTGTCATTACAGAAGCTCAAGAAGGTTCCAGTGCGATTAAAGGAAGCGGTGTTGCTGGAGCAACAGTAACCGTTACACTTCCAGATGGAGCAGTGAAGACAGCTGAAGTTGCAACAGATGGAACATGGACAGTAGAAACAACCACACCGCTCGTAAAAAGGACAAAGTATTTCTGCTCGACAAAAAGAAGTCAATAAAACAGAAAGTAATGATATTAGTGCAACTGTAGTAGGAAATTCTGGGACTGGTTCCATCTAAGGAAGCATTAGTAGATGCTATTGTTGACGAAGCTACAACGAGTTACAGGTAAAGGGGAAAATGGTTCGACAATTACTGTGACTCGTCCAGATGGTACCGTTAAAAACAACTACTGTTTCAGAAGGAACATGGTCCGTTACTTTAGACACAGCTGCAGTAAAAGGTGAAAATATCCTTGTGACTACAAACAGAACCAAATAAAGCTACAAGTCCCAGCAGTTACAGCAACTGTAGTTCCTAAAATCACAAAAGGGGATCAAGGTGAACAAGGTAATCCAGGAACAAATGGTAAGGATGGATTTTTCTCCAGAAATTAGTGTTACACCAAATGATGACGGAAGTTATACAATTACGATTACTCAGCCAGATGGTAAAGAACCGATTAGAGACAACTGTTAAGAATGGTACTGAATGGTACAAATGGTATAGATGGTCGTACACCAAAAAGTGAAATTAACACCAATTTATGAAGATCCAGCACATCCTAGAACTAGAAGAACAAGAAGTGCGGATGAAGATCGTGAAGCTCAAACCAACAGGAAAACAAATTGGGGTTCATATTACGGTTTATTATGATAATAATAATAGCGGGACATATGATGAAGGCGATGAATTTAATTAGTGAAGAGAATATCTATGATGGAGTAGACGGAATTGATGGTCATGATGGATCAAATGGAGCTGATGGAGACAGACGGAGCAGCAGGTCGTGATGGAAAAAGACGGCTTTACGCCAAAAAGTAACAGTAACAGACAATCCGGATGGAAGTCATACAATTACGATTACTCAACCAGATAACCAACCACCATTAACAACTACTGTTAGAAATGGAGTAAATGGAGAAAGACGGTAAATCTCTAATTGCTAAAAAGAAGGCAATGAAACGAAGATTTATGTAGAAGATCCAGCAAATCCAGGGCAACCATTAGAACCTACAAAAACCTGTTGCTACAATCCTTGACGGACTAAAAAGGTGAAAAAAAGGTGATAATGGAGCAGATGGAAAATCTCCAACCGTTACGGTAACAGACAACGGAGATGGCACTCACACGATTACTATTCATAATCCAGATAATTCTGAATCATCAACTATTGTTAAAAATGGTAAAGACGGTAAAACTGCAACTATTACAACAGTAGAAAACCCAGATGGAAGCCATACAATTACAGTGACAAATCCAGATGGAACATCTAAAGAAACTGTTGTTAAGAATGGACGTGACGGACGTGACGGTGTTGACGGACGTACTCCAACCGCATCTGTTCGTGATAATGGAGACGGAAGTCATACAATCATTATTACAAACCCAAATGGTAATACGAGTGAAACAACGGTACGTGACGGACAAACACCAAAAAGTTAAAAACAGAGAGAAATGAAGATAAGAAGGAAACCAAAATAACCTTCTATATTGACAAAAAAATGGTGACGGAGACTATACAGAAGGAACAGATACGTTAATTCAAACAACAATTGTTAAAGATGGCGAAAATGGTGCAAAACGGAGCTGCTGGAGAAAAACGGAGCAGCAGGTCGTGATGGAAAAAGACGGCTTTACGCCAAAAAGTAACAGTAACAGACAATCCGGATGGAAGTCATACAATTACGATTACTCAACCAGATAACCAACCACCATTAACAACTACTGTTAGAAATGGAGTAAATGGAGTAAATGGGATAAATCTCTAATTGCTAAAAAGAAGGCAATGAAACGAAGATTTATGTAGAAGATCCAGCAAATCCAGGGCAACCATTAGATCCTACAAAAACCTCTTGCTACAATCCTTGACGGACTAAAAAGGTGAAAAAGGAGATAATGGAGCAGATGGAAAAATCTCCAACCGTTACGGTAACTGATAACGGAGATGGCACTCACACGATTACTATTCATAATCCAGATAATTCTGAATCATCAACTATTGTTAAAAAAATGGTAAAGACGGTAAAACTGCAACTATTACAACAGTAGAAAACCCAGATGGAAGCCACACGATTACGGTGACAAATCCAGATGGAACATCTAAAAGAAACTGTTGTTAAGAATGGACGTGACGGACGTGACGGTGTTGATGGACGTACTCCAACCGCATCTGTTCGTGATAATGGAGACGGAAGTCATACAATCATTATTACAAAACCCAAATGGTAATACGAGTGAAACAACGGTACGTGACGGACAAACACCAAAAAGTTAAAAACAGAGAGAAATGAAGATAAGAAGGAAACCAAAATAACCTTCTATATTGACAAAAATGGTGACGGAGACTATACAGAAGGAACAGATACGTTAATTCAAACAACAATTGTTAAAGATGGCGAAAAATGGTGCAAAACGGAGCTGCTGGAGAAAACGGAGCAGCAGGTCGTGATGGAAAAAGACGGCTTTTACGCCAAAAGTAACAGTAACAGACAATCCGGATGGAAGTCATACAATTACGATTACTCAACCAGATAACCAACCACCATTAACAACTACTGTTAGAAATGGAGTAAAATGGAGAAAATGGAAAAGACGGTAAAATCTCTAATTGCTAAAAAAGAAGGCAATGAAACGAAGATTTATGTAGAAGATCCAGCAAATCCAGGGCAACCATTAGAACCTACAAAACCTCTTGCTACAATCCTTGACGGACTAAAAAGGTGAAAAAAAGGTGATAATGGAGCAGATGGAAAATCTCCAACCGTTACGTGTAACAGACAACGGAGATGGCACTCACACGATTACTATTCATAATCCAGATAATTCTGAATCAACAACTATTGTTAAAAATGGTAAAGACGGTAAAACTGCAACTATTACAACAGTAGAAAACCCAGATGGAAGTCACACAATTACGGTGACAAATCCAGATGGAACATCTAAAGAAACAGTGATTAAAAACGGTAAAGATGGAAAAACTCCAAAAAGTTGAAGTAACTGATAACGGAAATGGCACTCACACTGTTAAAGTAACAGATGGAGAAGGTAATGTTACGAACGCTATTATCAAAGATGGTAAAGACGGTAAAGCTGCAACAGCAACAACTACTGAAAACCCAGACGGAAGCCACACAGTAACAATTACAAACCCAGATGGAACTAAGAATGAGTTTGTTGTTAAGAATGGACGTGATGGAGTAGATGGACGTACTCCAACAGCATACTGTTCGTGACAATGGAGACGGAAGTCATACAATCGTTATTACAAATCCAAATGGTGATACGACTGAAACAACAGTCCGTGATGGAAAATCACCAACCGTAAGCGTTACTGACGAACATAATGGAACTCACAAAATTACTATTGTAAATGGTGATGGAACAATCACTGAAACAATCATTAAAAGATGGCAAATCTCCAGTAGCAACAGTTCGTGATAACAAAGACGGAACTTACACAGTTCGTGTAGAAAATGGTAATGGAACAGTTTCTGAAATAACAATGCATGATGGTAAATCACCGACTGCTAAAGTAGTAGACAATGGAGACGGAACTCACACAGTTACAATCGTTAACTCTGATGGAACGACTACAACTACAACAGTCCGTGATGGAAAATCACCAAAACTTGAAGTGATTGACAATCATAATGGTTCACATACTGTTAAAGTAACAGGAACAGATGGCAAAGAAACAAGTACAACAATCTTTGACGGTAAATCACCTAAAAGCAAATATTGTTGATAACGGAGATGGAACTCATACATTAACAATCGTTGATTCTAATGGTCGAGAATACAAATCTATTATTAAAGATGGCAAAGACGGTAAAGACGGAAAAGATGGAGTTTCACCAACTGTAACAGTTAAAAATAATAATGATGGAACTCACACAGTTACAATCATTAATCCAGATGGAAGTAAAACAGAAACAGTGATTAAAGATGGAAAAGATGGAAAATCACCAACCGCATCTGTTACAAATAATGGAGATGGAACTCATACCATCACAATTATCAATTCTGATGGAACAGTAACAACGACAGTAATTAAAGATGGTAAATGTGGATGCAATAACAAACCAGGTGGTTCAATGACACCAAAACCCAGGCGCACCAACACCAGGAGGTTCAACGACACCAAACCCAGGCGCACCAACGCCAGGAGGTTCAACGACACCAAACCCAGGCGCACCGACCCCAGGAGGTTCAACGACACCAAACCCAGGCGCACCAACGCCAGGAGGTTCAACGACACCAAACCCAGGCGCACCAACGCCAGGAGGTTCAACGACACCAAACCCAGGTGAGCCAACACCAGGTGGAGTCCCAGGAATGCCAGAACCACCAGTTCATGAACTACCAGAGTTCCCAGGAATAACACCGAATCCAAATCCAGGTGCACCAACGCCAGGAGGAACACCGGACAAAATCAGGCGACCGACACCGGGAGGAACACGACAAAAATCCAGGCGCACCAACGCCAGGAGGAACACCGGACAGAAACCCAGGCGAACCAACGCCAGGAACAACACCAAATCAACCGGTAAATCCTCCAGAAATCTCTATTACAGTTAATGAGCATCCAAATGGAGAATTACTGAAAAACGGGTACAACAACAGACCATCTATCAATTCTTTTTAGGCAGCGGCATTTTACTAAGCCTATATGTCGGCAAAAGAAAAAGAAGAAGAATCGTAGTTGAAAAATTGGATTAAAAAAAGTTTTGTTTGAAATATTGGAAAATCTCAAAAGTCGAGATACAAGTGTTTTAATGCTTTTAAGATAAGGCGTCTTTAAAAGATAGATTTCCTGCGTAACGAATGTTCTAACAAGAGATGTTATGCAGGAAGTCCATTCTTAGACGACCTATAAGAATGTTTTAATGTATCGATGATAGAAATCAAAGATAGCAAGAGTTAGAAAAAAATGAATGAACAATTTAGTAAATAGATAAAAACTCTTAAAGTGAGGAGCTAAAGAATATGAAACATGTTTTTGGGGACAAACAAAGAAGATTTTCAATAAGAAAATTAACAGTCGGAATAGCATCAATTGCGATAGGGTTAGTTTTTGTAAAATGATGTGACAGGGATTAGTCGTGTGGAAGCATCGCTGTCTGTAGAAGATAGTAATTATATTAATCGAGAACGCAGCTGATAAAATGGACGTTAGTAGAACTATATCCGTCAAGCTTTAGAAAACAATATCTAAAGCAGCTGATTCAACAGTTTTTGCCAACAAGTATACAAAACTTGAAAAATAAGATGCAATCATTATCGACAAAAATGAATCTGACTATACAGAATCGGCTTGGCAAGAATTTCAAGGAAAATTAACTACTGCAAAATCAAAACTTGAGGAAGCTGAAAAAGCTTTATAATAAAGCAGTAAGCATAAAACCTAATGCCTCATCTTACGAAACAACAATTAATGAGTTAATTACTTCTTATCCAGAATACAACACAGTTGTGATTAAAGTAAGAGATGGTGAAATCAACAGAAGCTGCAGAAAATAGACATTTAACGAACATAAGAAGAATTAATCAAGTTCTAACTGCTAAGTATGCAGAGTTAAGAGAAACTGCACAATTAGTAAAAGATGTACTACCTCCAGTTGGTGGAGATATCGCTGCTCAACAATTAGAATATCATAAACTTCAGCAGAGACTATTTTTGGAATTTCAATAAAAAGGAAGCAACAGTTGCTCAAGCACAACATGCTGATTTGGTAGCTGGGTTGTTCGAAGAGAATAAGGTTGTCTTGTCAGGAGAATCAAACTTGAGAGGGACAATTACTACTGAGGATCAAACTAAGATTAAAGCTTTCCTAGAAGCTTATATTCCATCTATGGGAGAAACTTCTGTATTTACAACTTATGAGGGTGCTTTGGAGTATAGATTTAATAATGATGGAACCATAACGATTACGTATACAGAGGATAATTCATCTGATACGGTTCCGCTTAGTAGTTTTGCAAAAAGGTGGAGCAACACAAACGGATAGTCCAGCAGCAACATACAGTGTAACGTACAACTACGTAAGTGGTACACCAGATAAGACTTTACCAAGTAGTATCACAGCGCCAGCAGTAGTGAGTGACAAACATACTGGAGATGTAGTGACAAGTCCAACAGGGTCAAACAGATGTAGAAGATACAGCCAACCAAGGCACATGGCACTTTACATCGGTTGGGATAAAAGCAAGCGTAACAGTTGGAACAGCCAACGAAACAGTAACGGGAACATGGAATTTTTGTACCAACACCACCAGCAGCAACATACACTGTAACGTACAACTTACGTAAGTGGCACACCAGATAAGACTTTACCAAGTAGTATCACAGCACCAGCAGTAGTGAGCGACAAACACACAGGAGATGTAGTGGCAAGTCCCAACAGGTCAAACAGACGTAGAAGATGCAGCCAACCAAGGCACATGGCACTTCAACGGCTGGGATAAAGCGAGTGTAACAATTGGAACAGCCAACGAAACAGTAACGGGAACATGGAATTTTGTGCCAACACCACCAGCAGCAACATACAGTGTAACGTACAACTACGTAAGTGGCACACCAGATAAGACTTTACCAACTAGTATCACAGCACCAGCAGCAGTGAGCGACAAACACACAGGAGATGTAGTGGCGAGTCCAACAGATCAAACAGACGTAGAAGATGCAGCCAACCAAGGCACATGGCACTTCAATGGCTGGGATAAAAGCGAGTGTAACAATTGGAACAAGTGATGAAACCGTAACAGGGCAAATGGAATTTTTGTGCCAACACCACCAGCAGCAACCTACAGTGTAACGTACAACTACGTAAGTGGGACACCAGATAAGACTTTACCAAGTAGTATCACAGCGCCAGTAGTAGTGAGCGACAAACACACTGGAGATGTAGTGGCAAGTCCAACAGGTCAAACAGATGTAGAAGATACAGCCAACCAAGGCACATGGCACTTTCAACGGTTGGGACAAAGCAAGTGTAACAATTGGCACAGCCAACGAAACAGTAACGGGAACATGGAATTTTTGTACCAACACCACCAGCAGCAACATACAGTGTAACGTACACTTACGTAAGTGGGACACCAGATAAGACTTTACCAAGTAGTATCACAGCACCAGCAGTAGTGAGCGACAAACACACTGGAGATGTAGTGGCGAGTCCAACAGATCAAACAGACGTAGAAGATGCAGCCAACCAAGGCACATGGCACTTCAACGGCTGGGATAAAGCGAGTGTAACAATCGGCACAGCCAACGAAACAGTAACGGGAACATGGAATTTTGTGCCAACACCACCAGCAGCAACTTACACTGTAACATACAACTACGTAAGTGGCACACCAGATAAGACTTTACCAAGTAGTATCACAGCACCAGCAGTAGTGAGCGACAAACACACTGGAGATGTAGTGGCGAGTCCAACAGATCAAACAGACGTGAAGATGCAGCCAACCAAGGCACATGGCACTTTAATGGCTGGGACAAAGCAAGCGTAACGGTTGGAACAAGTGATGAAATCGTAACAGGAACATGGACATTCACAGCAACGCCAGGAGAAACTCAGGTACAGCACCAGGAACAGCAACGCCAGGAGAAGCTCCCAGGCACAACACCAGGAACAACAACGCCAGGGAGAAAGCTCCCAGGGCACAGCACCAGGAACAGCAACGCCGGGAGAAGCCCCAGGCACAACACCAGGAACAGCAACGCCAGGAGAAGCCCCAGGGACAACACCAGGAACAACAACGCCGGGAGAAGCCCCAGGCACAACACCAGGAACAACAACACCAGGAGAAGCCCCAGGGCACAACACCAGGAACAGCAACGCCAGGAGAAAGCTCCCAGGGCACAGCACCAGGAACAACAACACCAGGAGAAACTCCAGGTACAACACCAGGAACAGCAACGCCAGGGAGAAACTCCAGGTACAACACCAGGAACAACAACGCCAGGGAGAAGCCCCAGGCACAACACCAGGAACAGCAACGCCAGGAGAAGCCCCAGGGACAACACCAGGAACAACAACGCCAGGAGAAACTCCCAGGTACAACACCAGGAACAACAACGCCGGGAGAAGCCCCAGGCACAACACCAGGAACAACAACGCCAGGAGAAAGCTCCCAGGGACAACACCAGGAACAACAACGCCAGGAGAAGCCCCAGGTACAACACCAGGAACAGCAACGCCAGGGAGAAACACCAGGGCACAACACCAGGAACAACAACGCCAGGGAGAAACACCGGGCACAACACCAGGAACAGCAACGCCAGGAGGAAACTCAGGTACCACTCACAATACAACTGATGATTATATGAGTGCTGTAGCAGACAAGAAATTAACAAGCAGTAAGGCAGAGGGTTGGAGTAAAAAGATGGCCAATGGTTATATCAGCTTGAAGATGGTTCTCACATTATAAATGAATGGAAGCAAATAAATGGAACATGGTATCGTTTTGATAATTCCGGATTAATGCAAACAGGCTGGGCAAAAAGAGAATGGAACATGGTATTATTTGAACGATTCAGGAGCAATGCAAACTGGTTGGGTGAAAGAGAACGGAACATGGTACTATTTGAACGATTCAGGAGCAATGCAAACTGGCTGGATAAAAAGAGAATGGAACGTGGTACTATTTGAACAAATCAGGAGCAATGCAAACTGGTTGGGTGAACGATAATGACAAATGGTATTATCTTGATCAAACAGGAGCATTAGCAATTAGTATTACAACACCAGATGGGTATACTGTTAATGCTGATGGTGAGTGGGTAGAATAAAATAGATTTAGACGCTCATTTGCCGTAATTTGAAACCATTAAAAAAACTTGGGTTGTTCGACAAATCTTGTTGGTGAATCAATTTGATCATCAAATTAAGTCTTCGATTGTTAACGAACGATAACTATAATTTTACTAAAAAAATATAGTCTATTTTTTAAAAAAACTACAACCTAAATTTTTAAGCAATAAGCATGGGGCATATTATTCAATATGCTCCTAAATGCTTATTTTTATGTTAAAATCACATAATAGTCACATGTTAAGTTCATTACGCGTTTTTTGATCAAAAATACATTGTAGATATAAAGTTAAATTAGGTGTATAGAATAAGTTAGCGTTTGTTGCACTTGACTTGATAATTCACGAAGGAGAACGAGAAGCTTAAACAGGAGTTTGTAGAAAAACTGAAACAACTGATCAATTAAGAGCTCAAGTACAGAAGTTTCGTTCAAAAGAAGAATTGATTAGCGAGGCTATCATTGACGCAAAATTGCTTTCAAAACAGTTGGTAGATGAAGCGAAACAACAAGCGACGGATATGATTAATGCCGTAAATCAAAACCATAGCCGATGAGTTTGAGCGATTTAATCAAACAATGAGAGCGCTTAACAAATTAAAAAGAAAAAAAGTTGTGGCTCAGAAAAACAGAGTTATCGAAGGAATTACAAGAACTCTAATTACGTTATAAAAAAATGCATTTGAAAAATTCAGAGACCGAGGACTTTGCTCGTATAAAAGAACATTTAGAGGAGGAAATTTCTCAGTCAGAAAAAGTATTTGAGAGTTCTAAACAGGTTATTTATATTCCTGATGTGATTCAAAACCATCATTAAAAATTAAAAAAACTAAATCGGAATTAAGAAAGGAAGAAAACGTGTGAAAAAAAGAGAACACAGAGCAACAAAAAGCAAATATACTCTATCCGTAAAAAAATAAAAGCTTACGGTGCAAGCTCAGTATTAATTGGGTTAATGGGGTCAGCGTTTTTGTTGAGCGGATTGGCACCTACAGTTCAAGCGGAAGAAAATAATGCAAAACCAGAAACAAAAACCGGTGAATTCACCGAATTCGAGTGGGACAAGTAATCCAACAGTTGAGACGAATCATCTGATTATTACATCATCTCAACCAGAAACAAAACCGGCAGATAAACCGGAGTTGAAGGATGATAACGCTTCGGCAAATGAAACGAAACCACTTGATAGTACACCAGCTCAACCAAAAGAAGAAACGGTTGTACCAGCTAGTGGACACGCGGAGGCAAAACCAGCTGAAGAGACAACTCCTTCTAAACGTTCAGTGAGTATTGTTTATAAAGTACGCTATGTAGATCGAAAATCTGGCAAAGTAGTTCATGAAGTAACGAAGACGAAAACAGTAGAAACTACTGAAGCAAAAAGCAAAAGCTAGCGTCACAGAAATTGGTGCAGAACTGGCAAATGATAGTCAGTTAGAAAACTATTATGTTCCAGATGGCAATCCAACAACAATGACAAAAAGAAATTGTTGAAGGGAAGACAATGTATTTGTGTATGAAGTAGAAGGCTTTGGAGAAGCAGAAACACCTAAAGAACGTACCGTTGCTCTTAAATATACGGTAGAATATGTTGATAAAAAAATCTGGTCTTGTCTTAGCAAGCGAGGAAAAGGAAGAAAAAAGTCTCTACAACAGAAACAGTAGCAAAAAAAGAAGTAACGATTCAACCTTCACTAGAAACAAATGAGAAACTAAAAGGATTGGGTTCTCTCAGATGGTGCACCAGCTAGTCAAAAACTTACCTTAACAGAAGGCACTGTTGAAAAGTAACGTTTAAACTTCAGAATTCTGAAGGCGGAAAAGTGAGAAACAAACGGAAAGTATCGACTCCTGAGCAAGACGGAAAAACCTTACATGACACTTGAAAAATTATACAGAAGGAACTACTAACCTGTACAGTGATGGTGAAAGAATCACCTATTCAGGTAGGGAATCATCTGATCCAATAACGCTTAAGTATAAAATTGGAGTGAATAGTACTGACCCTTCAATTATGTCTAAAATAGATTTAACTGAAGGAGCAAAAATTAGGGTTTTATATTGGATAAGAAAAAAATGGATGGATGACTGCAACAGTTTCTCCAACTATAAAATTTGAAGGAAGCCATGAAGTTGGAATTTTATATACCGATGACCCTAGTTGGAAGGTAACAGGAAGTGTAGTTTTTTTAATTTTTCAAAAACGACCTCCCTCATCATGGGTTTGAATTGATCTCAGATTCAGATTCTAGTTCACCTCCTGTCTATCAGAACGATACTTCTTCCTCGCCATATCAGCCATATGGGGGAGCTGGAAGGTATGGAGTGAAGTTGAGATGGGATTCAGATAAATATTTTTTTCTAACTATATTGCTCCAATTAAGTGGTGGGGACTCGATTAATAGTTCTTCTGTAGAAAAGGACATTACTATTAATAATATGACAATGCCAGCGACTCCGTTTGGTTATTTTTGCAGAAGCGAACCATGCAACTGTTGACGATGTTACTGCCGATACGAAAAGATACTATACGATGATTCCAATTTATGCTCCATTGGATGTTTCTACGAATTATGAGGGGAATAATAAACAAGGATTGTCTATCAAAAGCTTTTGATGTATTAGAACACTCGGATGGAGTAGAAGTTGAGTTAGTAGATTTGAGAAAGGATAAGGCTCGGAAAAAAAGGGCTTTTATAGTAATACTATTGATTTTCAAACAATGCCAGAATATAATCCGAAAAACCGGAGAACTTATTTCAAGCGGTAACTCGCTTTTATGGTTTATTAAATACGCCATATTATCTTCGGTTTACAAAATTGCCGAAATTAGCGAATACACCTTATTCGGTAAAGTTTAAAATAGTGGATAGTTTAGGGTTTAGAAAAAAACGTTTACATTAAATTTTAAAACTTATGAAAAATTCTATTGCTTCTAGCAGCTCGAATTCGAATAACCGCGGAGAAATTACCCTCGAGTTATGCGTTAACTATTGCAGATGTTCTGTTTGAACCTACTGAAAAATATGTTGATAAAACTACAGGTAAAGTTACAGTCCTGATTTCTAATGATAAAACAAATTCTTGGGAAAGTAACTTTGAACAAAAGAAAAATGCTTATATAGATAAGAAGACATTCCCGGCAGGAATTGATTTAGAACCGATTAATACTGATGAACACGGGAATATAACCGAAGCTTGGGTAGTTAAAAAGTAAGGGCGCAAACATTTCAGTTGGAGAGATTTATTCATTTTCAGCAATAGCACGTGATGGACATTTTTAAGGCAGGAAGTACACGAGAATTTAATTTTTGAGGTTGTAGATGCCATTAATCCAATTGCTAATCAAGAATGGTGGCAAGGGTCAGTTCCAGAACCGATATCAGTCTCAATGGAACATGGCTCACGGATTACAGGAATTCGCGTAGAAGCAAGTGGGGGTTATGCCCATTTTGAAGGAAATCTTACTATCCCTAATAATCCTAAAATTTCTATTTATGGACTAACGCAAACACCAGAACCACAAAAAGGCTCGCGTGTTTGTGACTTATCAAGATGGTAATGGGAAAAACATGAAGTAGTTACAGAATTTAATTATGTGATAAAACATAAAAGCTGTGGACGACTTAACAATCAGTGTCACAGATTCTGATCAAACAATTTCTGAAGGTGAAAAATTGGAAGGATATGGTCATTACTACAGAACCTAGTGAAGGAGTAACAATTAAAGTTGATAAAAACAAAAACTACCAAAAAGGCACACGTCTTGTAGGGAATGTGATTAAGGAAAAGGGCTTTATGAAGGAAATTATGATGTTCCGATTCTTGCTGTTAAGGGAGATATTGTCAAATCGACGGTTGTCCATCTAAAAAGTGCTACCTAAAAAAATTTGTTGTTTCTCCAGAGACTGCAGAAGTTGAAGCATTGACTGATGATGTTAAGGCAGTCACAACAAATGAAAGTGGAGAAGAAATAAAGACGCCAGTGCCTAGATATGGATTACAAGACATTCCTGATGATGCAAAAGTATATTATACTGGTAATGAGTATAGTAAAAAGGCAGGCTTTACTATTAGTAGTGATGGTACTCGAATTACAGGAATACCTAATGCAGTTGGAACATATACATTTAACGCATCAGTTTCTCGTACTGGTCCAAATGGTTATAGCCGTTTTTACTACAACTACTTATACAATTCGTGTAACACCCTAAGCAGTCTCGATTTTATCCGAGATCAAGAACATAATACACTTGTTGGGAAGACTATGACACCTATACCAATTCCAGTCCCGGAGGGTGCTGAAATTAAAATGGGATATTTACCTGAATGGTTGACATACAATAAAGAGAGAAATCAACTGGAAGGAACTCCTACATCGGTTGGAGATTATAACATATATGTAACTGCTAACCCAAAAAGGAGTAACAGGAAATGACCAAGAGGCTAAAAATAACAATTCATGTAAAAAGGTATTCCACCAGAAATTACAATTACAAATAATAATAGAACTGTTCAGATAGGAACTCCGATGGAAGCTGCAATTGTACAACCAAGTGGGCATGCAAAAATTTTTGGTAGTGATCCATTGATGGATTCCTTTGGTAGTGGTCCTGGGAATGCTGCTAGTGAAATGGGGATGGAGGAATCGCGTATTGCTGCATTCTTAAAGATGTTTTATGGCTTGAATTATGATGCTAGTACGCATACTGTTAGTGGAACTCCTACGAGAACAGGAACTATTACGTTTACTTTTATTGCTCGAAATGATTATTCATTAGGTGGTGGTGAAGCACGAGAAACGTTCGAGTTGAATGTAGTGGAATCTCTTTCTAAGATTCCTGTCATTACAGAAGCTCAAGAAGGTTCCAGTGCGATTAAAGGAAGCGGTGTTGCTGGAGCAACAGTAACCGTTACACTTCCAGATGGAGCAGTGAAGACAGCTGAAGTTGCAACAGATGGAACATGGACAGTAGAAACAACCACACCTCTTGTGAAAGGACAAAGTATTTCTGCTCGACAAAAAGAAGTCAATAAAACAGAAAGTAATGATATTAGTGCAACTGTAGTAGGGAATTCTGGGCTAGTTCCATCTAAGGAAGCATTAGTAGATGCTATTGTTGAAGAAGCTACAACGATTACAGGTAAAGGGGAAAAATGGTTCGACGATTACTGTGACTCGTCCAGATGGCACTGTTAAAACAGCTACTGTTTCAGAAGGAACATGGTCCGTTACTTTAGACACAGCTGCAGTAAAAAGGTGAAAAATATCCTTGTGACTCAAACAGAACCAAATAAAGCTACAAGCCCAGCAGTTACAGCAACCGTAGTTCCTAAAATCACTAAAGGTGATCAGGGTAAACCTGGAGAAACTGGACCAAAAGGAGAACAGGGTGAACCTGGAACGCCTGGAGTACCTGGTAAAGATGGATTTACTCCAGAAATTAGTGTTACACCAAATGATGACGGAAGTTATACAATAACGATTACTCAACCAAATGGTAAAGAACCGATTAGAACAACTGTTAAGAATGGTACTAACGGAACAAATGGTAGAGATGGTCGTACACCAAAAGTGAAATTAACACCAATTTACGAAGATCCAGCACATCCTAGAACTAGAAGAACAAGAAGTGCGGAAGATCGTGAAGCTCAACCAACAGGAAAACAAATTGGGGTTCATATTACGGTTTATTTTTGATAATAATAATAACGGTACATATGATGAAGGCGATGAATTAATTAGTGAAGAGAATATCTATGACGGCGTGGACGGAATTGATGGACGTGATGGAATAAATGGTACAAACGGAACTAATGGACGTGATGGAGCGAACGGAGCGACTGGGGAAACCGGAGCAGCAGGTCGTGATGGACGAGACGGAAAAAGATATCTTAAACGGTACAGAGAACCCAGGTGAAAATCAAGGGAAAGATGGAGATACTTTTGTTAATACTAAAACAGGAGATATTTATGTCAAAGAAAAATGGAACATGGAAGCCAGCAGGTAATATCAAAGGACCAAAAGGTGACGATGGAAAAAGATATCTTAAAATGGCAAAACAGATCCAACGTCAGAAATCGGAAAAAGACGGAGATAAATACGTTAATACTGAAACGGGAGATATTTTTCGTCAAAGAAAATGGCACATGGAAATCAGCAGGTAATATTAAAGGACCGAAAGGTGACAAAGGCGAAAAATGGTACAAACGGAACGGATGGTCGTGACGGAACAAATGGTACAAACGGAACTGATGGAGTCGCCGGAGCAACCGGAGCAGCAGGTCACGACGGACGCGACGGAAAAAGATATCTTAAACGGAACCGAAAAACCCAGGTGAAAACCAAGGGAAAGATGGAGATACTTTCGTTAACACTAAAACAGGAGATGTCTTCGTCAAAGAAAATGGTACATGGAAGCCAGCAGGTAATATCAAAGGACCAAAAAGGTGACGATGGAAAAGATATCTTAAACGGAAAAAAATAGATCCAACGTCAGAAATCGGAAAAGACGGAGATAAATACGTTAATACTGAAACGGGAGATATTTTTCGTCAAAGAAAATGGCACATGGAAATCAGCAGGTAATATTAAAGGACCGAAAGGTGACAAAAGGCGAAAAATGGTACAAACGGAACGGATGGTCGTGACGGAACAAATGGTACAAATGGAACCGATGGAGTCGCCGGAGCAACCGGAGCAGCAGGTCATGACGGACGCGACGGAAAAGATATCTTAAACGGAACCGAAAACCCAGGTGAAAACCAAGGGAAAGATGGAGATACGTTTCGTTAACACTAAAACCGGAGAAGTCTTCGTCAAAAGAAAATGGAACATGGAAGCCAGCAGGTAATATCAGAGGACCAAAAAGGTGACGATGGAAAAAGATATCTTAAACGGCAAAAACAGATCCAACGTCAGAAATCGGAAAAGACGGAGATAAATACGTTAATACTGAAACGGGAGATATTTTCGTCAAAGAAAATGGCACATGGAAATCAGCAGGTAATATTAAAGGACCGAAAGGTGACAAAGGCGAAAAATGGGTACAAACGGAACGGATGGTCGTGACGGAACAAATGGTACAAATGGAACCGATGGAGTCGCCGGAGCAACTGGGGCAGCAGGTCGTGATGGACGTGACGGAAAAAGATGGACAATCACCAACTGTTACGGTAAGAGAAAATACAGATGGAAGTCATACTATTGTTATTACAAAACCCAAATGGGAATACAATTGAAACAACAGTCCGTGATGGGAAATCACCAACTGTTACGGTAAGAGAAAATACAGATGGAACCCATACAATAACAATTGAGAATGCGGATGGTAAGACGACAACAACGACAGTTCGTGACGGAAAAAAATGGGCAATCACCAACAGTATCTATTCGTAACAATAATGATGGAACTCATACAGTTACAATCATTAATCCAGATGGAAGTAAAACAGAAGCAGTGATTAAAGATGGAAAAGATGGCAAAAGATGGGACAATCACCAACAGTATCTGTTACAAATAACGGTAATGGAACTCACACTATTATAATCACTAGTTCTGACGGAAAAGTAACAACGACAGTAATTAAAGATGGTAAATGTGGATGTAATGACAAACCAGGCGGTTCAACACCAGGTGAACCAACACGGGAAAATTCAACGACACCAAACCCAGGAGCACCAACGCCAGGAGGTTCAACGACACCAAACCCAGGCGTACCAACCCCAGGAGGTTCAACGACACCAAGCCCAGGCGCACCGACGCCCAGGAGGTTCAACGACACCAAAACCCAGGAGCACCAACGCCCAGGAGGTTCAACGACACCAAACCCAGGTGCACCAAACGCCAGGAGGTTCAACGACACCAAATCCCAGGCGCATCGACGCCCAGGAGGTTCAACGACACCAAACCCAGGCGCACCGACCCCAGGAGGTTCAACGCCAAATCAAACCAAGGCGCACCAACGCCGGGAGGTTCAACGAGACCAAATCAAATTCAGACGAAGACCCTGAAATGCCGGAACCACCAGTTCATGAACTACCAGAATATCCTTTAGAAATACCTAATACGCTAGAGAATTCAACGAATCCAAACCCAGGAGGTTCAACGACACCAAATCCAGGAGCACCAACGCCAGGAGGTACACTGGACAGAAACCCAGGAGGCGAACCTGGCACAAAACCCAGGCGCACTAACGCCAGGAACAACACTCAAATCAACCGGTAAATCCTCCAGAAGTCTCAATTACAGTTAACGAGCATCCTTATGGAGAATTACCTAAAACAGGTACAGCAACAGACCATCTATCAATTCTTTTTAGGAAGCGGTATTCTACTAACTCTATATGTTAGCAGAAAAAGAAGAACAATCGTAGTTGAAAAATTGGATTAAAAAAAGTTTTTTGTTTGAAATATTGGAAAATCTCAAAAGTCGAGATACAAGTGTTTTTAATGCCTTAGGATAAGCTGTCCTAAAAAGATAGATTTCCTGCGTAACGAATGTTCTAACAAGAGATGTTATGCAGGAAGTCCATTCTTAGACGACCCTATAAGAATGTTTTAATTTATCGATGATAGAAATCAAAGATAGCAAGAGTTAAAAAAATGAATGAACAATTTAGTAAATAGATAAAAAAACTCTTAAAGTGAGGAGCTAAAGAATATGAAACATGTTTTTTTGGGGACAAACTAAGAAGATTTTCAATAAGAAAATTATAGGGCGGAATAGCATCAGTTGCTATAGGGTTAGTTTTTGTAGATAGTGTGACAGGGATGAATTATGTAGAAGCATTACTGTCTACAGAAGATGTAAATTGGTTGTTCGATAAATCCTGTTGGTGAGAAATCACCGACAGGATTTTTTATATGCAAAAAGAGAAATCTGAGTTATGATTAAGTCGTCTAAAAACCAAAAAAATCAAAGGAGGATTTCTCTCATGGACTATTGTATACGAAAATTACTAGGATTAACAGAAAAAAATTTTATTACAGATGAAAATTGGTTAGAAACGGTGACAGAAAAACCACGAAATTGTTCATAGTGAATTTTATGGCGTTATTTAGTGAGAAACTATGAATTGACTATCTCTGAATCAAGTTTTAGAAAATCTATTTCGACTTATTCGAATTTCAACAATTTTTTTAATAAATGATAGTCAATTTTGAATTACATAGGAGGAGACGACAAATGATAGCAAATGTGAAATTAATTGAAGCAGTACTTCAAAAAAATATACAGCATACAAGATAGGAAAAAGAAACTGGGATAAGTTACAGTAAATGATTGGAAAAAGGAATAACAAGCATATACGGTATGAAACTAGAATATGCCATTAAATTAACAGAATACGCAATTCAAGAAAAAAATTGAGGTAGATGAAAATTAAATTTGAAATAATTGAAGTGTTAGAAATCGAAGAAATAGAGTTTGCAACTATCTTAATTTTTAGAACGATTCTAACGAAAAAAAGGTGCTACTCAAAACAGCACCTTTTTGTTGCACATTTGTTCCGTGAAAGTGGCAATTTGAAGAAGTACTAGGAACACTACAAAACGTTGATTTGACAACATTTCGCTATTTTTAGGAAATGGTAGGAAACAGTAAACAACGCCACCTGAGGGAATCGAACCCCATTATAAGAACCGGAATCTTATGTGATATCCATTACACTAAGATGGCTAACAATGTAAGAATATTTTTATCCAAATTCATATGAAAAAAACAAGAAGAAACTCTTACAAAAAGACTAGAAATGACAAGGAATAGATAGGAAAGAGGATGTTATGAAAAGAAACCAAGATAAAAATAAGGGACTTAAATCGTCCCTTTAAATTTCTTTTTTAAAAAAATATTAAACACTTTCAAGTTGCATTTTACAAAGATTGTTGGTACAATATTTTTGTAATTAAAAAGTTTTCTATGTATAGACAGCTAGTTTTTAGGGACGATTTTTAGCCCAGTAATGAAATGAAGGGAATCGGAATTATGGATTGTATGACATTGATGCAACTTCAGTCCCCGAAAGCAATCAATTGTTAAAAAAATTCGTTTCCAAATTTTGCGAGCGATACAACGAACACAACCGATTGGTAGAAGAGGGCTTGCGAAGCAATTGAAATATCAGAACGCATTCTTCGTTCTGAAACAGATATACTAAAAAGAACAAGGTTTAATTACATATTCTGCAAAAGGAATGTTAATCACGGATTTAGGAAAAGAAACTTACCTAGGATTAACGACGATTATTCAACAGTGTATTGAGATGACTGCTTTTGAAAAAGAAGTTTCGAAAAAGTTGGGTATCAGATTTTGTAAAGTGGTTGCTGAAAGTGAACTGCATAAAGGAATGCACATTAGTAATCAAGTTCAAGAATTGATGAAATGGATGTTGCCGGTGGATCAATCAATCGTTACAGTGACGGGTGGTAGAACGATGGCAATGGTAGCAGAATATTTTTCAAAAGAGATTTTACAACAAAGAGAGATTTCTTTTGTCCCTGCTAGAGGAGGAGTGGGAGGTTCCACTTTAATCCAAGCAAATAGTGTGAGTGAAAAAATGGCGACCAAAAACAGGTGGAGAACATTTTTCATTATATGTTCCAGAACATGTAAGTAAAGAAACGTATTTACCTTTATTACAAGAACCATTAGTTTCGCAAACATTAACAATGATGAAACAAGCGAATTGCTTATTATATAGTGTTGGAAACGCAAGTGTTATGGCTGAAAGAAGAGGGTTGTTGCCTCAAGAAAGTCAATTCATTGCCAATCAACGAGCTAGTTGGTGAAGCGTTTGGTTGTTTCTTCGATGCAAAAGGAAAGGTTGTTTTTAAACTTCCACGAGTAGGTTTGCATCTTAGTGATTTAGAGTTAATTCCACATAGTATTGCGATTGTGGAAGGTGCTCAAAAAGGCAGAAGCTTTAATAGCTTATGCAAAATTGGCTCCTATCGATCGAACATGGTTTGTAATTGATGAGAGTTTAGCAAATATGGTTTTTGAACGGGGTAACCCGCTAAAAATAAAAAAATATATTCCTAGGAGGAAAAAAACTATTATGACAGTTAAAGTTGGTATTAACGGTTTCGGACGTATTGGACGTTTAGCATTCCGTCGTATTCAAGAAGTGGAAGGATTAGAAGTTGTAGCAATCAACGACTTAACAGATGCTAAACAATTAGCACACTTATTAAAAATACGATTCAACACAAGGACGTTTCAACGGAGAAGTTGAAGTATTAGAAGGCGCATTCCGCGTAAACGGTAAAGAAGTTAAAGTATTAGCTAACCGTAATCCTGAAGAATTACCATGGGGAGAACTAGGCGTTGATATCGTTTTTAGAATGTACTGGTTTCTTCACTTCTAAAGCTAAAGCTGAATTACACTTAAAAAGGTGGAGCTAAAAAGTTGTTATCTCTGCTCCTGGTGGTAATGATGTACCAACAGTTGTATACAACGTAAAACCATGACATTTTAACAGGTGAAGAAACAGTTATTTCTGGTGCTTCATGTACTACAAACTGTTTAGCACCTATGGCTAAAAGCATTAAACGATAACTTTCGGAATCGTTGAAGGATTAATGACTACAATTCACGGTTACACTGGTGACCAAAATACATTAGATGCACCTCACGCAAAAGGTGACTTACGTCGTGCTCGTGCTGCAGCAGTAAACATCGTTCCTAACACAACTGGTGCTGCTAAAGCTATCGGTTTAGTAATTCCAGAATTAAACGGTAAATTAGATGGAGCTGCTCAACGTGTTCCTGTACCAACAGGTTCATTAACAGAATTAGTAACAGTATTAGAAAAAAACAGTTACAGCTGAAGAAGTTAACGCTGCTATGAAAGCTGCTGCAACTGAATCTTACGGATATACTGAAGAACCATTAGTATCTACTGATATCGTAGGTATTACTTATGGATCATTATTCGATGCTACTCAAACTAAAAGTTATGACAGTAGGCGACAAAACAATTAGTTAAAAACAGTTTCTTGGTATGATAACGAAATGTCATACACTGCTCAATTAATCCGTACTTTTACAATACTTTGCAAAATTATAATTTAAAGTTTTGATAGAGCTAATCGTATCGAATTTTTCAGGGCGATGGGGGCATTCGCTTCCTCGCCCTGTTTTTCATAATGTGGGTATTACACTCGCTCCAAATATTTAAAAACTTAGGGAGGCTATTCTATGGCTAAAAAATTGTAACAGATTTATCTGTTGGAGGAAAAAGTATTAGTACGTGTTGACTTCAACGTTCCATTAAAAAGATGGAGTTATTACTGATGACAACCGTATTGTACAAGCATTACCAACTATTCAATATTTAATTGATAATCATGCTAAAGTAATTCTTTTTCTCTCACTTAGGAAAAGTAAAATCTGAAGAAGATAAAGCTCGTTTAAGCTTACGTCCAGTTGCTGAACGTTTGTCAGAATTATTGAAAAAAAGAAGTAACATTTGTTCCAGAAACACGTGGGAAGCATTAGAAACAGCTATTAATGGGTTTAGCTGAAGGAGATGTTTTATTATTTGAAAATACTCGTTTCGAAGATTTAGATGGTAAAAAGAATCTAAAAACAATCCTGAGTTAGGCAAAATATTGGGCATCTTTAGGAGAGTTGTTCGTAAATGATGCATTTGGTACAGCTCACCGTGCTCACGCATCTAACGTAGGGATTGCTAGTCAATTAGAATCAGCTGCAGGTTTCTTAATGGAAAAAGAAATTAAATTCATTGGTGGAGCAGTAGATACATCCAGAACGTCCATTTCGTAGCTATTTTTAGGTGGAGCGAAAGTTTCAGATAAAATTGGTGTAATCGAAAGCTTTAATTGATAAAGCTGATAAAGTGTTAATCGGTGGAGGAATGGCTTATACATTCTTCAAAGCTATGGGTCGTGAAGTAGGTCTATCATTATTAGAAGTAGATCGTATCGAATTAGCAAAACAAATTATGGAAAAAAAGCTGGCGACAAATTAGTGTTACCAATTGACAATGTAGTTGCTAAAAGAATTTTCAAACGATGCAGTTGCAACAATTGTACCATCTGACCAAATTCCAGCTGATCAAGAAGGGTTAGACGTTGGTCCTAAGACTGTAGAATTATTTGCTAGCTACTTAAAAAGATGCAAAAACAGTTGTATGGAATGGACCAATGGGTGTATTCGAATTACCTAACTTTGCTAAAAGGAACAATTGGTGTTTGTGAAGCAATTGCAGATTTACAAGGCGCTACAACAATTATCGGTGGTGGAGATTCTGCAGCAGCAGCAATTTCATTTAGGATATGCAGATAAATTTACTCATATCTCAACTGGTGGTGGAGCTTCATTAGAATACTTAGAAGGTAAAGAATTACCTGGTGTAGCTTCAATTAGTGATAAATAATAAAAAAATTATTGAAAAAGACTCACTGAAATGAATAATCATTTTTTTGTGAGTCTGCTTCATAAACAATTTTAGGAGGAAAAAAATTATGCGTAAACCAATTATTGCAGGAAACTGGAAAAATGAATAAAAATCCTAAAGAAACTCAAGCATTTGTTGAGGCTTTAGCAGGAAAATTACCATCATCAGAAGTTGTTGAGTCTGCTGTAGCAGCTCCAGCAGTTGATTTATCTACTTTATTAGCTGCAGCTGAAGGTTCAGAATTAAAAGTAGCTGCTCAAAAACTGCTATTTCGAACAAGAAGGTGCTTATACAGGCGAAACTTCTCCAAAAAGTATTATCTGAAATGGGCGTTCACTATGTTGTAATTGGACACTCAGAACGTCGTGAATATTTCCACGAAACAGATGCTGACATTAATAAAAAAAGCAAAAAGCAATTTTCGCAAATGGTATGTTACCAATCATCTGTTGTGGTGAAACATTAGAAACTTATGAAGCTGGTAAAAGCTGCTGAGTTTGTAGGAGCACAAGTTTCTGCAGCATTAGAAGGATTATCAAACGAACAAGTTTCATCATTAGTGATTGCATATGAACCAATTTGGGCAATCGGAACTGGTAAATCAGCTTCTCAAGATGATGCTCAAAAAAAATGTGTAAAAGTAGTACGTGACGTTGTAGCAGCAGACTTTGGTCAAGAAGTAGCTGATAAAGTACGTGTACAATACGGTGGTTCTGTTAAACCTGAAAAACATTAAAGAATACATGGCTTGTCCAGATGTGGATGGAGCTTTAGTAGGTGGAGCAAGCTTTACAACCTGAATCATTCTTAGCTTTATTGGAGGCAGTAAAATAATGTCTAAATCACCAGTGGCGATTATTATCTTAGATGGTTTCGGATGGAGACCAGAAGTAGAAGGTAACGCTGTAGCACAAGCAAAAACCAAATTTTGACCGTTACTATAATGAATTTCCTCATACAACATTAAAAAGCATCAGGCTTAGATGTAGGTCTTCCAGATGGACAAATGGGGAACTCAGAAGTAGGTCATACAAATATTGGTGCAGGTCGTATCGTATACCAAAGCTTAACTCGTATTGATAAAGCAATTTTAGATGGTGAATTTGATACAAACCCAGCATTAAATGGTGCATTTAATCATGTATTAGAAAAATGGTTCTGCATTACACTTATTCGGATTATTATCTGATGGTGGTGTACACAGCCATATCAATCATTTATTAGCATTGATTGAAACAGCAAAAAGCAAAAGGGATTTCTAAAGTTTATGTTCATGCATTTCATGGACGGACGTGACGTGGATCCAAAAAGCTGGTCCATCTTACATTAAGACTTTTAGAAGACAAAATTGCAGAAGTTGGAGTAGGTCAAATCGCAACTGTATCAGGTCGTTATTATGCAATGGACCGTGACAAACGTTGGGAACGTGTTCAATTAGCTTATGATGCAATTGCACATGCAAAAGGCCCTCAATTTCGAATCAGCACAAGCAGTCATTGAACATAGTTATGCTGAAAAATGTAACAGATGAATTTGTAATTCCATCAGTAATTGTTAAAGACGGACAACCAGTTGCAAAAATTGAAGAAAATGATGCAGTTATCTTCTTTAACTTCCGTCCTGACCAAAAGTGCGATTCAATTATCAAATGCATTTACTAGATAAAGAGTGGACAAACTTTGATCGTGGTGAACATGCTGCAAATGTTAAATTTGTGACAATGACATTATACAATCCAAGTGTGGATGCAGAAGTTGCATTCCCCACCAATTCCTATGACAAATGTTTTTAGGGAGAAGTATTATCTAAAGCAGGATTAGCACAATTACGTATTGCAGAAACTGAAAAATATCCACACGTTACATTCTTTATGAATGGTGGGCGTAATGAAGAATTCCCAGGAGAAAACCGTATTTTAATTCCTTCTCCAAAAGTTGCAACATATGACTTAAAAACCTGAAATGAGTTGTTATGAAGTTGGAGATGCATTATATAACTCTATTCAAAATGATGAAAATGATGCAATCATCTTAAACTTCGCAAACCCAGACATGGTTGGGACACTCAGGGTATGTTAGAACCAACGATTAAAAGCAATCGAAGCAGTGGATGAAAAACTTAGGAAAAGTAGTGGATGCTATTTTAGCTAAAAGGTGGTACTGCCATTATCTTTGCTGACCACGGTAACTCAGAAACAATGGTTACTCCAGAAGGTACACCACATACTGCACATACAACAGTTCCAGTACCAGTTATTGTAACGAAAAAAAGGTGTTACATTACGTGAAGGTGGCTGTTTAGCAGACGTTGCACCTACAATGTTAGACTTTATTGAATGTAGCAAAAACCTGAAGAAATGACAGGCGAAAGCTTAATTCAAAAATAATCTAAAAAGGCTTTTCAATTTAAGGAAAAGATTGCATATAAAAGCATTTTTTTCGACTAAAATAGAAACGTACAAATAAATATAAAGGAGTTAATAAATCATGCCATTTTATTACAGATGTATTAGCAAGAGAAGTATTAGATTCACGTGGTAACCCAACTATCGAAGTTGAAGTTTACACAGAAAGCGGAGCGTTCGGACGCGGTATGGTTCCTTCAGGAGCTTCTACTGGTGAATACGAAGCAGTTGAATTACGTGATGGCGACAAATCTCGTTACTTAGGAAAAAGGAGTTCAAAAAGCTGTTGATAATGTAAACAACATTATTGCTGAAGCAATCATCGGTTTTTGACGTTCGCGAACAAATGGCGATCGACAAATTAATGATCGAATTAGATGGAACTCCAAACAAAGGTAAATTAGGAGCTAACGCAATTTTAGGCGTATCTATCGCTGTTGCTCGTGCTGCTGCTGATTACTTAGATCAACCATTATACCAATACTTAGGTGGATTCAACACTAAAGTATTACCAACACCAATGATGAACATCGTTAACGGTGGATCTCACTCAGATGCTCCAATCGCATTCCAAGAGTTCATGATTTTACCAGTTGGTGCACCAACATTCAAAGAAGCTTTACGTTGGGGTGCTGAAGTATTCCATGCATCTAAAATCTATTTTTACACGACCGTGGTTTAGTAACTGCTGTAGGTGACGAAGGTGGTTTCGCTCCAACATTTGAAGGTACTGAAGATGCTGTAGAAACAATCTTAGCTGCTATTAAAAAAAGTTGGTTTAGAACCAGGTAAAGATGTATTCTTAGGGATTTGACTGTGCTTCATCAGAATTCTTCAAAGATGGCGTATATGACTACACAATCTTTCGAAGGTGAAAAAGGTGCTAAACGTACTCCAGAACAACAAGTAGAATACTTAGCTGAATTAGTTGAGAAATACCCAATCATCACAATCGAAGACGGATGTGACGAAAAACGACTGGGATGGATGGAAATTATTAACTGAACGCTTAGGGCGGTAAAGTTCAATTAGTAGGTGACGATTTATTCGTAACGAACACTGAAATCTTATCTCGTGGTATTGCACAAGGCGTTGCAAACTCAATCTTAATCAAAGTTAACCAAATCGGTACTTTAACTGAAACATTCAACGCAATTGAAATGGCTCAAAAAGCTGGATACACTGCAGTTGTATCACACCGTTCAGGTGAAACTGAAGATTCAACAATTGCTGATATCGCAGTTGCTACAAATGCTGGACAAATCAAAACTGGTTCATTAAGCCGTACAGACCGTATTGCTAAATACAACCAATTATTACGTATTGAAGATCAATTAGGTGACTTAGCTGTTTACCAAGGTCTTTCAGCATTCTACAACTTAAAAAAATAATGACATTTTTAGGATGTTTTTAGAGGGCTAGCGTTTCGCTAGCCCTATTTTTACATTAGAAAGGGGTGCTACCATGATTTATACCATTACGTTTAATCCAGCGGTAGATTTAGTCATTCAAGTTCCAAATTGTCAATTAGGGAACGTTAAATCGCTCAATGGGCGAGGAATATGTTGCAGGTGGTAAAGGGATTAATATGTCGATTGTATTAAAACGATTAGGAGTTGATAATATTGCTACAGGATTCCTTGGAGGTTTTTCAGGAAATTTATTGAAGAATTTCTCGAAAAATGAAGGGATCAATCCCTCAGTTTATTTCTGTAGATGGTACGACAAGAATTAACGTGAAAGTTAAAGGAGAAGTAGAGACTGAAATCAATGCAGCTGGTCCTAACTGTAGATGCTGAAAAAGTTTCAACAATTAATAAATTATTTTCGAAGATATTTTTAGAAAGAAGGAGATATAGTATTTTTTTAGCAGGAAATGCTGCTCCAGGGACTAGATGAGACATCTTATGTTGAAATCGCAAAGTTGTGTCATGCAAAGAGGGAGTGAAATTAGTACTTGATACAACAAAAAGCTTCACTATTAGCTTGTTTACCTTATCGTCCATTTATTATCAAGCCGAATCAGCATGAATTAGAAGAATTGTTTGGAGTGAATATTCAAAAGTCAAGAAGAAATGTTAAACTATGCATTTCAATTACAAGAAAAAGGAGCACGTAATGTTTTTAATTTCTTGTGGAAGTGAAGGAGCGTTTCTAGTTAGTGAAACAGGACAAGTATTTACTTCAAATGTACCAAAAAGGTATATTAATCAATTCTGTGGGTGCTGGAGATTCGATGTTAGCTGGGTTTTATGGCTAAATTTATTGAGACGAATGATGATAGAAAGAGCCTTAAAACAAGGGGCAGCTTCTGGTAGTGCGACAGCTTTTTTTCAGTAGGAATTGCAACAAGAGAGTTGATAGAAGAATTAATTCCACAAATAGAAAAATAGCGGAAATCTCGAGAAAATAGACAGTTAATGAAGAAATAAATTGTTGAAAACTATCTTTATAAGAGCGTATACTAAATTCATATTTTTAAAAAGATACAAAGAGGTGCTGTTGGCTGAGATGTATTTACAAACTCTTAGAACCTGTTACGTTAATGCGTGCGTAGGGATTGTATAAATAATTGTCTGCAATTGGGTCTCTTTGTAAAAAAACAAGGAGGCTTTTTTTATGTCTGTAAAAAGAATTGCGTGGGTGGAAGGAGCAATTGTAGCAGCTTTAGCGATGGCGTTATCATTCATTCCTCATTTTATGGGATGGTTTTCTCCATCATTTGGTGCAATTGTTTTAGTGGTATTTGCTTTACGTAGAGGATTGTATCCAGCGTTATTTTTCAGGTTTAGTGTGGGGAATCTTACATTTTGTACTTGGGAAAAGTCGTTTACTTATCATTCTCTCAAGTGCTTTTAGAATATATTGTTGCGTTTGGAGTGATGGGATTTGCAGGATTGCTTCATCATCAATTCCAATCTGCTATTCGTAATGAAAAAGCAAGCGTTAGCAATTTTTTTATATTTCTTTATTTGCTTCATTTATTGGTGTAGGAATTCGTTATTTCTGGCATTTTGTTGCAGGATTTTTTATTCTGGGGAAAATATGCACCAGAAGGAGTATCGCCTTATTGGTATTCATTTACAGTTAATGGAATTGCTGGATTACAAACTTTAATTGTAACAATTGTTGGTAGCAGTTTTATTATTGAAATATCCAAGAATTTATAAAACAGAAAAGCAGTAAGTTATATGTTTCGAGAGTACTCTTATAGAATGAATGTTCTATAAGAGTTTTTAGACTTTTATGTAATAGCTTTAAATTATAGATGACGATAGTAAATTAGTATGTGAAAATAACGGAGTGCTCAGTTACAATGTAATTACGTTAGTTAGAGAAGAGAGGTAATCACTATGACAAAACACGCACCATTTAGATTTGATACAGTAGGAAGTTTCTTAAGACCAGAAAATTTAAAACAAGCTCGAGAAGAGTATGAAAAAGGAAACTTTAGTTACCAAGAGTTAAAAAAACTTTTGAAGATGCAGCAATTCGTGATTTAGTAAAAAGAAATTGAAGCTGGATATAAAGGGATTACAGATGGAGAATTCCGTCGTGCTTATTGGCATTTAGATTTCTTCTGGGGATTAGGAGGAATTAAACGAGTTCAAGCAAAAACAGGATACCAATTCCATGATGAAGTTACAAAACCAGATTCTGCAACTGTAGTAGGAACAATTCATGGACGTAATCATCCATTCGTAGCTCACTATACATTTTTTTAAGAGATTTAGTAGCTGATAATGATGAAGTTGAAGCTCGTATTACAATTCCATCACCATCTCAATTATATTTTTGAATTAATTCGTGATGAAGAACATGTGGAACACTTGAACAGTGTTTATTCAAACTTTTGATGATGTTGTTGAAGATATTTCAAAAGCATACTTTAGAAGTGATTCAACAATTATTTGATGAAGGATTACGTACATTACAAGTTGATGATTGTACATGGGAATTTTTAGTAGATGATAACTTTCTTAACACTTTGGGGACAAGGTCGTGATAAAGAAGAAGTGAGACGTGAATTAGCAGCAACATTTTTTACGTTTAAATAATGCGGTGTATAAAAAAATGTTCCAGAAGGATTAGTGGTTAAATACTCACGTATGTCGAGGAAACTTTCCATTCTACTTGGGCTGCAAGTGGTGGTTATGCCTCTGTTTCTGATGAATTATTTGGAGAAGAAGAAGTAAATGCTTATTACTTAGAATTTGATACAGATCGTGCAGGAGACTTTCACTTCATTAGCAAAAGTTTCTGGAGATAAAAAAGTTGTATTTAGGTCTAGTAACTTCAAAATTTGGAGAACTAGAAAGCAAAAGAGGAATTAATTTCTCGTATTAAAGAAGCGAGCCAATATATTCCGTTAGAAAGATTATCATTAAGTACTCAATGTGGATTTGCTTTCAACTGAAGAAGGAAATATCTTTAACAGAAGAACAACAATGGGCAAAATTAGCATTAATTAAAGAAGGTTGCCGAAGAAGTTTGGGGAACTGAAAACCATAACAACATGGAAAGGCTGGGGAACCTGGTCTTTTTGTTGAAATAAAACACATGTTAGAAAATGTGACATAAAAAGTGAGAGAAATCCTTGACTTTTATGTCAGTTATTTTTACAATACAGCTATCATATAGAATAAGAGAGGTGTTTGAGAATGGGAGAAAAAGAATTACGACGTTCTTTAGCAGTATTTCCAATAGGAACAGTCATGAAATTGACCGATTTAACGGCTAGACAAATTCGCTACTATGAAGAACAACGTTTAATTACACCAGAACGTTCAGACACTAATCGTAGAATGTATTCAGTTAAATGATGTAGATCGATTATTAGAAATCAAAAGACTACTTGGCGGATGGATTAACCATTGTTGCGATTCAAAAAAATTTATTCGAATGTGAAAAAATCCGTTAGAAAAATCAACGACAAATGATGGATTAACGGACGAAGATGTTCGACGAATTTTGTATAACGAAATTATGCATATTGAAGATTATCCGGACAAGAAAAAAATTACTATAGGGGTGGAAAAATGACAATCACACAAGAAGAAATTTTAAAAACAAGTTGAGGAAATGGACGTTCGTTATTTACGTTTGATTTTTACAGATATTTTAGGAACGATTAAAAATGTGGAAGTACTGATTACTCAATTAAAAAAAGTATTATCGAATAAAATGATGTTCGATGGCTCATCTATTGAAGGTTTTGTTCGTATTGAAGAAAGTGATATGTATTTATACCCTGACTTAGATACATGGGTTGTATTCCCATGGAGTAGTAAACACGGAACAATCGCTCGTTTAATTTGTGATGTATATAAACCAGATGGAACACCATTTGCAGGAGATCCACGTTCAAACTTAAAAACGTATTTTTAGAAGAAATGAAGATTAGGATTTTCTAACTTTAATTTAGGACTCAGAGCCAGAGTTCTTCTTATTCAAATTAGATGAAAAACGGAGAACCAACGCTTGAAGGAAAAATGACCAAGGTAGTTACTTTGATTTAGCCCCAGTCGAGTTTAGGGGAAGAATGTCGTCGTGAAATTGTACTAGAATTAGAAAAGATTGGTTTTGATATTGAAGCAAGTCACCATGAAGTAGCACCAGGCCAACATGAAATTGATTGGAAGTATGCATCAGCTGTGGCAGCGTGCGATAATATTCAAACTTTTAAATTAGTTGTTAAAACGATTGCTCGTAAACATGGATTGCATGCAACCTTTATGCCAAAACCAGTATTTGGAATTGCAGGTAGCGGGATGCACTTCAACTTATCATTATTTGATAAAGAAGGAAATAATGCCTTCTATGATCCAGCAGATGAGCATGGACTAAGTGATACTTGTCGTTATTTCATTGCTGGAGTTATGAAACATGCGAAAGCTTTTAACAGCGATTTGTAACCCTACAGTCAATCTCTTATAAACGTTTAGTACCTGGATATGAAGCGCCTGTATATATTGCATGGTCAGCTCAAAAACCGTTCACCATTACTCGTATTCCTGAAGCAAGAGGTCTTTCTACTCGTATCGAATTAAGAAGTGTGGATCCAGCAGCAAATCCTTATTTAGCAATGGCAGCTATTTTTACGTGCAGGTTTAGAAGGAATTCGTGAAAAATTACCAGTTCCTGCTCCAGTTGATCGTAAATATTTATGCAATGTCAACAGCAGAGAGAAAAGAAGTAGGAATTGATGATCTTCCAAGTAGTTTAGCAGGAAGCAATTGATTGCTTGAAAGCTGACACTGTTGTAAAAAGATGCATTAGGTGGACATATTTACAGTAACTTTGTGGAAGCGAAGAAATTCAGAATGGGCAGCGTATCGTTCACAAGTCACACAATGGGAATTAGATCAATATTTAAAACTATTTTAAGATAGATGAGAAGCCGAGCGAGAGCTCGGTTTTTATGAAAATTATATGAACAACATCAATCTCTAACATTTTTTGACAATCCATTGTAGAAGTGTCATACTGTTTAATGACAATAGTTGAGAGGAAGTTAGAGATGTATATTAAAGATATGAGAAATTCTATAACAGAATATCATGAGTTTTTACAAACTCAAGGAAACTGTACTCTTTTCAAACTCCGGAATGGGGAGAAGTGAAAAACAAGAGGAGAATGGAGTAATGATATTCTCTTTTGTAATGAATGATCAAGATGAACCAGTTGCAGCGACGATGATTTTATATCGTGCCCTTCCTGTAGTGAAAAAGATATTTAGCGTATGCTCCTAGAGGATTGTGACGGATTATCATGATGCAGAACAATTTAAAGAAGTGATTCAAGCTTTGAAAGCTTATTTAAAAACAAAACGAGTATTTGGTTTGAAAATTGATCCCTGAAATTATGTGGAGAGAACGATTAAATGACTTTTTCAATTGTAGAAGATGGCATCAATCAAGAAGCCATTCGTCAATTATTGTTAGAGTCAGGATTTGTAAGTCAACCACTAGATTTAGGATTTGACGGCATTCAACCGAGAACGACGATGATTGTTGAATTTAGAAGATAAAGGAAAAGGAATTTTTAGACACTTTCTCTTCTAAAGAAAGATATAAAGTCACAATGGCACAAAAACGTGGAGTTAGTTTTGTTATAAAAAGGAACTATCGAGGATATTGATGATTATGAAGTGTTAAAATCGTATTACTGCTGAGCGTGATCAATATATTGCGAGAGTAAAGTATTTAACAACCATCTATGAAAACATTTACATGCTCACGATATGATGGATTTATATTTTGCAAAAATTGATTATCATGTCGCAAAAGAATCAACAGAAAACAAATTCACCAAGCAAAAGCTGAGGTGGAAAAATTGCTTCACAAGTTGAGAAAGTACTCAAAATGAGAAAAAGAAGACAAACTTATTGAATCAAAGAGAAAGCATTGTTAAAAATATTGAAAAATATGAGCAAGAAGTGATTGAGTTAGAAGCGCTATGTAAAGAATATCCAAATGGGAAAGTGTTAAGTGGAGCGTTTGTTGCAACGTATAAAGAAACGGCGTACTATTTATATGGAGCGAATATTACAGATGATGCAGGCTTAAATACAAATAAAGCTTTACAAACATGGATTATGCAACAATTGTATGATAAAAAGGCATTCGCCATTATGATATGTTTTGGAGTTTCAAGTAATGCAGAAGATCATACAGGTATTACTAAGTTTAAACAATCTTTTTGATCCAATTTTAGTGGAGTATATTGGAGAATTTGATTTACCGATTAATCATTTCTGGTTTACAATGTTTCAAGATGTTGCACCAAAAAGTGATGGAATGGAAGAGAAAAATTATTAATGCATCGTTCGTAAATGAGTGTATCGCCCTCAAATGTTAGCTATGAATGCTGCTTTTTGCAGGGTCTTTTTATGTTCGCTTTTAGATATCTTTTTAAGATTTTTGGGAGTTATGGTACAATTATAAGACAAGTTTAATAGAGAGTGGTAGATAAATGACACAAAATCTAACGTTGATGTTATTTATTTCGTTATTAACAGCTCAAGGAATTATTTTGAGTTTACTAGAACAAGCGATTCCCTTTTCCTTTTGCGTTTGCTCCGGGAGCTAAATTAGGAGTTGCCAATATTATTACGGTCATCGGTTTATATACATTATCCTTACAAGAAGTGGTATTAGTAGTATTACTTAGAACATTGTTAACAGCTTTGTTAGAGGGACTTTTTCTACTTTTGTACAGTAGTGCAGGAGCGGCGTTTAGTTTATTAGGAATGTTGCTTGTTAAACAATTAGGACCGAAACGTGTGAGTTTAATTGGCGTGAGTGCAACGGGAGGAATCTTTACATAATTTTGGGTCAATTAATTATCGCAAGTTTTATTGCTAAATCTTGGACAGTACTGTTTATATTTACCGGCTATGTCGATTGTGAGGAATTTTTCGCTGGGGATTGCGATTGGGTATTTCTGCAAATTATGCTTTAAAACCATGTCAAAATATTAAAAAGCATATCGTGAAAAACAAGAAATGTAAATTTATGAAAACTTATGAGAAGGTTAAAAACAATTAGACAAAACATTGATTTTTATACTATAATGCTTAAGTGAAAAATTACAAAAATGAGAGGGATTTCTAATGACGAAAAACAAATATTGTTGTTATCGGTGCAGGTTTTGCAGGAGTAGCAGCAACAAAAAAATTATCACGTCATTTCAGAAAGATAAAGATGTCACAATTACATTAATTGATAAACATCCATATTTAACATACATGACGGAGTTACATGAAGTAGCTGGAGGTCGTGTAGAACCTGAAAGCAATCCAATACGATTTACAAAAACTATTTTGCACGTTCAAAAATGTTCAATTAGTAACTGGATAAAGTAGTAAGCTTTAAGATAAAACTGAAAAAGTTGTAACAACAACGTATAAATCTTTCCACTATGATTATTTAGTAATCGGTATGGGTGGAGAAGCGAATGACTTTGGTGTACAAGGTGTGAAAGAGCACGGATTTACATTATGGTCAATGGAAGATGCCATTAAAAATGCGCGAACATATTATTCGTTGTGTAGAGCGTGCAGCTAAAAGAGCATGTAACTCCAAAACGCCGTGCTTTATTAACATTTACAGTATGTGGTGCTGGATTTACTGGGGTAGAATTAGTCGGTGAAATCATGGACTGGATTCCAGTATTAGCAAAAACAATACAACTTAGATGAAAGTGAATTCTCACTATACATCGTTGAAGCAGTTCCAACTATTTTAAATATGTTAGATGAAAAAGATGCTGCTAAAGCTGAAAAATTCATGACTGGCCGTGGCATTAAAGTGATTAAAGGGAACGGAATCGAAGAAGTAAAAAGAAAAACAGCATTCGTTTAGTAGACGGTACTGTCATTCCAACTTACTCATTATTCTGGACAGCTGGTGTTAAAGCGAATACTGAATCTGAAGTGTTCGGATTCAAATCTGCTCGTGCAGGTCGTTTAGTCGTGAATGAATTTCATGCAAGTGGATGGAGAAGAAAACATTTAGCAATCGGGGACTTAGCTTATTACGAAGAACCTGATAAAGAAAAATCGTCCCAACTCCACAAATCGTTCAAGCAGCTGAACAAACTGGACATACAGCAGCGAAAAATATTATTGCAGATGTGGAAAACTCTGCAAAAGTTGCTTATAAAGGAAAATATGATGGATTCATGGTTTCAATTGGATCTCATTATGGTGTAGCTTTCTTAATGGGCAAATATCACTTGAGTGGTTTCTTTGCAATGTTGATGAAACATTTAGTAAATATCAAATACTTCTTAGAAATTTTCTCATTATATTATGCGATTCAATATGTATTCCACGAATTCTTCCATATTAAAGATCGTCGTAATATCTTCCGTGGACATTTATCTCGTTACGGAAATGTTCTTTGGGCATTACCATTACGTTTATTCTATGGTGGAATGTGGACAATCGAAGGATTGAAGAAAAATCTTTGGTCTTTAGGGGTGCACATAGCTGGATTGATGGAACGCATTTAGCATTCCCATTCCCTTGGTTAGTAGAACCAACAAGTGCAGCAAGTGGAGCTAGCTGAAACAGTTGCCGCAGCAAGTGGCGCAGCAACTCAAACAATAGCAGAAGTAGCAACTTCATTTGGATTTAACTATTCATATGGTGAACAACCAATGATGGTATTAGATAAAATGCCAGACTGGTTTTGCTTTCAATTATGCAAATTATGATTCCAAACGTTGAAGTAGCTCATGTAATGCAAACAATTATGTCATTTGTAGAATTAGCCATTGGTTTAGCAATTGATGGCTGGATTCTTAACATGGATTGTCAATGCCGTAACAGTTGGATTAGTAACAACATTTGTATTGTCAGGTATGTTCTACTGGGCTAAATATGTGGTTTTATCCCAGCAGCCATTGCTTTAATGAACGGATCAGGACGTGCATTTGGTTTAGATTACTACTTCATTCCATGGTTCCAAAAACTGCTGGTAAATGGTGGTATGGAACTTCGAAACATATTTATGGTTTCGGTGCAGATAAACAAGAACGTTAAATAAGATAAAAAGTCGAGCTTTGCCCGGCTTTTTGTCTATAGTGATTGGAGAAAAATTATGGAAATGATTCATTCAATGTGGAATGAATACCCGTTTTTAAAACAAGAATTATCAGCCATTCGTCATTTAATGTTAGATAGTGTTGAAATGGAAGATGAAGATATTCACCAAGCGATTGTAGAGATGTTACAGCAAGGCGGGAAAAATGATTCGTCCTGCTTATCTAACATTATTTGCTAACTGGAGTAATAATGGGAATCCGCAACAAGTGGAAGCTGTTGCGCAGCTGCTTTAGAATTACTACATGTCGCAACATTGCTCCATGATGATGTCATTGATGAAGCAGATATGAGAAGAGGGCAAGAAACGCTGAATGCTCGTTATGGAAAATCGTGTAGCGATTTATGCTGGAGATTTTGTATTAACGAGTTGCTATCAACTTCTTTTCAACTCATTTATCTGATTTTAGAAGGAATTACGCTTCCAACTAATGGAATGGCAAGAGTTGTAGAAGGCGAATTAGCTACAAATGCGAAATCGTTATCGCTATGATTTAGGGCTTCAAGAATATTTGAAACGAATTGAAGGGAAAAACAGCTCAATTATTCATGGTTAGCTGTTATATGGGTGCAACATTAGGGCAAAATGGATGATGCTCTTAGAGCAAAGAAAAATTGGTCAACAAATTGGAATGGCGTTTCAAATTTTAGATGATATTTTAGATTATCAAGTAACTTCTCAAGAGTTTGGAAAACCTGTTCTAGAAGATGTTGCGCAAAGAGGGATTTATACAGCACCATTAATTTATGCCATGGAAAAAAGAGTCTAATCAAATCATTCCGTTACTGGAGAAAAAGCATGAAATCTCTGAACAAGAGAGATTGTTGCTAAGAAAATTAGTGCATGATTCTGGTGGCTGTGCAAAAATCACAACAATTAGCAATGCAATATACGAAACAAGCGTTATCTCAAATTGAGCGTTTTGCCTGAAAGTGATATGAAGGCAACGTTAATTCAATTAACAAAACAATTGTTAGAACGCACGATGTAAACATAGATATAAGCTCCAATGAATAATATATGTAAGTTATTCATTGGAGTTTTTAATATGAAGACATAATATTTGTATTTCATTGAGACATTATAACTTGTGTTTGACACATAGGTCTACCGTTATTGCTAGAATTTGCAAAAGAATTATAGGAACATGATATAATGTTACCTAAAGAATTTACTAAATTCTAAAAATTAAAGAGAAAAAGGATGGATAAAATGACATTCAAAAATCATTAGCAACAGCAGCTGTTTTATTATCATCAGTAGTTGTATTAACTGCATGTGGTGGAGGTTCTAAATCAACAACTTCATCAACTGCAACTACATACGGCAGCAACTACTCAAGCAGCAAAAATCTACTGCTTCAGGAGAATTAAAAAGATGGTACTTACAAATTAGTATCTGAAGCTGACAAACGTGGTTGGCATGTAGAATTTACAATCGTAGTTGAAGGTGGAAAAATCACTTCTTCAGATTATGACAACTTAAACAAAGATGGTAAACGTAAATCAGAAGATGAAGCTTATGAAAAACAAATGAAAGATAAAGTTAAAGTTGGACCAGCTGAATACTTCAAAGCTTACAATGTTGGTTTAGTTCAAAAACAAACTCCATCAGATGTTGAAGCAGTTAAGCTGGAGCAACAAATGCACATACTTCATTTGTAGAATATGCTAAATAAATTAATTGAAGCAGCTCAAAAAGGTGACACTAAAGAAATCAAAGTGGCTGCACCTCAAGGCTAATTTAAATTTGACGATGAACCGGGCTTAGGCTCGGTTTTTTATATTGAAAAATGGGACTATTGCTTGAGTTATTGTGAAAAATTTAGTAGACTATTTGAATGGAATTTATACAATAAGGAGAGGTATATGAAAATTAATAAATGGTTGTTGGTAACAACTCTTGCTTTTAAGTTCAATTGGATTAGTGAGTTGTCAGCAAAAGAAAGTTCAAGAAGCAGAAGTTGTTTCATCAGCTTCGATAAAAAGCACCTAGAGAAATTATTAAGTCTCCCTGTGAAAAACAGATTTCTTACTAGGGATCTGCAGTAGCATTATCCGTATATCATCCAAATACTGAGGAATTATTAACGCGCATTTGCAATGGTGAAAGATTTTGGAAGCTAGAATTACGGTTAATGCAAGTGGTTCTGAAGTAGATGCGATTAATGAAGCGGCAGGAGACCATGCAGTTGCAGTTAGTGATGAAGTATATAATTTAATTAAACAAGGTCTAGCTTATAGCGAAGAATTTGATGGTAGTTTTGATATTACGGTAGGTCCTTTAACAAGTTTATGGAGAATCGGATTTCCCAGATGCAAGGAAAACCATCTCAAAAAGAAATTGATGATGCACTGCCTTTAGTAAATTATAAAAATGTTGTGTTTAAATGATGAAGAAAAAGTGTCTTTTAACTCAAAAAGGAATGTTATTAGATTTGGGTGGAATTGCGAAAGGATTTATTGCCGATCAATTATGGAATTTCTTCAAAAAGAAGGAGTGACAACAGCTGTTCTTGATTTAGGGGAACATTGTCGTGATGGGTGGTTCTCCTGCACGAGATGGTGTAGCATGGAATGTTGGGTTACAAGATCCATTAGAAAGTCGTGGGACAACTTTAGGTACGATTTTAGAAAAAGAAAAGACAATTGTAACTTCAGGAATTTATGAGACGCTATTTAGAAGTAGATGGTAAGACGTATCATCATATTTTAAATCCAAAAACAGGTTATCCATATGAAAATGATATTGCCGGAGTTTCGATTATTGTTTCAAGTTCTACTCGAGGAGATGCGTTATCAACTTCAATGTTTTCAATCGGTGTAGAAGAAGGGTTGAAATATGTGAACCAAAAAAGATGATGTAGATGCAGTATTCATGACGAAAGATAAGAAAGTCTATGTTTCTAATTCGATTAAAAATGCGTTTAAATTAACGAATGATCAATATACATGGAAGGGACGCATTAATATGAAAGATATGATTGAATTAGTAGAGTTAAGAACGAAAAATTGCAAGTGTCATTCCTTTTTGTAGTTGGATTACTCTATTCGATTTGGACGTTTGGAAATTTCGACGCAGTAAATATGGCGTTGTTCTTTGTTGGAATGCTATGTTTTGATATGGCAACGACCGTTATGAATAATTTTAATGGATTATGTCAAAGCAAAAATGAGACGTATCGCCAAGAAGAAAACATTATTGGAACTTCCTCTTTAACGGTGAAACAGACAACAATCATATTTGCTGCTCTGAGTTGCTATTGCAACAATTATTGGAATTATTTTAGTAGTGAGAACGAATATGATTTTATTATTCGTCGGTGCACTTTGTTTTGTGATTGGGTATTTTTATACTTTTGGTCCGATTCCAATTTCGAGAATGCCATTAGGGAAGTGTTGTCAGAGTGACTATGGGATTTGGAATTTTTGGATTGTCATTTTCTTAAACGCTCCAGAAGCAAGTTTTGCATGGATGGGATTAGACCAAGGAATGTTGATCGTTCGATTAGCGTTGTTCGATCACTTCAAAGTAGTACTGCTTTCATTGCCTTTAGTGTGTACGATTGCGAATATTATGTTGAGTAATAATTTATGTGATTTAGAAACAGATATTACGAATCACCGCTATACATTAGTGTATTATATCGGGAAAACCAACGGCATTAACATTATACCAAGGACTTTATCTGGTTAGTTTTGTAGCAATGGTGTTAGCAGTCGTATTTCAAATCGCACCAATGTTAATGTTAGGGAACTCTAGTAGTGGGAATTCCGGTGTATAAAAAAATATTCAACTCTTCCTTCAAAAACAAGAGAAACGAACAACATTTTGCATTAGCCATTAAGAATATGGTTATGATTCATGTCATGCAAATGTTATTATTAGTCATTAGTGTGATATTTTTCGCTAATGCTTGACAATTGGCACTGAGAATTTTTATGATTGAATAGATATGATATAGTAGAAGAAAGAGAGTAGTGAAAATATGGCACAAAAAGAAAGCGGCGTTGGCATGCAGTGTATGTGGTTCAAGAAACTACACACTTACTTTTAGGGCAAAATAAGCGTGTTGAGCGTTTAGAGTTAAAAATTCTGTAAGTTTTGCAATAAACAAACACTACATCGAGAAACTAAATAATCGAGAGGAGAAGTTTCGAATGCGTTTTTAGTAAATGTTGTTAAAGAAAATGAAGAGAGTAACATGGCCAACTGGTAAAGAAGTTAATAAATATACATTAACAGTTATAATGGCAGTATTACTTTGCATTAGGATTTTTCACAGTAGTGGATTTTGCCATTTCAAATGCATTTAAATTAATTATTAAATAATTCGCAAGAGTTATAAAATAGTGGTATAATAAAAACAAGCAAAAACCTTCAAGTAAGAAGGTTTTTGTATGAAAAAAATATTAGGAGGAATTACGATGAGTAATGCAGCAAAAAGAATGGTATGTATTACATACTTATTCAGGATATGAAAATAAAAGTAAAATCAAATATTGAATTACGTATTAGTTCAATGGAATGGAAGAAAATATTTTTTCGAGTAATTGTTCCAGAGGAAGAAGAAGTTGAAGTGAAAGATGGAAAAGAAAAAGTTACAGTAAGTAAAAACTTTTCCCAGGCTATGTATTAGTTGAAATGATTATGTCAGACCAAGCATGGTATGTTGTACGTAACACTCCAGGAGTAACAGGGTTTGTTGGATCGCACGGAGCGGGTTCTAAACCATCTCCATTATTACCAGAAGAAGTGGATACATTATTAGGACGTTTAGGAGTTCCAACTCATGCGCCAGTAGATTTACAGGCTAAAGTTGGGGATTATGTCATTATCACTGAAGGTGCCTTTGATGGTATGAGTGGTAAAGTAACAGAAATTGATGACGAAAAACAAAAAGTTAAAGTTACGATTGAAATGTTTGGTCGTGAAACTGTTGCAGAATTAGAATTTTATCAAGTGAAAGAAGATGACTCTTACTAATGCGAGAAAGTTTGTTAGATCGTTTTTGTACGATATGCAAAAGATGAATACAAGAAGTGATTTTGAATTCGACTACAGTGCCAACTACTGAAAAGCCAGCTAGATTTTCTACAAAATGTTAGAAACTGAATTAAAACAATTAGGCTTTTTCAAAATATTTCTTTAGATTTAGAAGATGCTTATTTAGTCGCTTGTATTCCGAGTAATTTGCCAGAAGGTAAAACAGCACCAGCCATTGGATTTGTAGCACATGTCGACACTGCAGATTTTTAATGCGGAAAATATTCAGCCACAAATTCATTCGAATTATGATGGGAAAGATGTGTTGTTGAATTCTGAATTAGGATTGATGATGCGAGTAGAAGAATTTCCAAACTTTGAAAAATTATATCGGTCAGACTCTTATTACAACAGATGGGACCACATTGTTAGGAGTGCAGATGATAAAGCTGGATTAGTTTCAATATTAGAAGCAGCCATCGATTTGCTAAATAATCCCAAACATTCTTCATGGAGATATATGGGTAGCATTTGGACCAGATGAAGAAATTGGAAAAGGGCGCCCATCGATTCAAAAGCAGAGAGAATGCCAGTTCAATTTGCTTATACATTAGATAGTGGTGTAGTTGGAAAATTAGAATATGAAACGTTTAATGCCGCAAGAGCGGTTGTAAAAATTAATGGAACAAGTGTACACCCAGGACAAGCAAAAGACGTTATGGTAAATGCACTTGCAGAAGCAGCAAACTATTTTTCCAAAATTACCGAGAGCAAGAAGTGCCTGAAAGAACGAGTGGGTATGAAGGATTTTATATGCTTACTAAACAATCTGGAAAACATTGGAATGGTAGAAGCAGAATATATTATTCGAGATCATTCTATGGAGAAAGTTTCAAGAACGTAAAGAAACTTTCGCCAAAATTGTAGAAGAACAAAATGCAACTTATGATGTTCCAAGAATTGAATGTCAAATTTATGATGAGTACTTTAATATGTATGAAGTATTAAAAGAAGATATGACTTCAGTCGAAGTAGCAAAAGAAGCATATCGTCAATGTGGTGTTGAACCAGATATCCAACCTTTTTAGAGGAGGAACAGATGGTTGTATTATTACCTTTAAAGGAATTCCGACTCAAACTTATTTACAGGTGCAGAAAATTTACATGGGCAATATGAATTTGTTACATTAGAAAGCATGGAAAAAGCGAAAAGAAGTTGTATTAACGATTATTCAAAATGTAATCAAATCAAAAATAGACCCTCAGATGGAAAAGTCTGAGGGTCGTTTCATATATGTAATTCAGTTGTTCCTAAATTGTTCCGTAAAGTTAGAAAATAAAGAAACATTAGAAAAATAAAACGTTGATTTAACAATGTTCTAAAAAGTTAAAATTAATAAAAAGCTAAAAATGCCGAAAGCAGGGTTCGAACCTGTGACCTACGCGTTACGAGGTGCGTTGCTCTACCAACTGAGCTATTTCGGCTTTATATATAGTATACTCCTCTAAAAGAAAGAAGTAAATAAGTAAAAAGACTTTAACATAAGGTTTTTAAGGAGAATGGAATAAAAATCTGAGAAAAATATAAAAAGTTGTAAAAAGACTTGAAAAAGTAACTCCAGCTATGGTAAATTATAAACACTGTTAACGAACGTTCGCTTTTGAAGCGATTGCGAAAATAAATTTCAAATAAATTTTGAAAAAGTAGTTGACAGAAAAAACACCTATGATAATATATAGGAGTTGTCGCAATAAAGCGACGTTGACCTTTGAAAACTAAACAAAGAAGACAAACCAAATGTGTAGGGACTTCACGGAAGTGAAGAAACAACAATTTCTTTTCTCTAAGGAGAAAAACAATAAGTCAGTAATTAAAATGAGCTTTCAAAAGCTTATGAAAAGTATTTTCATGAGAGTTTGATCCTGGCTCAGGACGAACGCTGGCGGCGTGCCCTAATACATGCAAGTCGAACGAGAGCGACCGGTGCTTGCACTGGTCAATCTAGTGGCGAACGGGTGAGTAACACGTGGGTAACCTGCCCATCAGAGGGGATAACATTCGGAAACGGATGCTAAAAACCGCATAGGTTCTGAGTCGCATGACTCGAGAAGGAAAAAGAGGCTTCGGCTTCTGCTGATGGATGGACCCGCGGTGCATTAGCTAGTTGGTGAGGTAACGGCTCACCAAGGCCGTGATGCATAGCCGACCTGAGAGGGTGATCGGCCACATTGGGACTGAGACACGGCCCAAACTCCTACGGGAGGCAGCAGTAGGGAATCTTCCGCAATGGACGCAAGTCTGACGGAGCAACGCCGCGTGAGTGAAGAAGGATTTCGGTTCGTAAAACTCTGTTGTTAGAGAAGAACAGCGCATGAGTAACTGTTATGCGTGTGACGGTATCTAACCAGAAAGCCACGGCTAACTACGTGCCAGCAGCCGCGGTAATACGTAGGTGGCAAGCGTTGTCCGGATTTATTGGGCGTAAAGCGAGCGCAGGCGGTCAATTAAGTCTGATGTGAAAGCCCCCGGCTCAACCGGGGAGGGTCATTGGAAACTGGTTGACTTGAGTGCAGAAGAGGAGAGTGGAATTCCATGTGTAGCGGTGAAATGCGTAGAATATGGAGGAACACCAGTGGCGAAGGCGACTCTCTGGTCTGTAACTGACGCTGAGGCTCGAAAGCGTGGGGAGCAAACAGGATTAGATACCCTGGTAGTCCACGCCGTAAACGATGAGTGCTAAGTGTTGGAGGGTTTCCGCCCTTCAGTGCTGCAGTTAACGCATTAAGCACTCCGCCTGGGGAGTACGACCGCAAGGTTGAAACTCAAAGGAATTGACGGGGACCCGCACAAGCGGTGGAGCATGTGGTTTAATTCGAAGCAACGCGAAGAACCTTACCAAGTCTTGACATCCTTTGACCACTCTAGAGATAGAGCTTTTCCTTCGGGGACAAAGTGACAGGTGGTGCATGGTTGTCGTCAGCTCGTGTCGTGAGATGTTGGGTTAAGTCCCGCAACGAGCGCAACCCTTATTACTAGTTGCCAGCATTGAGTTGGGCACTCTAGTGAGACTGCCGGTGACAAACCGGAGGAAGGTGGGGATGACGTCAAATCATCATGCCCCTTATGACTTGGGCTACACACGTGCTACAATGGATGGTACAACGAGCAGCGAACTCGCGAGGGTAAGCGAATCTCTTAAAGCCATTCTCAGTTCGGATTGTAGGCTGCAACTCGCCTACATGAAGCCGGAATCGCTAGTAATCGCGGATCAGCACGCCGCGGTGAATACGTTCCCGGGTCTTGTACACACCGCCCGTCACACCACGAGAGTTTGTAACACCCAAAGTCGGTGAGGTAACCTTTATGGAGCCAGCCGCCCTAAGGTGGGATAGATGATTGGGGTGAAGTCGTAACAAGGTAGCTGTATCGGAAGGTGCGGCTGGATCACCTCCTTTCTAAGGATAACATCTAATGTTTTGACGTTAGATGAATACGGAACCCTACAGGTTGAAATCTTTGTTTAGTTTTTGAGAGGTTAACTCTCAACTCGACCTTTGAAAAACTGAATACTATATCACAAATTAAAACCAAAAATTTACCGAGAGTTAGAGAAATCTAACGAAAAAGAGTTTTTTTAACAAGAAGCAACGCGACCATAATGGTTAAGTGAATAAGGGCGCACGGTGAATGCCTTGGCACTAGGAGCCGAAGAAGGACGGAACGAACACCGATATGCTTTGGGGAGCTGTAAGTAAGCTAAGATCCAGAGATTTCCGAATGGGGGAAACCCAACACCCGTGATGGGGTGTTACGCATAAGCGCAGGCTTATGACGAGGTAGACGCGGGGAACTGAAACATCTCATTACCCGCAGGAAGAGAAAGAAAAATCGATTCCCCTGAGTAGCGGCGAGCGAAACGGAAGAGCTCCAAACCAGTGTGCATGCACACTGGGGTTGTAGGACTTTCAAGAACGTGTATGACAATCTGTAGCAGAACCCTGTTGGAAAGCAGGACCAAAGAAGGTGACAGTCCTGTATGCAAAACGGAAAGTTGGCACAAGAGAGCACCTGAGTACGGCGGGACACGAGGAATCCCGTCGGAATCCGCCAGGACCATCTGGCAAGGCTAAATACTACCTAGTGACCGATAGTGAACCAGTACCGTGAGGGAAAGGTGAAAAGAACCCCGGGAGGGGAGTGAAAGAGTACCTGAAACCGTGTGCTTACAAGTAGTCAGAGCCCGTTAATGGGTGATGGCGTGCCTTTTGTAGAATGAACCGGCGAGTTACGTTAACATGCGAGGTTAAGATGAAGAGTCGGAGCCGTAGCGAAAGCGAGTCTGAATAGGGCGAGTTGAGTATGTTGACGTAGACCCGAAACCAAGTGATCTACCCATGTCCAGGTTGAAGGTGCGGTAAAACGCACTGGAGGACCGAACCAGGGCACGTTGAAAAGTGCTTGGATGAGGTGTGGGTAGCGGAGAAATTCCAATCGAACTTGGAGATAGCTGGTTCTCTCCGAAATAGCTTTAGGGCTAGCCTCGGAATGAAGAATCGTGGAGGTAGAGCACTGTTTGGACTAGGGGCCCATCTCGGGTTACCGAATTCAGATAAACTCCGAATGCCATGTATTTATGTCCGGGAGTCAGACTGCGAGTGATAAGATCCGTAGTCGAAAGGGAAACAGCCCAGACCACCAGCTAAGGTCCCAAAAATATCTGTTAAGTGGAAAAAGGATGTGGGGTTGCACAGACAACTAGGATGTTGGCTTAGAAGCAGCCATCATTCAAAGAGTGCGTAATAGCTCACTAGTCGAGTGACCCCTGCGCCGAAAAATGTAACGGGGCTAAACAGATTACCGAAGCTGTGGATTCAGTTTTATAACTGAGTGGTAGGAGAGCGTTCTAAGGGCGAAGAAGCATGACCGTAAGGACATGTGGAGCGCTTAGAAGTGAGAATGCCGGTATGAGTAGCGAAAGACGGGTGAGAATCCCGTCCACCGAATGACTAAGGTTTCCTGGGGAAGGCTCGTCCTCCCAGGGTTAGTCGGGACCCTAAGGCGAGGCCGAAAGGCGTAGTCGATGGATAACAGGTTGATATTCCTGTACTTCTGTTAATTGTTTGAGCAATGGAGGGACGCAGGAGGCTAAGTTGAGCGTACGACTGGAAATGTACGTCCAAGCAGCGAGTCCGCTGATGAGTGAAATGCTTGTCACAAACGGGGTGAGCTGTGATGGGGAGCGAAATCAAGTAGCGAAGCAACTGACGTCACACTGCCGAGAAAAGCTTCTAGTGAGATTGACAGAACCCGTACCGCAAACCGACACAGGTAGTTGAGTGGAGAACACTAAGGTGAGCGAGCGAACTCTCGTTAAGGAACTCGGCAAAATGACCCCGTAACTTCGGGAGAAGGGGTGCTGGTAGAAATACCAGCCGCAGTGAATAGGCCCAGGCGACTGTTTATCAAAAAAACACAGGTCTCTGCAAAATCGAAAGATGACGTATAGGGGCTGACGCCTGCCCGGTGCTGGAAGGTTAAGAGGAGAGGTTAGTCCTTTGAGGCGAAGCTTTGAATTGAAGCCCCAGTAAACGGCGGCCGTAACTATAACGGTCCTAAGGTAGCGAAATTCCTTGTCGGGTAAGTTCCGACCCGCACGAAAGGCGTAACGATCTGGGCACTGTCTCAACGAGAGACTCGGTGAAATTATAGTACCTGTGAAGATGCAGGTTACCCGCGACAGGACGGAAAGACCCCATGGAGCTTTACTGTAGTTTGATATTGAGTGTTTGTGTGACATGTACAGGATAGGTAGGAGCCGAAGAGATGGGAACGCCAGTTTCCAAGGAGGCAATGGTGGGATACTACCCTTGTTACATGAACCCTCTAACCCGCACCTAGAAGCAAGGTGGGAGACAGTGTCAGACGGGCAGTTTGACTGGGGCGGTCGCCTCCTAAAATGTAACGGAGGCGCCCAAAGGTTCCCCTCAGAATGGTTGGAAATCATTCGAAGAGTGTAAAGGCAGAAGGGAGCTTGACTGCGAGACCAACAAGTCGAGCAGGGACGAAAAGTCGGGCTTTAGTGATCCGGTGGTACCGAATGGAAGGGCCATCGCTCAACGGATAAAAGCTACCCTGGGGATAACAGGCTTATCTCCCCCAAGAGTTCACATCGACGGGGAGGTTTGGCACCTCGATGTCGGCTCATCGCATCCTGGGGCTGAAGTCGGTCCCAAGGGTTGGGCTGTTCGCCCATTAAAGCGGTACGCGAGCTGGGTTCAGAACGTCGTGAGACAGTTCGGTCCCTATCCGTCGCGGGCGTTGGAAATTTGAGAGGAGCTGTCCTTAGTACGAGAGGACCGGGATGGACACACCGCTGGTGTACCAGTTGTTCTGCCAAGAGCATCGCTGGGTAGCTATGTGTGGACGGGATAAACGCTGAAAGCATCTAAGCGTGAAGCCCCCCTCGAGATGAGATTTCCCATCATTTTAAATGAGTAAGACCCCTGAGAGACGATCAGGTAGATAGGCTAGAAGTGGAAGTGCCGTGAGGCATGGAGCGGACTAGTACTAATCGGTCGAGGACTTAACCAAGGTTGAAGGTGGATTGAGGAAGGATTTGGATATAGATTCAGTTTTGAGAGAGCGAGAGCTTTTTTCAAGAGAGAAGTGTGGTGACGATGGCAAGAAGGATACACCTGTTCCCATCTCGAACACAGAAGTTAAAGCTTCTTAGCGCCGATAGTAGTTGGGGGGTTTCCCCCTGTGAGGGTAGGACGTTGCCACGCTTTTCAAATATTATGGAGGTTTAGCTCAGCTGGGAGAGCACCTGCCTTACAAGCAGGGGGTCAGCGGTTCGATCCCGTTAACCTCCATATCATAAAGAGTGATTAGCTCAGTTGGTAGAGCATCTGACTTTTTAATCAGAGGGTCACAGGTTCGAGCCCTGTATCACTCATAGCCGGCTTAGCTCAGTTGGTAGAGCATCTGATTTGTAATCAGAGGGTCGAGGGTTCAAGTCCTTTTAGCCGGCATTTAAATGAATAAATTTGCGGAAGTAGTTCAGTGGTAGAACACCACCTTGCCAAGGTGGGGGTCGCGGGTTCGAACCCCGTCTTCCGCTTTGCCAATGAAAAACCATGGCCCATGCCGGGGTGGCGGAATTGGCAGACGCACAGGACTTAAAATCCTGCGGTCAGTGATGACCGTGCCGGTTCGACCCCGGCCCTCGGCATTTTCAATACAATTGAATAAAAATTTGCACCCATAGCTCAATTGGATAGAGTACTTGACTACGAATCAAGCGGTTACAGGTTCGACTCCTGTTGGGTGCATATATCGGGAATTAGCTCAGCTTGGTAGAGCACTTGGTTTGGGACCAAGGGGTCGTAGGTTCGAATCCTGTATTCCCGATTTTTTTATGGGGGCTTAGCTCAGCTGGGAGAGCGCCTGCTTTGCACGCAGGAGGTCAGCGGTTCGATCCCGCTAGTCTCCATTAAAAATTATATAATTATGGCGGTGTAGCTCAGCTGGCTAGAGCGTCCGGTTCATACCCGGGAGGTCGGGGGTTCGATCCCCTTCGCCGCTATTAATTGAGCTTGGACCTTTAGCTCAGGTGGTTAGAGCAGACGGCTCATAACCGTCCGGTCGTAGGTTCGAGTCCTACAAGGTCCATTGACCTATATTATGGAGGATTACCCAAGTCCGGCTGAAGGGAACGGTCTTGAAAACCGTCAGGCGTGTAAAAAGCGTGCAAGGGTTCGAATCCCTTTATCCTCCTTACTAATGTTATCGCGGGTGGAGCAGTTGGCAGCTCGTCGGGCTCATAACCCGAAGGTCGTAGGTTCGAGTCCTACCTCCGCAATTTCTACCAAGGTTCCGTGGTGTAGGGGTTAACATGCCTGCCTGTCACGCAGGAGATCGCGGGTTCGATTCCCGTCGGGACCGTATCTCGAAATTACTCGGCTCGGTAGCTCAGTTGGTAGAGCACTTGATTGAAGCTCAAGGTGTCGGCAGTTCGATTCTGTCCCGAGCCATTATATAATGCGGGTGTAGTTTAGTGGTAAAACTACAGCCTTCCAAGCTGTTGTCGCGAGTTCGATTCTCGTCACCCGCTTTTGGAAGTTTAGGGCCTATAGCTCAGCTGGTTAGAGCGCACGCCTGATAAGCGTGAGGTCGATGGTTCGAGTCCATTTAGGCCCATAGATATTATTTTATCGAAAATATTCCATTGGATATTGGGGAAGTACTCAAGAGGCTGAAGAGGCGCCCCTGCTAAGGGTGTAGGTCGGGAAACCGGCGCGAGGGTTCAAATCCCTCCTTCTCCGTTCTTTAAAAATTCTGGCCCGTTGGTCAAGCGGTTAAGACACCGCCCTTTCACGGCGGTAACACGGGTTCGAGTCCCGTACGGGTCATAAATGGAGGTTTAGCTCAGCTGGGAGAGCACCTGCCTTACAAGCAGGGGGTCAGCGGTTCGATCCCGTTAACCTCCATTCCCAAAAATATGGTTCCGTGGTGTAGGGGTTAACATGCCCTGCCTGTCACGCAGGAGATCGCGGGTTCGATTCCCGTCGGGACCGTTTTATATATATGCGGGTGTAGTTTAGTGGTAAAACTACAGCCTTCCAAGCTGTTGTCGCGAGTTCGATTCTCGTCACCCGCTTTTAAAGTTTTATACTGGCCCGTTGGTCAAGCGAGTTAAGACACCGCCCTTTCACGGCGGTAACACGGGTTCGAGTCCCTGCATGGTCATCCTTAGCACTCTTACGAGTGCTTTTTGTATCTATAGAAATAAAGGAGAGTGTTTCAGATGAAAATTTTATTAACGGGTTTTTGATCCATTTGGTGGAGAAAGTATTAATCCTTCTTGGGAAGTTGTTCGTCGTATTCCTCAAAAATATAAAAGGATGCAGAAATTAAAGGAATTCAAATTCCTACGGTATTTTCAAAAAAATCGTTTGAGGTATTAAAGAAAAGAAATTGAAAAGTTTTAATCCTGATGTTGTCATTTGTGTAGGACAAGCAGGTGGGAAGACAGGGATTACTCCAGAACGTATTGCGATTAATATTGACGATGCACGTATTGCAGATAATGAAGAAAACCAACCAATTGATTTTTCCAATTCAGAAAGATGGAGAAAGTGCATATTTTTTCAACGTTTACCAATTAAAGCAATGGTGGATAAAGATGACTAGCTTCAGGCTTTCCTGCTTCTGTTTCAAATACTGCTGGAACATTTGTATGTAATCATATTATGTATCAAGTGCTGTATTATGCTTCAAAAGAATTATCCTACGTTAAAAGCTGGATTTTATTCATGTACCTTTTTTACCAGAACAAGTCAAAAGATAAAATCAATATCCTTCTATGGAACTAGAAGAAATGGTTCATGCTCTAACGCTTTGTGTTGAAACAGTTATTGAATATCAAGATAAAGAGGATTTAAAAAAACAATTGGTGGAGCTATTCATTAATATACAAAAAACAGGATTGATGGGAGAGTCCGTCAATCCTGTTTTGTATTTAATGGCTATAATAGAAAACTATTTCCTGCAAAGGATGGTTCACTAGTAATGGTAATTCCTAAATCACGATAAATTTCTTCATCGGCTTTTTGTAAAATAACTGTACTATGTGCTTGTAAATTTCTTAAAAAGACTAATTGATTTTTAGCGGCTTCTGCTGATGGGATTTGTAACAGCAGACATACTTAAAGCAATGAGTACTTCCTTACTATCGAGTGAGCGTCGTTTGTTGATGAAACACATCTTGACTTAAGCTTTTGTAATGGATTCAAGAATAACAGGAGGTAATAGATGTAAATCTTTTTGAATACCAGCTAATTCTTTAATCGCATTTAATAGGCAAGCTGCTCCTGCTGTCATCGTTTCGCTTTGTTTTCCAGTAATCATTTTACCATTTGGTAATTCGATGGCAACGACTTCGCTATTGGATTCTTTAGCTTTTACTCAATGCTGTTTTCGACAACTGGACGATCTTGAGGAGTTAATCCCCATTTCATCCATAATGTATTTTCCTCGTTGAGCAGTTTCTAAATGTACCAATCCCACGTTTGTAATCGCATTGTAAGTGGTAGTATCTACGAATAATTTCTTGTTTTTGAAGCTTCTTGTACGACTAGCATCATCTGTAATGGCAAATCCGACACGGTTTAACTCCCATATCTGTTGGTGAGTAATAAGGAATTTCTTGGTCTTTGTAAATTTTTTTCTTAAAAATTCTTCTAAGTAGTGGGAATGCTTCAATATCTCGATTATAGTTAACAGTCGTAATGCCGTATTTTTTTCCAAATGGTATGGGATCAATCATATTCACATCTTCTAAATCAGCTGTTGCAGCTTCATAAGCAATATTAACAGGATGATTCAACGGTAAATTCCATACAGGGAATGTTTCAAATTTTGCATAACCTGCTGAACGACCTCTTTGAGTTTCATGATAGAGTTGACTTAAACAAGTCGCTAATTTTTCCGCTATTAGCACCAGGTGCTGTTACAACGACTAATGGACGAGTCGTTTCAATGTATGCGTTCGCTCCGTATCTGCATCACTGACAATGGTATCCACATCCATTGGATATCCTTCTGTGTGACCGTGAGTATAAACGGTCATTCCTCTACGTTCTAACATATTTTTTGAATTGCGTTGCAGCTGGTTGACCAGTGTATCTTGTAATGAGTACGCTATTGATTTTTCAAATCCCAGTGATGTAAATCATCAATCATTCTTAAGACATCTCGGTCATAAGTAATGCCTAAATCTCCACGTACTTTATTTTGTTCGATATCCCCAGCATAAACGCAAATGATAATTTCTGCTTGGTTTCTTAGTCGATAGAGTAGTTTGACTTTTTCCATCTGGATCAAATCCAGGTAATACTCTCATTGCATGGAAAGTCTCCAATGAGTTTTGCCTCCAAATTCTAGATAGAGTTTGTCATAACTATTCACTCGCTCTAAAATATACTGACTTTGTTCTTCCAGGTATTTTTTTCGCTATCAAATCCTAATTGCATTTTTTTAACGCCCCCTGTTTCACTATTTTACAAGTCCAAAGTATAGCACTCTCCGTGTAAAAAGGAAAGGAAAAATTTTATCTTGTTTATACTATTTTTGTGATATACTGAAATTTGTACATAAAAAGGAGGATTTTATATGAAAAAAAGTTAAAGGTTTAGTCGTAGTTAAGTATAGCTGCTACATTATTAGCATTAGGGCTTAGAACAAAAGCAGAAGCTCGTGTATATTTCCATAGTTGTAAGGAAGCTTGGGCTGCAGGGATATGGAAATATAGCTATTGGTGAAGAAGGATACTCTGAAACATTTAGATAGAGATCATGACGGAGTAGCATGTGAAATTAGTCGTTCTAAAGGTGCGTATCGTCCACATACTGCCGATGGCACACCGTTAAATAAACAACATGCAGCTTCTTCATCTGAGTTCTGATATCAAATGATTCTGAAGAAACAACTACATTGTCAGGTTGGCAACAAAATGGTGGAAATTGGTCTTATTATGAAGATAATAGTGCAGTCACTGACTGGAAAAAAATTAACGGAACTTGGTATTATTTTTGACGGAAATGGTGTAATGACTTTGATCTAATTGGCAAAAAGTGAGCGGAGCTTGGTACTATATGGACAATAGTGGAGCAATGCAAACAGATTGGAAGAAAAATTAGTAACGCATGGTACTACTTTTCAATGCGGGATGGCAGTAATGCAAGCAAAACCGCTGGGTGGAGACTATTATTTAGGTTCATCTGGCGCAATGTTAGTGAATACTACAAACACCAGATGGTTATCGTGTAGATGCTTCTGGGAAAATGGATTCAAGATAATTATAATAGGGCATTAGACTTTTCTAGAGGTAGTAAGAATGAGAAAAATTTCCATCAATTACTACAATAGAAAGTCTTTTTTTAGCTGTCTAAATTTTGCATTTTTGATAGCTGAGGTGGTAAACTAACTTAACAAAATCGAGTCAGAAAGGAGCTTTTTATGGGAAATTTAATTACTTATGTTCGAGCAATATGAAGCTCAAACATTTCAAGAAAAATCACTAACAGATATTGATGTTTTAGTTTTAACTGAAATAGCTTATTTACCATTTGATGAAATTGTTCTTCAAATCATTTCGATGTAACAGAAGCAATTTCACTTAATCAGTTAGGAAAAGAATTTGAAAAAATCAAAGAAAAAGAACACGAAAAATAATCCATTTTATGATTACGGAAGAAAAGAATTCAATTACTAGATGTTGTGTCTAAAAGTCAGCGGTTTAAAGATATAAAAGTATTTGGATTTTATGAATGATATTGATGATGAATTGACGAAAACAATTTGCTGCGGTATGTTATCAATGGGAAGAGGATACTCGTTGGATTATTTTTTTAGAGGAACGGATGAGAGTTTAACAGGTTGGAAAGAAGACTTTATGATGACTTATTCTGACTTGATTCCTGCACAAACAGATGCGATTGAGTATTTAAGAAAACAAGCAGCAAACATTTTTCTGGAACGTTAAATGTGTCCGGACATTCTAAAGGGGGAAATCTGTCCTTTATATGCGAGTACAATGCAAAGATGAAGCTGTTCAAAAATCGAATACAGCAAATTTATTGTTGGGATGCTCCAGGGGTTCATCGCTCGATTTTTAAAGTACAGAAGGCTATCAAAGAGTGGTTTCAAAAAGCCAAAAGATATATTCCCACAAGATTCGATAGTAGGATTGATGTTAGAATCTCAAGTTCCTTATCATATTATTGAAAGTCAAGGAAGTGGAATTTCTCAGCATAGTGCTTTAATGTGGAATATTGAAGAGGATCATTTTTGTCGAACTGACAGAATTAACGAAAAATAGTCAATTAACAGATCAAACGTTTAAACAATGGACAGAGACCGTGTCGGATGAAGATTTAAAACTCTTTTTGATACATTTCTTTTGAATTGTTTTTTGAAATGGAGTAGAGACGGTTAATGATGTCTATTATAATTTTCAGAATTTATATGCAGAGATTTTTTTCAAAAAAAGCTTATCAAATGGATACTGAAAAAGCGAGAAATCTTACTAAGAGTGGGACGATTATTATTCCAAAATTCGATATGAAATATGGAGAGACACATTATCGATTTCAGTAGAACTTCCAACTTTAACATTGCCGAGTGTAGAAGAATTAGTCGAAAGTTGGACAGGGAGAACATCGGATTTCTGTGACGTATCAGTCTACAGAAGAAAATGAAGAAATTCGACACTATTACCAAGAACGACAAAAACAAAAGAAATTAGAATGAAACCAAGCCAAGCATCCTGAATAGATGCTTGGCTTGTTTGTTGATGTTTAAAAAAATTTCTATATATTTGTGTAATAGATAACAAAAATAGATTGATAAAAATTCGGAGGGGTAGAATAAGGTGAGGGAAATATGAAAAATCGTAAAATGTTTATTAAATTCATGTCGTTATTTACGACAATTTTGTTGACACTAGTTATTTATTTTCGGTGTCTAGCATATATGCAGAAAACTTAACTTTAAATGTATCTAAATATATCAATACAGAGCGTGTAGGAGAAGAGGCTCAAATCCCTGGCACATATAACGGGAGAATGGTCTGCATCCATTCCAATGGGAAAAAGTGATGGCTAGTTTAGAAAGAAAAAAATGAAAAAGGCTGGGCCGTTGGGATTATATCCTCATGGTAAAGACGGTAAAAATAAAACCCGCTTATATCGAGTATACGGTGACATTTCCTGAGGGTGTTACTTTGAGAGAATGATGCTATTACTACTAATAATACTACAAGTATGTTTAATACAAAGGGTATTACGCATGAAATTAATGGACAATCTGTTACTTTTTAAGATTCCACTTAAAGATCAAAAATTGGCAAGAAATTTACAATCTTTATCTAGCAGATGGCGGAGCAAATTCCACAAAAACTATTGATTTAAAGATTCCATATTCTGTGGAATTGAACAATGAAGAAGCCACAAAAATGGGTAAAACAAAAGATTACCGCTAAAGGAAGTTTTGAAGTTCTTGCTCGTGATGGATTATCGGACAACTGGAAGAAAGAAGTCTACAACACTGATGAAAGTGAACAACTTGTTGCTCCAGAATATGGTCGTCATATTCCCTGACAGACCACTACAACCGCCAGTTACTGTAGATGCTGACTTAATGTTAGGTGAGGATACTGTTAATCATATCATTACTAAATTAAAAACGGATACAATGGATTTTATTTTGTACTTTAGATGTAAAACAAATCACAGAACAGTTACTAGATAGAGAAAAATGGCAGAAATATTTCAGCGGATATTCCATTGGAAGACTTAACAACAACATTTACAGCAACACTTACATTACCGAAAGAGTTGGATTTCCCAGAAACGGATGTTGCAACATTAGCTGGTGCGAAAGATAAATTTGAATTCACAAGTATTACTATAAATGGACAAACTGCAACTGTAACTTTTAAATTAAAAGATTCTAACAAAAATTAAATCATTTAGACAATTAAATGATGCTGTTTCAGCAGTTGGTGACCAATTAAAAGTAATCTTACCAGGAGTTACTTTAAAAAATACAGCTCAAGTGAATAAAACCATATAAAGTAACAGTAACAATCGAAGGTGTTCTTATTGCTAAAGCGATAAATACAGCAACTAACGAATCAAATCGGTTTGACTTTTGGTTTGACTTTGAATGGGCAGGTAAACAAAAGTCAAGCTGGGGCAAGCGCATCTGATCCTAACGATATTGCTCTTTTGGTGCAATATGTTGATTCAAGTGAACCAAGCAAACCAATTGTACCAAATAAACCAAGCGAAGAACCAAGTAAAACCAGTTGAACCAAACAAACCAAGTGAAGAACCAAATAAACCAGTTGAACCAAACAAAACCAAGTGAAGAACCAAATAAACCAGTTGAATCAAACAAAACCAAGTGAAGAACCAAGTAAACCAGTTGAACCAACAAATCCAAGTGAACCAGTTAAACCAGAGACTCCGGACTGAAACTACTAAGGTGAATCAACCATCTGAATTACCTAACACAGGAATGAAATCTGATTCTGTATTCTTCCTTGGAGCAATGATTCTTTTTATTAGCAGGAACATTTGTTATTGCTCCTAAAAAAGAAATATATAGTAAGAGTAAAGAGTTTATCAAAAGTGTAATAATGAAACAAGCCAAGCATCCTGAATAATGCTTGGCTTATTTGTATTGTATTTTGTTATTTTTCAAGTTTTAAACTTATAGGCTACACCCATTCCGCCACCAACACATAGAGAGGCAATTCCAGTTTGTAATTGATGTTGTTGTAAAGCGTGAATTAAAGTTACCACAATACGAGCACCTGAAGCACCAATTGGATGCCCTAATGCAATTGCACCGCCGTGAACATTGACTTTTTTTCAGGATTAATTTTTAAATCTTTAATGACTGCTAAACTTTGAGCAGCAAAAGCTTCGTTTAATTCAAATAAATCTACTCGATCTAATGGAATATGAGTTCTTTGTATTAATTTTTCAATAGCAGGGACTGGTCCGATTCCCATAATAGAAGGGTCGACTCCTGCTTCAGCATATCCTGTTAAAGTAGCTAAGATTGGCAAGTTCAAAGTATTGGCAACTTCGCGTGTTGTTAAAATTAAAGCTGCTGCTCCATCGTTAATTCCCTGAAGAATTTCCGGCTGTTACGACTCCATCTGTTTTAAAGGCAGGTCTTAGAGAACTGAGAGATTCTACGGTTGTTTCTGGGCGAATAAATTCATCTTTATTGATGCTTACAACTTGTTTCGTATTTGTAATTTCAATTGGTGTAATTTCTTTTGTCAAATGCACCACTTTGTTGTGCTTTGGTAAGCTTTTTGTTGAGATTGAGCTGCAAATTCATCTAATTGTTGACGAGTAAATCCATATTTTTCAACTAGATTTTCAGCAGTAATTCCCATTGCTTCATTTGAAAATGCATCTGTTGGGCCATCGTGGAATAAAGCATCAATCATGGTACAATTTCCATTTTTTTGTAGCAAATCGATTTTGTAATAAATGTGGCGCTAAAGACATATTTTCCATTCCGCCGGTTAATACGATTTTTTGCATCACCTAGACGAATGGCTTGAGCTGCTAATAAAATAGATTTTTAATCCAGAGCCACAAACTTCATTTACGGTTAAAGCTGTACTAGTATGTAGTAATCCTGAATTTAGCGCAACTTGACGGGCAGGGTTTTGCCCGAGACCTGCTTTGTAATACGTGTCCAAAATGACTGTGTCGATTAACGTTGGATCTATATTTCCTTTTGAATGGCTGATTTTGCAGCAGCTGTACCTAATTCAACAGCACTAATAGAAGAGAATTGACCTCCAAATTTTTCCAATAGCTGTTCTTGTAGCACTAATAATAACAATATCGTTTGAATTCATATTATTCTCCTTAAAAATTCATTTACTTTCCTATTGTAATCGAAAAGTTGCACAGAAACCTATCAAAAATACTACATAAAAAGTTAAAGTTTTTCTTAAAAATTATAGTTTTTAACAGGGATAATCGTTGTAGCTTTTGTTCATTTTTGCTACTATGGTACGTGCAGACTATTAGGATAGAGACTTATTAGATTAAGGGAGTTAGAAAATGAATATCGGAATTGACAAAATTGGATTTTTATACACCTCTATTTGCTTTATCCATGGAGGATTTAGCAGTAGAGCGTGGTGTAGAGCCAGCAAAATATACAGTAGGAATTGGACAAAGTACCATGGCAGTCGCTCCCTGTGACTCAAGATATTGTCACAATGGGCGCAAATGCAGCAATTGGAATATTGGATGAAGCAGATAAAAAGCCATTGACATGATTCTTGTAGGAACAGAAACAGGAATTGACCAATCAAAAATCTGCAGCAGTCTATATTCAAAAATTATTAGGATTATCGAATCGAGTTCGTAGTGTGGAATTAAAAACATGCGTGCTATGGAGCAACTGCAGCATTACAATTAGCAAAAAGGGCATATCGCTTTGAATCCAGAATCAAAAAGTATTAGTCATTGCAAGTGACATTGCGAAATACGGCTTTGAAGAGTGGTGGAGAACCAACTCAAGGAGCTGGTGCAGTGGCGATGGTTGTTTCTGCTGAACCTCGTTTACTTCGTTTAGAAGATGAGACTAGCTTATTTTACAGACGATGTAATGGATTTTTGGCGCCCAAATTACGAAGCCTATCCAATGGTAGATGGAAAATTTTCAAATGAACAATACATGCGATTCTTTTGCAGAAGTTTGGAATGATTATGCAGGGCCAAACCGGAGCTACTTTTTGCAGATTTAGAGGCGATTTGCTTTCCACTTACTATATACAAAAATGGGATTAAAAAGCATTTTAAACCATTTTTTAGAAGCATTGCCAGAAGAAGAACAAGAACGATTAACGACTCGTTATCAAGAAAGTACGGCTTATAATCGTCATGTTGGAAATATTTATACAGGATCATTATTTTTTAAGTTTTATTTCTTTAATTGAAACAAGTTCTGTATTAGTAGCAGGAGATCAGTATTGATCTTTAGTTATGGATCAGGAGCAGTTGGAGAATTTTTGTTGGAGAATTAGTAGAAGGCTTTTGAAAAACAATTGCGAGTAGAAGCTCATCAACAATTATTAGAGGCTCGTAAACAAGTAACCGTTGCAGAATATGAAACATTATTTAATCAAACGGTGGATGAAAGTGGAGAACAAACTTTCCAAGTGGAAGATGCAAGTCCATTTATTTTATCAGGAGTTCACCAACATCAAAGACAATATAAAAACAATAATTTGTACGAGGAAAGACTTGGCTTCAATCAAGCCTTGTTAGGGTATCATACATTTGTGACAAAAAGAGTACAAAAAAAGAGAACCAATGTTATACTGAAGTTGCTCAAAAATCAGGAAAGAGGTTCTCTTATGAAATCTATTATAACAGAAGAAATCAAATTAAGACAGCGTGCAGTAGAATATGCAATAAAACATGATAATAACGCAAAAGCAGCAAGAAAATACCATACAACTAGGCAACAAATTGCTCGATGGAGAAATCGATATGATGGGACTGCACAATCACTGCTTCCCAAAAAGTCGAAGACCGTTACATCATCCGAATGAACACAAGACAGAAGAATTAGAACTTATACGTAAAAATGTACAAACGTTATAACAGAGATGGATTAGCAGAGGTTTATGTACAATGTCAAAGTAGAGGATACACACGTTCATATGGTGCTATGAAAAATGATTAAAAAAACTTCAATTAACTGAGAAGAAAGAAAAAAAGAACGTATCCTAAGAGTAAATGGACACCAATACCAACTACTTATCCAGGAGAAAAAGTACAAAATAGACATTAAATATGTTCCTCAACATTGTATAGGATGGGACAGTAAAGGTATTAAATATTATCAAATAACAGCTATAGATGAATTTAGTAGAAAAACGAGTATGTAAAATTGTAGACGAGAAAAGCGTTACACATACAGCAGCCTTTTTAGATAATTTAGAAGAAGAATTTGGATTTAGTATTAAAAACCGTTCAAACAGATAATGGACGTGAATTTACAAATGATCCAGAAGTGACAACTAAAAACGATTTTTCGAACAAAAAAATTAGAAGAAAAAAAGGTATTAAAACATATAAAAACTAGACCTTACTCTCCATGGCAAAATGGGAAAGTAGAACGTAGTCATAGAGAAGATGGAAGAAGATTTTTATAATCGAGTATTCAAGAGTTTAGATAGTTTTAGTTAAAGCTCATACAAGATATATTAGTAGAGGGAATAATGTAGCTAGATGTGTATTAAATTTTTAAATCTCCAAATCAAATAGTACAGCAGCACTTGTTACAATCGGCTTTAATGTATTGTAGTTCAACGCCTTTCTTCCTTTGTCAAGGGACGCTTCGCTCTAAAAGCCCTTGACAAATCCAGGCGTTAAACTGTTTTGTGTACAAGTCAATTGTCCCACAAGTTGTATTGACACTGGTTCGTGTCACAAATGTTTGTGTTTCTTAGAGAAAGACTTGGCTTCAATCAAGCCTTTTCTGCACAGTCTAGATTATGGTAGACTAAGATTATATGAAAAATGTAATAAGAGATTTTTACATGAAAGTGAAGGAGGAAAGAATGGCAAAAATTTTTAATCATTAATACGGGGTGGAACCATCGCAATGAGCGAAGACCATTCTACTGGGAAAGTATCTCCTAACGGAGAAAGTCCATTATTATCGAGTACACATTTATTTGATTTAATCGGAGATATTCATACAGAAGATTTATTTACTTTACCTTCTCCTCATATGCAAGAATCTCATATGATGCAATTAAGACAAAGAATTTTGACAACTGTTGATGAGGGCTATACAGAGTTGTGGTCACTCATGGGACAGATACTTTAGAAGAAACAGCGTATTTTCTAGAATTAACAACGAATTTATCCATTCCCATTGTGGTGACTGGGGCAATGAGATCAAGTAATGAAATTGGGTCAGACGGTCTAGCGAATTTACGGAGTTCCTTAATTGTTGCAGCTTCTCCAGAATCGAAGGATAAAGGAGTTGTAGTTGTCATGAATGATGAAGTTCATACCGCTACTTATGTGACAAAAACTCATACTACAAATGTCGCTACTTTCCAAACGCCAACTTTTGGCCCTATTGGATTAGTTTCTAAAAGTGAAGTCATTTATTTCAACGTTTATTAAAACAAGAATACTATCCTATTGAACAAGTTCAAACAGGAGTATACTTATTAAAAGCTATGCGGGAATGGATGGACTATTACTCGATGTGCTTTGCGAACATCATGCAAAAGGTGTCGTTATTGAAGCGCTTTGGAGCAGGAATTTACCGCCAGCAACATTACCAGCCTTACAAAAGATGTTTAGAAGCAGGGATTCCTATTGTATTAGTCTCAAGAGCCTTTAATGGTGTCACTTATGATGTGTATGACTATTTAGGCGGAGGAAAGCAATTAAGACAGTCTGGTGTCATTTTTACAACAGGATTAAGTGGGCAAAAAGCTCGTATGAAACTAAGTGTTTTATTAAGTTCAGGAAATCATTAGAAGAAATTGAAAAAGCATTCGCATGCTAGAAAGAAGGATTAGAAATGGTAACAAAAATCGGAAGACGTGTTCGTGAATATGAAGGAAACCAATTATTTATGGATATCCATATGAAGATTTAGTAGCATGGTTTGAAGAACATGGAGAGAAAAAATTCAGAGCAGGACAATTGTGGGATTGGTTATATCGTAAACGTGTAACAAGTTTTGAAGAAATGACAAACTTATCAAAAAGATTTAATTGCAAAATTAAATGAAACTTTTACATTCCCAGTATTAAATGAAAAATTAAACAACAATCAACAGACGGCACTCGTAAGTTCTTATTTGAATTAGCAGATGGATTATTAATTGAAAACAGTATTAATGCCACAAGAGTATGGTTTATCGATTTGTGCAACAACACAAGTAGGATGTAATATTGGCTGTACTTTTTGTGCCAGTGGTATTATTGCAAAACAACGTGACTTAGTCGCTGGAGAAATTGAGAGCAAGTAATGCACGTGCAACGTACATTAGATGAAGTTTCTCCTGGAGACCGTGTGAGTCATATCGTAGTAATGGGAATCGGGGAACCATTTGATAACTATGATAATGTTATTAAGTTCTTAAAAAGTAGTAAATTCAGACAGTGGTTTAGCAGATTGGGGCACGTCATATTACAGTTTCTACTAGTGGACTTGCTCCAAAAATTTTAGATTTTGCTAAAGAAGGCTTGCAAGTAAACTTAGCGTTATCGCTACATGCACCTGATAATGATACTCGTTCTAAAATTATGCGTATTAACCGAAAAATATCCAATTGAAGTGGTTATGGAAGCTATTAATGAATATATTCGCACAACGAATCGTCGTGGACGTTTGAATATATTATGTTGGACCATGTCAATGATTCAGTAGAGCAAGCACAACAATTGGCGGATTTATTAGCAGATAAGAAACGTTTATCGTATGTAAACTTGATTCCTTATAATAAAGTTCGTGAGCATGATCAGTATGAACGTAGTAGTAAGGATCGTGTAGTGGCTTTCTATGATGTATTGAAAGAAAAATCATATTAACTGTGTGGTTCGTAAAGAATTTGGTCATGATATTGAAGCGGCGTGTGGGCAATTACGTTCAAGCCAAATGAAACGTGACCGTGACAGAAAACGTAAGACGGAAGAAGATAAATAAGATATATAAGTAAAAGAATAGACTTCCCTGTTATAGTAGCAAAGGATTTGCAGCCGCCTCGCAAAAGCGAGTTCATACCCTAAACTTCGAGCCTTGGGTCTCGAAGTTTATTTGAAACAAAGTACCAAAAAGACAAAAAGATATTACCTATGCTATAATTTAAGTGAAAAAATTTTTGATTGTCGAAATTTTTAAGCGTTAGTCTGTTGTCGCAGACCCTAACGCTTTTTGACTATTATAAGGTTGGTGCGATTGAAGTATTTTATAGATAATTCTAAGCATTTTATGACCACTGCGATAATAGCTTTCATTTTACTTCCTCTGCTGGATATTCGCTGATAGAAAAGTGAAAAGGTTTCTTCTTTAGCACGTTGAACACTTAACACCGACATTACTAAGGCTTGTTTAAGATATTTATTGCCTTGCGTCGTGTGTGAAGATCTTTTAACACCAGCACTTTCGTTAGAACCTGGGCACATTCCAGCCCATGAAGCTAACTTCTTATCTGTTTTAAAAAGCATCAACATTTGGACCAATTTCAGCTAATATAGTGGCACAACAATTATCACTAATACCAGGAATTGTTAGAAGAAGTTTATATTCTTCAGGAAAAATGTTCTAAAAATATATTTATTTATTTCTTTATTGAGTTCATCTGATATCTTTTTCTGAAGGTTATATTCTTCCATACATTCTTTAATTAGAAAACGATCCACTGTAGATAGTTTACCTTCCATAGCTTCAATTAATTGTCTAGTAGAGGCTTTTTATTCTACCATGTATGCAACTTTCGACATTATCTTCATTGATAACTCTCCATTAATAAATAAAGTTAATAAAGCTTGTCCTGTCTTGCTGAAAATATCTGATAAGTAGCTTGTTATTTTAATATTCCCTTTGTAAAAATAACATGGATATGATTTTTATTTGAGTTAACCGTTGTTTGACTGAGATACGATAACGAGTTAAATAACGTAATTGAAGCACTTCTTGAGAAGGAATATAAGATTGGTTAATTAACCCACAGCGACCAAGTTGAGCAATCCACTCAGCATCTTTTGACGTCTGTCTTACGACCTGGGACATTTTTAATATGTTGAGGATTCGCAAGGACTAATTCTAAGTCAGAATCTGAGAAGATATTGAAAAAGAGGGATCCAATATTGTCCTGTGCTTTCGAAGAAAAACGTGCGTAACTTGATGTTCAAGTAGCCAATCAAGAGCTGCTTTTAATCTTTAGTTGTGGTACCAAAGCTTGTTTGATATTTTTAGGTTCGTTTGAAGTAGAGGACCGTCTACAATACAACAAACAATGGATTTTTGATGTACATCAATCCCACAACATACTGGGTGCATTACTTGCATAATAAAATCTCCTATTCTAATTGTTTAAGAACAATGGAACAGGAGGTAAAATGTAATTTTATTTTCATGCTCTAAGCATAATCGAGTTTTCTCATGACCCCTGTTCATCCAGTTTTTCCTGACAGGAACGACAATTCCCCCAATAATTGAACGGATTAGTATTGTTCTCTAATACAAGTATAATACCAACTTTTTGTTTCTGTTATGAGTAAGACGGTGAAACCGTCTTGAGTTTTCCTGTAATATCAGCCAATTGTGGCTGATATTACTAATGCTACTATGGGAAGTCTTTCTTTTTGAATGGTACTAATGAGAGTGCGTTAAGAATGAATCCCATAATAGAAACGGTAGAAGCTTTTTAATACGATTTTCAGAGTTACTACTAATGCTACTATGATTTTATGTGAGACGGAAAAATTGAAATCATTCACCCTCATCTTTCTAGGAGAGATTAGGGTGATTTTTTATTGATTCGTCTATTTTTCCATATTATATAGAAAAATTAACTGTTTTATAAGAAAAGCGCTGTCGTATAATAAAGACACCATCTGATGAGAATAACTGGAGTTAGAGGAACGATGAGAAAAGAGAATTAGTAAAAAATTTTTAGAAAAAAAGAAAAATTTTGTTTCATTAGAACAATTAGCTAGTAAAATTAACAGTTTCTACTAGAACAATTCGAGAAGATATCAAAACTATCAATCAAGAATCTTTATCTTTTACTATTAATCGTTCAAAAACTAGAGGTTATTACTTAGTAATTGAAGATATGGATCAATATAGAATGACGTTAGAGGAATGGTCAAAGGAACGTTTTGAAGGTAAAAATAGTAGGATACATTCGATGATTGTGTTTTTATTATTGAATAATAACTTTTGTTACTAATAAACAATTAGCAGAAGTTTTCTCGATTAGTATTGGACAGGTAAAAAAAGATACTATAAAAATAGTAGAGCAACTAGAAAGCGAAGGATTATTCTTAGAAAGAAAAATCACATTATGGGGTAAAAATTACTGGAAATTTATATGACAAATTCAAGCTTTTTGGAAAAATATTCTAAAGATTTTGCAATCTTATATTGTTGAAAAATAGAGGAAATTATTACTCCTAAAAATTGAATCAGAAATAACACAGTGTACAGTGCTGATTTGTCAAGCGTATCAATTGAAAATAGATGGAGAAATAGCCAAGTTAATTCAAAGATGGTTAGAGATAATTTTAATCTATTATCAAGAAAATAGTTTATCTTTAGAAAAGTTGGATATGGAAGAAATTATTGTTATAAGGAATATTTTAAATAAATTTGAATTGATTAAACACTGTGATTCATATTCTTATCTTTTTGTATCAATTGTTGTTAGACTATCAATCTAATAGATTATTTCAACAAACAGAGTTGAAAAACGTTTTTTTATATTTTATATAAAGAAGTGGATGATAAGTTTCATACAAATTTTTGTGAATGATATTGATTTTATGCAGAATGATTCAGTTGCATATAGCGTTTATGTTAGAGAGAAACAGGTCAATGATTTACAGGATAATTTTTATTATCAAAACTATGGAAAGGGAATTTCCGGCAATAATGAATGCTGCAATTCTTGTTGTTAAAAAGAATTGAAAGTAAGTATCAAGTTGTTATTAATCAGGAAGAAATAGGCTATAACTTCTCATATGGCGGTTTCTTATGAAAAACAAAAACGAAAGAAGAAATAGAAAATATTATAGAATTGGATTGGTTTGTAGTTCAGGAGGAGGAATTGCACAATTAATGTCTTTAAAATTCACTAGAATTTTTCCAAATTCTGAAATAAAAAAGTTTCACCATTTATCAAAAAGAAGAAATCATAGAGTTTAATCCAACATTATTGTTTTCTATTACACCATTAGATTTAAATATTAATTGTCCAGTTATTCAAATTGGAGAAATATTAGGAGAATTAGATTACTTTAGTATTCAGAATAATCTTGAATTATTAGCAGAACTAGGAACATTAGTAGATAGTAACGAAAAGTTTATAGATATGATATCTTCAGAGTATTTTTCAATTAATGATTTTGAGGATTATGAACAATTATTGCATCATGTGGCTGGAAAAATAGAAAGTAGCATGAATATTCAGAGGTTATGAAAATTCTATTTTAGAAAGAGAGAATTATGTATCTACAGTTTACGAAAATGGAATTGCTATCCTCACCCGATGAATATGAATAGTTTCAGAAAATATTATCAGTGTAACTTTATTGCCAAAACCAATATTGTATAAGCAAAAGAAAATTAAAGTAGTATTTATGTTAGCTTTTAAAAATCAGGGCAAAGTAGAGTTGCACCAATATCTATCAGAAAAATTGTATGGACTAATGCAACATAGATCATTAGTGAGTGAGTTGTCAAAAATGTCAAAATTTTCAAGAGTTTATAAAATTAATAAAGATATATCTTTAAAGGAGTGAGTTTAATGGATGAACAATTTTTATGGGTAAGCTTTCCAATGCAGATGCCTTGGCTGGTGATGAAGAGGAAGTGAGAGAGACTTATTAGAAAAGACTAGCTCATTTAGAATTAAGAGAGCAAGTAGATGGTTTAGGAAGTATTATTTTTGGGAAGGTTGAAAGAAAAGAATACTAAAAAGTGTTATGCTGTGTGCTCACATGGATGAGGTTGGATTTTTGGTGAGAAGTGTAGATTCTTTTTGGTTTACTTCATCTAATGAAGGTAGGTGGAGTACAAAATTATGGGCCAATCTTATCAACATATTAGAGTTACAACAAGAGATAGGAAAAATACCAGGTATTACATTTGCAGCATATAAAGATAATATTGTTGATTATGTATTTGCAGATGTAGGGTGCTAACACTCAAGAAGAAGTTGAAAAAAATGGGGATTAATATAGGAGATATGGTTACATTTTTCTACGGATTTCAAAAATATATAGCAGAAAAATATATATTCTGGAAAAGCAATGGATAATCGATTAGCTTGCTATATTTTTATGTACTTTAGCTGAAAGATTAGAAAAATATTTCTTTACCATATAACTTTAGTATTTTGCATTTACAAGTAGTGAAGAAGTTGGAATTAGAGGTGCTAAAGACAGCAACACAATTAATTAAATCCAGATATTGTCTACGTTATAGATGTTGCGACTGCGTCAAACCAATTAATTAGAGACCATACTAATAAACGACAAGTGGGGAAAAGGACCCGTATGATAACTCTGTTTGATAGAACATCTATCACTAACTCGAAAAGATGGCAAATCATTTTAGAGATTTTAGCACTAAGAGATTTATCATATACCCTCTACAAGATGACATGTTTCAATATCGGGAGGAACTGACGGAGGAGAGGCCCTACAAAGTTAAATCGAAGGGCAACCAACATTGGTAACGATTCTTCCAGTGAGATATGGTCACTGTACAGCATCTTCGTCAACTGTCAAGTGATATTCAGATTGATGGAAGAGCTTATGTATTCAGAGTTATTAAGAAGAACTTAACGGACCAGATATTTGATTGAAAATTTCAGAACATTTTAAAGAGGATGGACATATATGAATGAACAAGAGATTATGCAAATAATAGCAAACTCTAGGGGAAAGTAAAATGAAATCCTTTTGAAGCATTAAAAGTGTTTGAAAGAACAAAAGATTTTTAAAAAGGGCAAAGAGAACTGCTGAAAGAATCTAGATTAAATTGACTTTAGCAGGCTCATAATGCACAAACGCAAAATAATTGCTCAGGCATTAGATCCCAGATGCCAAACAGATGCAGTTACGCTATTAATGGTTCATGCGCAAGATCATTATATGACTAGTCAACTTGCGAGAGATTTGATTGAAGCTTTTAATAGATGTTTTCTGAAGATAACAGAAATAGGAGGATTTGATTATTATGAAAAATTTTGTTATGTTGTGCAGGGAGGATTTTTCAACCAAATATGCTTGATGCAAAATATGAAGAAAAGTAGTCAAAGAAAGTGAGCAAACTAAATGAATCGGATTTTTGACTTTACAGCGATACCAGCAGATTCATTTAGAAAGTGAATTGTGGAAAATTGGGATATTGTCTTTAATAGGGCCACAAATTGCTCATAAAATTGATTTTATTCATTCAATTATTGATCCATTAGATATACCTTGTGCAGTAATTGATAAAGGATGTATATGGACAGATGGATGGAGCAACTGTTATGAAATTAGCTTTAGTAACATATAAAAAAACATCAATTATCAAAACAATAAAATAAAAGGGAGAGATTGTGATGTTTGAGAAAATTTTCAGAATTCATGAATCGGTTTCTTCTTGCCTCTTGCACGAAAAGTTGATAATCAACGACATCTTGAGTGCTATAAAGGCAGGGAATGGTGGCGATGACACCATTTACAATCTTTAGGTAGTTTTTTTGCAATTTTACCGGCTCTTCCATAATATGTTAGGAGAAGAAAATGCAGTTAGTCAATTTATTACTAGTAAATGCAGAATTATTTGATTTACCGGTAACTCTTTATCTAATAGGGCTTTGATTGGGATTGTATGCATGTTTGGCTATTTCTTATAATTTAGGGTAAATACTATAAATTATATATTCCAGGATGTATGACATTTATCTGCATTTGCATTTCTTATTTCATGGTTGCAACATTTAATGAACATGGACATTTGATGCTTCGTAAAATTTAGGAGCACGAGGTTTATTTAGTAGCTATGCTTGTAGCTCTTAGCTACAGTTGAACTCTATAATTTCTGTAAGAAGACGTAATTTAACTATTCGAATGCCTGAGGGTGTTCCTGATTTTCGTTTTCACAATCATTTTGAATTAATTCCAGTTACTTTAATTGTAGGTGGAACATTTATTATTCTTCGCTTTGTGTTCTTAAATATTATCGGAGAATTACCTCCTTCAATTTTAACTCGATTCTTAACGCCGTTAGTTGGTAGTATGGATAATCCATGGGCAGTATTGATGTTAAACTTCTGTATTTGTACAATTTTCTTCTTTGGTATTCATTCATCAGTATTTCAGTCCCAATTACTAAGACCAATTATGGTTGCGTTTATTGCCGAAAATATTGCAGCAATGCAAGCAGGAGAACCACTTCCTCACTTCTATACGGCAGGGACTTCTAGTGCCTTCTTCGGATTTACGGGTTGCGGTATTAGTATTGGATGTATCATAGCTTGTATGTTATCTAAAAATAAAAGATATCAAACAAATCGGACAAAGTATCTCTCTTTCCCAGCTTTATTTGGGATTAATGAACCAATTTTATTTGGTGCACCAATTATTTTAAATCCCAATTATGTTTATCCCTCATGTTTTTGGTGGGTGCAATTATTGGTACGTTTCCAATGTTTCTTAATGCACTGGGGACTGTTAAACAAACCAATTTTTGATCCCTCCCGTATGTAGGTATCTTTCTTAGAAGGATTTCTTTAACAAATGAGATTGGAGGACAATTATTGTATGTGCAATTCAATTAGTTGCATCTGTTGCAATTTACTGGCCATTCTTTCAAAATTATGGAAAGACAAATGATGAAATGAAGCATGAAAACAAAATAATAAAGAAAGTATTTCACTAAAGAAGAAGCTAAGATCTTTTAGATGATTTAGATTTAGATTTTCTAGGTGAGTAATATGAATAAAATTGACAATATTAGAAAGTTAATAGAAAACTAAAGAGTTAGATGCAATAGTAATTACGAATAAAAACTACTAAACAATATTTGGGGGCTGTAACAGGAAGCGGTTCGATTTTAGTAATTACGTTAGATGAATGTATTCAATTTATGGATGGACGATATCAAAATGAAACTTGTAGAATTGAAAATGTTGTTAATAAGGTTTTTGCCTAATAGAGATTACTATACACCTATTATCGAGTTTTTTAAAAAGAATAACTTCATTAAAAATAGGAGTTGAAAATGAAGGGTTATCTATTCAAAAAAATATTTATTACTTTCTGAAAAAGTTTGAAATTCATCAAATAGGAGAAGAAATTGTAAAAATTAGAATGATTAAAGATGAAGAGGAAATTCGTAAAAATTCGAAATTTCTTGTGAGTTAACAGATCAAATTTTATTGCGTGTTTTACCTCAGATTAGAGTGGGTATGACAGAAAAAGAACTAGTGGGGATTATATACAATGAATGTTTTTAAAATGGGTGCTGATAGATTATCATTTGAACCTATTGTAGCGAGTGGTTGGAGAGGGTCGTTGCCACACGGAAGACCTACAGATAAAAGTTATTCAAAAAGGGGAGCTTGTTACTATTGATTTTGGTATAGTTTTAGATCATTATCAATCTGATATGACCAGAACCGTAGGAATAGAGTTTGTAGAGAAAGAATTAGAAAATATCTATAATGTTGTCAAAAAAAGCTCAACAAGCTGCTGTTGATTCTGTTAAACCTGAAGTAATAGCAAATAAAGTAGATGAAAGTAGCCAGAAATATTATAACTGAAGCTGGATATGGAGAGTTTTTTACACATGGATTAGGTCATGGAATAGGAATCGGTGGAGATTATCCGATGATGAATGCTACTAGCAATACTGTTTTATGTGAAAAACATGGTTTTTGACTTGTGAACCAGGAATTTATATTCCCAAAAATTAGGTGGAGTAAGAATTGAAGATGTTGTTTGTGTGCTATCGGACAGAGGAGAGGCTTTAACAAAAAGTGATAAATCATTAATAGTGGTGGGATAGAAAAATGAGTCAATTTGATAAGAAGTTTGATAGGAGTATCACAGGTACTAGGAAATGGAATCCAGATTTACTTAAAGATCCAATAGGTAATAATATTATTGCTATGGATTTAGCTGATATTGATTTTTGAATGTGCTCCTTCTATTAAAGGAGGCGTTAGTAAACAGAGCCTTAATGCCAGATTATAGCTATACTTTTGTTCCCAGATAGTTTCTATGATGCCGTTATAAATTGGAACAAAAGAATATTTTAACTTAGATATAAAAAAGAATGGGTACGTCTAACTTTTTGGAACGATATCAGCTTTGCATAATATTGTTCAGGCATTAACTGATGTAGGTGATTATGTAATGATTCATACACCTGCTTATGCTCCCTTTGCTGAATCTGTAATTCATAATGGAAGAAAATTAATTTGTAACGATTTGATTTTTGACAGAAAATCGTTATTATATAGATTTTGCTAAAATGGAATCAGACATAATAAAGTATAATGTAAAAGTTGTTTATACTGTGTAATCCGCAAAATCCCTCTGGGAGAGTTTGGACAGCTCAAGAGTTGAAATCGATTGGGAAACATATGTAAAAAGAAATCAAGTATATTTGATTTCTGATGAAATCCATCGAGACATTGTTTTTTCAAAATAGCAAATTTATCAGTTTATGGAACGCAAATGATACTGTAATGGATTCAAGTATTTTATGTGTATCTCCAAATAAAGGGTTTAATTTAGGTGGGTTGAAGACATCTTATATTGTTATCCCAAATAAAAGTTTGAGGGAAAAAAATTTATACTAGATTATCTGCGAAATTATGTTACTTCTCCACATGTTTTTGCAGTTCCAGCTATAGAAGCTGCATATAGATATGAGCATGAATGGTTAGAAGAAATGGTAACTTACATCGAAGAAAATCATAGTTATGTTGAAGATTTTGTTCAAAATAATTTGCCTAAATTTAAATTGATGAAAGCAGAATCCTCCTTTTTGGTGTGGATATGTAGAGATTTTTGAAGACAGAAGAAGAAATTAGTAACTTTTTTCAACATGCAAACTTTGACAGTAGTATTAGGTAGTTATTTTGTATCTAATGCTGAAGGATTTGTACGATTAAATATTGGGATGCAAAGATATAAACTTGAAGAAGCATTTAATAGAATATGTATGATTCTTATAAATAGTCATTCACCCTCATCTTTCAAGTAGAGATGAGGGTGCTTTTTTGCTATTTTCTTTATAGAAAATAAACTTCATAGTTAGAAAACCGTTTTCAAAGTTGTAACATTTCAATTTTACACGAACAAAAGTTAAAGAGAAATTTAAGGTAATATTACAAAAGCAATGACAAATGTAACAAAAAAACGTATGTTCGTATCGGTTTTTCTGTAATCTAAATATCATAAAAAGTCAATTTATTTAAAAGAGCCTTAACAAATCGCATGAAATCAACATTTTGCTATTTTTTTCATGTTACAGTAGTTACATCAAAGAAAACCGCATTTGGAAATTTTTAAGCGGTAGATTCTCGAAACCGGAATGTTTTTAGTAGAGAGTCGGAAAGGATATTTATGAAATTTACATTAAAAGAAGACGGTGTTGGCAACAATCGCAGTAGCTTTTCTAGGAATTTCAGGAATGACAACTTCAACAGCTAAGGCTGATGAATGGGTAGCACGTACTACAGACGAAGTAAAAAGATGAAATTATTCATAATGAAGAAGGAGTACAAGAGTATACAGTAAAATATGGTGATACATTATCTGTTATTGCTGAAGCAATGGATGTATCATTAGATGCTTTAATTCGTGTAAAACGATATTCAAAATGCTAACTTTAATTTATGCAGGAACAATGATTAAGTTTTCTGCAGATAAACAAGAAGTAGTCGTGAAAACTGAAGAAGAAGAGCATACTTACAAAGTAGAAGATAATACAGAAGTTGTAGAAGTGAAAGCAGTGGAGCCAACTCCGCAAACAGTCACTTCACAAGAAGCACAAACTACTACAGCTTCATCAACAGAAGGTTACACATTAACAGTTGAAGCAACAGCGTATTCATACGCAGAGCCAGGATTATCAAATTACACAGCAGATGGGACAAACTTAGTGAATGACCCAATGGTAATTGCAGTGAGATCCTCGAGTAATTCCTTTAGGAACTATGGTTGAAATTCCAGGATACGGAGTATTCCGTGCAGCTGATACAGGTGGAGCAATTGTTGGAAATAAAATTGATGTTCACTTCCCAACAGTAGCGCAAACTTATAATTTTTGGTCGTCGTACAATTACGATTCGTATTTTAAAATAAGAATGTATAAAAAGAAGATTGGATGAAAATCCAGTCTTTTTTTCTTTGATGGAAAAAAATAATAAGAATAGGAAATTATGAAAAAGTTAGAAAAACTATTGTCTTTTTCAAAAAGCTAGGAAATAAGTTAAAAAATATGGTATATTGTGGGAAATGCAATATTTAGTAGTATGACAGGAGTGGAAAGAATGAAAAACTATGATGGGGATGTTAGCTGTAGCATCAACTTTAGCGTTAGCAGCGTGTTCGAATAATCAATCAGCTGTAGCGACTTCAAAAAGCAGGTAATGTTACCCAAGAAGAGTTGTATAAAGCATTAAAAAGCGACGGCAGGAGAACAAACATTACAACGATTAGTGTTGCAAAAAGTTTTTAGAAAATGATGCAAAAGATAAAAAGCTTTTAGAAGAAGAAGCAAAAACAGAAGTTGCAAAATCAAGTAAAACAATATGGCGGAGAAGATGCTTTAAAAGCTGTGTTAGCTCGTAGTGGATTTACTTCAGTGGATGCTTACCGTGATACAGTTTACTTAAATAAATTAATTACTGCAGCAGTTAAAAAGCTACTACTTTCAGTGATGAAGAAGTTCAAAAATACTATGATTCATGGGAACCAAAAAGCAACAGCTCAACATATTTTTAATTGGGGTTGCTCAAAATGCTTCTGATGATGAAAAAGCAGAAGCGAAGAAAAAGCTGAAGATATCATTAAACAATTAAAAGACGGTGCTGATTTTTGATACATTAGCAAAAAGAAAAATTCAACAGATAAAAAGTACGTCAGAAAATGGTGGGAAAAATTGGACCATTTAAAACGTTCTGACATGGTAAAAGAATTTGCTGATGCTGCATATGGACTAAAAAGTAGGGAAATTACAGAAGAACCAGTATTAACTCAATACGGGTACCATGTGATTAAATTAGTCGACAAACCTGAAAAAGGTTCATTAAATGATGTACGTTCTACATTAGAAGATGAATTATTAGCTGAGAAATTAAAAAGATACAGCTACTATTCATTCAGTAGTTTCTTCATTAGTGAAAGATGCAGATGTGAAAATTACAGATGATACATTGAAAAATGCTTTTGAAAGATTTTTTTCTGATAATACACCAAATGTAACAGAACAATCGCAAACAACAGGAAATTAGAAATTTTATTAGGAGTAGGGCAAAAAGTCAAAAGAAGTATTTGATTTTTCCTACTCTTTTTATACAATTCATCTTGACAATATGCAGAAAAATTGTAAAATTGAAAATAATTTAATAATTGTTTTCACGTTATCATTTTTGAAAAGTTATGAAACTAAGCAAGTGGAAAGGAAGGATACCATGAGGCATTCATGGAAATTAGTAGTTAGTCTATTGGCAATTGGCTTTTATGGGCTGTGCAAATCGTACAGAAACATTTAATCAAGCGGATATGGTCAATGTTTCTAAAAATGGTGAATCAGCTGTGACATCAAAAGTTGAAGAAACAACGACAACTGTTTCAGCTACAAAGGAAGGAACGACTACTACCGAACTCAATGCATTAGCAAAAAGAAGCGATTAAAGAGATTGAAAACGAAAGAAAACAAGTCTTATTGGATAATCACTATACAATACTAGTTCAAGCTCAGACAAAAGATTCGATTGATATCCATATTCGTCATCAAGAACAAAGTGGATCAAGTAGTTTTGGATATTTCCGATATACACAATCAACGAAAGTTTTTAGAAGAGATGGACCCAGTAACGGGAGATTATAAAACCAGTAAAAATAATTTTTTTGAGGAAGTGTTGTTATGACAAAAAAAGTAGATTTAGATTGGAAAAAAATTTAGGATTTAGCTATATTAAAACAGACTGTCGTTATATTAGCTATTATAAAGATGGTGAGTGGGATAATGGAGCTTTTAGTAGAAGATAATGTACTTCATATTAGTGAAGCATCAACAGCACTTCATTATGGACAACAAGCGTTTTGAAGGATTAAAAGCTTATCGTTGTAAAGATGGTAGCATTAATTTATTCCGTCCAGACCAAAATGCGGCACGTTTTGCACGTTCTTGTACTCGTTTATTAATGCCAGAATTTCCCCAAGAACGTTTTTGTTGAAGCGATTAAAGAAGTCGTTCGTGCAAATGAACATTGGATTCCCACCATATGGAACAGGCGGAAGTTTATACATTCGTCCATTAATGATTGGGGTAGGCGATACAATTGGAGTTACCCCAGCTCCAGAATATATTTTCACAATTTTTGTAATGCCTGTAGGAGCTTATTTCAAAGGTGGCTTTAACACCAACTAGCTTCGTTGTAAGTGAATATGACCGTGCTGCTCCTGTAGGAACGGGTGCTGCAAAAAGTTGGAGGAAACTATGCAGCTAGCTTATTACCTGGTAAAGAAGCTAAAAAAACGTCAATTTAGTGACTGTATTTATTTAGATCCATTGACACATACGAAGATTGAAGAAGTTGGAGCTGCAAATTTCTTTGGAATTACGAAAAGATAATCAATTTATCACTCCATACTCTCCATCTATTTTACCAAGTATTACAAAAATACTCATTATTATGGTTAGCTGAACACCGTTTAGGTATGGTTGTAAAAGAAGCAGATGTATATGTAGATCGTTTAGATGAATTTACAGAAGCTGGAGCTTGTGGTACAGCAGCGGTTATTTCACCAATTGCTGGAATTCAAAATGGAGAGGACTTCCATGTATTCTATTCAGAAACAGAAGTAGAGACTAGTAACTCGTCGTTTATATGACGAATTAGTAGGCATTCAATATGGAGACGTAGAAGCTCCAGAAGGTTGGATTCAAAAAAAGTATAATAAAATGTAACGAAATAAAAATCCTGTCAGTAATGTTACCGACAGGATTTTTGGTTTTGAATGATTATCTTGCAAAGCCGACAGCTTTTTTCCATTTTACGAAGAGTTTTTAGAAGCAACAGCGTTTGCTTTTTAGCTCCTTCATCTAAAAATTTCATCTAATTGTTTTAGAGTTTAATAGTTCATAATAACGTTCTTGGATTGGTTCCATCACTGCTACAATCGCTTCTGCTAAATCAGTTTTGAATACTCCATATCCTGAATCTTTATATGTTTCAACTAAATCTTCAATGCTACGGTTTGAAAATGCGCTAAAGATTGTTAATAGGTTAGAAATTCCTGGGTTTTTCAGTTGGGTTGTATTCAATGATACCACTTGAATCCGTTACAGCACTTTTGATTTTTTACGAATCATTGCTGGGTTCATCTAACATGCTGATGTATTCTTTCACATTAGCATCTGATTTACTCATTTTTCTGTAGGAGTTTGTAAGCTCATGACACGTGCTCCAGCTTTTTTGGAATAAATGGTTCAGGCATTTTTAATAATTCGTTACCATTTCCCGTAACGGCTGTTAAAACGAGTAACGAAGTCACGTGTTAATTCCATATGTTGTTTTTGGTCTTCCCCAACAGGAACAACTTCAGCATTGTATAAAACAATGTCTGCTACCATTAATGGTGGGTAAGTTAATAAACCCTGCAGATACAGATTGTTGTTTTTGAGATTTATCTTTGTATTGTGTCATACGTTCTAATTCGCCAACACCAACATTACATTGTACAATCCATGCAGCTTGAGCATGTGCTGGAACTTCAGATTGAACGAAAAATCGTAGATTTTTTTCGGGATCTAGTCCAATGGCTAAGTATAAACGCAGCAAGTGAACGAGTTTGTTCTTTTAATTTTTAGGGTCTTGTGGAACTGTAATCGCATGTTGGTTAACGATACAGTATGTGCAGTCATATTCGTCTTGTAAGGCAACGAAGTTTTTCATAGCACCGATGTAGTTACCAATCGTTGGAATCGCTGAAGGTTGTACTCCAGAGAAAATTTTCTTTTTAGTCATTTGTATTCTCCTTTAAAATTCAATGAATTAGTCTTATTATACCGTATTTTTTTGGAAAAATTTACACAAAAATTTCAGATAAAAAGGAATAGTATGAAGCTGTAATAGTAGAAGATTATCGGAATATCCCTGAAATGTGAAAAAGGATATTGCTTGACAAATGTTAAGAAAAAGATTAAAAGCTTGAAATAATCGAATTTTAATGAAATCTCTGTAGAGAAACTTAAAAATAATTTGTGAAAAAAATTAAATTTTTTACGAAAAATTGTATAGATTTTTATTCTAAAAAAATAATATAATATAAAGCGTGATGAGCCCATCTAAACTAGCTCATCGAGAAGGAGCGATTTATGGTTACATTATACACATCACCAAGTTGTACTTCATGCCGTAAAGCACGTGCATGGTTAGAAGAACACACTATCGCATATACTGAAAGAAATATTTTCTCTGAACCATTAACAATTGACGAAATTAAAAAACATTTTTACGTATGACGGAAGATGGTACAGAAGAGATTATTTCAACACGTTCAAAGGCATTCCAAGAATTAAATTTAAATTTAGATGAAGTCCCTTTGAATCAATTATTCGTTTTAATTCAAGAAAACCCAGGCTTATTACGCCGTCCAATTATGTTGGATGAAAAGAGATTCCAAGTAGGATATAACGAAGATGAAATTCGTCGTTTCTTGCCTCGTGAAGTAAGAGCTTTTTGAGTTAGAACAAGCACAAAAGATTAGTGAATTTTTTTAAGAATGAAGGCACTGTAGAAATTTCTACAGTGTTTTTTTATTTTATAAAAACCTCTTTTCGCTTGAAAAAAGAATAGCATAAGAGGAGTATGATGTAGAATACAAAAGGAAAAGGAGATGAGTATATGTTTTTAACAAAAAGACATGACTGATGAGTTCCGTCAAAAATTTCAATCTGACGGACAAAAGAAAGTTGCACAACATGCAACTGTAAAAAAATGGGATTCACGCTTCTAGCCAAAATGTAGAAGCAATCGTGAAAAAAACCCGCCCGTTTATTCCATTGATTTGGAACATGGGAAAGGTGGCAAACCAAAAAAACAATCTGGGAGATGTTGGATGTTTGCTGCACTAAACACGTTCCGTCATAAAAATCTTTAATGAGTTTAAGCTAGAGGAATTTGAACTTTCTCAAAGCTATACTTTTTCTGGGATAAATATGAGAAGGCGAATTTCTTCCATGAGAATATTTTAAAAACGGCTCATGAACCAATTACAAGTCGTAATGTTGCCTTCTTACTTCAAACACCACAACAAGATGGTGGACAATGGGATATGATTGTTTCCATCTTTAATAAGTATGGTGTTGTGCCCTAAAGGCAGTAATGCCAGAAAGTTTTAGTAGTTCAGCTTCAGGAGAGTTGAATAAATACTTGAACAAAAAAACTTCGTGAAGATGCGAAGATTTTTAAGAGATTTAGTAGCAGGGGAGCTACTGAAGAAAAAAATCTTGGAAGTTCGTAAACAATTGATGAAGGAAGTCTATGATTTACTAGCCATCAGTTTAGGAACTCCACCAGAAGTGTTTGATTTTTTTCTTATCGTGATAAAGATAAAGAATATCATCACTATGAAAATTTAACACCACAAACATTTTATCAACAGTTTGTAGGATTAGATTTAGATCAATATGTATCGATTATTAATGCGCCAACAGCAGACAAACCTTATAATCGCTCTTATACTGTTGAAATGTTAGGAAACGTTGTTGGAGGGAACTCCTGTCAAAATACTTAAATGTAGAAATGGATACTTTCAAAAACTTGCGATTCAACAATTAGAACAAGGAGAATCGATTTGGTTTGGTTGTGATGTGGGTCAATTCTCAGGTCGTGATACTGGATTAATGGCAATGGATCATTATGATTTGAAAGGTTTATTGGGGTTAGATTTCAAACTGTCTAAAGCGGATCGCTTAGAATATGGAGAAAGTTTAATGACACATGCCATGGTATTAACTGGGGTAGATTTAGTAAATGGAAAACCAACTCGTTGGAAAGTAGAAAATAGTTGGGGAGAAAAAGTCTGGAGTCAATGGATTCTGGATGATGTCAGATGAATGGATGGATGAATTTACGTATCAAATCGTAGTTCGTAAGGAATTCTTAACAGCTGAGCAGTTAGCTGCATTTGATTCTGAACCAATCGTATTAGCACCATGGGATCCGATGGGTTCGTTAGCCTAATGAGAGGTCGGAAAAGGCTTATTAATATAGTTGCGGAGGACGCCAGCAGACCTGCGGTCTCATGGCTAAAAATCGAGCCTAAGGTCTCGATTTTTTTCCTGCGCTAGAATCCAGTGTGGATTCTAGTGCTTGCGCTACTATAATAAGCCTTTTCCTTTTTACGTGTAAGGATGAAAGTACGTATAAGAGTTGGCGGAAATGACTTTTTTTGATATAGTAGCGGAGGACGCCAGCAGACCTGCGGTCTCATGGCTAAAATTTGAGCCTTGGTCTCACTTTTTCCTGCACTAGAATCCAGTGTGGATTCTAGTGCTTGCGCTACTATAAAAAGTCATTTTCCCTTTTTTGCGTGTAAGGATGAGAGTGCGTATAAAAAGTACGACTTGTCTGAAGTAGCAAGTGGGGGATTTGATGAGAAAAGTATGGACATCAAAAAGATGGAAGAAGAACAACAGAGATTACTTTTAAGATTGAAAGAACCACATTGGAAGATAAATTAACATTTTTAGGTTCTGTTGTAATTTTAGGTTTTGTTTATTACTTCTTTTTAGATAGAGTTAGAAAGGTAGAAGTATTTTTGGCTTCTGCCTTTTTTTATATCCATCAAAAATCCTAATAAAAAAATTTAACCATTTAGATACAAGAGTTTTTTAGGGAGAATGTGGTATGATAAGTGCGTTATGGAAGGGAGAGAAGATAGTGGAAGTGACAAGTATGTTTCAAACAGCATTAGAAAGTCAATGGCAGAAATTACCAACGTATCGTCTGTTAGTCATAGGAGAATCTAGTGTTGGAAAAAAACAACGTTAATTCAATCTTTATTTGATTTAAAGAAAATTGAAAATATTCCACAATTCCAAGTGGATGAGTATTCGCTATTAGGGGAACTTCCAACGTCATTCGATTATGATGCTTGTATTTTTGCCTGAATGGATCTAGCGAAGAGTTTTCTCTTGAGACGAAAGAAACGTTATTGCAAATGGCTCATCATCTTCCAACGATTGTTGCCTTAACGCAGTCCATTGGAACTAAAAGCTGAACAATTCCAAAAGTCAATTAGTCGATTTATCTCTTCCGGTAAAAGGAATTATCAATGTTATGGCGGAACCTTACCCCATTTATGAATCGGTCCATCTTCCTTCATTTTGGATTAGAGGAATTGTTGGAGTTATTATTAGAATGTGCAACAGGAAAGAAAGCAGAAACACTAGTGAGTATGCAAAAATTGATGGTAAGAAAAAAACTTCAATTGGCGAAACTGACAGTGGAACAGGAAATGAATACTATTTTTTTCTAGCTTCTACTGATGCACGTCAAGTGTTCAGGCAGATAGTCGAAATTTTAGGGAAAGCTTATGCATATTTTGGAAATGAAATAGAAGCTACTCGAATGATGGAGGTGCTGGAAAATCTTTATCAGCGAAAAATTCCAATCGTATCAAGAATTATGCTTTTGTCCATCAACAATCACATTATTTAGTAATGATGCTCAGTGCTTGTTGCTATAGTGGGATTGAAAATGATGGCATTATTATCGAAAAAGATCATTCCTTTACGATTCAAGAGAGTAGTATTTTTATTCGAAACAAAAATCGCAAGTCGTATGAAGCAAGGAAAGCATAATGCTGAAGTTCAAGCGTTTATCGCAAAAAATGGATTAGAACTTGAAGAACAGACTGTCCAAAAACCAGTCGTTCATGTGCCGATGAAGAAGAAGAATATATTCCAACAAATGAAAAAAACAATCCCGTCAGTTTATGCATCGTTCGCTAGATACGTTTAGTAAGTGGGCGAGAAAATAAATAAAAATCATAAAGCATTAGTGTTTTTTGTAAAAAAATTAGGATACAATGAAAAATAAGAGATTCCATAGAGGAGGAAAGAGCATGTTCAAAGACGTCAATGAACAAATTTTTAAAAATTAATCGAAAAATAGTCGCTTAACAACAGAAGAAATTGCGACTTTATTAGCGATTGAACCAGAGGAAGTTCAAAGAAGAATTCAAGAATTAGAAGACCAAAAAGTGATTTGTGGATATCATACATTAATTAACTGGGAAAAAAACAGATGATGTAAATGTGTCTGCGATTATCGAATTAAAAAGTAAACCCTCAACGAGGAATGGGATTTGATCGTATTGCAGAGAAAATTTATCACTTCCCTGAAGTAGAAGATTTATATTTAATGTCTGGTGGATATGATTTCATGGTGAAATTGAAAAAAAGCACCAATGAGAGATATTGCGGCATTTGTATCTAGTCGCTTATCAGTTATTGATGAAGTACAATCAACAACGACTCATGTTGTATTAAAACAATATAAAGACCATGGCACAATGTTTGTTGGCAAGAGTGGAGATAAACGGATGGTGGTTACTCCATGATTGAATCATTATTAAGTCATAAAAGTAACAGGAATTAAACCTTCGGGGATTCGTCGTTTTTTTGATATTGCCAATGAATTAGAAGATGTCGTTAGTTTAGGGGTAGGAGAGCCTGATTTTGATACTCCTTGGCATGTACGTGATGAAGGAATTTATTCGCTTCAAAAAGGGAGAACTTTTATACCGCTAATGCCGGTTTGAAGGAATTACGTCAAGAAATTTGTCGTTATATCGAACGGAAACAAGGGGTTACTTATAACCCAATGACGGAGACTCTTGTAACGATTGGAGGAAGTGAAGCCATTGATTTAGCCATGCGTGCTTTATTGAATCCAGGAGATGAAGTTGTATTTTCTGTGAACCTTGTTATGTATCATATTTACCATGTATTGTGTTATCCAATGGTGTTCCTGTAACGATTCCTCTAAAAGAGGAAAACCAATTCCGTTGACACCGGAAGAATTAGAAGCAGCGATTACGCCAAAAAAACAAAAAGCTATTGTTTCTTTGTCATTTCCCGAATAATCCAACAGGGGGCTAGTGATGCGTCGAGAAGACTTTAGAAGCGATTGCTGAAAGTCATTCTGAAACATAATATTGTCGTGATTTCAGACGAAATTTATTCTGAATTAACGTATACAGGAGAGCGTCATGTTAGTATCGTAGAAATTGAAGGCATGAAAGAGAGAACCATTTTAATTAATGGATTCTCGAAAGCTTTTTGCAATGACTGGATGGAGAATGGGATATGCTCTAGCTCCTGAAGTGTTGATGAAACAAATGATTAAAATCCATCAATTCACGATTATGGCAGCACCAACGACAAGTCAATATGCAGGAATTGATGCATTGAAAAATTGCGATGATGATGTCATTGAAATGAGAGATAGTTATAATCAACGTAGACGCTACTTATTGAAGAAAATGGAAGAATTAGGCATTCCATGTTTTTGAACCATTTGGAGCTTTTTATATTTTCCCGAATATTTCTCAATTTGGCATGACTTCTGAAGAATTTGCTGACAAAATTAGTACAAGAAGAGCGAGTAGCCGTTGTTCCGGGATCTGCTTTTGGTGAAAGTGGAGAAGGATTTGTACGAATTTCTTATGCCTACTCATTAGATAGTTTGAAAAAAAGCCATTGAACGTTTAGAACGCTTTGTTCATAAATTAAGAGACGGTCAAATTTCATAACATAAAACTCCTGTCACAACGAATTGACAGGAGTTTTTGATTGTTACAATTATTCTTGATTGAAAATGCCTGTTGATAGGTAACGTTCACCAGTGTCTGGTAGAAGCGCTACAACAGTTTTTTTCCTTTGCCAAGTCTTTTTAGCGACACGTAATGCAGCAGCAACAGCAGCACCTGATGAAATTCCTGTTAGAATTCCTTCGGTAGCAGCTAATTTTTTTAGCTGTTTCAATGGCTAATTCACTTGGGATTAATTCAAAATCATCGATAACTTCTTTATCTAAGATAGTTGGTAAGAACCCAGCTGAAATTCCTTGGATACGGTGTTTTCCTTTTTGCCCTTTTGAGATAAATGGAGCTTCTTCAGGTTCTACACCGATAATTTGAACAGCAGCATTTTTTTCTTTTAAGGCACGACCAACACCTGTAATAGTACCACCTGTTCCGATTCCCGGCAACAAATGCGTCAGGTGTTTCACCATCAAAGGCTTGAATAATTTCTTGACCAGTTGTTTGATAGTGAATACTTGGGTTAGCTGGGTTATCAAATTGTTTTGCCCAGAAATAACCAGGTTGTTGTGATAATTCTTCTGCCTTTTTGAACGGCAGCTCCGAAAACCATCAGCAGCAGGTGTTAATAGTACTTCTGTTCCATAGGCTGCCATTAATTGACGACGTTCGATAGACATTGAGTCTGGCATAATTGTAATGACTTTATAGCCTTTAGCTGCTCCAACTAGGGATAAGCCGACACCAGTATTTCCAGAAGTTGCTTCGATAATGGTATCTCCTGGTTTTAGCTGACCTTCTCTTTCAGCAGTCTCAATAATATTAAGTGCGATACGGTCTTTAACAGAACCACCAGCGTTAAAAAGCTTCCACTTTCACGTAAATATCTGCACTATCTGCATCTGTTAAACGATTTAGTTTAACAAGGGGTGTATTACCGATTAATTCAGTAATATGGTTTACTCTTTTTTGACATAAGGATACCTCCAAAATATTTAATTGGGCAACTTTGAAGGGCTGCTTAAAGGGTATTTTAGACCTGTATTTTGATAAAAACAAGAGTTTTGCTTGAAAAATATTTAAAAAGAAAGGGGTGTTTTTATGAAAAAAATATCCGAAAAACAATGGGAAAGATTCGAGAACTCATGAATAATGGTGTTTATCCAGGATTTAGTGTTGCATTTTATTGAAGGTGAAGAAGTGGAAAAAGATAGTTGAAGGGACTCTTACAAAGGAGTCGGACAGTAAACTTGTCGAAGATGGATTGTTTTATGACCTTGCATCCGTTACAAAAAGCATTTGTAACGAGTACTTTATTAGTGCAAATGGTTGAACAGAAGGAAATGAATTTGGACGAATCGATTGCCAAATGGTTCCCAAATGCTGATGAGAGAGTTACGCTTCGTCATTTAATCACGCATACTTCAGGTCTGTGGGGATATATTGAAAATCGAAATGAACTAGCGCCGAATGCTTTGATTGAAGCTTTAGCCAGTTTACCTGTAACAGAGACATTTCACCATACAGTAAAATATACGGATACAGGGTTTGTTTTTAGTAGGAATCATTTTGGAAAAAAAGAATTTGGCAAACCAATTGCGGATTTATTTGACGAAAGAATTGCTCGTCCATTGAAAGTAACAGCAACTTATGGGCCACTGCCTAGGGGATGTTGTGTGCCTACAGCTTTTGAAGAAAGACGAGGGAAGATTACTGCAAGGAGAAGTACACGATCCAAAAGCAAGCATTTTTACAAAGAAGATGTGGAAGTGCTGGACTATTTTGCCACATTGGATGATTGTATTACATTTAGTGCAATTATATTTACATGACGGAAAATTAGGGGATTTTTGAATGTTGTAATGCAGAGATGATGCAAAGTTTATTGAAGGACTGGACACCTACGAGACAAGCGGGGGCGTTCTCTTGGATGGGATATGGACCAAGTGGGCGAACAAATTTGGTTAAGACATACTGGATTTACGGGGACAACGGTGTTGATGAATCTAAACAAACGAAGCAAGGGATGATACTGTTGACGAACCGTATTCATCAGTATGAAGATACGCCGGCTTATAATCGATTACGAGAAGAATTGATTCTGCTTTACGAACAGGAAGCGGTGTGCAAATAGACTTCTTGATATGGTAGCGAAGGACGCCAGCAGCGTTGCGAGTCTCGAGCTACCATAAGATGTTTTTGTGCTTTAATGGAGATTTATGAGAGTACGTTAGTAATATGACATAAGTTTAGAAAAGAAGTTACTTTTTGTAGTACTTCTTTTTGTAAATTCATTCACAATATGTGGACTGTGACTTTTATCAGTGATAAACTGACTGTATAAGGATTGTATCAGTTAGGAGTGGGAAAAAAATGGGTTGGAGAACGATTGTTGTTAAAGCACATGCTAAGTTGTCGTATAAGAATAATTACTTAATTTACAAAGATGCAGAAATAGTAGAACAAATTCATTTATCAGAAATTGATATATTATTATTAGAAAGAACAGATATTGTCATTACGACAATGTTATTAAAACGATTAATGGATGAAAAATATTAGTCATTATTTGTGATGATAAACGATTACCAATTGCCCAAGTAGTTCCTTATTATGGAAGTCATAATAGCAGCTACAATTAGCGAAACAACTTCAATGGGATACTGATAGAAAGGTAGAAGTTTGGACTGAAATTATATTGCAAAAATGATGAACCAAGCAAGTCTTCTATATCAACAAGATTATACAGTAAAAATCAGAATCGTTAGGTCGACTGATTCATGAATTACAATTAAATGATCCTACTAATCGTGAAGGTCATGCAGCAAGAATTTACTTTACTACGTTATTTTGGAAGTAAGTTTACAAGAGACGATGCGAGTGATATTAATGCTGCATTAGATTATGGGTATACTTTGCTATTAAGTTTATTTGCAAAGAGAAATTGTTTCAAATGGTTGTTTAACACAATTAGGATTAAAAGCATGCGAATCAATTTAATTCCTTTAATTTAGCAAGTGATTTAATGGAACCATTTCGTCCATTAGTCGATCAAATCGTTTATCAAAAATCGTTATAAAGTCTTTGTAGATCTTAAAAGAGATTTATTTCAATTATTTTTGTAAAACGTATCATTATGATAAGAAAGAGATGTATTTATCGAATATTGTAAGTGAATATACGAAAAAGTGATTAAAAGTTCTAAATGGGGAGAAGGCGGAAATACCGGTGTTTCGTCTATGAGTGAGAGATATATGCGAATGTTATTAATGTTTGATATGCCTGTAGAAACTGCAGAAGAAAAGAAAAAGCTTACCGTCAATTTCGAAAAATTTTTTTATTGAGCGAGGGATTTATGAAACATCAATTTTTCTGTTTATAGTAAATTATTGTTGAATGGAACTGCAAATCAAAAGCATGATTGCACGATTAAAAACAACATAATCCTAAAAAAAGGGATGATTACGATTTTAACTGTAACAGAGAAACAATTTGCTAGAATGATTTATTTGTCGGGTGAAAGAAATCAGTCCGTTGCTAATACTGAAGCACGATTAGTATTTTTGGGAGATGATGACAATGATTAGAATTGGATTACCTTTTAGCGGATGATGAAATACTTGTTGATGGAGTAACATTATTAAGTATTGAATCAAGAGAAGCGCTTGCTAGAACAGTTGAGGAAATTTATCGTTATGATGGTGAGGGAGTTTGAAATTAGCTGATAAAAAAATTCAAACCGATTAAAGAGTCAGAAGTAATGATTGTGACAGATATACTTGGTTATGATGTCAATTCGACAGCTATGTTGAAACTGATATATGGGGATATTGAAAATCAATTAAATGAAAAACCAGAAGTTAAATCAATGATAGAAAAATTAACAGATACAATTACTGAATTAATTAGTTATGAACTAGTTGAAAATGAATTAGATTTAGAATATGACGAAATAACGATTCAAGAATTAATCAAGGCTTTAGGAGTTCAAATTGAAACAAGAAGTGATAGTTTGTTAGATAAAAATAATGGAAATTATCCAAGTCTATAAATATTTGAGTAAAAAAAGAAACTATTAGTTTTTTGTGAATGTACTAGTCTATTTTCAAAAAGAGAAGTGGAAGAGATTCTAGATTATATTCGTTTGAATCACCTAGATATTTGTTTTTTTAGAAGGGAAATTAGTAGAGGATTTCTCGATGGTGAACTATACAATCGATGAAGATTTTTGTTTATTTACAAAAAAATGTATAAAAAGATGTCGAATCGACATCCACGTATGAAAACGTTGTTTACGGACAAGCCTTATTTTTAACTTGCTGTGTTGTTCTGAATAGTTCCACACTGAAAGTATACAATAAATAGTTTAATATGTAAACGTTTTTTTGGTAAAAATTAATCTGTGAATAACTTCTTGAAGAGGTGGAAAATATGAGAAAAAAATTACTCTATTGGATTAGATATTGGGACAAATAGTGTTGGGTATAGCGTTATTTTTTGATGACAATTATAAAGTTCCAGTAAAAAAATGCAAAAGTTTTAGGGAATACCGATAAAAAAATCCATTCGTAAAAATTTAATGGGTTCAGTACTATTTGATAGTGGTGAAACAGCGATGGCTCGTCGAATGAAGCGTACAAATCGTCGTAGAATTGAACGAAGAAGAAATCGAATCCGTTATTTACAAGAAATTTTTTTGCGCCATCTATGATGCAAGTGGATGAAAATTTCTTTGCAAGATTACAAGATTCATTTTTATGGGAAGAGGATAAACCACATAGTAAATATCCATTTTTGGAAATGTAGAACAAGAAGTTGCATTTCATAATAACTATAAAACCATCTATCATTTAAGAAAAAGAATTGGCAGATGGAAAAGAAAAAAAGCTGATTTACGATTAGTATATTTAGCTTTAGCTCATATTGTTAAGTTTAGAGGTCATTTTTAATTGAAGGAAATGTAGATGTCGAAAATAATGATATTCAACAGTTGTTTGATGAGTTTTTAGCAGTCTATAGTGCCTATTTTTGAAGATAGTTCAGTTCTAGAAAAAGAAAATGGAAGTTAGAGAAATTTTAACAGAGAAAATTAGTAAATCTGCTAAAAAAAGATAAAATTGTTCAAACATATACGATTGATAAAAAGAGTCCCTTAATTGAATTTTTTAAAAATTAATTGTAGGTAATTCAGGGAATTTAAAAAGATATTTGAGTTAGATGAAAAATCTTCTCTTCAATTTTCTAAAAGAAAGTTATGAAGAGGATCTAACTGCATTGTTGGAACAAGTGGGAGATGAAGTAGCGGATGTATTCCTTGCTGCTAAGAAAGTTTATGATAGTGTTGTTTTGGCGAATATTTTATCCATTAAGGATAAAAATACAAAAGCTCCATTATCTGCTGCTATGATTGAAAGATATCAAAATCATCAAGAAGAGTTAGCCGAATTAAAACAGTTTTTTTCAAAGCAACTTTGGAGCAAGAAACATATAAAGAATTCTTTAATGATGTTAAAAAGATGGGTATGCTGGATACATTGATGGTAGTACAACTCAAGAAGCTTTTTATAAGCAATTGAAGAAATTGTTTGAAGCAACAGAAGCTCCAGAATTGTTCAAAGAAAAAAATTAGAACGAGAAGACTTTTTTTAAGAAAACAACGTACTTTTTGATAATGGATCTATTCCCCATCAAATTCACCAAAAAGAATTCGAAGCCATCATTGAACGACAAGGTGTGTTTTATCCATTTTTATTAGAAAATAAAGATAGATTAGTCAAAATTTTTGAGTTTAGAATTCCATATTATGTTGGACCATTAGCGAAAAAAATCAACAAAAGTCCATTCGCTTGGGCAACTTATCATACAGATGAATCAGTACGTCCATGGAATTTTTGAAGAAATTGTTGATACAAAAGTTGCTGCAGAAGAATTCATTCATCGTATGACTAATTATGATATTTATCTGCCAGATCAAAAAGTATTGCCAAAACATAGTTACTTATATGAATTATTTACAGTTTATAATGAATTAACAAAAATTCAATTTGTAGATGATCAAAAATCATAAAACTTATTTTTAATGCAAAAAGCTAAGAAAGATATTATCGATAATGTCTTTAAAAAGAACGAAAAGTAACGTATGAAAAAAACTGATGAACTACCTAAAAAGTTTCTTATGCTGATTTTTAGAATAGAAAAATTGTTGGTTTAAGTAAGGATACAAACGCATTTAATGCTTCATTAGGAACGTATCATGATTTATTAAAAATTAAAAAGTGGATAAGGACTTTTTAGATAATGAATCCAATCTTCCAATCATCGAAGATATTATTTTAACATTAACGATATTCGAAGATCGAAAAATGATTCGTGAACGTTTAAGTCAATATGCATCTTATTTTTGATGAAAAAGTAATGAAACGTTTGGAAAGACGTCATTATACAGGTTGGGGAAGATTATCTAAAAAAATTAATTGATGGAATTAGAGATAATGGGAAAACGATTTTTAGATTACTTAAAAGATGACCCTGCAGGAAATCGTAATTTTATGCAATTAATAAGAGATGATTATTTAACATTCAAAAAAACAAATTGCAGAAGCTCAAGTAGTTGGTGAAGCAGATAGTTTAGTAGAACAAGTACAATCTCTTGCTGGAAGTCCCGCTATTAAAAAAGGCATTTTACAAACAATGAAAATTGTAGATGAACTCATTAAAATTATGGGCTATAAACCAACTAGCATTGTTATTGAGATGGCTAGAGAAAACCAAACTACGGCTCAAGGGTTGAAACAATCAAGAACAAGATTTAAGAAACTATCGGAAGGGTTGAAGTTATTATCTAGTAAATTGCTCGAAGATCATAATATTACGAATAAAGAATTGTTGAAGGAAAAAAATTATACTTGTATTGCTTACAAAATGGTAGAGATATGTATATTGATGAACCGTTAGATATTAACCGATTGAGTGATTATGATGTAGATCATATTATTCCTCGTAGTTTCCTTCCAGATGATTCCATTGATAATAAAGTATTAGTTCTTTCGAAAGAGAATCGTGGGAAATCTGATGATGTTCCAAGCATAGAAGTTGTGAATCGAATGGATGCATACTGGAGAGTTTTATTAAATGCAAAAATTAATAAGTGAATCTAAATATAATCGATTAACAAAAGCGCGTCATGGTGGATTAACAGACAAAGATAAAGAAGGATTTATTCATAGACAATTAGTTGAAACTCGACAAATTACGAAACATATCGCAAAAATGTTAGATGAAAGATGGAATTCAAATGTAGATGATTCCGGTAAAAATCTATGAAGTTAAAATAGTAACCTTAAAATCTAGCTTAGTATCTAACTTTAGAAAGATGTTTGATATTCCTAAAATCCGTGATTTGAATCATTATCATCATGCTCATGATGCCTATTTAAATGCGGTAGTGGGAAATCTTTTAATTAAGAAATATCCAAGATTGGCGCCAGAATTTATTTATGGACAACATTTGCATCTAAGTCGTAAGGTGAATGAAGAAGAAAAAGCTACTAAAAAGTAGTGCTTTATTCAAAATGTACTAAAAATTCTTACAAGATGAAGGCGAACAGAAAGATTCTAAAGAGAATGTGATTTGGAACAAGGATCAACATATTGGATTGATTAAGAAAGTTATCTTTAATAACCAAGTAACCGTTGTGAAGAAAACGGAAGTTCAATCTGGTGGTTTTTACCAATGAAACAGTTGAGAAAAAAGGAGCTTCTGATAAATTACTTCCACGTAAAATGGATGGGATACGAATAAATATGGTGGGGTTGGAAGTCCAAAAATTGCTTATTCTGTTATGTTTGAGTATGAGAAAAACTAAAAGGGAAGAAAAATGTTAAAGTTAAAAGATATTTTAGGGATATCGATTATGAATCAAAAAAACGATTTGAAGAGAATCCTACTGTGTTTCTTGAAGAATTGGGGTACAAAAATATTCAGAAAGATTCAATTATAATTCTTCCGAAGTACACTTTATTTGAATTGGAAAATGGTAAACGACGTCGACTAGCGAGTCACCAAGAATTACAAAAAGCAAATGAATTAACAATATCTAAAGATTCTACACTATTGTTATATCATGCAATTCATAGAGATGATGAAGAAAATAAGAAACATCGTGAATATTTAAATCAACATCAATCAGAATTTAGAGAGTTATTTGATTTTATTATTGAAAAATCTGAACAATGGATTGTTAAGCCAACAGCAGTAGCTAAATTAAGAAAAAAATAATGGATAAAAAAATTATGAAAAAGCTTCAATTGATGAACTTTCATCAGCAATTTTATCTCTATTAACGTTTACTCAGGCAGGAGCATCGGCAGCTTTTTCAATTTTTTTGGAGAACAAATCGATCGACAACGTTATTCAACGGTTACGGAAATTTTAACGGGAACATTAATCTATCAATCAGTTACAGGTTTTTATGAAACAAGAATAGATTTGAATTTAGAAAAAGTAATATAATCTATGTAACAATATAAAAATTATATATAATAAATGGAATCGTTCAGAGCTGAAGTCTAGCTAGGACAAATGGTGCGATTACGAAACAACGCGAGAATTTTTAAAGTGCGAGGTTTTAGAGCTGTGTTGTTCTGAATGGTTCCAAAATTATAAGATTATTATATATTAATTGTTGTTCGTTTTAGAGCTGTGTTGTTCTGAATGGTTCCAAAATATCAAATTTTAATAATATTACTATTGTTACGTTTTAGAGCTGTGTTGTTCTGAATGGTTCCAAAAATATTGATATAGATGGAGACATTGGTAATAGTGTTTTAGAGCTGTGTTGTTCTGAATGGTTCCAAAATTGTAATTTATGTATAATTCATCATAAATACGTTTTAGAGCTGTGTTGTTCTGAATGGTTCCAAAATTGATTATCGTCAAATGGTACAAATACTTAAGTTTTTAGAGCTGTGTTGTTCTGAATGGTTCCAAAATTTTAAAAGTAATTCCCCTATCTGTCTTTGCGTTTTAGAGCTGTGTTGTTCTGAATGGTTCCAAAATTTAATTCACAAGTTAGAGAGGAGAATTTTTTAGTTTTTAGAGCTGTGTTGTTCTGAATGGTTCCAAAATTTATTTTTCATTTGCAAAGCTAATCAGGATAGTTTTAGAGCTGTGTTGTTCTGAATGGTTCCAAAATGCCAACCCCTTCAATCATGTCATACTCCGTGTTTTTAGAGCTGTGTTGTTCTGAATGGTTCCAAAATTGTAATTTATGTATAATTCATCATAAATACGTTTTAGAGCTGTGTTGTTCTGAATGGTTCCAAAATCAGCGCCAGCAGCTAACTGAACCAACATCAAGTTTTTAGAGCTGTGTTGTTCTGAATGGTTCCAAAATTTGCTTTTGAGTAATTAATTCAATACTAGAGTTTTAGAGCTGTGTTGTTCTGAATGGTTCCCAAAATTGTGCTTTTGATTTCTCAATGCTATCTTCAAGTTTTAGAGCTGTGTTGTTCTGAATGGTTCCAAAATTAGTTAAATCAAATGGTGGTCATAGTTGTTGTTTTAGAGCTGTGTTGTTCTGAATGGTTCCAAAATCTAATTGTTCAAATAAATCGTCCAACACTCGTTTTTAGAGCTGTGTTGTTCTGAATGGTTCCAAAAATCGAAAAATACTGGACGAACTAAAGTAGTTTTTAGAGCTGTGTTGTTCTGAATGGTTCCAAAATGAACATTGCTCCAGCAACTGCAATAACGATGTTTTAGAGCTGTGTTGTTCTGAATGGTTCCAAAAATCGTTGACGAAGAACCAGCAGCACCTAAAGGGTTTTTAGAGCTGTGTTGTTCTGAATGGTTCCAAAATGCCGTTTGATATTCCACTCGTAAGCTTGGGTTTTTAGAGCTGTGTTGTTCTGAATGGTTCCAAAATTGTAAATTCTTGACTTAAAAGCTGTAGCAATGTTTTAGAGCTGTGTTGTTCTGAATGGTTCCAAAAATATCAGAGTAGATTTTTTTAATTGACGGTAAAGTTTTAGAGCTGTGTTGTTCTGAATGGTTCCAAAAATACTATCGTCATAACTTTGTGGAATTACACTGTTTTTAGAGCTGTGTTGTTCTGAATGGTTCCAAAAATTGTCAAAAAAATATGATTATTCCACATAGAACGTTTTAGAGCTGTATTGTTTGTATAGTTTGAATTTTTAATAGTATTTTTTTCCTTGTGTTTTCTAAAATAGTCGAGTAAGGTATAGGTATAGTTTTCATTTTTTTATGAATTAACTGTTTATATTTTAAAAGTTTTAGAATGAAATATTTCTGACTCTTTCTAAGGATGAAGGTTAAAAAGAGAATATAGGAAATGTTTTTAGAGTTGTGTTGTTCAAAAAAAGGTTCTAAAATAATGAGATATAATTTAAAAGAAAGAGTATCTTAGCTTTTTGTGAAGTGACCCTAAAAGTCTAACTTTTTGGGGTCACTTCAACTATCTAGGTGTTTTTATTACAAATAAGACAGGTGGTCATGATTGGATAAAAATACGATAATACCAACGATTATTGCGATTTTTCTTTTACAAGTGTTAAACTTTTCGAGTCTCACGCTACCATAGGGAAGTTTTTGTGCTTTTAATGGGAGTGAATGAGAGTGTGGATGGAACGATTAAAAATTTAAAGGTAATAGAAGATGGTAAGTAAGACTTCTTATAGTTTTTGTAGGTAAAGACTGCAGGAGTCTTATTTATATCGAATCATTTATTATATAATCATTCTGCGTTTTTATCTAATATATTAGATAAAAATCAAGAAATGTTCATAAAATGGTTTTACGAGACTTATTTCCTTTATATGACGGTGTTATTCTGAATTATTTTTCATAAAAATTGTTACAAATAATACGGTTATTAGTATACTTTTTATAGTGCTTATAGTATAATTATATGGTATATAATTGATAAAAAAATTCTATTAATAAGGAGCGATTTATGAGAAGAAATAAAAAAAGAAAAACATGTGGAACCAAGTGCAAAGGTTCTCTATTCGTAAAATTTTTCATTCGGTGTAACCTCAGCATTGCTTGGAACATTCTTTCTAGCAAATGCTTCAATGGTTCAAGCAGAAGTTGAATTAGGAACAGATTCAGCAGTTCATACGACAAAACCGGAAGGAAAAAGTTGCCCCGGGTAAGTTAAATGAAAATATACAGCCAGCAGTAGCTACAGAAAATAAAAAAAGTTGAAACAAAATGTAGGGTGCTGAAGAAACAGACAAGGCACCGAAAGAACAAGTGACTGGTGTTACTACACCTAAAGTAGATAAGAGAACTTTATCACAAGCGATTGATACTTTATCTGAATTATTAAATCAAGTAAATCTTAAAAAGGTTTCAAGAACGAGTATGTTGGAATATGAAGGGTATTATCTAAAGCAAAAAGAAGTATACCAAAATGATGCGGCTACTCAAAATGAAGTGGATAGTCAAGTAAGAAAAGTGAATGACGCCATTAAAATTGCGAAGTCTTTCCCAAAAGTAAAAATCGAATACAGGTGGAATTGTCGCTCCTAAAGTAGGAACCGATACCACACCGGAAACTCCTAAGACTGAAGCAGAGATTAAACAGTCTCTTGAAACAGTAAAAAGAAGATCTTCAAAAATACGTGAAGAAATCAGAAATTCCAACGGATAAAACCAAACGTAACAGCAGCAGAAGAAATTCTAGAAAATATTTCAAAACAATTAGAAAAACACTACGTTAACAACAAAAAGAATTAACAACACTGTTGGAACGAGCGAAGACCGTTAGAAATACATTAGTGAATGAAGAGTTGCGTGCAAAATTCAGGCGCTCGTGATTCACGTAATGGTTTAAATATGGGAGACGGGACTGGGTTTAGAGCAACTACGACTGATGAGGGGCGTGTTGAAGGTGCGTTAATTAATGTTAAAGAATTTATTTCTGAAGCACAAGGAGAAGGTTCAACAACTGATGGTAATCGTAGTCGTACTATTAGCAAAACGTTTATGACAGCTAAGTATAGCGAAGAGAGTGGTCGTAAGTTTATTACTTATGATGTTTATTTTTCAAAATGATGGTAAAGCTTTTAGCTGGTACTAGTGCAAATGCTCTTTGGTTCTATCCACCAAGAGACATTTTGTATAGTGATAGTAGCTATCCTAAAGGACCTATCTATGAGGCTTATTATGAACGCTATCGTAATAATGTAGGAAGCGGTACGCTTTCACATAATCCAAATAACTTTTCAAAAAGTTGGTGCTACTTTATTATGTACCTTTGAGAAATGGAGTGATAGAAGACTCTAGTTCTCAAAGCCTTTGGGGAGAATCTTATAGCTTTTTCCAATTTGGAGGTGGACCGACAAGAAATGACCAACGTCAACAAATGTTGAAAAATTGGAAAAACAATGGTGAATTGAATAAAATCATTAGACAATCAGATGGAAGCTATCCACGTGCTTCTTATTCGCATTTATTAAATATTTCAAAAATACGAATTATGCCTACAAATATCACGTTAAGATTCGATTGAGAGATAATGTAACTGTAGAAGAAGCAAAACGTGCAGGGGTAATTGCTGCAACTTCTAAGGCGGGTGTTGCAACTACAGCGACTGCAGCATACGTGTATGCCGCTACGGGGACACGATTAGTAAGTACTCCAGATGCAAAAATAGATCCAATTCAAGGATTAACAGTTACAAAAACAGTAGGAGATAATGCAGGAGACCCAACAAATCCTGTATCTTCAGGTTATGTTAAGCATAAAACGACAAAAGAATTCCCAGGCGGAATGCGTTGGAGTTGGAAAAATAATAATTCACCAAGCACGGCTCAAGCAGGTGTGTTTACGTATACTTCTGTTGCTAGATATCAAGATGGTTCAACATCAGAAGACACAGGGTCTGGTTCAGATGGAACAGTTACATTAAAAGTTAAACCTATTAAACCAACTATTACAGCTAATGATGTCGTTCATAAAAAAGGATTAACAAATCAAACAATCACGGTAAATGTTGGTACAGGAGTTAAGGGCGGTTCTACAGTTACTTTATATGATGGTAATAATGTAATTGGAACAGGAACAACTACTGGAACTACTGCAAGGATTACAGTTGCTGGGGCATTGACAGGGAATCCAATTACGGCTGAAACAACTGTAAATAATAATGGAATAGTGAAATCTGATAGAAGTGATTCTGTTACACCAACGGAAGCACCAGATAATCAAGCTCCGACGGTTAAAATGACAAATCCGACAGCGACAGATGGAAACAAAAGTAAGTGTATTAACAAAGAATGAGATTAATGCTCCTACAACTCGTATTTATAGAGGGCAACTTTAGATGTTCCGTTAACAATGTATGATAACGATCCAAAAGGTAAAAGTTAACTTGAAATATGAAAGCGGATTACCTAAGGGTGTTACTTTTTAATAATGGAAGAACTCTTTCGATAACAGGAGCCACAGAGGCACACCCACAAACAACAAATATAACTGGGAAAGTCGCTGCTGATGCTACATTAGGAAAAACAAACTGTTACGTTTAAAGTGTCCGATGATCAAGGAAACAATGTTGATAGTGGAAATACAGGAACTGTGAAATTTAATGTTGAAGTTGTTGACTAGCTTTCCATAAAGGTGAAGTCAAATCGGATGGTACTTTAGTTGTAAAAACTTCTAAAGGAGCTTCTTATAGTGATTCGCATGATTTCATTACGACAACTGATGGAACAAATGTGGGTGACCAATTCTTCCCAGGAGATATGAAGTTTAGATTTATTCAACCTGACAATACTGTTAGCAGAAAGTTGTTACTTTTTAATACTCCTGGTAAACAAATTGTAAAAGCAGCAGCTTATTTCCATAATGGATATGCTGGAACAAATGGTGTTGATAAAGTAACGAATTCTACTCTAGGGTAAGGATAAGTGAAATTATCAATAGAGCTTTTCCTATATAAAACTGTTGAATTCCAAGTAAAACCAACAGCCCCAACCGTAACTTCAGAAAACAATGGGGATGTTACAGTAACACCAGTGAATGAAAAATAATGTAAATACATTTAGTTTTCACATATAACGAACTTAATAATTCTTCAAGAAAAATTACAGCAACAAAAAAACAGGAAACGGATGGACATTAAGTAATGCTCCAGATGATGGTGTAACGATTGATAAAACTACAGGGAAAGTAACTATTAAAGATAGAGCAATAAAAGACTCTGTACCAGTTACTGCAAAATCTGAAACAAATGACCATGTAGAAAGTGATCCAGTAACAATTAATTCAAAAAGCAGGAGAAAAAGAACCGCCTGTATTTACATTTAAAACCCTAATGGGAAAGAAGCTAGAGTTGAAGCTAATAAAGAACAAGTTGTTTATGTGACTCCGACAGAAGAGACACACTTAACGATTGGTACTGTAACGGATAATTCAAATAAATTAGTGGAATCTAGATTAACAGAAAAATGGAAACACAGCTAATGGATTAGGGTTCCCTGGGTTAACATATAATGACGCTCCTAAAGTAAAATAATAAAGAATTCGGTGCGCCAAGAGAGATTACTCTTACAGGAAAGTGAATAAGTATAGTAATGGAACTACACCATGGAGAGATAATGTTGAATATTCACGTTTCGCTAGAGCAACAGATGCTTCTGGAAATGAGTTAAATAATCAATCTGACGGTGTAAATCCAACTCGAATCAAATTGAGAATTTTTAACTCAAGCAACAAAATATGATCCACAAATTCCACCTCAAGCAATTAATAAGGATGTTACAGCAAGCGATGCGAAAGTTACTCAAGCGGAGTTTGATGCTATTAAATCAATATTACGTTCACATCACAACGTGGTGAAGTGAAAATCAGTAACGGTGCTAATAATAGAACTGCTGACTTAAATATCACTATGAATGAAAAATGGGAAAATTAAGAAGAACGCTACGAATGGTTCATATTATGTAAGTGCAACAATTACGTATCCAGACCTTTCGACAGAAAATATCGAGATTCCTGTAAGTAAGTCAGATACAACAGCACCAAAAAGTAACGATTAATGGTAAAGAATTATCAGAAACAGCTACAGATTATTCATTTGTAGTATTTAAAGGGTCTACGTTTAATCCAACATTAAGAGTTAGTGACGATAAAAAAATAATGTGAAAAGTGTAAGTGTATCAGGCTTACCAAGTGGAAATAATTTCTCCGCAACAGGAGATTGGTCTAAAAATGGAGCAGATGTTCAAGTAGTTGGAGATACTATTACAGCAACAAATAATGCTGCACTAGGAGATCATGAAGCAAGTATTGTTGTAAAAAGACGCACTAAACAATGAGAAAACTTATAAATTTAAATATAAAGTTGTAGATGTTGAAATTAAAGAAACACCAAAAACAGTTGCATTAAATACACAATTAGGAGATTCTCATAATTATGTAAAAGTAGTAGATGGCAGCACAAGTACGGATAATGATAAATATTATCCAGATGCTAGGTCATTCAAATGGAAAAAGGGAACTGCTGAGTTGCTAATGAAACAGAATTAAGAAGACCTGGAATAGTGTCAGATTACAAAACCGTTAGTGAAGTTTACATCTGGTGCAGGGGTTCTATACAAAAACGATTGATGGGAACCAAGTTAAAGTTTATACACCTGCTACAATTGAAAGAGACCAAACATTCCACGTTAAACCGACAGCTCCAACAATTACGCCTTTTAGAAAAGGAGATGTAACAGTAACGCCGGTAAGTGAAGAAAAATGTAAATACGCTAAAACTTTACTTATGTTCATCCAAAATAATTCTACTATTAATATAACCGCTACAAAAATGGTAATAAATGGTCGTTATCGCCTAATACACCTGCGGATGGTGTAACCATTAATCCTGATACGGGTGTTGTTACAATCAAAGACCGTGCTATTAAGGACGAAACTGAAATAAGAGCTAAATCTGTGACAACAGATAGCGTAGATAGTGATACAACATCAGCAAATTCTAAAGCAGGGGATAAAGAACCGCCGGAAATTTGAATTTACTCCAAATAATGTAGAAACAAAAGTAGAATCTAATGGTGATCAAGTTGTTTATGTAACACCAACAGAAGAGACAAATCTAACAATTGGTAAAGTAACCGATGATTCTAATAAATTGACTGAAGTTAGAATAGCATTAGGTCAGACATTCAATATAGGTTTGGGTGAAGGCTTATCGTATAATGAGGCTGTCCGTAAAAAGTAATGTTGAATTAGATGCTCCAAGAAATATTACAATTTCAGGTAAATTAGGAGAATATAAAACTGGAACTACAAAATGGACAGATGATGTGAATGTGACTCGTTATGTTGTAGCTAAAAGATGCTGCAACAAATGAGCTAAATACTCAAACTAACGATGCTACAAATAAATCACGTGTCATCTTCAAAGTCTTAACTCAAGCAACAAAATATGAACCGCAAATTACAACACAACCAATTAACGTAGATGTTACTGCTACAAATGCAAAAATTACTCCAGAAGATTTTTGCTTCAATGAAATCAAATCTGACATTTACATCTACACGTGGAACTGTAAAAGTTGATAATACAACTAGAAATTTAAATATTGAGATGAAAGAAGAAGGAGCTATTAAGCAAAAAGCTGATGGCACTTATTATGTGTAGGAGCGACTATCACATATCCAGACCACTCAACAGAGGATATTGAAAATTCCTGTAACGAAAGCTGATGCGAATGTTCCTTCAGCTACAATGGATGGTATGTTGTTAACAAATGACGAAAAATACTGCTAACTTTGTAGTGTTTAAAGGAGCAAAATTCAATCCGACATTCAAAGTAAGTGATGACAGAAACAACATCACAAAACTACAAAGTAACAGGACTTCCAAATGGAAGCACATTTGAACAAACAGGGATTGGACTAGTGGATCAAGAGTTCAAGTGACTGGAGATAATTATATTACAACAGATACTTCTACTTTAGGAGAACATGAAGGAATTGTAGAAGTTACAGATTCTTTAAAAATACTGGAACATACAAGTTTAAATATACAGTAGTAGATGTTGAAGTTAGAAATAGTCCAGAAACAGTTGAGTTAGGAACTAAACTAGTTGATGCTGATGATTCAAGAAACGGTAAAGACTCTCATAATTATGTCAAGTTAGTTTCAGCAAAAATGGTACGAAGCAAGATGTGGATGATAAATATTATCCAGCAGGAATGAACTTCAAATGGAAAAAAATAATGCTGAAATAACAACTACTACTGAGTTTAACAAAACCAGGTGTAGTAACGGATTACAAAGCATTAGTGAAATTCCCAAACGGTGAAGGATACTATACAACAAATATAGATGGTAAGGCTGTTAAAGTTTATACACCTGCTAGCATCGAAAAGGAGGTTACATTCCATGTAGCACCTCCAAAACCAACGTTTAATCAAGATACAGTGACTTTCGATAACACGTACAATCAGTGGTACATTAGGTGGGTTCACATCAGATGATAGAGTTGTAGAAGTACACTTAAATGATAAAGATAACACAGTTTTTATCAAGTAAGAATGGACAAGTAACAATTAATGGAGATACTTGGACAGCGACATTACCAGATAATGTAAATCTTCGTCAAAGTGAAAATAAAAACGGAGAAACAGTTCAACCAGCAGCGATTACAGTAGTAAAACAAAGTTGGGAGATACTGCAGTTTCTACTAGAAGTGATGAAAAAAAAGTAGTCAAAATGGGTAATTACTCACCTTCTGCTACGATTGCCGGTAGCAAGCGTATTGATGTAACAGTGCCACATGATGCGAAAACGTCTTGAATTACGATTCCATAATAGTGCAGATACTGATACTTCAACGAATAGTATTGTCCTTGTCCGTGATGAAAATGGTGGAATTTGGAAAGTAGATCCTTCTACGGCACCCGCGGATGTTACGAATGCAAACAACTTTGTAGAAGCTATTACAAATAGCGTGAATGAAACGAATAAAGCTGAAAACAAAGTAAGTATTACCCTAAAAAGAAACAGATAATAATAAAAACTTCTTATTAAAGAAGAAACTGCTTCAGGAGACAATACAACAAGTTATACTAGTGGTTTAGGATTACGAGTAGATTACAAAACCAGAGGGTGGACAAAATGCAACACCAGCAGGAAATTGGCAAGTAATTTCAGTATCAAATGATGCTCCAGTAGTAACGTTGAAAGATGCAGCAGTAGGAACACAAGAAAAATCCAAAAAGTTTATACTGCAGGAACAACACTTACAGAAGATTTACTAAAAGACTTAGTGACTGTATCTGATAATGAAGATGATCGTACTACGGATAAACCTTTCGGAACGGGTACTGTTAATGTTTCAGGACTTCCAGCAAATCCAACAGCAGGAGTATACGCTGTAACGCTTCAACCTGTTGATAGCCAAGGAAAAGCAGGAAACCAAGTAACCGTTCATGTAGTTGTAAAAAGAAGAAAAACCAACAGCTCCAACCATTTCACAATGGCAAAATGGAAATGTTAAAGTAACACCAGATAAAGATAAAGGTGGAGATAAAGTAACCATTCCACTAACAGATGGAACTGTAACACTAGTGAAGAAAGATACTGGATGGGAGATTGAAACTCCTAAAAGAAGGAGTAGTATTCCACAATGGTTCACTAGAAATTCCTAAAGAGTTAGTTGGTAATAATGTCACAGCTAAAAGCAACAAAAAGGAACAAATGGTTCTGCAGTTGATTCGGATGATGCGACATATACACCTAAATCTCATACTGTAACTAAAAAAAGATGTTGAAAAAGAAGCAGATTTACCACTATCAAGAAGTGATTTATCAGGAACAACAGGGGTTACTGGAGTAGAAGATGGAACTGAAACTAAAAGATTTCACAGCAGCGAAGATTACAAGTGTAGTGGAAAAACATCACCATTACCAAAATGTAACTCCAGATAGTAAACATACAATTCCAGTGACAATTACTTATGAAGATGGTTCAACAGAAACAACTGATGTAATTGTTAAAGTAAAACCTTTAGCTCCAACAGTTACACCAAAAGAAAACGGAACTGTAGAAATTACACCGATATTAACTGGAGAAGGAACTACAACGATCACATATACAGGTGAAGATAACACGCCACAAAAACAGTAACAGTAACAAAAAGCTGGAGATGGAACTTGGACAAGTTCTGATCCCAACAATTGCTGTTGATGCAAATGGTAAAGTGACTATTCCTGCAGATAAAGTAAAAAGATGGTTCACCAGTTACTGCACAAGTGACAAGTAAGACAACAGACTTAACAAGTCAATCATCTACAGAAACTGCTAGGTAAAACCATTAGAAGTTAAGTTCGGAGAACCAGAAAAAGCTATTGAAAATAAAGAATATACAAGTTCAATAGTCGTAACACCAAATAAAGACAATAGTACAATTACTGCACCAACAGTAAATGGCTTAACGGTGAATAGTGAAGGAAAAGTTACAGGAACACCAAAAATCACAGACTGGGATGGAATAGAAGACAATCGTGATGTAACTATCAAAGTAACTGTAACTCATGAAGGTGACACACCAGTTACGAAAGATATTGTTGTCAAATGTATTAAGAGATACAGATGGAGATGGTGATCCAGACAATACAGATCCAGATGATGATAACGATGGTATTCCAGATGAACAAGATAAAAAAATCCAAAAAGTAGCGGATGACCTAACAGGAACTGTGACACCACCAGATCCTGTGAGAGAAAAAAACTGCAATCACACCAGTTACTGTTGTAACATCGAATAAAGCCAGGTTCAAAAATTACACAAGAGAATCCAGAACCAGTTAATGGCTTTGACAGTTAACGGTAATGGTGAGTTAACAGGAATTCCAACAGTAGATAATTGGGGCAAAGAGGAAGAAGAACGTCAAATTAAAATTCCTGTTAAAGTTACAAAAAGAAAAAGATGGTAAAAATGGAAAAAGAAACTGAGGAAATCAAGGTGGAAGTTCCGAGTAACGATTCTGAGAGACACAGATGGTGATGGAGAACCAGATGTTACAGATAAAGATGATGATGACGATGGAATTACAGATGAGGAAGAGAAGAAAAACGGAACAGATCCAAAAGTTCCTACAACTCAAACTCCAACTATAGGAATTACTCGTAAAGAAAATGGTGATGCAATCGTAACACCAACGAAACCAGGTGGAGGAACATATCCAGCAGGAACTAAGGTAGTTATTCCAGGTGATAATAATACAACAATTGAGGTAGAGATTGGAAATGACGGTTCAGGAACAGTTCCAAATGATAAACTTCCAAAAACTGATAAACCAGGAACAGGAACAGTAACAGAACCGAATAAAGCACCATCTAAAACCTGTGACTGTAACAACACCAGCTCGTAAACCATCAACAATAGAGTTAGAACAAGATCCAAAAAAACAGGAGACGTAATTGTAACACCTAAGAAACCAGATGGAACAAAATATCCATCAGGAACTAAGGTAGAAATTCCAGGTAAAGATAAGGATCATCCAATTACAATTACAATTGGAGAAGATGGAACAGGAAAAGTTTCAAATGACGATTTACCGGAAGATAAAAATCCAGGAACAGGTACAAATTACAGAAAAAGGTAAAGACCCCTGAAGATGTTAAAGTGGAAACACCAAAAACGAATTGATCCGACTTTACCAGAAACAGATGCTCCAACAGAGATTGCAATTACTCGTAAAGAAAAATGGAGATGCGATTGTAACACCTAAGAAACCAGGTGGAGGAACATATCCATCAGGAACTAAGGTAGAAATTCAGGAGAAGATGGAAAAACTATTGAAGTAACGATAGGAAAAGATGGATCAGGTGAAGTACCAAATGATAAACTTCCAAAAGAAGCTAAATCAGGAACTGGAACAGTAACAGAACCGAATAAGAAACCATCACAACCTGTAAATGTAACAACACCAGCCCGTAAGACACCAACAGTAGAGTTGGAACAAAATCCAAATACTGGTGATGTAACAGTAACACCTAAGAAACCAGGTGGAGAAACATATCCACCAGGAACAATTGTGGAAATTCCAGGTAAAGATGGAAACCCAATTAGAGTAGAAATTGAACAAAATGGTGAAAGGTACAGTTCCAAATAGTGAATTACCAGATGGAAATACTCCAGGTACTGCAAAGATAACAGAACCGAATAAACCTGTTGAAGAGGTTAAAGTAGAAACACCACCTCGTAAGACACCAACAGTAGAGTTACAACAAGATCCAGATACAGGAGAAGTAACAGTAACACCTAAGAGACCAGATGGGTCAACATATCCACCAAGAACGAAGGTAGAAATTCCAGGTAAAAATGGAACACCAATCGTTGTAATAATCGGAGACGATGGTAAAGGGAAAAGTACCAAATAAAGACTTACCAGACGGAAATACATCAGGGCCAGGAACAATTATTGAGCCTGGTACAGGAAAAACACCAGAAAAAGTTACTATAGAAACACCAGCTCGTTTAACACCAGCGTTAGTATTAGATCAAGATCCAAATACAGGAGATGTGACAGTAACACCTAAGAAACCAGATGGAACAACATATCCACCAGGAACAACAGTAGAAATTCCAGGTAAGAATGGAGTACCAATTGTAGTAACAACTGGAACAGATGGAAAAGTAATTATTCTAAATAAAGACTTGCCAGATGGAGAAATTCCAGGAACAGGTAAAATCACACCACCAGGTAAACCTTCTATTGAATTAGAAGTGAAAACACCGAAAAAACTAGATCCAAATGCACCACAAACAGAAAAACCAGAAAAAAACCAGGTGGAATTGAAATTACAAGAAAACCAAATGGGGATGCTGTAGTAACACCTAAGAGAAAGGATGAAACAAAATATCCGCCAGGAACGAAGGTAGTTATCCCAGGTGATCATAATACTCCAATAGAAGTTATTATTGGAGAAGATGGTTCAGGAACAGTGCCAAATGATAAACTTCCAAAAAGGAGATTTTACCAGGAAAAGGTATCGTAACAGAACCGAATAAGAGACCATCACAACCGGTTGATGTAACAACGCCAGCACGTAAAATACCAACGGTTGAGTTGGAACAAGATCCAAGTACAGGTAATGTAACAGTAACACCTAAGAGACCAGATGGTTCAATTTACCCACCAGGAACGAAAGTAGAAATTCCAGGAAAAGATAAGGAGCATCCAATCACAATTACAATTGGAGACGAAGGTAAAAGGAACAGTGCCGAATAAAGACTTACCAGATGGTAATGTTCCAGGAACAGGTAAAAATTATAGAATCAGGAAAACCTGATGAAAGAGTTGAAATTACAACGCCAGCGCGTAAGACACCAACAGTTAAGTTGGATCAAGATCCAAATTCAGGTGATGTAACGGTAACACCTAAGAAACCAGATGGAACGCTATACCCAGAAAACACTAAGGTAGAAATTCCAGGAAAAGATAAGGATCATCCAATTGTCGTAATAATTGGAAAAGATGGCAAAAGGAAAAAGTACCAAATAGTGAATTGCCAGAGGGTAAAGTACCGGGAGTAGCTAAGATTACAGAACCAGGGAAAAGATCCTGTAGAAGTTCCAGTGGTAACAACACCAGCCCGTAAAAACTCCAACGACAGAAGTGGATCGCATTCCAAATACACCTCAAACAGAACAACCGATTAAGATTGAAATCACAAGGAAACCAAATGGAGATGCTGTAGTAACGCTTTAAGAAACCAGATGGGTCAACTATACCCACCAGGAACAAAGGTAGTTATCCCAGGTGATAACAATATTCCAATTGAAGTGATTATCGGTGAAAATGGTTCAGGAGAAGTACCAAATGATAAACTTCCAAAAGGAGACGTACCAGGAAAAGGTATCGTAACAGAACCGAATAAGAGACCATCTAATCCAGTTGATGTAACAACACCAGCGCGTAAGACACCAACAAGCGGATTAGAACAAAAATCCGAATACTAGCGATGGAACAGTAACACCGAAAGAAGACCAAACACCTGCACAAGAAACACCAGCAACAGGTGAACCAGTACAACAAACTCAAGATACAAATCAAAAACATCTTGCCAAATACTGGTACGGCTGACGGCTTAGGAATCTCTCTGCAGCAGCAGCGTCAATTCTTTCAGGTTTAGGATTAGTAGTTTTTGGAAAGAAAGAAGACGAAGAAGAGGAATAAATACAAAACAATTAAATCATTCAGTAATATCAATGAAGAATTGTAAGTATAATTCTTGAATAAATCGGATAGAAAGAGACAAATACTCTTTCTATCCGATTTTAATTATGTGAACTTTCAGTCCGTCACGCTCCGTGGGTGCGTGACAAATAAACTCACCCGCTATGCGGGTGCGCATCGAAAAGGTTATACCAAAAACTCCAATCGCGATACAATAAAGGTGTTCAAGCTCTATCATATAGCGAGAGGGAGAAAAAAATATGGCTGAAAAAGCTAATAGTTTATCACATACAAAATGGATGTGTAAATACCACATTGTTTTTTACACCTAAGTATAGACGGAAGTTATCTATAATCAATATAGGAAAAGTTTGGGAGAAATATTTCTGTCGATTGTGTAGTTATAAAGGGTAGAGATTATAGAAGGACATCTTATGCCGGATCATGTTCATATGTTGGTAAGTATTCCACCAAGGATAAGTATTTCAAGTTTTTATGGAGTATTTAAAAAGGAAAAAGCGCACTAATGATGTTTGATAAACACGCAAATTTAAAATATAAATTTGGGAACCGTCATTTTTGGGCAGAAGGCTATTATGTAAGCACAGTAGGTCTCAATGAAGCTACCATAAGAAAGTATATACAAGAACAAGAAAAACATGATATAGCAATTGATAAATTAAGTGTAAAAGAGTATGAGGATCCCTAGGGGTGATGGTAAGTAATACAAACGCCTCTTTAAGAGGCAAGTGACGAGTCAAAAAGCAATAGGAGGCTTGAACAAAGGCGAAAGCCAGCGTCATGAGGCGCTGGCTTTGTAATCTGGGCTTATGGCCCCGGTTCAAACCACCCGTTGACGGGTGGTCATGATTAAGCTGAAATGTAAACGTTTAATTCTTGTGTGAAAGGGAAAATCTACTAAATCATTTTTATATTCGAGGGAAAATTACTTGAAAAATTTCGCCAAATCCTAACTAAACAAAAATTCTTTATTATTCCGTATTTTTATCCTACTGCCATTTATATCCGCATAGATAGAAAAATGTAATATATTAATAGCAAAATTATTTTACTTTTTATAACTGATATAGTACAATTTTGAGTGAAAAATTTTATACAAAAGGAGAGACATATGAGAAGAAATAGAAAAGAAAATATGTGGAATCAAGTTCAAAGGTTTTTCCATTCGTAAGTTTTTCGTTTTGGTGTAACATCAGCATTGCTTTGGAACATTCTTTTTAGCAAAATGCGTCGATGGTTCATGCCGAAACAGGAAACGGTGAAACTCCTGCAGTTGCGGTAGGATCGAGTGATGGAACGTTAGCAACTTCAGAAAAACAGAAGTAGGGAAGAATACTCTTCCTGCAGCAATTAAAACCTGAAGGGAATTCAAATCAAGCATTATCTTCTGAAAGAATAACAGAAGATAAAAAGTGAATAAAAATGAATTAACAGATTGAAATATTATCTAATTTGTTAAACAGTGTTGACCGTGATAAAAATCCAAAAATAAGTACGTTGGAATATGACGGTATTATCTAAAGCAAAAGAAGTTCTACAAAACGATTCAGCTACTCAAGCAGATGTAGATGCTCAAGTAAGAAAAGTAAGAAGCGCCATTTTTATTGTGAATTCTATGCCAAAAACTTAAAACAGATAAAGAGACTAAGCCTGTAGAAGGAACCGTTACCGCTCAAGAAACTCCTAAGACTGTAG